>ORJL011242857.1_pt1 | contig 22372 bp, 10 predicted proteins | sample 1779941 | NCBI WGS metagenome assembly ORJL01 (sample SAMEA104232317, study PRJEB22302) | groundwater metagenome | biome: forest; feature: aquifer; material: groundwater | place: USA | collected 2011-08-07 | depth 5.8 m
AGCGCGCCGCTTTGGACGTTTGATCGCGTGCTCGGCCCGCTTGAAGACGGCAAACCGCGTGAGCGCTATGCTTGAAACAATCCTTGGGACAAGGTGTTGGTTCTACAAACGGCTTGGTGCGTGACACTGTCCAGACCCGGCTGCAACTAATGAACAAATTGCTCTTGAGCACATTCCTCGGGTTCTTGGGCGCCGGAGCGGTCATCGGGGAAACGGTGCTGCTCGCCCCGGATGACACGCGGGTCGTATTCGAGGACTGGTCGGCACCCGCTCCTCTTGCGGTCAAGGCGACCAATGGTGAGACCCAATTGATCCGCAGAACTTGCCGGGCGACGTGGCAGCACCCGTTGTCGCCAAGCACGCTCACGATCGAGCGTCTGTTCAACCCCGCCAGCAAGGAACTCTGGCTGGGGCAACCGCAGCCGCCCTATGCGGTTGTCGGCGGGAGAATCTGGGGAATGGTCGCGGAGGGTGCGGATGTGTGGATCAGGCACTCGGCCTCTGTCGGCGAGGCGGCGAATGGCGAGGACTTGATGGCACAGGAGTTCTTGAAGAAGTTCGTAGCGAACCCATTAACAAAGTACTGGATGGACGGAGGGATAGTGAGGTTGGACCTGGAACGCGTATTCGGCGCAACCTGGCCCTATCCCCAATCGTCTGGTCCGCCTCTCGATGGCGTGACCGGTATTTCGCAGCTCGCCGTCGATGACAGAGGTCTAACACTGACCCTGAACACCAAAGCGGGGCATGTGCGGTTACTGACGTTGGGTCCGAGGTTCGAGACCCGTGCGGCGTTCTTCGACGGTCAGGCTGTGACACTTCTCTTTGAAGGGCTGTTGCCCCCGAGCGAGCCCGACGGATGGGCTCCGGCGCGCTCTCACGTCGTGAGAACGGCAGCGGGAAAACTGATCGCGATGCGCAGTAGTCGGATCTACTGGTCTGACCGGGGCACAGAGCAGGAGAGATGGCTTACAACAGCATCTGCCGTGGTGCTACCATCGACGGGCGACTTGTGGCTTGGACCTAGCGACTGCCGCCTGACATGTATTGACGGGCGGCTGTCTGGATTCATGGTGGAGGGCTATCGCGACCTGCTCGTGTTCGTCGGCTCGCAGGGGCGGATTCCGACCTCCAACGGTAGCATAGAGGCTTTCCGCCGGGAGATCATGCGGTTTGAAAGCACGTTCCAGGCAAATCAGTATCAATGGAAGCCAGACCTGCGAGTGCGGCTTGCCGATCTCTTTAAGGGGGACGCACGCTTTCCGGACGGCTGTGAATTCTCGATGAGAGAGGTTAGGGTCAAGGACAAGAACACGCTGATAGTAATGAGCTCGGGGAATTCGCAAGCCTATCCCGAGATTACCGTTGCTCCAGACTTGAGTATCCTTTCCGCCAACGTGCTCGATCCGGCTGCGCTCCCCCAAATAAACCGTGACTGAGCCTGAAAAGCGATGCGGGGAAGCCGCTGAGGTCAATCTGGAACTCGCGAAATCAGGAGGGGGAGAAGAACTCGATTCCTCAGTCTTCGCTGACTTCCACGCGTCATATCTGCTTCAGGTTGCACACATGCAGTTGAGCGTGCGGGCTTTGGTCTTGGAGTTGGCCAGCGCCGGCAGCGGCAAGCCGGCGAGAATGGCAATGATCGCAATCACCACCAGCAATTCGATCAACGTAAAGGCATCGCTGGCTCTGGCCTCCAATCGGAAGGGCTTTTTCATATGGATAAGTGCCGGGATACGTCAATACCCAAAGCGAGTCAATCCCATTAGAGCCCCGCAGGCGGCGCTATTTCGGCGGCATGACCCAGAGGCGATAGTAGCGCTGGGTCTGGTTGTTCAACGAATTGGTCACGCTGAGCCGTTGGCCGGTGCCAGGCGCCTCGGAGAGAATGGTTTGCCATTGTCGGGTCGTGAAATCGCTGGTGTAGGCGCACCAATACGCGCGGTTGGTCAAGGAATCGAAACTCAGGCGGCAAAAGCCGTTCTCTACCTCGATGTGGAGCCTCAGCACGCTGGCCGGGTCTCTGGGGTCTGTTCCCGCCCAATACTCCAGCAGATTGGCCATTCCATCACCGTCGGCATCCTCAGCGGCGTCAGCCGGATTGTTAGGGTCGAGTCCGTGTGCCAGCTCAAAGTCGTCGGGCATGCCGTCCCCATCGGTATCCAGCGGTGGTTCGTCGGTGTCGGACAAATCCGGGATGCCGTCTTGATCGCGATCGGCGTCGTCGGTCAACTCGATCACCCACTGGGTGAAGTCGGGCCACGGCGTTTGAAGATTGCCGTCCGCAAGTTGCATCTCTCCAATATACTTGTGGCCCGAGCGGGCGAGCGTCGTCGGCAGCACGGTATAGGTGGTGCCGTCCGAATTGCGCAGCGCGAATTGCGGGATTTGGATTTGATCCTGATTAATCACCGTAAAAGCACAGTCGCCGCTGAGCAGGTTTGTGAACCGATCGCTGGCGCGCAGCACACGAGCGAAGTGAAGCTGGTTGGTCACTCCGCGCACATAGCTTACCTCGTATTCAAAAAATACCAGGCTGAAGGCGCCGGTGTAGGAGACGGCACCGTAAGCGTTGCGCAAGGTGAGATTAAACGTGCCGAGCGCCGAGTCGGCGGCGCGCTGCAGTTGGCCCTGGACGGTGCCAGCGGGAATGGTCGGCGGCCAATCGGAGACCGATCCACCGGTGACAGCCGCATCACCGGAGCGATCCAACTGAAACACATCCGGTAACGAATTCTGGTCGGTGTCAGCCGTGGGTACAATGGTTGTGACGCTGCCGTATTGCCAGAGGACACCGGCGGAGTTGTAGGTCAGAAAATCGGCTTCATACACACCGGGCTGTCCGGCACGCGGGCGCGATTCACCGCTGAAGACGCTGGTGTTGGGCTGAGCGATGCTCCCGTCAAAGGTGGTGACGTAGTTGGTATTCCAGTCGCCTTGGATGAGGCCGGCAAAGGGCTGCATCATGATGGAGCGACAGGTCGCGCGAACACGGGCGACGGACATGGGCGGCAACCCCAGCCCGAGGTCCACTTGGGGCGGGTAACCATGCTGGGCGGTCACCCGGGCTGAAGTGGACACACCACCGATGCCACCCGCACTGCCGAGGTTTTTCACCGTGGCGCCGGTACTGATGCCGCCGCCGGCATCGATCGTATCGGTGGCAATCGCGGACCGCTGCCCCTGACGAACCTCCGCCAGAAGCCCCGTCATCGAGCCCGCCAGTACGCATACGGATAAAAAGAACAGATTACAGTTCATACTATCTTGCGTCTTTAGGGTTCAACGGCGAACCAGTTAATTTGAAACGGCTTGACTGGATAGTAGTTCTTGAGCTTGCCAGCGGAATAGTCCCAGTAAGTAATGGAAGGATTCCCACTGGCTTCAGCAAGGACGGCAAACCTGCCGACATCGTTCCCTCCGCCCGTGTCCACCGTGACGGGTTGTGACCAGGCGGTGCCTTCGGCATCGTTGGCGCGCACCAACCTCAGATCTCCGTAAGATTCCTGGTAATAAGCGATCACTGGCTTGCCCCCAATGACCAGCAGCGTGGCGAACTTGCCACCGCCACCCGTGGTTGTTCCCTGGCCAAACCAACCACCGCTCTGTTCAGTCTTCACCACATCAACGACCTGAACGGATCCCCAATCAACTCCATCGATATCATTTGCGCGTATGAATCGCAATTCCTGGCGCGTCGCATCGTAATATGCGATCGCGGGCCGCCCGTTGACAACCGCCAAGGAAGCGAACTGGCCGACATCCTGCCCCGCATCTCCCGCATCGACCACCACGGGCACGCCCCAAAGCAGGCCCCCGGACTGGCTGCGGATGTATTTCAAATCCCCATTCGAGGCATCGTAGTACGCCACCGCGGGATTATTGTTCACTACTGCGAGCGACCCGAATCGCCCTACATCGCCATTAGTGTCCAACCGGAGCGGCGCGCTCCAAGCCGTGCCATTGGCATCGAGGGCCCCGACATATTTCAAGTCGCCATTGGCCACATCGTAATGGGCAATAGCCGGTTTGCCTCCTACGATCTTTAACGAAGTATAGAGGCCGACATCGCCGTTCGTATCGACGAGCAGAGGCGCATCCCACAGTGTGCCACTGGTGTTTTTCGCCCGCACATATTTCAGATTGCCCGCCGCGGCATCATAATAGCTAACAGCCGGCATGGTGTTGACCAACTCAATCGAGATGAAACTGCCGCCGCTGGAGCCGCCATCCACGGTTTCCAACGTCCAGCCTTGGCGGGCGCATTTCAGGGCGGTGTTCGAGCTATCGTAATAGGCGATGACGGCGCGAGAACCCAGCGAGGCCATCGAGGTCCACTCCCCCACATCCCCTTCCGCGTCCACATCGACCGGGGTTCCCCATTTTGCCCCATCGCTGTCGTCGGCCTGGACGAACCGGAGATTGCGCCTTGCACCGGCCGCCCAATAGCTGATCGCGGGCCGGCCTCCGACATATCGCAGACAGGCGTATTGGCCAACCTCCTTGTCATCGATGATTCTCGGGGACCTCCAATCGGTTCCGTTGACATCGACGGCCCGGACATACTTAAGCCCTCGGAGGGTGGCATCGTAGTAGGCGATGGCGGGATGGTTGTTGATCATGGCCAAGGAAGCGAAGTATCCCGTCCCGGTGGCGGTATCGACCTTGGCGCGAGGGCCCCAGGACGAGCCGGAGGCATCGTTTGCGCGCACATACGTCAAACCGCTGCCCGTGACGTAATAGGCAATTGCCGGAGAGCCATTCACGATAGCCATCGTTGGAGTGGTGGCTGGGCCCATGCCCGCCTCTTTGTCGAGCATCATAGGCGCTCCCCAACCCTTGCCGACGGCGTCGGTGGCCCGGATAAACTTGAGACCTGAGCCCAGATAGCAAATCGCCGGATTATCGTTCACCAGAAGGAGGCAAGGATGCTGTCCCACATCTCCAGCGCTATCCAACGTCACCCACTTGCCCCAAGCCGTGCCTTCCAGGGAAGTTGTCAAGACAAATCTCAGGTCGCCGTGTGTCGTATCGTAGTAGGCCGCCGCCAAATGATCCTTGCCCACGAGCAGCGACGGATACGCGCCATTATCGGCTGGCTCATCGATCGCCACCGGCGTGGTCCAACGCGAACCATTCACCCTCGCCACTTTCAAACGCCGCTTGCTTTCATCGCGATAGGCAACGACCGGTGTGTCACGCACGATGGCCAAAGACGCTTGCGCACCCACCGAGCCGCCTGTCTCGATCGTGGTCGCACTCGCATTCCAGCGGGTGCTCCACGGATCGGCGGCCCGCACCGCCTTCAGATCCGAGCTTGCCGGATCATGAAAAACGACCAACGGTGTGCCGTCGGTCGTCGTCTTTTCAGCCACCAAACCGGCCAGTTCCACTTTGGACCAGGGAATGACTCCCGGCGCATCCCAACTGTCTCCATTGGCTTGAGACGCTCGAACGAAACTTAGCGTGCCGTGGTCACAGAGGGCGAAGGCCGGTGCCCCGGCGACCAAGGCCAGAGACGCATCAGAAACATTCCGGCCGCCTGCGACAACGGGATCTCGCCAGACCGTGCCGTTTACATCCTGGGCTCTAACATAGTAAATCGCTGAGTCGTTGGCGTAATCCGTCACGGTCTGGTAAGTATATGGGTTCAGATGAGAGCCCACGACTCGTTTATGCAGGTGAATGAAGGATAGAGTGGGGCAGTTGTCAACCACGGCAAGCGAGATTACATCGCCGTAGGCGGGCGGATCCGCGTAGAGGGGAGCAGCGTTGACCCCCTCGCTCCAGGTCGAGCCGTTACCATCCAGTGCCCGGAAATATTGAACGGACGACGGGAAATAGCCCGAGCTATAAAACGGGGTATACAATCCTGCTTGCCAGAATTGGCCATTCGAGATAACGGCAATGGCAGGATTGCCATGCACGGCTTCCAGCGCTACTTGGCCCACTAAGTGGTTTTGCTCCGTATTCGAGGCTACGACCACTGGAGCGCTCCAAGCTGAGCCATTGACATCATTGGCCCGAACGAATTTCAGTGTCGAGCCCACCAGGGCTACAATGGCCGGCGTGTTATTGATCATCTTCAGCATAAGGGAAGGGCTTCCGATGGCCGATCCGACTTGCACAGGAGAGCCCCAGATCGTTCCGAGGGCATTGGCGGCGCGCAAGAAATACATGTTGCCATCGGCGCCAGTGAAAGCAATGGCAGGAGAACCATTCACGACCGCCAGCGACAGGCCAGGCATTACACCCGACGCCACCAGCGTTGACGGACTATCCCAGGCGGCGCCGTCAGAATCCAGACTGCGAATAAACTTGAGCGCCTGCCTGCTCTCATCGCGATAGCCAATGGCCGGTTTTCCGTCGATCACCGCCAGACAAGTATAAGTCCCAACGTCGGGCCCGCCATCGATGATTCGGGGATACGGCCAGGTGGTCCCCGCCGGGTCGTTCGCCTGAACATAGACGAGTCCCTTCGCGATGGTGTCGTAACAAGAGATCGCCGGCCTGCCGTTGACGATGGCCAACGAGTTGAACTGACCGTAATCGTTGCGGGTATCCAGGGGAGCTTGGGTATCGATGTTGGCGATCGTTTGAACATAGGCTTCGATGCCTTTGACTTGAACCGTGAAATTAGTCGTCGTCTTGTCGATCAAAGAGATCTGAATCTGCTGGCTCTCCGTGAGGTTGGTGGTTTCGAGGCCGAACGTCACAATCGGCAACCGGCTGAAAGGCAGGTTGAACGGCAGCGCAATTTGCACTTGTCCGGATTCATCCAACGAAAGGGCGCTGGCGATCTGTCCGGGAATGTTGAACCTGCCAGCATCATAACGCCGGGCCAATTGGGCGGCACCGATCGCGCCTGGGGCAATATTATCAGACCACACCGCTCCTGAGGCGAGTTGGGCGGTGCCAACAGCACCGATCGCGAGGTTTCTCATGGAGACCGCGCCCAACGCCAGTTTCTCGGTAGTCACCGAACCGCCCGCCAGCTTATTCCCGGAGACGGCGCCGTCGGCCAATTTGTCGCTCGTGATGGCGCCGTCAGACACAGTCGCGGCGGTTCCAGCCATCATCGCGTACCCCACCGCGGCAATGCGTTGGTCCGGGGACAGTTGTTCGAAGCCGCTCGCGCCAGCGCCAAACCAGATGCGCAGGCGCACGTCCGCATTGGTAAACGTTGCGGCCGAGATCACGCGCATATTGGGCAGCGTGGCATCGCCCAGCAGAACCGAATACAGTCCGTTATCGACCGACAGCGACACCGATGCGGCAGGAGCGTTGCCAGCAGCGCTGGTGCCGTCATTGCTCCACAATGTGACGCTCGCCCCCGTTTGATTCGTCCCGACCAGAGCGAATTTGAACTGGCCGGTGCCGGCGAAGTTCGTCCCGTTGAGGGCGATCCGGCCCTGGTAGTGGATGAGTTGAGGCACTTGGGCGTGAGCGCGGGAAAGCGCGCCACAGAGTCCGAGCAACGTCAAGAGATGTTTGCAGTTCATAACGTGGTTTAGGGTTCGATGGAAAACCAGTTTATTTGGACGGGCTTGAAGGGATAATAGTTCTTCACCTGTCCGCTCGTGTTATCCCAATAGGTGATAGACGGATTGCCATTGACCTCACTCATAGCAGCGAAAGAGCCCACGTCAGCGCCGCCCCCGCTGTCGGCTACGATCGGCGCGTTCCAGTTGCGGCCATCGGCGTCTCTAGCGCGAATCAGTTTCAGATCACCCGAGGTTTGGTTATAGTAACTCACCGCCGGCTTGCCTGCGATAACGCGCAGGCAAATATATACCCCGACGTCATCCGACCGATCGATGGCTTGGTACGATCCCCAAGCCACCCCGCCGTCATCGTTGGCGCGGATGAATTTCAGCTCGCCAAAGCGGACATCGTAGTAAGCAATAGCGGGTCGGCCATTCACCACGGCCAGCGAGGCGTAGCGGCCCACATCCTGGCCAACGTCGCCGGGATCGGGAGTCACCGGCACGCCCCACGTCGCGCCGTTGGCATCGCCGGCGCGCGTGTATTTCAGATCACCCAAGGTGGCGTCGTAGTACGCCAATGCCGGGCGTCCGCTCACCATGGCCAATGAGGCGTAGGCTCCAACGTTGTTGGTCCCATCGACGATCACAGGCGCCCCCCAGGCGCCACCGGACGCGAGCGTGGCGCGCACATATTTAAGGAGATGGTTCGAACGATCGTAATAGCCAATCGCCGGAAAGCCGTTCACGTCCGCAAGCGAGGAATACAGGCCGACATCGCCGGCCAAATCAACGACCCGTGGGCTTTCCCACGCCGAGGCGCCGGTGCTGGTGGCACGATTGAACTTTAACCGGCCGTTGTCCTGGTCATAATAGCTGACGCACGGATAGTTACCAATCATGGCTGCCGACAGATAGAGGCCCACACTGGCGCCACCATCCACGGTTTCGGGGGGTGATCCTGCACGAGCCAATTTCAATTCGCTGTTGGAACGGTCGTAATAGCTGACGCACCATTGGTCGCCCGTCAAAGCCAGCGAGGCAAATTCGCCCACAGTGCCATCGCTGGCTACCGTCATTGGCGGTTCCCACTGCTTCCCGGCACTATCCAAAGCCCTCACGATCCTTAAGTCACCAGCCGGAAGCGCGGCCCAATACGCGATTAGCGGTTTACCGTCCGCCTCGGCGAGGCAAGCATAACGACCGACATCGCCGGCGCTGTCCACCGTCGTCGGGGAATTCCAACTCGTGCCATCAACATCGCCGGCCAGCACAAATTTTAAATCGCCATGGTCGCGATCGTAGTAGGCGATCGCCGGAAACCCGTTGATGACTTTGAGCGACGCGAACTCGCCCACGTTTCCCGCCACATCCACCTTCGCCTCTGTGGGCCAGGCCATGCCGTTCGTGTCGTTTGCCCGGACGAAGAAGAGGCCGTTGGCATAGAAAGCGATGGCGGGGCGATTATCGACCACGGCCAGTGAAGCGCCCAGTGTGGCTTGATCGAGCACCACCACGGGGGCATTCCATTTCGTGCCGGTAGTGTTGGCCGCTCCGACGAAGCGCAGCCGCATCCCAGCGTAGGCAATAGCGGGTCTGCCATTAATGTCCGCCAGCGATGGAGTTGCGTTGGGGGTCAAGCCGCCATCGAGTTCTATGATTTTCTGCCACGAACTACCGCTCTCGGAAAGCGCACGCACATAGCGGAGGCGGGAACCGCCGGCTAAATAGGCGATGGCGGCGGTGCCGTTGATCGACGTTAGCGACGGCCAATCAGGGTTATCCAACGCGTCCACCATTACCGGCGGAGTCCAACGTTGGGCATCGCGCAGGACGAACTTGAGCCTGCGGTTGGATTCGTCGCGATAGGCGATCGCCACCCCGCTCGGCAAAACCGCAAGTGAAGTATGCAGACCGGCGTTGCCACCGGAATCCACGGTCTGCGCAGACGCGCTCCATTGCGTGCCGCTGGCATTGACCGCCTTAATACTCTTCAAATCACCCTTGGCCGGATCCTGGAACAGCACGAGCGGCGTGCCATTGGTCAGTACGAGTTGGCCGAGCAATCCAGTCAGGTCGATTTGCGGATTCTTGACGAGGATGGCATTCGCAGGCCATTCCCAAGCGTTGGCCGAAATGATGCGCTTGAACTTGAGCTGGCTATCGGCGTAGTAAGCGCACGCCGGCGAGCCGTTGACCACCGCCACACTAGAATCCGCCGAGTCGCCATCGTAAACGGGATAGACAAATCGCCACCAGGTCGAGCCGGAAGCGTCATTGGCGGCCCGGCAAGCCGCGTGTTCGCTAGGCGCGGCATCGTTACTGTTCCAGTAACCAAAATAGCGAAACGTGAGATACGGTTTGCCACCTAGTTCCGAGAGGCGCATGTTTCGCCCCATAATGGCCATGTTGTCTTGGCTGGCAGCGGTTATGGCCCATCCCTTCGCGGCAACTCGCGGGATGCCCCAGGTTGTGCCAAGAGCATCGCCGGCGCGCAGATAGCGGCCTTCGGCGCTATTGGTTCCGTAGTGTCTCGGCAAGACTTGATAAGCGACGGCGGGCCGGCCATCGATGATTTCCAGCGACGCATAAAAGCCCGCCTTATGTACGAAAGCCGTGCTGCTGTAGTTGCCGGTCGCCATGTTAATCGGACGCCCCACGTCAAGCAGGAGAGGCGCGCCCCAAGCGTTGCCGGTGTCGTCTGTGGCGCGAATGTAATAGAGCACCATGGCGCTCCAATCCATATAGGCAATCGCAGGATTATTCTGGACCAGCTTCAACGTAGGATAAGCGCAAACGCGGCTGCCATCCACGACGACTGGCGTGCTCCAAGTCGATCCCGCGGCATTCGAGGCACGGACCATTTTCAAAATGCCAGCGTCGGCCGTCGTAAAGGCGATGGCGGGATTATCCTTAACGAGACAAACCGAGAAGACGCGCCAAACATCATCACTGACGACGGTTACGGGAGCGCCCCATGTTTGCCCGTCGGTATCCGACGCTCGGACAATTTGAATCGATGGGCTCCCGTTGCCATCCGCAGACCAATAAACCACCGCGGGATTGCCCGACACCAGCAGCAAACTCGTGTTCAGATCCGCGAGCGGACCCGCATCCAGGACCACCGGAGTCTTCCACAATGTTCCGAGGTCATCCATGGCCTGCGCGTACAGAAGCGACTTGTTGAATTTGTCGTAGAAGCATATGGCCGGGCGTCCATTGACCTGGGAAACCGAACTGTACGCCCCGTAGTCGCTGCCGCGATTGATTGTGACTTTGCCGGCCTTGTCGTACACCGTCGAAATGAAGGAATCGAACTGGCTCAAGCGAAGGGTGAAATTCGTCACCGTCTTGCCGAGCAGCGCGAGTTGAGGCGTCATCGTGGCGCTGTTGGTGTTCTCCAGGGCAAAGGTAATGATTGGTGTCGCAGCGAAACTCGTGTGAAACGGCACGACGAGATCGGCATTCCCGGCGTCGCTGATTTGCAGATTGCTGGTGGCGGTATCCAACCGCCCTGCGTCATATCGGCGCGCAAGTTGATTGGGTCCGATAGCGCCCGCGGCAATATTGGTCGCGGCCACCGATCCCGCCGCGAGCTTCGTTGCGCTCACCGCGCCATCGGCCAGCTTGTCCGCCGTGACAGCGCCACCGGCAAGTTTCGCCGTGGTGATCGCGCCATCGGCCACAGTCGCGGCGGTTCCAGCCATCATCGCGTAACCCACCGCGGCGATGCGTTGGTCCGGCGCCAACTGGTCAAAACCAGTCGCGCCATCCCCGAACCAGATGCGCAGCCGCACGTCGGCATTGGTGAACACCGTCGCGGGGATCATGCGCATGTTGGCCAGGCTCGCATCCCCAAGCAGAACCGAATACAGTCCGTCGATGACCGGCAAGGCCGCCGCGGTGGCCGGTTCGCCGCCGCCGGCGGAGGAACCGTCATTGCTCCAGAAACTCGCTGTGGCGCCGGCTAGATTCGTCCCCACGAGGGCAAACTTGAACTGGCCGGAACCGGAGAAATTGGTGCCGCTTACCATCAGGCGCCCCTGGTAATGGATAAGCTGGGGAACTTGGGCGAACAGAGGGCTCGATGCGAGACTGCAAAGGAGACCGGCCAAGGCAAGTTTCATTTTCATAGGGGTCGGGAGGGATTCTCCGTCGCGGTTTCCAGCAGAAAGGCGTACCAACGGACTGTGCCGGGCAAAGCGGCGTGGTTTGCACTGCAATCTGGAAAGAGGTTGGGGATTGTCCAGACTGGGTTCCGTTTGGGCGAGCCGTGACGGCAGTTGAAGAGGCCACACGGCAAACTACTGGGTAGCTTCATGCCGGCTTGTTATCAAAGTCCGCCTGAAATTACAAGCTCCAAAGGACTACGGCATCCGGATCGTGAGCTCAGCATTACCTCCCCAACGAGGCTCTATCTCGAAGCCCAGGCTCGCGGGGAACGAGCCACCCTGGGCTGGAGGGCCCAATCCCGTTGGGATTCCCCGGAGGGGGCACGGTAGCGCTCCGATATCGCAAGAACTTTAAGCCGGCAAGGCGTTAGCGAGCCTTGGATGGCCAGCAACAATTGCGGTTGCTGGCCTTCCTGAAGCAACGGGAGCCGAAGTCTCCCGGTAAACAGACAATGCGCCCGTCCCGTTACTTGGCGCCCTGGTCAACCCACGCGCGTACCAGGCCCGCCTGCTCAGCGGTCATGGGTTTGGGCGGCGGGCCGAACCCACTCTTTCCCCCGCCCGGACCGCCCGGACCAGCACCAGGGCCGCCTGGGCCACCGGGGCCACCGGGGCCGCCCCGACCTTGGCCGGGTTTCTTTTTCGGGGGCATGGCCGTTTCATCGTCAATCTGGGAGACCGCGATGACCAATTGGCTTTTCGCACCCTTGCCGGGTACGATCACTTTGCCGTCCTTGGTGCCCTTGAGCACTCCTTCAAGCGTTTCCAGGCTTAGGCCGGCCTTCGGCCTTTCTCCTCCGTGACACCTGAAGCAGGAGGCTTCGAATAGCGGACGAATGTCCGTGGCGTAAGTGATGCCCTTCTTGGTGGAAGGCGGTGGAAGTTTGGTGATGTCCGGCTCGGCAGCCATCGCCGCCCAAGCGGCGGTCGTCAGGCTCAGAAGGAGGAGCGTGGAGGTTCTGTTCATGTTGTTGTCGTCTATGTGTTTTTGGGTTTTGTAGGTAGGGAGAATGGGGAGCTAGGGGGCGCCTACCTTCTTGACCTCGGGGTGATTCAGAAGGTAGGCCCGTCGCTGTTCCACAAAGTTTTTGATGCCGATGACTCGCTGGGGTCCACGAAACCCTTGCTCCTCGGTATCCTCGGTGAGGCCCTTCGTGAAGGCCTCAAATGAGTCGAGCTTGCGGGTGTCGGCCTTTACATCTTCGGCGATGAGAGACTGATACCGCAGGGCCACGGGGCCGAGCGCGGCCCAATCGAGCGATTTTTCCGCGATCGCGCGGACGTAACGGAGATAGCGTATCCGCAGCGCGGGCACGGCAAGTAGTTTCGAGAGGAGGGGTTTCTCCGGGTCATCGACGCCGGTGAGGGGGTCGAGTTCAACCCCTTTGACTCCCGCGCCGCCGCCCATGCCGGGGCTTTCGGGCGTACGGAAGGTTTCGTTGGCGTCTTGGGGGATGATGTGAAACCGGCTGTTTTGGTCCTCGTAGATGCCGTAGTCGCTGCTCCGGATCCAATAGCCATCGTCGTTGATGAGCGCGATGTCGAGCGCGAGGAACTTGAGAGCGCCGTCGATGTCGAGCAGCGGCATGAGGGCCGCCTCAAGTTTGTCCGCCGGCTCCTCGTTCAAGACGCGGCAGAGGTGGATGAAATGGGCCCACGATTTGACGTTGTCCTTTGTCTTGATCTCGTAGTGGCGCCTGTATTGCGCCAGATCCTCACCCAGGAACGCGAGGCCGCCGCTGGCTCGTGGACTGCCGGGCACTTTCCATCGGGCGCCCTTGGAGGCGCCGAACCAGTCGAGCACGAAATCCTTGTTGAACTGCTGCGCGCTCACATAGACGCCCCAGCTTTCGCCGTTGATAACCACGCGCACGAAGTTGGCCTTGGGCGCCGGAATGTAGTCCCGCGCGATCTGATAGTAGAGGACGGATCGGAGGAAGGTCGGGTCTGTGTGCGAGTTCAGCAGGTTGAGCGTGCGATAGCCGCCCAAACGCTGGTCGAGGTTGGCGAAATCAAGGGAGAGGTTCAGCGAGCGCTTGCGGCCTTCGCCGACGGTGAAAAACGACGACGCGCCTCTGAAATGAACGCCGACATCGGGGTAAACCTTGCCGTCCACCGTGAGTTTCGCGGGGACATCCACATCCGTGTGATAGAAATCGCTAAGTTCCTTTTCCCAATCCGGATTCTCGAAGTCGAGGAAGAGGGTGCGCAGTACATTCGGGTCGTAGAGGAGCGCGTCGGGGAACGACTTTACGTCGGCGGGCAAGAGCTTGCGGCCGGGCGCGGGCGGGGTCTGGTTCGCGTCGCGCCCACGGGGTCCCATGCGGCGCGGACCGCGTCCCTCCGCCTTTTGGACGGCCAGAAACTCACGGGCGGCCTTGCGCTCGGCGGTACTGAGGCGTCCATCGCCATCCTTGTCAAACTGCTTTACCAGCGCGGTGTGCTGCTGCATGGCGCCCATGCCGCCAGGGCCAAACGGGCGCGGGCTAGCGAAACCGGGCCGGCCTTCGCGTGTTGAAACGGCACCGGCTGCGGGAGGCTTGTTCTCCTGCGGGGTAGGAGTGTCGGCACCCAGGGAAACGGGTGAGAGAGCCCAGGCGCACGCGAGGGTCAGTGTGACGCATTGGACGACAGAAGGTCGCAGTTTCATATTCTCCAAGACGCTGGCGAGCAGGCGTTTGTTTCGAGTATGTCACTCTCCGTGGGAGGGAGGCGCACCTTGCGGCCCGAAGCCCGGACCGCCTGGCGGGCCGCCCAAGGAAGGGGCCAGGCTTTGGTTGATCCCCGTGCGGAGCTGTTCTTCGGTCAGAGGAGTGTTTTTGCCGGCTCCCCACGCATCGAACCAGCGAGCGAAGCCCTGGGTGAACTCTTCGCGGGTGAGCGACTTATCTTTGTTCGCGTCCAAAGCCGTCATAAAGGCGCCGCCCAAGAACATGCCCGGCCCAAATCCCCCGCGTCCTCCTGGCCTGCCGCCGGGTCGTCCGCCTCCCGGAAAGCCAAACTCGCCGAGAGTTTGCCCCTCCGATTTTCCGGCCACCTGGTCAATCACCGACTGGGCCCGCACTTTTACGAACGGTTTGATCGGCTTGGTCTGAGGCATGAACCCGCCGGGTCCCCCGAAGGGGCCCGCCGGCTGACTGGCATCCCCCGCCACAACTTTGTCGAAATTGGCCAGTTTTGCCTCTGACTCCTCCCGGACGGCGGGCCGGATGGCTGCGGCGATTTCGTCCACTTGTTGGTGGAACCGTTCGGGCCTGAAGATTCCCTTGCTGAACTCAGCCATCTTTTCGAGGTAGAGCTTTCGAAATGGCTCGGCCTTGAAAACCCGTTCCAAGAACCGATTCTCACCCTGCCATGGCTTGCGGATGTTCAGATTCTCGCGTTGTTCCTGCGTGCCCCGCATGGCGAACTGGCCGAAGGAGTGGTCCTGGTCCCAGGGTATGAAGACGAACTTTCCGGTTTTCTTTGGGAGGTAAGCGAAGAGGTTTTGCCCTGGACCCAGGAGGCCATCCAGATCGGAAAGCCAGACCATGACGCTCATGAAACGGGCGAATTCATCCAGCTCGATGTAGTCGCCCAGCCTTGCGGCAAACTCCGCATCGGTGGCCTTGCTGACGAATTGGCAGAACTCGATAACCCGCTGTTTCGCCGCCGCGGAGACCTCGTCCCGGGGATCGTAGGTTTGGTTGTACTTTGCCCAATCGTCCCCCAAATCGGTGAACATCGCAGGGCTGACCGGCTTGAAGAGCGCTCCTTCCGCCGTGCCGAAGTTTTCCTCCACGAAGTGCTTGTCCACGTTCTCGACTATCGAGTAGAGCCCAAAGTACTGGTGTTCATGTTTCCCGGGCACTGTCACAAAGACCCGCGCATAGGCCGTCCGCGGGGCGGGGACGCCGGCGTCGCGGTGGAGTCGGTGCGACAACACTTCGTTCATCCAGCTCGCGTCCGTGACGTTGTTGTGAAGGTTTAGTTGCGTTATTCCAGCCAGCTTGCGGCCTGGCACATACTTGCTCAGGTTGATTTTGAAGGAACGCTTGAGCGAGCCGCGCGACTGCAGGAAGGTGCCATTGCCCTTGTAGCGGACCGCCACGTCCTTGAATGTCCTCCCCGCGAACTGCATGTCCGCATGGACCTGCTCGAACTCGATGCCCAGCGCCGAGGCCAGCCCATTCCGTTTGCCTTCGGGCCCCTGCAAGTTCATCCCTCCCGGTCTTGGGCCCGGACCGGCGGGTGGGCCCATTTGGGGCGGGGCGAACGACGAATCGATCCCGGCGCGAATCTGGTCATCATTCAGCGCGCCGCGTTTCTCCTTATCCCAGTTCGCGAACCATTTCGCCGCGAGCGCTTGAAATTCCTCGCGGGACAATTTGCCGTCATGGTCCTGGTCACCTTGGCTAAGAAAGCCCGGAGCCAATATCATCCCGGGACCGAACCCGCCTGGCCCCCCAGGTCCCCCCCCTGGGCCGCGAAAGACATCGGGGCCACCAAGCCTGCGAGGTCCGCCCGGTCCTCCGAACATCCCTCCTGCGCCGCCTTTCGGCTCCATAGCCTCCCACTGGTTCGGTGTGAACTGGAGGTGCACCGTCCAGATATTTGTGGTCTGGAAGAGGTCGGAAGGCTTCAGCGGTTCCTTTCCCGCGTCCGCTCGCGCGGCGGAGACGCCGTTAAACACCACCGACGCCATCAGGGCCAACTGTAGCAAGGCCGCCGGAACGGCGGTTCCCAGGACTCGTCTCATATTAAATCTGTTACCCGTGAGTATTCTGCACCCTTTCAATGACATCTGACGATGGTGATGCGTTACACAGTATTTCGTTTGGGCGTCCATCTTTTCACAGGAAACGGAGTTAATGCCAGGATCGCGTTGTCCTTTTTCCGTTCCCGACGCCGGAACTTCTTGCCAGGATGGCCCCATGTCAACGCTTCGCATCGGACTGTTCGGGATTGGGTTAGACACCTATTGGCCCCAGTTCAAGGGGTTGAAGGCGCGGCTCGAGAGTTATCTCGAGAGGGTGAGCCAGAAACTGGCGCGTCCGGGGGTCGAGGTGGTAAGCCTCGGGCTGGTTGACTCCCCACAGATGGCCTTCGAGGCCGGGCATCGCTTCCGGCGGGAGGACGTGGACCTCATTTTCCTCTACGTCACCACCTATGCGGTCTCCGCCACCGTGCTGCCGGTGGTTCAGCGCGCCAGGGTGCCCGTCATCATTCTGAACCTCTCGCCTGAAGCGGCTATTGACTACGTGAGCTTTAATCGACTGGGCGACCGCACCGCGATGACCGGTGAATGGCTGGCGCATTGCAGCGCCTGTCCGGTGCCCGAAATCGCCAATGTCTTCAACCGCGCCCGTATCCCGTTCCACCAGGTCACAGGGATGCTGGGCGATGACCCGGTGTGCTGGGGCGAGGTGGACGCCTGGATCGACGCCGCGCGTGTGGCGAATGTCATGTTCCACAACCGACTGGGTCTTATGGGCCATTACTATTCGGGCATGCTGGACATCGCCTCCGACCTGACCCAGCACTGCGCCACCTTCGGGGGGCACATGGAGATCGTCGAGGTGGACGAACTGGCGGCGTTGCGCCGCGACGTGACAGCAAGGCAGATCAAGGGGCGCGTAGCCGTGTTCCGCCGGACGTTCGATGTCCAGCCGGAATGCTCCCTGAGCGAACTGGAGCTCGCCGCCCGCACCTCGGTGGCGCTGGATCGGTTGGTCGCAGAACACAATCTCGGCTCGTTCGCCTACTACTACATGGGCACCGGCAACATTGAGAATGAGGACGCCATCAGTTCGATCATCCTGGGCAACTCGCTGCTCACGACGCGTGGCGTTCCGGTGGCCGGTGAATACGAGGTCAAAAACGCCCAGGCCATGAAGATCATGGACAGCTTCGGTGTGGGCGGATCGTTCACAGAGTACTACGCGATGGATTTCAACGACGACGTGGTGCTGATGGGCCACGATGGCCCCGGACACATCGCGATCGCCGAAGGCAGGATCAAGGTGCGCCCGCTCAAGGTTTATCATGGCAAAGTGGGTCGCGGCTTGTCCGTTGAGATGTCCGTGAAACACGGCCCGGTGACGCTGCTCTCCGTTGTTCAGACGGGGGACGGCAGACTCGGATTCCTGGTTGCCGAGGCGGAATCGGTGCCGGGTCCCATCCTGGAAATCGGCAACACCAATAGCCGCTATCGGTTTAGCGTCGGCGCGCGGCGCTTTGTCAACGAGTGGAATTCGCACGGGCCCGCGCACCACTGCGCCGTAGGCGTTGGGCATATTGCCGACAGGATTGACAAACTGGGGCGGTTACTTGGAATCGAGACGATCAAGGTTTGCTAACCCCCCGAGCACCTCGCCAAGAAGTTCAGAGCCAGCCAGACTGATGCTTGGGCGTCTTAGCCGCGGATCGGCGTCCAAAAGTGTCATGGTTCGCGCGTCAGAGCCCGCGGTTCCTCCCAGGTCAGTCTCATCGTCAATGGAGCAACAGCCTTGTTGCGTTTGCAGGCGCGTGTGTCTATCGTCCCGGCGCGTTGGTACTTTTCTGGTGATGCATTGAGTCTTTTACGAACGAATGAAAACGATATTGAAGACGAGTGTGTGGATGGGATTGGCGGCGTTGATGTTTGTCGGGCAACCGGAGGTCCGGGCCGCGGCGGCGAAGGGCAAGCGCGCGAAAGCGACGGCGGTCTCCGCCCCCGCCAAGGCGCCAGCGAGGGCGGGGATTGCCCGCGACCCCTATCTGGGCGCCATCGTGGTCGATGCGGCGACTGGGAAGGTGCTGTTCGAGGACAAGCCTGACGCCAAAGGGTATCCGGCGAGCGTGCTGAAGTTGATGGATTTGTTGATCATCCTCGAGAAGGTGGAGCAGCATCAACTGACGTTTCAGGACCCGGTGGTCGTCAGCGCCAAAGCAGCCAGGACGGGCGGTTCGCAGGTGTGGCTGGCGGATCGGGAGACGTTTACGGTCGATGAGTTGCTGTACGCGTTGATGGTCCAATCGGCCAACGATTCGGCCGTGGCGCTGGCGGAAAAAGTTGCGGGCTCGACGGAGGCGTTCGTGGGACTGATGAACAAGCGGGCGCAGGAGTTAGGGATGACCAGCACTCTCTTCCATTCCGTGCATGGGTTGCCGCCCGGAGCCGGACAGCAGCCGGATGTCACCACGCCGCGCGACTTTTCGGTGCTCTGCCGCGAATTGCTCAAACATCAGGATACCTTGCGATACACGTCCACACGGGAACGTCCGTTCCGGCCTGATGGCGGCACCAAGACCGTGGTGATGCGTACCCACAACCACCTGCTCGGAAAGGTGGATGGCTGCGATGGGCTCAAGACCGGTTATTTTACCGTGGCTGGCTATTCCATCGCGGTGACAGCGTCACGCCAGGGGCGAAGAGTCATCGCCGTGGTGCTGGGCAGCGTGGATCGGAAGGTTCGGGACGCAAAGGCAGCCGAGTTGATCGAAAAAGGGTTCCTCGCCTTGCCCGCCCCCACGCGATGATGTCTTAAGCTTCCTGGCTGACTTGATTTCAGCTTGCAAGGCCGGGGTAAGAGGTCTAGAACGGCCAATGAGTCCCATTAGGCCATGCCATCGCTGCCGACTCTCGCAACCGAAGGTGATCCGCCGGTTCAATCCGTGCGGCACCAGACGGGTTTGATCACCATTCTCTTCACCGATCTGATGGGCTCGACAGCCCTCAAGCAGCAAATGGGCGATCTCACCGGAGCGACCTTGATCCAGCAACATCATGCCCTCGTCCGGGAGTTATTGCGGGGGTTCCCCGGCGGCGAGGAGATCGAAACGGCGGGGGATTCCTTCCTGATTGTTTTCACCAAACCGTCTGACGCAGTCCACTTCGGGCTGCTGCTGCACGCCACGTTGCGGGCTTTGAACCAGGGGTTGGCGGCAAAGTTGGAGGATCGGATTGGGATTCATGTGGGAGAGGTGGTGATTCGGGAACAGGACGGCTCACCCAATCCCAAAGGGTTGACCGGGATCCAGGTGGACACCTGTGCGCGAGTGATGGGGCTGGCTCAGGGCGGGCAGATTCTGCTAACGCGGTCGGCCTTCGACAGCGGCCGGCAGATGCTCAAGGGTGAGGACGTGGCCGGGGTAGGTCCGTTGGAATGGCTCAATCATGGCTCTTACTTGTTGAAAGGGATCGAGGCTTCGTTGGAAGTGTGTGAGGTGGGGGAGGCGGGGATCGCTCCGCTGCAAGCGCCGGCCGGATCGGAGAAAGCGCAGCGGCAGGTGAGTCCGGAGAACGAACCGGTATTGGGCTGGCGTCCGGCGCTGGGACAGTTTGTGCCCAACACCCGCTGGCGACTGGAAACCAAGCTGGGGGAAGGGGGCTTTGGCGAAGTTTGGCTGGGAAGGAATCCGACGACCAAAGAGCGGCGGGTGTTCAAATTCTGCTTTCAAGTCGAGCGCGTGCGGTTCCTGAAGCGGGAGTTGACGCTGTTCCGGCTACTGAAGGAGCGCGTCGGGGAACATCCGAATATTGTGCGCCTGCACGACGTTTACCTCGATCAGCCTCCCTTTTATGTGGAGATGGACTATGTGGAGGGAGCCGACCTGCGCAGTTGGAGTGAAGGGCACGGTGGGGTGGAGGCGATTCCAATGGCGACCCGGTTGGAGATCGTGGCGCAGGCTGCGGATGGATTACAGGCGGCCCACGAGGCGGGTATCATCCATCGGGATATTAAACCGGCGAATATTCTGGTTGGCATGTCTCAGGTAGGGCGCGGTGTCCCTACCGCGCCGGGTCCTGGCGGCTCGCTGGGGACAGCGAGCCCTACCGTCGCAGTCAAGCTGACCGACTTTGGGATTGGGCAGGTGGTGTCGGATGAATGCCTGAAAGGGATCACCCGGGCTGGTTTTACCCAAACGATCCTGTCCGACTCATCCTCCTCTCACACGGGCACGCAGCTTTACATGGCACCGGAGCTGTTGGCCGGCAAACCGGCGTCCACTCGTTCAGATGTGTATTCGCTCGGCGTGGTGCTCTATCAATTGCTGGTGGGCGATTTCACATCCCCAGTGACGGGAGACTGGTCGAATGACATTACGGACGCTTTACTCAAAGACGATCTGCAACACTGCCTGGCAGGCAAGCCCGGGGACCGGTTTGCGGGGGTAGCGCAGTTGGCGAAGAATCTTCGCGCCTATCCCCAGCGCAAGGCGGAATTGGAACGTGTACGGCGTCTGCAGCAGCGGGCGGAGTGGCGGCGGAGGGTGGCGTTGGTCTCCTCCGCCGCGGCCGTTCTGCTGATCGCCGTCGCGGTGGCGCTGGCTTACGGATTGCGTAAGACACAAATGGAGCGTGACCTGCAGCGGCGCTACGCCTACGCGTCCGACGTTAACCTCGCCCACCAGGCCCTGGACGAGGAAAACCTTGGCCGAGCTTTGGAATTGCTGGAACGGCACCGGCCCAGGCCCGGAGAGAAGGACCTACGCGGATGGGAATGGCGTTATCTCTGGCAGTTGTGCCGCAGCGACGAAGCGCGTTCGCTCGCCGGGCATTCCAATTCCGTCCTAGCCGTTGCGTTCGTTCCCGACGGCACAATCCTGGTTTCCGGCGGTCAAGATGACAAAGTCAGGCTATGGGACCTCGCCACGGGGCGGGAGAGCGCTGTCCTGAATCACGCCGGGGTGGTGAGGTGCCTGGCAGTGTCCCCCGACGGGAAGCTGTTGACCACCGGATGCAGCGACGGGAAGGTGCGGCTGTGGAATATCGTCACCAGGCAGGAGATTAGGAGCTTCCCATGCGACCAGGATACTCACACTGGGGCGGTTGCCTTTTCTCCTGACGGCCACATGCTCGCCACCGGAGGGCGGGATGGAAAGATCAGCCTCTGGGATTGGGAGCGCAACTCTCTGATAACCACACTTCCGGCGCCCGACCAGATCGGCTCATTGGTCTTCTCCCCCGATGGCAAGACCCTTGCTTCGGCCTCCGGTTTTCGCGGCGATCACGCGATCTGGTTGTGGGACATGGACACTCGTCGGGCGCGGAAGAGGCTCCCTGTGAATACACGTTCTGTTCATTCACTGGCGTATTCGCCCGATGGCAAGCTGCTGGCCTCGGGCAATTGGGATAAGACGGTCAGCTTGTGGAATGCGGTCACTCTCGAAACGATGCCCGACCTGGCCGGGCACCAAGCTTGGGTATCTTCCGTCGCGTTCTCGCCCGACGGCAGAATCCTGGCCACAGGCAGCGCCGATCAGACCGTTAAACTTTGGGAGGTGGGAACCTGGCGGCTTACCGGCACGCTTAAGGGGCACCTCTATGAAATTTGGACGGTGGCCTTTTCTCCCGATGGCCAGAGCCTGGCTACCGGCAGCAAGGACGGCGGGGTCAAACTGTGGAGCACGGCCCCCAATCAGAGGAAGATCAGTCGGTTGGCCCTTCCTTCGGACCTCGCTCAATTCGGGTTTTCACCCGACGGGCATGTTTTCGTCACCATGACCCGCGACGGGACGGCCATACTCTGGGACGCGGCATCGCTGCGTCAGCAAGCAACCCTCCGGGTGAACCTGTCGAACGTGAACACCATCGCGCTGTCACCCGCGAAAGACAGACTGTTGGCCATGGGGGGACAGGATGGGACCATCTCGCTTTTCGATCTGGAGTCGAAGCGCGTGGCCGGGGCGCTTCAAGGACACGTTGGAGCCGTTACTCGTCTGGCTTTTTCGCCCGACGGTAAAATCCTGGCC
>ORJL010412574.1_pt1 | contig 22365 bp, 23 predicted proteins | sample 1779941 | NCBI WGS metagenome assembly ORJL01 (sample SAMEA104232317, study PRJEB22302) | groundwater metagenome | biome: forest; feature: aquifer; material: groundwater | place: USA | collected 2011-08-07 | depth 5.8 m
AGTCATCGTCGGAGACCCGGGTCACCAGGAGGTGCAGGGCATAGCTGGGTGGGCAGGACCAAGGGTGGTCGCCACGCCCGACTGGCCTCCGGCGCACGCGCACGGCCTTACCTTGCGCAGGATAGCGGTCCTCAGCCAGACCACCAAGGGCGAGGAGGACTACCGGCGTTTTGTTGCGAGGCTGATGGACTCCGCTTTGAGGAAGGCCAGGGAGGTGCGTGTTATGAATACCATCTGCGGTGTCACCGATGCCCAGAAGTCCGCCGCCAGGGAGATGTCTCGGAATGTCGACCTGGTACTGGTGGTGGGAGGCCGGACCAGCGCCAACACTCGGGGACTTGCCGATGTTTGCTCACGGGCCGGTGTCGAGACCCACCAGATCGAGACTGCCGAAGAGATAGACCAGGCCTGGCTGGCAGATAAGAGTGTGGTCGGAGTGACAGCCGGCACTTCCACGCCGGATTGGGTAATTGAAGAAGTCGTGGCCTATCTCGAGACTGCCGGGGGCCCGGTGGACGAGCCGCAAGGGAATCCCCCATAACCCTCCTGTCATTATGACCCCTGTCATTCTGAGCAGTGGGATGGTGTGGTCCGGGGTCGGGAGCGACGAACCTCCTGCTGAATCTTGCGCACTCGCCGGTACTAGATCGTATTTCGTCACTGGAGATGCTTCGGTTCCCCGGCAATCCCTGCGCCCGCCGAACCCGGGCCTCTGCATGACACTGCAACACCGTATGAAGGACGCTGACTGCAAGGTGGTTCACGCCAGCCGGCCAGAGGCCTTACCGCGTGACTACCAGGACCGAGCCGCATACCACCAGCAGGGTACCGATAATCAGATTCCGGCTGACCTTTTCTATGCCAAGTATCAAGAGGAAAGAAACCGCAAACAGCGGATTCAGATTTATGAGAGATTGGACGACCGAGACGTACTCCAGTTTGAGGGCCGCGAACTGCATCAGGGTCCCCATGGTGTGAGTAACCCCTGCCAGGGCAATGAATATCAGGCTCACCGGGTCCGGCATGGGCAGTGAGAAACTCCGCTGGCGTACCACCATAATCGCGTAGTAGATGGGCAGCACTGCTGCCGTGCTGATTACCGTGCCCAACGCCTGGGGCCTACCCGACACCAGCCCCGATCTGGCTATGACCGGCGATAATCCGTAGAAGAACGCGCAGGCGACGGCGAAGCCGTAGCGGCTCATACATCTCTCCGGGCAATGAAGAAGACCCCGGCGAAGACCATCAAGACACCAATGGCCATCTTCAGGCTGATGGCTTCTTGCAGCCACACAAAAGCGATGGTGGGGGCTACCAGGATGGAAGTTGACATAATAGAGATGCTGGGGCCAGCGCCGATTCGCTTGATACTGATATAGTAGGCGGTGCGTCCCAAGGCGATGGTTGAAATGCCTACGGCCACGAATGTGAGTATCTGATCGGAGCGCAATTCGGGGAGGACCGCCAGATCCCCGGCGAAGAACGAATAGGCGGTCACTACCAGCAGGCCCACGATAATGCCATAGAAGTTGGTGGTGATGACATCCGTCTTGATCATAGCCCGGCGGGCGAACAGGGGATTGGCGCCCCAGATAATGGCGGTAGCCAGGGCCAGAGCTACGCCTAGCACAGAATTGACCCTGCTTTCTTGGGCATGGGTCGCATTATACAACACTGGCCCTGTCTTTACACGCCTCGCACGCTTAGATGCCTTTTCCCTGGCTTTATGCTATATTGAGAGTTGTTCAGAGCAGGGTTGTGGGTATGGATTGTCTATCGGACTCCTTTCATCGGCCTATAAGCTACCTGAGAGTCTCGGTCACCGACCGCTGCAATTTGCGTTGCCTGTATTGCGTACCCCCTCAGGGCGTCGAGCATATTGACCCCGGCCAGGTTCTGAGCTACGAAGAGATAATCAGAATCATCGAGGCTGCTCGGAAGCTTGGCATAACGAAGGTCCGGGTGACCGGAGGAGAGCCTCTGGTTCGATCGGGCATCGTGGACTTCATACGGCTCCTGTCTTCAGTTGAAGGCATCCAGGATGTGGCCATGACGACCAATTGCATTCTTCTCAAGAAGTACGCCAGGGCGTTGCGCAAAGCTGGACTGAGCCGCGTCAACGTGAGTCTGGATACTCTTCGCCCCGACAGATTCCGGAAGATAACGCGAGGCGGGAGGATTCAGGATGTTCTGGACGGCCTGGCGGCTGCCGAGGACGCTGGCCTTTCACCCATCAAGATAAATGCCGTAGCCATGGAGGGTTTCAACCAGGACGAGGTGCTTGATTTCGGAAGGCTTACTCTGGAGCGGGACTGGCACGTGCGTTTCATCGAATTGATGCCCATGGGCCACGGCAGTCTGGATGAACTGGAGGCCATGGCCGACACGCCTCGGTGCGTTTCGCCGGATTTTCACCGTCTACTTGAGGAAGCTCACATACAGGACGGCTTCCTTTCCGTGGAACAGGTCAAGGGGCTTCTTGCGCCCCTGGGCGAATTGGAGCCGTGGCAGGTGCCCGGCAATGGCCCGGCCAGGTACTATCGCCTGCCGGGCGCCAGGGGGACTCTTGGTTTCATCAGCCCGGTCAGCGAGTATTTCTGTTCGAGCTGCAACAGGCTAAGGCTCACGGCCGATGGACGTCTGCGCCCGTGTCTCCTGGCGGAGCACGAGATCGACCTGCGGGAGACCCTTCGCAGCGGCGCCCCCCCCGAGGAGATTGAGGCCTTGATCAGGATGGCCATCGCCGCCAAGCCTGAACGTCACCTGATCGACCGTAACATCGCCCCCAGGGACCACATGGTCCAGATAGGCGGCTAGAGCGTTGGCAGAGTTGACCCACCTTGACCCATCGGGCCGGGCCCGGATGGTAGATGTCAGCGAGAAAAGCGACACGGAGCGGGAGGCTATCGCCAGGGGCCGGGTGGTAATGGCCCCCGAGACCTTCTCTCTGGTGAAGGAGGGCCGGGCAGCCAAAGGAGATGTCCTCGCTGTCGCCCAGGTGGCCGGCATCATGGCCGCCAAACAGACTCCCCAACTTATTCCCATGTGCCATCCCTTGAACCTCACCAATGTGGCGATTCACTTTGACCTGAACGAAGCTGAGCACACGGTGGAGATTTCGTCCAGGGTAAAGACCACCGGCAAGACCGGCGTGGAGATGGAAGCCCTGACCGCAGTTGCGGTCTGCGCGCTCACGATCTATGACATGTGCAAAGCGGTAGACCGTGGAATGCGGATAGAGGGGATCCGTTTGGCCCGGAAGAGCGGTGGCAAGAGCGGCGTTTTGGAACTGGAATAGTGGTGCATTGGCTCTGCCTTCATCGTGCCAGGCTGCAGGAGAGGGGTAGCGGATGCCGGGGCTGATCCTCCTGGGAGCAGACCAGAGGGTCGCTCCCTTCGATATCAGGGAGAAACTGGCCATTACAGGGCCGGAGATGTCAGAAATCCTGGGCCGGCTGTCGACCTCATCTCACGTACGCGAGGTATTTGTCCTTTCTACCTTCAACCAGGTCGAGGTCTACCTTCGCGGGCAGTCCTCAGCCTTGGACGTTATTCTTCTCTTCTGGCAAGAGCGGGCCGGGGTTGACAGCGACGGTCTGAAGCCTTTTCTGTACGAAAAGCGTGATGAAGACGCTGCCCATCATTTCTTTTCCTTGGCAGCGGGATTTGATTCCGCAGGCTCGCCCCAGCCCCACATCTTGCCACAAATCCAGGAGAGCCTGGACGCGGCGCGGAATGCGGGCGCCGTAGGGGAGTACCTGGAGCCCCTTTTGACTCGCACTCTCAGAGTCGGGCGTCGCGCCCGGCGTCTACTGGGTCGGGACCCCGATCCTGGGACCCTGGAGTCCGTCCGAGAGATGCTCCGTCTGGAAGCCGCCGGGTTCATACGTTGGGCACGGGATCGCCGGGCGAAATCGGTCGTCAATGCTCTGAAGGGAAGGGCCGAGGAGATCCGCAGGGCGGAGCTACTCAAGATAGAGAGTAAGTTGAGCCATCTTTCTCCTGAGGAGCGCGTGGCCCTGGAAGCCCTCACCACATCTCTTGTGAACAAGCTGATAAACCCCTCTAGGAAAGCCCTGAAGGGCGCTGCCGGGGACGGAGACGTTTCCGACTATCTACGGGCAGCATCTGAGCTTTTTGACCTGGGTGACAAATGACTGACAAAATGATTATTGGATCGAGGGGGAGCGCCCTGGCCCTACGCCAGTCCCACACGGTGGCTCAACAGCTCTCCCAGGCCCATTCCGGACTTACCGTCGAGGTCCAGATAATCAAGACGAAGGGTGATCTGGTGCTTGACCGTCCTCTGGCCGATATCGGAGACAAAGGGCTCTTCGTAAAGGAGCTTCAGAAGGCCCTCCTCGATGGCGAGATACATCTGGCGGTACACAGCCTCAAGGATCTACCTACGGAATCGACAGAGGGCCTGGTCCTGGCTGCGGTCAGCCTCCGTGAAGATGTCCGAGACGTCCTGGTGTCCAGGGTGTCCGCGTCCCTTGAGGACCTGCCCCCCGGCGCCCGGTTGGGCACTAGCAGCAGACGGCGTGCCTCCCAACTCCGGAATTTCCGGAACGACCTCGACATTTGTGACTTGCGGGGCAACCTGGATACTCGTTTGCGAAAGCTCGACGAGGGCCAGTACGATGCCATAGTGCTGGCGGCCGCTGGCATGCGGAGGCTGGGGCTGGACTCCCGGATCACGCAATACCTTTCCGTGGAGAGATGTCTTCCTTCGCCCGGCCAGGGAGCGCTGGGCATCGAGGCCAGGCAAGATGACGAGTTCACCCTGGAGATACTGAAGACTATCGATGATCCCGCTACCCACCGATGCACCGGGGCGGAGCGGGCCTTTCTGGGGAGGCTGGAAGGCGGGTGTCAGATACCGATAGGCGCCTATGCCCAGGTGCGAGACGGGAGGCTGGTCCTCGAAGGCATGGTCGGCAGCATCAATGGAGATCGGCTGATACGATCACGAATAGAGGGTGTGCCGGAGGAGGCCGAGCGACTGGGCCAAGAGCTGGCCGAGCGCGTGCTGGAGATGGGGGCCGGTGACATATTGCGGGACATATGGACTCCTGGCCGTCTCAGTACCTAACGAATGAAATCCTGTGCAAAACGTGCATGAGTTGGTGGAACACCTCGTCTCCCGGAGGACAGCCTCGTCGTAGGGGAGGACGGCCCTGTTCTCCTTGAGGGCCGCGACAGGATTGGTTGCCTCCCGTGCGCTCGTGCTCCTACGTGATCTGGCCCCAACGCATTGTGGCAGCTTGAAAGGGCGGCTTGCGTGGTGGCGAAGCGAAGGGCCGACACTGCGGTCGGCCCCTACGCGGACCGGCCTTCGGCTCTTCTTACACCCGGATCTTGCCAGCAATAACGCACTATTTTGGTTCCGGCTACGCCGGGTTAAGTAGGTATTATGTCCTGCTACACGCGCCATTTATCGGGCCTTTTCGCCAACGCAGGCATAGAGCCCGGCCCCAAGAACGCCAAGCAAGCCGATCTGTACATCCAGCGAATCCTCGGCAAGACTGGGGAAGGCTGCCCCGCTGTCTGGAAAGAGCTCAAGTCCTGGCTGGCTTCGCCGGAAAAAGAGGCGGAACTTATCCAGGGGCTGAGGGAGGCATTCGGCAACCGGCCTACCGGCTAAGGTCGCTCTTTGTTCGACTTGCCCTCCACCCCACGCTAAAGCATGGGGCATCCACGACTGCCGTCCAACCCCGAAAGAGCAGGATCCCGCCTCAGTCGTTGTCCTTGCAAGGGATCCGGCGCTTCCGGGGTAGTCAAGAAGGGCCCGCCCCTTCTTGGGGGGTCATAGGGGTCTCCCCTATTTCATCATCTAACTCTCTTCTCCCCTACGGGGAGAAGAGAGTTAGATGACAGCCTTCGCCTTGACTCTCCCATCCTGTTCGACCAGCCGGCAGGCCAGGACGTTCGGGTCATGGGCGAGAAAGAAGATACCGTTCTTCTCCCGGGCCTCGCGGTAGAACCTCTTCTTGGTCTCCAGGTTGACCATCGGCTCCATGTCGAAGGCGGGCAGCCATTGCGGATGCGCCACATGGGGCATCATGGGCGCAACATCTCCCATGATCGCCGCCCATTCGCCGGCGGATTCGACCACCACGCACTGATGGCCGGGGGTATGTCCCTCCGCCAGGACGCACCGGACCTCTGACGTGACCGGGGTGTCCCCGTCGATCAAATGAAGTTGGCCGGCCTCGGCAATCGGTAGGAAATTCGGCGGTTCGTACTGAAACTTGCTCCAGTCATTCGGCTTGGTCGCCGCCTCCCATTCCCTTTTCTGGACCCAGAACTGAGCCTTGGGGAAGACCGGCACGAGCTTCCCATCCACAAGCCGGGTGTTGCCGGCTGCGTGGTCCGGGTGCAAGTGCGTCAGGACCACGATATCGATATCTTCCGGGGTAATCCCTAGCCTGCCCAAGTTCGCGATTAGGTCGCCATCGCGGACCAGGCCCCAGAGCTCGGTCTGCTTGGGGGTCAACCTGGAGCCCAGGCCGGCGTCGACCAGGATGCGCCGGCCCTCGGAAACGAAGAAAGCATTGTTGATAGCGATGGGGATCTTGTTCTGGGCGTCTGCCGGATAGTAGGTGGACCAGATGGTCCTGGGGATCACCCCAAACATAGTGCCCCCGTCCAGGTGCATCACACCGTCGCTGACCACCTGTATATCAACGTTCCCTACGCGCATGGAACCCTCCTGTCATCGTCGAAGTTGACTAACAGTGCGATGATAGCACAACACCGGACGGCGTGAAAGGTGAGTGCGCGTGTTGACGGGATGCGGATTGGGTAGCCTCTACATTTTGACCCGCATTGGGCAGCTCCCAGTGGCGAGGGTCAAGGGGAAACGGAAAAGGAAACGTTCAAGTCTGAGATTACCCCTTTACCACCCTATAGCGCCAACCAACACTACGGGCAGGTAGCTCCGGCTCACGGCGCCGAAGTGGAGCTTCACCGGTATCTCCGTATCCTCGGTCAAGGCAGAGCCCGAGGCCCTGAAGGAGACGGTCGTGTCGTAATTGCCCGGAGAAAGGCCGAAGGTATCGACCGAAAGCGTTACGGTCACTGGCAGTACAACGTTCCCGGCCGGAGTCAGAGAGAGCCATGAGACCGTAGGCATGACGGCGCCTACCCAGGAAGTCGCTGATGTGACCCCGCCGGCAGGCGCCAGGGCGATAGTAGCTGTGCTGGGGCCGATCTCCGCCGGGTCCTTGAAAAAGAACAAGCTTGGCGGGAAAGCATAGAGAGGCCTCCGGACCCACACTCCGTTGTTCGTACCCAGGAGCAGCCTGGGCGGGCTGGAGTAGTCCAGGGCCAGGGTATTCACAGTGAGCGAGGGCAGGTTGCCGGTCAGGTCTACCCAGTTTGAGGTCCCCTCTAGATGGAAGACGCTGCCTTCAGAGGATAGGTAGAAGCTATCCTCTTGCACCGGATCGGCGGCCATGGCTGAAGGGATAATACCTGGCGCCAGGCAAACCTCGGTCCAGGTGGAGCCGGAATTCAGGCTGCGGTAGAGCGCCGGCGGCAGGACCTCAGGGGGAGGGGAGACGTAGAAGTAGGTGGGCTGATAGACGTTGGCCGCGGCCGCCCAGGTTGTGGACACCACGGGAGACACCACCAGGGCCACGGTCCCCAAATTCGCGGTGTCAACTCGCCGCCAGTTCTTCCCATCGTCGGTGCTCCAGGATGCGCTCCGGGTATCGCCTACGGTGTGGTAGTAGGAATAGCTGGTGTAGAGGCTCAGGAGGCTGGGCACGGAGCCGCCGGCGGGAGGGGGGGGAGGCGGCGGAACGGAGAGGAGGTTTCCATGAGTATCGGGCACCGCGTGGATCACCGCCGTGGTGAAGACTCGGGTCCAACTGATCCCTCCGTCGGTGCTCTTGAGAAATTCATCCCAGACCAAGCTGTCACGGACGGGGTTTACCCGGTATACCTTCTGGGCGTCGTTGGGGTCCCGCGCCAGGAAGGGGAGGGTGTCGGTTATGGCCTGCCAGTTTGTGCCGAGGTCATCGGACCGGTAGCCTCCTCCATCCGTGTGGGCGTAGATGCGCCCCGGCACGCCCCGATCCGGTACCACCTGGCGCACGTTCTGCCCCGCCAGGCCCAGGGGCCTCCAATCCGTCGACGCACGCACCACGTCAGAGACTTTCGAGAGAGGCGCGGCGTTTGGCGCGGGCGTGGTAATGTCCACAGGGCCAGTCAGGAAGGGCTGATACTTGATTAAACCGAGCCCGCTGTAATCCGCTCCGTCCCATATGCCAGCCGCTATCTCGCTTGCAGTTGTTGTCCCCCACCAGTTGTTGGAAGCATCCTCATTGCATGGCCCGGTGTTCTTCATGTTCGTCGAGATGCTATTGGTAGTGGTGACGGAGGTATTCCCGTAGATGTTGTTGTAGCGCACGGGCGGCGTGTAGGAATCTTGCTGGCGTAGAATGATGCCTTCTGAGTTGCCCGTGACGGTGTTGTTTGTGACCGTCGCGGCGCCGAAGGCCCAGATGCCGGCGCCGGTATTGCCGGTGATGGAGTTGCTCGTTACGGTTGCTCCGTCTCGAGTGTAGATGCCGTCGCCTCCGCTGCCGTCGCTGCCGCCGGTGTTTCGCGTGATGGTGTTGTTGGCTATGGTAGCGGCGCCTTTGGCGTAAATGCCGCCGCCGTGACTGCTGTAGCCATTGGCGTTATTGTCGGTGATAGTATTGCCGGTAATGGTTGCTCTGCCGCCGGCGTAAATGCCGCCGCCGTTGCCGCCGGCGCTGTTGCCGGTGATAGTATTGCCGGTGATGGTTGCTCCACCGCTGGTGTAGACGCCGCCGCCGTCGGAGCGGGACCTGTTGCCGGTGATGGTATTGTTGGTGATGATCGGGGCGCCGTTTGTGTAGATGCCACGGCCGTTGCCGGTGATGGTGTTGTTTATAATACTAGCACCACCGCTAGCCCATATACCGTCGCCGCTGACGTTGTCGCCGGGGATACTGTTGCCGGTGATGGTATTGTTGGTGATGATCGCTGCCCCGTTGACGTTAATGCTGCTGGCGCCGAAGCTGCCGCTGTTGCCGGTGAAGGAGTTGTGGTCAACGTACGGCGATGAGTCCTCAATATGCAACGCGGCTCCCAACCAGCCTGCGTAATCAATAACAGCGTACTGGACAACGCCGCCGCCGGCATAAGCCCCGCTGCCGTCAAAAGTGGCATCGACGCTGGAGTCGGTGAAGTGGATGCCTCCCCAGTCGCCCCTAGCCGGGGTCCCCTGGTTGGAAGTAAGGGTGATGGGATTCTCTGCCGTGCCCCGTGCTACCAGAGTGCCCTGCACCAACAGGCCCATGTGCTTGTCGAACCTGACGGTTGTCCCCGCCTCGACGGTCAGGGTTACCCCACTCCGCACCTCAAGACTCCCACTCACGATATATGGGTCACACGTGGCAGGGCTCCAGGTGGTGTCCGTGCTAATGACGCCGGAGACGGAGCAGGAGGCAGCACTGACGCCCTCGGTGGGACGCCACTCAATAGGTGGGGCCAAGAGGGTGATGAGAATCATGGCGCCGCCAACGCCCAGAATACGCTTCATGCGCCGTGTCACGTTCTGCTCCTTCTGTCGCTGCAGCAGGGGTAAACTGGTCTGCCTTCTGTCCGGGACCATGCCGGTGTAGGCCGGGTCATGGCCGAGCATGACGATCCGAGGGATACTGGAATAGGATGCTGCTTATGGCTCAAACCTGCGTATTCCCTCGATCCTATCAAAGTGGAGATCGTAAGAGGCAACCTGCGTGATCTTGAGTTTCTCCATGAGAACGGCGTTATAGGCGTCGGCAAACGAGATGTTCTTCTCCACGTAGAGCTCAAAGACGCGAAGGTAAAGCCTTTTCCTCGGAAGCATCAGGCCGGGGAAGAGAATGATAGGCAGAACGTGCTCTCTGATCTCTTCCTTTGCAACGCGATAGCTGCGCTCCAAGACGAAGACGACCTCGGCAATAACGATATCTGAGGTTCGAGCCTTGACCTCCCCTCTCTCTATGCGACCAAGAAGCGCTTTAGAGGCAGTCGCCTTCTCATCATCATCGCGTAACAGATGACGAAGAATAATGTTGGTGTCTAAAAAGAACAGCATCTATTCCGCTAAGGGCCTCATAGCATCTTCGGCCATTGCCTCCTCTGCTAACCGCTCAAGCTCTTCGAAGTCCTCTGGCCGTTTTCTGGGTTTGACCGCCCCGAAACTCCTATCCAGAATACTCTTGACAGGTCTGACCTTCACCTCGCCCTGTTCAACGACAAAAGCTACCTTGTCTCCTGCTACAAGACCAAGAGAATGTCTTATCTCAACCGGGATGGTAACCTGTCCCTTCTTGGTAACGGTGGTCAAAGGTTGGTTCATGGCCTCTTCCTTATGACGTGCGTCTTATGTTTTCCTATTGTAATAACTCTATAATATGGTATTACGAGGTGTCAAGGGTATTTCCAACCAGGAGGACGGCTGTCAGAGAAGATGTTATCATGCTCCTCTTGTATGCCGTGCGCTATGTTGTCTCCTTGGGTCTCCATCATGCACTATATTAGTCCCTCCGTGCGCCAATTTCTATACGTGCAATTCTCGCGCCGGCAATACTGGGGCGGCCCGCATGCCGTACTTGCCGAAGGCTCCATTGTCTTGCCAAAAGCTGCAAGCAGTGTAGCGCTCCTTCGAGTGGATTCTCCCTTCTGTAGCGAAGACTCCCGGGGAAGTCTACAACAGCGGGGTAATGCAGCCGATGTTTGAGTAAGTAGCCGTATCGAAGCTGGCCCAGCCACGGGCTGAAGGCAACCACCCCCCGCATGGTGGTGATGCTGGTCGAAGGAGAAGCCGGGCGAATGCTCAGAGGGCGCTAGAGACTGCAGGCTGGGAAGCTGCCAATGGCGACGGTCAAACGGAAAGCGGGCGGTCTAGGCCTGAGATCTTGCGCACGGCTCATCGCTACATCACCTAGCCAGCTTCACGCGGCACAGGTTTGTTAACGCGTCAGTGTCCGTCGATCAGAGAGATTCTCAGTGGATATCCAATTGTATCTTGACAGCTTCCTCAACCTTGCGCATATCTTCCTGAGAAAGAATGCCAGCGCGGCGAACGAGCCTCACCTTGCTGACGGTCGCCAGTTGGTCGGCCATAGCCTTGCCTTCCTTGCCTTCGAAAACCAGAGCTGCCTCGCTGGGATAGATCCGGTCCGCCTTGCTGGTGAGAGGGACAACCTGGACTCTATTGAGGAACCTGTTCGATGCATCGTTGCTGATGATCACGGCAGGCCTCTTCTTCTTGATTTCTCCGCCGATTGAGGGATCAAAGTTGACCCACCACACTTCACACCGTTTCATGGACGGCGTCTTTGAAGGTGATCTCAGCCCACTCTAGGGCTTTCTTCTCCCTCCCACTATCTCTCGCCATTTCCGCGTAGGCTGACTCCAGATCCGGGTGAACAACGAGGGGCCTCACTAATTCCTCAATGAACTTGCTTATTTTCCCAGGCCCGATCGTCTTGCGGAGACCGTCGTAGACCTCTTCATCGATTGTCACGGTCAGTTTCTTCTGCATGACCCACCTCCATACACGTGTATTATACGTGTAGTCTTTCAAAACATCAATGCAACATAAGCCTGCCCCTCCGGGCATGGCCTCCAGCCCGGCGATAACTTCCTCAAAGGGGCGCATCCGCTCTTCAATGTCGGCGTCCAGGCGACCGGTCTTCTGGTCCAGGTCGTCGATGTTGGTCGGTTCATCTGCCAGCGAGAGATACTGGTCAAGAAGGTCCGTTAGGCGTTGTCTACAAGGTCGTCAACGACCTTTGTGGTATCGATGCGCTGCTTGTTCGAGTTCGTTCATTCACCTGCTTCTCTTGATTTCACCGCACGAACGCTCTTAAGTCTACCGCGACTCTCCGGTTGGGTCTTGACAATCGTGGGCATACGGCCCAACCCGCGCTCGTAACACCAACCCGCGCTCGTGTTGACCGCCTGAAACCGGCGGTGCTATACTGGCCGCCGGAGGAGGTGTGGTATGCCGTTCAACGTTGGTCCCATGGAACTGATCATCCTCCTGGTTCTGGTGCTCGTCATATTCGGAGTCGGGAGACTGCCGGAGGTGGGTGGCGCCATAGGCAAGACCATCAAGGAGTTCAAGAGGTCCCAGTCCGACCCTGGCGAGGATCAGCCGGGGGGACCGGTCCAAGAGGAGAAGACCTAGGCTCAGCATAATATATCTTCTCCGAGCCTCCTGATCCTACGGGTGTCGTTCTCGATGACCCAGGGCAGAGGGGCCGTTTCGGGTGGGGGAGGAAACAACCCCGCCTCCTCGTGTTAGGAAAGGAGAAGTTCAGTCCCCCAGATAGACCTTTTCCCACTCGTGGTATCGCTTCGGGTGGCGAGCATTGCGACGATCATTTCGTTCCTCCTGGGAACAGCCCTGGCGTGGCTCCTGGCCAGGCGCCGGTTCCGAGGCAGGGAGATCCTGAGCGCCGTCGTGACTATTCCGCTGGTCTTACCTCCGACTGTCCTCGGCTATTATCTTCTGACCACCATCGGACGGCAGAGTCCGCTCGGGCGATTTCTGGAAGACACGCTGGGCCTGACCCTGGTCTTTACATGGCAGGCTGCGGTCTTGGCCTCGTGCATCGTCTCGCTACCCTTGATGGTGCGGACGGCCCAGGCATCCATGGAGTCGATCGACCCGGAGCTCGAGAGAGCCGCCCGGACGCTGGGACGCTCGGAGCTGGCTGTCTTTATCACCATAACGGTGCCGCTGGCCTGGCGGGGTATCCTGGCGGGAGCAGCCCTTGCCTTCGCCCGGGCTATCGGGGAATTCGGGGCCACCCTCATGGTAGCCGGGAATATCCCCGGGCGTACTCAGACCATGGCCGTGGCCATCTACGACGCCGTACAGGCCGGAAAGCTCTCTCTAGCCAACACCCTGGTGGTCATCTTGACCGCGGTAACGGTGGCAGCCCTGGCCATCCTTGGGTGGGCGGGTAGAGGCTCGGGGCGATAAACCATGCTAGAATTCGAGGTCGAAAAGACCCTCGGAAGCTTCCACATGGTGGTCTCGTTCCAGGTAGATGAGAGGATGGTGGCCCTCTTCGGGCCTTCCGGCGCCGGGAAGAGCCTTACCCTCCAGTGTATCGCCGGCCTGGTCGAGCCGGACCGGGGACGCATTGTCCTCGACGGACAGACGGTCTTCGACAGCCGGCTGCGTGTCAATCTGCCTCCTCAGAAGCGGGGCGTCGGCTACGTCTTTCAGAATTACGCTCTCTTCCCCCACCTTACCGTGGAGGGCAATATAGGTTACGGACTTCACCGTCTTCCTGGATCGGAACGGAGGCAACGGGTAGAGGAAGCGATCCATCGAGTCCGGCTGGATGGCCTCGAAAAGCGCTACCCTCGTCAGCTATCAGGCGGGCAGCAGCAACGGGTTGCATTGGCTCGTACGCTGGTCACTCAGCCCCGCATACTCCTGCTGGATGAGCCTTTTTCGGCCCTGGACAGCGCGGTGCGGGGCCGTCTCCAGAGCGAGCTGATGCAGTTGATGCGCCAGGTCAATATAACGGCTATCCTGGTGACCCACAACTTGCAGGAGGCATATGCGCTCAGCGAAAGGATGATAGTATACGATGCGGGGCGGATCCTGCAAGACGGGCACCGGGACGAGGTCCTCTACCGGCCCCGGACGCGTTCGGTGGCCCGATTCACCGGCGCCAAGAACATCTTTCGGGCCACGGTCAAAGCCGTGGAAACAGACCACATCCTGCTGGAGGCAGACCTGTTTTCGGTCATCGCTTCATGTCATGATTGCCGGGTTGGACAGGCGGTGGAGTTCTGCATTCGCCCTGAGAACATCATGCTGGTGCGGCCCTCGCAGCCTCTGCGGGCGGCTGTGAAGGAGAACCTCCTCGAGGGGGTCATCATCGACGAGTTGCCGAGAGGCTCCGTCCACACCTTGTACTTCCATCTGAGGAATTCGCCGGAAGACTATGACCTGGAGATCGAGGTCCCTAACCACGCTTACGAGCGGCTCGATCTGGGGCCTGGCAAGGTAGCCACAGTATCCCTTAAGACGAACGCGATTCACGTCATTCCGGAGACGCCAGTGGTCTAGAACGTCATCTTAGAGGTGAAACGGCTGTCCTTCTTCAGATTGCGGTGGCAGGAGGTCTCATGGTCGAGAGAGAACTGATAAGAAGAGAAAGACCGGTTTCACCGCAGCTAGACTGTTTGAAAGCAAGAAAGCAGTTGAATGACTAATACCGGAAGTGCCAAATTCCCAGCGTTGTTCAGCCCGATAACCATAAACCATCTCGTGTTGGAGAACCGGGTAATGATGTCGCCCACCCACGACGGTCTGGCCGACCCCGAGGGTTACGTAGAGAAGGCAACCATCGATTTCTATCTGAAGCGTGCCACGGGTGGCGTGGGCATGGTTTGCATCGGGGCCGTCGATGTGAATCCGAGGAAGTCGCCTCACGCCCGCCTAAGCGATGACAGGTTCATACCTGGCTGGAGAGAGCTGGTTGACCGTATTCACTCGGAAAGCGACGCCAAGGTCTGTCCGCAACTCATCCATGCCCGTAAGGTGGCGCGAGGCTGGCAAGAGAATATCAATGATCTGAGCATAGAAGAGATCAAGAAGACCGTAGACATGTTTGAAGGGACGGCGGACCGGGCATTGAGGGCGGGTTTTGATGCCATCGAGATCCATGCAGCTCATGGATACACCCTCTCCGGCCTTCTGTCTCTCTGCAATAAGCGGGAGGATGAGTTTGGTGGCAGCATCGATGGCAGGTTGAAGATCCTGGCCGATATCTATCAGAAGGTCCGTGCAGTCGTTGGGGCCCGTTATCCCGTGGGTGTCAGGATCAACGGGGACGACTTCATCGTCGAGGGAAACACCCTGCACCACTCACGTATCCTTGCCCGAAAGCTGGCCGAGATGGGTTTTGACTACATCAGCGTCTCCGCCGGAGGCAAATACGAGGATTCCTCGGCCACTCACCCCAAGTTCGGCTCGCCCTGGCCCTATCCCTCCACTGGCGGGTATAGCGGGCACCGGTGCATGCCGCCGGCCCGATTCCCCGAGGCGGTGAATGTCTACCTTGCTGCCGATATCCGGAGAACGATACGCCAGGCGGGCCTTGGCACACCGGTCATAACCGCTGGACGGATCCCTCATCCCAGGCTGGCTGAGTCCATTTTGACCGAGGGGCAGGCCGACATCATCGGCCTCTCTCGTCCTCTGCTCAGGGACCCGGAATGGGCCAATAAGGCCTGGGAAGGCCGGGACAAGGAGATCACGCGCTGCACCTACTGCAACGAGTGTATGGACAGGCTCATCAAGGATGAGCCTGGCTTGTGTGTGTTCTTGAACGAATAGGACCGGGAACCCGGGAAGCAGAGCCGGCCGGGTGATCTGGCAGGCGCCAGGCGCTTGGAATGCAGCGGTTGTAAACTCGCATCGATAGTTGTACTATATGTCAATCGTGGGGTTCGTCCAGGAGAGGGAAACAGCTCAAGGAGGGTGAATTGGCAGAGGAGAATTTTTGGGAGAGATTCAGCGAAGGCAGGGTGGACCGGCGCACCTTTGTCAAGGCCGCTAGTCTTTTGGGCGGAGCCGCCGTCTTCGGCCTCCCGCTGCTGGGGTGCCAGCCGGCTGCCTCGACCCGGGGGAATTACGAGATGAAGGTGGCAGCGCCAGGGGCCATGCTTCAGGTCACCGGGCTGTATAGCGGGGACAATCGAAAGATGTTCATGCAAGAAGGGGTCGTGAACGCCCTGACGGAGTTTGCCGGGGGCGCCGACCAGGTGAGAGCGGTGGTCACGGGAGGCTACCCCCTTGGGGTGGTTTCTCCCACTGCAGGGATGTCGGCGCTGGAAAACGGGGAACCGGCCCGAATGGTCTGCGGCGGGTACGGCGCCTCGGGGGTGGGTTTCATTGTCAAAGCGGACTCGCCGATCAAGAAGCCGGAGGACTTGAAGGGCAAGAAATTCAAGATCTCCTACAGCCGTCCTGCGTCGAACTCCCACATCGTTGCTTTCCTGGGACTCAAAGCCATTGGAATAGACGGCAACGATAAGAACCAGGTCGAATTCGTCGCCGCGGGGAGTACTGCGGATTCCTGGACGGCGGTGAATTCAGGCATTGTCGACGTCGGGTGGTGCACGGAGCCGACCATATCCGACCTTGATAACAAGAAGCAGGCGCGTTTGCTCTGGATGACTCCGAACCTGGTGAAGGACTGGGTCGACAATGCGATAATGACCAGCCAGTCGTACATTGATACCCATTCCAAGGAACTTCAGTTGTGGATGAACGCCTTCCTAAAGGCTACGGACTGGGTTAAGAACAACTACAACGAGGCGGCTAAGGAACTGGCACAGGTCCTTGGAATTGACCCCGCTATTGCCACTATGGCTCTCAACAAGGTGCCTAAGGAGGTCTGGAACCTCGCCATGCCCCGGAAAAGCTTTGAGAACATGGCGCAGGCTTCGATAGACTTCAAGGTCCTCAAAGCGATGCCGAACTGGAAGATATTCGTCAACCAGAGTTTCCTGCCAGCCAACCTGCGCGACGCCAGCTACTGATCCCTCCCTGCAATAGAAAGGGGTGGGAACCTTCGCAAACCCAATCGAGCAGGTGGCTCGTAGTGGGCCGGCGGCCTTTGAGGAAACGCTAAGACTGGGCAGATAGCTATAGCGCCTACGTTCTCCTTCGCACAGTCGGCGCCACTCCGCCGCTGTAGTCGTGACTTCGCGACGCGGCGCACGAGTTGCCCGGGATCACAATAGTGGCTCCCGCGTTCTCGGACTTTGTCGTTATCACTCTAGCCGCCTGGGCAGTGGCGGGCGTTGTCTTCTTGGCAGGGCGGTGGATTCGCTGGCAGATTCCCGGTCGCGTCGCTGATATCGCCTTCTATTGCGCTCTGGCAATCTACACTGCCACCTTCGCGATACTGGGAGTATTACGCCACGAGGCGCTGAACAGCCACTCGTATGATATGGCGATATACGACCAGGTCGTCTGGAATATCTCGCAGGGACGGTGGTTCCAGACCTCCCTGGAATACTACGTTCATAACTTCCTGGGTGATCACTTGTCCCTCGGTCTCACCTTCCTGGCTCCGCTGTACTGGGTTTTCGGGAGTCCCTGGGTCCTGATTTTGCTGCAGCCTCTTGCCATGGCTTTGGCCGGCTTGCCGGTCTTCTGGTGGGCTAAAAAGAAACTCGGTCCCGGCTCCGCACTGTCGACCGGCCTGGCATATCTGATCTTTACGCCAGCCATATACGTTATTGCCATAGACTTCCACGATATCGTTCTGGCGGCCCCTCTCCTCTCCTTCGCCGCGTATTTCATGATGAGGGGCGATGCCAGGCGTTTCGCCCTCTTCGCCTTCCCGGCCCTGCTGGTCAAGGAGGAAGTAGGTCTGCTCGTGTCCATCCTGGGGCTCTATTGGCTGATCGGACGAAGGCAGCACGTCTTCGGCGCCGGGACGGCGGTCCTGGGTCTCGCCTGGGCCCTGGTCGCGATGACAGTCATCATCCCATCCTTCAACTCGGATGGGCAATACTATTACCTGGCAAGAAATACGAGCCTGGGCGTCTCCCAAACGGAGTTCATTCTGAGTTTCTTGCGAGCCCCGGGCGAGGCGATATCACATGTGTTCACGCCTGAAAAAACGAAGTATCTACTACACCTGTTGACGCCCCTGGGATTCATTCCTCTACTGGGCCCCGGGCTTCTGGTCCTGGTGTCGCCAACCCTGGGCTATCTGCTCCTGAGGGCGGAATCGCCGCAGTTTCTCCTCATCACCCAATATGCAGCACCAATCGTACCATTCCTCTTCTACGCCACGATTCGGGGTATGGCACGATTGGGTGGCGGACGGAGGGCGGCAGCCGTGTCGGCGGCGCTTCTGGTGGCGTCGATAGCTAGCTTCTATTACCAAAGCCCTGGGCCTCTTTCCCGTAACTTCGTCCCCGAGAGGTACACCGTTTCAGCCAGGGCCCTGATGGCGAAGGAGATAATGGCTGGGATTCCCCTAGAAGCGGGGGTGGTTGCCCAGACCGATCTCGTTCCTCACCTTTCGCAACGGCAACTGGTCCACATGTTTCCGGAGGTGCCCAGCTATGATAGAGTCGATTACGTGCTTCTTGACCGCAAGGGCAACAGGTATCCGCTGGCCGGCTCCGACGAGGCCTACGAGCAGGTTGTGGCCGAAGTCGCCGCCGACCCCCGGTTCACTCAGTCGGAAGAGCGGGATGGATTCGTGCTGCTCAAGCGCAGCGACGAGGTTCCGATTCCGCTAGAGGCCGTGTTGGGTGGCAAGGCGAGGTTGTACGGGTACTCCCTGCACAAGAACACCGAGAACGACAGGGAACTGGTACTTTCACTATACTGGGGAGCGCTGGCGCCGATGCCGGAGGACTACTCGCTTTTTGTACACGTCAAGGGGTCCCACGAAAAACCCCTCGCCCAATGGGATGGGCCTCCCCTTGGCCGCTATCTACCAACTTCGCGCTGGAAAACGGGGGTACAACTTCGCGGCGCCTATGCGATTGCGATCCCCGTCGATATTGCAGTTGAAGACGTTCTTCTGGAAGTAGGGCTGTATGATTGGAGGACCCTGGAGCGTCTTCCTGTCTTGGATGGTTCGGGCAGTCCTGCCGGGAACAGCGTGGTGTTACGGCTTTGAGCGACGGCAGTTCAATGCCTCACACGGTGACTGCGTGAGGCATGGGAGGAAGAAATGTCGGACTTACCGGCATCCATAACGATTCGTGAGGTCGGGCCTCGCGAGGGGTTCCAGATTGAGAAAGCATCCATTACCACGGACGAAAAGGTACGGTTGATCGATGCTCTATCCGAAACGGGCGTGAGGGAGATCGAGGTCGTCTCTTTCGTTCGCCCTGATCGCGTTCCCCAGATGGCTGACGCGGCTGAGGTTGTCAGGCGAATGCGCCGCAGGCCCGGGGTCGCCTATTTCGGCATATACCTCAATGCTGCCGGTTTCCAGCGAGCGAGTGCCACCGGGAAACTGGATTCATGGCCCCTACTCGAAGCCAGTGCCAGCGAAGGCTTCTCCAAGAGGAACAACAACCTCACCACGGATGAGGCTCTTAAGGCGGCGTTGGAACGCATTTCGATGTTCAAAGAGGCTGGGTTGGACCGCACGACTCTGGCGGTCACCGCCTCCTTCGGCTGCAACTTCGAAGGCGACGTGCCTTTGGCGAGAGTGGTTGGTCTCTTTGAACGCCTGGTCACCGTCACGAGGGAGCACGGGATGTCGGTAGAACGTATTTTGCTTGCCGATACAATGGGGTGGGCTAACCCCATTCAGGTAAAGCGGACGGTATCGGCGGTACGTGAACGCTGGCCCGAAACGCCCATAGGAATGCACCTGCACGATACCAGGGGACTCGGAATAGCGAACGCGTTTGCAGGCCTCGAAACTGGGGTGGACCATTTTGACACTGCAGTTGGAGGCCTCGGTGGATGCCCCTTTGCTGGGCATCTCGGCGCCGCCGGCAACATTGCGACGGAGGACTTCCTTTTGTTGTGTCAGGAGATCGGAGTCCACACCGGAGTCGACCTGGACGCCATGATCAAGTGCGCCATCATGGCAGAAGAGATCGTAGGTCATCCGCTGCCGGGGAAGGTAAAGACCGGAGGAAACCTCTCGTCATTCCGAAACCGCGCCTGACTGTCATTGCCCCGAAGCCGGAAAGCAAGGGTTAGGCAATGTCATTAGAAGGCGTGAATCCAGTGGTGCAGGGACGGGCCTGCGTCGGTAAGAGCAAACCCCCCTAGCCCCCCTTTTCAAGGGGTATCGATGTGAGGCTTGACCTCAACGGGACCGACAAGGTCCCCCTGACAAGGGGGATTTAGGGGGTTCAGATCGTATTTCAGGCCGCGGTGGTACCCTTGCCCATATACGCCCTGACGACATCCTCGCTGCCGAGGAGGTTCGCGGCCTTGTCTTCCATGGCGACCTTGCCAACGCTGAGTACGTACCCGTAGTCGGCCACACGGAGCGCCGCCCTGGTGTTCTGCTCAACCACCAGGACAGTAATGCCCTGCGACTTGAGTTCCTGGATGATCCGGAATATCTCCCGAACGATCAAGGGCGCCAGCCCCAAAGAGGGTTCATCTAGCATCAGAATCTTGGGCTTTGCCATCAGTGCCCTGGCTATTGCCAGCATCTGCTGCTCTCCACCGGAGAGATTGCCCCCGGGCTGGTGAGCCCGCCTCTTTAGCGCCGGGAAACGTTCCAGAAGTCCCTCAATGTCCTGGCCAACTTGCCTGTCGCTGCGCAGGTAGGCCCCCATACGCATGTTGTCGATGACGCTCATGCGAGTTAGGATCCCACGACCTTCGGGGACCTGGACTATGCCCAACCCCACCACCTGGTGAGGCTCTTTTCGGGATATGGTTTGGCCCTGGAATTCGATTGTTCCCCGCACGGGGTGGAGGAGCCCGGAGATCGTGCGGAGTATGGTGCTCTTCCCGGCGCCGTTGGCGCCGACCAGGGCAACCACGGATCCCTCCGTTACCTCCAGGCTGACTCCCTTGATTGCCTTGATGGGTCCGTAGTTGACATGAATGTCTTTGAGGCTAAGAAGGACGGACAACTTATTCCTCCTCGTCCCTGCCCAAGTATGCTTCCAACACCAAGGGATCAGTTTGTATTTCCGCCGGCTTGCCTTCCGCTATCTTCTGGCCGAAGTTGAGTACCGCAATGCGATCGGATATTCCCATGACCACCGACATGTCATGTTCTATCAGCAGAATTGAACGCCCATCGCCCTTCATCTTGGCAATGTCGCCGGTTATCTCTGCCGATTCCTCCTCGTTCATGCCTGCAGTAGGCTCGTCCAGAAGAAGGAGATGCGGTCGGGCGGCCAGGGCGCGGGCCATCTCAACACGACGTTGGTCGGCGTAAGGTAGTTCCTTGGCCAGGGTGTCCCGTTTATCGGCGATATTTAGGAACTCCAATAGACCCTCTGCCTCACGCACCATGGTCCTGGACAGCTCCCTTCGATAGAAGGGAATCAGGCTGGACAACCCGTAGTTCACCAGCCTGGTCTGTCCCATCATCACATTCTCGATGACAGTCATAGCGGGGAAAAGGCGAATATTCTGAAAAGTGCGGGTAATCCCTAACTGGTTGATCCGGTGGGACTTGAGATTAGTTATCTCTTGACCTTTGAAACTTATAGCCCCACTGGTGACTGGCAAAACCCCTGTCACCAGATTGAAGAGAGTGGTCTTGCCAGCGCCGTTAGGCCCGATCAGACCGAAGACCTGCCCCTCCTCGATTTCCAGATCCAGGTTCAGGATTGCCACGACGCCGCCGAAGCTCTTCGTTACTCGTTTTATGGATAGCATTACCTGACTCCTAGAATAGAGCGGCTAAGTTGGCCGTGAGTGTAGCACACGGTATGGATGGTGTCAAGATGGAAGAACGGGGAATCCTGACCGCGATTACAGGGTCTCGTTGAGCCGCGACCAAGCGCCCAGTAGCTTATCGTAAGTGGTCCGTAATCCTTCGGGCAAGACCTTGGTCGATGCTACGACGGGCATGAAGTTCGCGTCACCCTCCCAGCGAGGAACCACGTGGGCGTGGACGTGCTCGGCGACGCCAGCCCCGGCCACCCGGCCGATATTCATGCCCACGTTGAATCCAGCGGGTGACATTGTGGTCTGGAGGAGCCTTACACACCGGCTCACCAAGATCATCATCTCGGAGAGGGTTCCTTCGTCCAGGTCATCGACGCTGGGCACGTGATCATACGGAACAACCATCAGATGCCCGGGATTGTACGGGTAGACGTTAAGGATAACATAGCACGTATTTCCCCTATACAGGACGTAGTTGTCCCGATCGTCCGCGCTTTCGGGATCCTGGCAGAGGAAGCATCCCTTGGGTTTGTCTCCAGTCACGTAACTCATTCTCCAGGGCGCCCAGAGTATGGCTTTAGTGTCCACGATTTCCCTTCAATAGCCGCCTAATCCTGAGAAAGGCGCCGGACAGACTTTCCGTATTTGTCCGGTAGCCTTTTATACTCCTTTCGTAGGCTTCCTGTCAAGGCCGTTGGGCCGTCGCTCAGGGCGCTGGCACTGTCCTTTACCTGAAATAGGGCGACCTTCGGCCAGGGACAGGGCGAGGCCAACCAGCGAGCGTACTGTCACGCCGGTGCCTCCCTTGGGCTCATAGGGCCGGTCCTCTTCGTTCTGGGCGGTAGCTGCAATATCCAGATGAACCCAGGGCGTCTCTTTGGCAAACTCCTTCAAGAACAGGGCGGCGGTGATGGCTCCTCCTTCTTTTCCACCCACGTTCTTCACGC
>ORJL010885400.1_pt1 | contig 22365 bp, 16 predicted proteins | sample 1779941 | NCBI WGS metagenome assembly ORJL01 (sample SAMEA104232317, study PRJEB22302) | groundwater metagenome | biome: forest; feature: aquifer; material: groundwater | place: USA | collected 2011-08-07 | depth 5.8 m
GGAGCGCAAGAACGCGTTGATGGCGGAAAAACGCACGCTAGAAGAGAAATTGAGCGATTTTGAACGCAAAGGTAATCATGCCCTCGAACTCAGGCAAAATTGGTTTTAAGAGCCCAACAAAGCCGTTAATCTCATCAAACAAGAAAATCTGGGAGAACAAAAAGATTTTCTTGTTCGTATCGGCTCGAACCGCCGCCTTGCGGCGGGCGTGCTCTCTTCGGATTTCAAAATGCCTTGGCAATTCTTGGCGGGAATCCCAGCTCACGCCCGCGCCCTTGGCGCGGGCGGGGTCAATTCTGAATCAAATCAAATTTGGTGGACCCAGCGAGAATCGGACTCGCGCCTCCGCACCTTGCCCCGTTAGACATTTTGTGGACCTAAGGAGAATCGAACTCCTGCCTCCACAATGCGAATGTGGTGTCATACCACTAGACTATAGGCCCCTGATGTCCTATGTCTAACGGGGTGAAAATGAGGTGTAATACCACTTTACTATGGGCCCAGAATTAGCTACTAACAACTAGCAGCTAATCTAACGGATTTTGCGAAAAGAAAAAAGCCCCATCCCCTCGAGCGCGCTCGAGGGGATGGGGAGTCGCTATCGGCTCTTCGAGCCTGAAGACTCATCAGAGTCTGAACGACTTCCTAGCCGCGTAGACTGATGAGCGAAAGCATCTGATACCCGCCGGGTCTGCCATCGCGCCGCCATGAGAAGTACTTCCCCTTGGCTTTATCGCAAGCGGTGCAATCTTCGGAGATGTGAATGTTCCCTTGATCAAGACCGTGATCCAGCAACTGACGCCGCAAGATCCCGGGGAGATTCACATGATACCGGCCGCGCTCGTCGCGCCGGCAAAAGTTCGTGTAGCCGCTAAAGTTCCTGATGCCGTTCTCGTCATCCTTCACCACGAAACAGCAGTCGCGAACGCCGGGTGTCACCGAGATCATCATGTCCCGCGCGAAAGCGCCTTGCGATCTCATTGCGTGAACAAGCTCGGGCACGACACCGCCGACGATCCCCTTCCAGCCCGCGTGCGCAAGACCAACAACGCTTTTCCCCGGCAACTTCGTGTTGAAGAGGCCGGGGAAGTAAGCCAGGACGATGAAACAGTCGGCAGATACGCCCGCCAGGATCGTTTGCTGCTCGCTTGTCACCAGAACATCGGTGTCGGGAACGCGCCCGTTGTATTTGGCGCGCTCAACGATCGCGGCGTTCGAACCGTGCGCGAAACCGCCCATCACCATATGCGCGGCGTTCAACCCGTGACGGTTGAGAAATCTCACTCGGCTTCGCTTGAACATATCCGAGCCGTCGGGACCGTCATTGGTCGAGCTCCCCATCGCGCCGTCAGTCAGTTCCGACATCAGCGCCACCACGTTGTTTTTCTGCCCCTCAAAAAAATGCATGCCCATGGTTTTAGCCCCTTTCGCTCCACAGGGGGAGTCGCTAGATCTGGTTTTATTACTCTTTCAAATATCCACGGCGAAACGTAGCGTTTCATTCATAGTGCTAGCACGACTGCATAAAAAAATAAACCCCACACCTTCCCGCAAGATATTGGACCCCGCAGGAGGGTGTGGGGATCAATACCGCGCATTTTCGCCCAGTCTAGACTATACCTTTTTCCCGCGATCGCGGGAAAAAGGTATAGTCTATAATCCCCGATCTTACGCTCGGGGGGATTCAGTTTTGTTCTATCTCCACCCCACAACAAAACCGCCAGCCACATGGCTGGCGGTTTTGTTGTGGTCGGGATGCTGGGAATCGAACCCAGACTACGGACTCCCGAAGCCCGCGTACTACCACTATACTACATCCCGTCACTCTCTCGCCGCCCCTCCCCAGAAATAGGGATTGAGTTTTTCTTCATCGGGTTGGCGGTGGGAGCCCTGGCCGCTCGCCGCAGGCGAGCGATATCAAATAAAGGCGTGAAGAAAAATCCAATCCCTACTTCACATAATACTTACTTTTTAACTCCGCCTCGCGCTCGTCCTCGATTAATTCTACCTTTGATTCGGCTGATGCCGCGAGCGCTTTCAGTTCATCAATCGACAGTTTGTCGAGCTCGCGCGTGCGAGAGGTTAGATAATCTTTGCTGTTTTTAGCCGGATCGTCAATGACCTCCTCAAGCAGGGCGTCCAGAATAAACCCGATTTTCGGGCCGGGTGAAATCCCGAGAATTTGCATGACATCATTGCCGTTAAGGGCAAGCATCTTCGGTGTCGGGGCTTCCTCTTCGCGAATAATTTTCTCCACGCGAAATTGGAAATGGCGCAGCCGATAGGGAACGGCCTTGGGCACGCCCGACCCCATGCGATCGCAAATCCGCACCAAGACCAGATCGTCAATATTCTCAACCCCCACGCGCCGAACTAAACGGCGGATAGCCGAATCGGTAATGCCTTCGTCGGGGTCGTACTTGAATAGATGCCAGCGGATAAGCTTTACGACCTTTGATATTGTCTCGCGCGGAAAATGCAATCTCTCAAGAATTGCTGCGGCCATTCTCCCGCCAACCAAATCATGCTGGTAGAACGTCGAATCCAGCCCGTCGCCCTGCTTGCAACGAGGTTTCGCCACGTCATGCAAAAGTGCTGCAATTTTCACCGGCCATTCATACTTTTCTTTGTCCGCCCATTGGAGCGCCCGCAGATTATGTTCCCAAACAGTATAAATGTGGTGTTTATTCTGCCCAACCCCGATGCCTTCTTCTAATTCCGGCATAATAAATTTAAGAAGACCAAGATCATGCAGTAGCTCTACGCCAAACGCTGAACGCTCCGACTTAAAAATCTTTATAAGCTCATCGCGAATCCGTTCTTTGGCGATTGCTTGAATCCATGACACATGCGCCCTGATAGCATCAGCTGTTTGTTCCCCGATCGTAAATCCAAGCTCGGTTGCAATTCTAACCGCGCGCATCATACGGAGCGCATCTTCGCCGAACCTCTCCTTTGGATCTCCAACGGTACGAACCAATTTTGCCTGTAGATCGGAAACGCCTCCAAAAGGATCCATCAACTCACGCCCATTCGTATCATTAGTATGCATTCGTCCCGATTCGGCTGTGCCGAATCGGGGATCCTCGACTTCATTATCTAAATTTTTAGATGAAAGTCGGGATATATTAGCATCGCATTTCAACGCTATGGCGTTAATCGTGAAATCCCGCCGCGATAAATCTTCCTCAAGCGTTTTGGCATATGAAACGATATCGGGATGGCGCTGGTCGGTATATCTTCCCTCGGCGCGATAGGTTGTAACTTCAATTTCCGCAAGCCGCGGATCTGGCGAATTGGTCTTAACTGTAACCGTCAGAAATTTATTTTCGTAGAAAGATTCGGGAAAAATTTCCGTCAACTCTTCCGGCCGCGCATTGGTCGTGATGTCCCAATCAGCCGGCATCCGGTCGAGCAAAAGATCACGCACGCATCCGCCGACGACATACGCCTCAAATCCCTTCTCCTGCAAAATCGCCAAAATCGCCCGAACTTCTTTGGGGATGGCAAAATCAACTTTTGCGTGGGTCGTTTTCGGCATGGGCGTACCTTTATAATAACTCGAGAAACTCGATTGTGCCCCCACTAGGAATCGGACCTAGATCTACAGATTAAGAGTCTGCAGCTTTACCATTAAGCTATGGGGGCGTAGGAATAAAAATAGCAAAAACAGCAGATTTAGCAATAACAGAGCGCCCTCGGCAGGATTCGAACCCACAATAACTGCTTCGAAGGCAGTCGTGATATCCATTTCACTACGAGGGCTAGCCGTATTTGTGATGCTGGGCGCTCGCCGAAACTATACCAATTTTTTGAAAATAATCAACGAGTATCGAGCGCTCCGCTAGCGTAGCCACTATAATACGATCGTATTATAGTGGCTACGCTGCTTGGTTTCCGCAATCAGCGGTGCGTCATGGAAATACTTCGGGTTGCCAAGCAAGATTTGCTAGTAAGAACCATGTCTAATCTATAGCAATATTATTTTTCGACAACAATGATAGCTCTGCGTCCTGTCGTAATATCACTGGGCTCGGGGACGAAGTCGTGCATCGCATCCATTAAATTGGACTGTGAATAGCGGAATCCATTGCCGAATTTTGTCCCCGGTTCGTTTACGATAAAATCTGCGTGGTCAAATCCTTTTATCACTACCATATGATACCGTGGGCCTGGCGCGCGAAAATACGGATTTTCCAGCTTCTGCCCCGCCGCCGGGACGATTACAAGATTCCCTTTTGAGACTTCGTCGCGGATCAACTGCGAGGTCGGATTTTCCACAATTCGCGCTTTCGGGTAGCCATAATGTTCAGTCAGCATCCGGAGAGTATCGGTTAAATTCGTGTCCTTTTCGTAGCCTAGAGTTTTCAGCTCAAAGATCGCAAGTTTAATCATCTCAACCGCAAAATCATAGGTGGTAAACTGCTTTCCTGTTACGTAGCTGTAACTCATTACAATCGACGCTTCTTCGCAAAAATCCTGCCACGGCCAAGACCAGTCGCCAAACGGCGCCTGCGAGGTAAAGGAAACTGACAAGAGCGCCGACTCGGAAGCGGCGAGTGTCACCGATGGCACTGTGAGCAAAAATAAAAAAGCGATGCCTAGTGCGTACTTCATGCTATCCAGAATAACGGACAATTTTCTCAAGCGCAATAACAAAGGAAAATCTTAAACGCTATATAATCAACAACCTCCACTATCATACTAGCTAGTATGATAGTGTTGCTGTTTGCGGGCGCGGTTGCTTCTATTTTCGCGAGCGACCGTGGAATTTTTGATGTATCTCGCGAAGGCCCTTGTCGGTAACGTGCGTATAAATTTGCGTAGTGGTTATGTGGGCATGGCCCAAAAGCGCTTGTACCGAACGGATATCAGCGCCGTTTCTAAGCAAGTCTGTGGCAAAAGAATGTCGAAGCTGATGCGGCGTAACTTTTTTGGAAATGCCGGCTTTAGCGGCGTAAAACTTCACCATCCGCTCAATCGAGCGGGGAGTAAGCCGCAAATCCGATTCTTTCACTGATACAATAGGATATCCTATTGTATCAGTTGTATTATTGGACTGATTCTTTAATGTGTCTTTGAACGAGCGCTTTGTTTTTGGTTGACGCGAAGAAAAACCGCGGACCTCGCGGATAAAAAGCGCTTCATCAATGTCGGCGCGTGTCACCAGATATTTTTTTAGAGCATCGCGCGCATCATCCGATAAAAATACAATTCGGATTTTATCGCCCTTGCCGCGAACCGAAAATTCGCCCTTGGCTAAGTTAATCGAATCGCGATTCAGATTGGCAAGTTCGGAAAGCCGAAGTCCGGTGGAGAAAAAAAGTTCCAAAATTGCCGAATCGCGAAGCGATTTTAGCGAATCGCCTTCGGGAGCTTTCAATAGCCTTAACAACTCATCGCCCTCGAGGAATTCGACATCGCGCGCGGGCATCTTGCCGAGCTCAATTTTTTCAGCGGCCAACGATTTGACATCGCGCTTCGCCAAATACTTCAGAAGATTACGAAGCGCGATCAAGTGATAGTTCTGGGTCTGCTTTTTTAAATTACGACCAAACTTATCCTTCAGACGATTTAAATGCAACCGATATTCGCGAATCAGCTCCTCGTTGATAGCCGTCGGGGAGTCAGTCTGGGCAAACTCCAAAAACCGCCCGAGATAGTGGTCATAGTTTCGAATAGTCAACCGCGACCGATTTTTTTCGATCTCGAGGTATTCCAGATAATCCTTTTTTAAGTCCGAGAGCTTCATAAGAGCCAGCTGCATTGTGCGATACTTTAGTGTTGCACAATGCAGCCGATTAAACCGACGCCTCGGCGTTGGTTTAATCATATTGTACGACATTTAAGCTATTTAGCCTAATATTAGACTGGTGCGAGTAGATTTAGCTTAAAAACTTGACTTTGCATTGCGTATGTGATAGTATTAAAAAGTTCTTAAAACCGCGAGGGGGCTAAGGCGGGGGCATGGTGTCTCTGTCGGTCTCTTTGCAAACATGGGAGGATACTGTGATGCCAACCACGACGGTAGTGCTTCAGGCAATAACGCTGTTTCTTCTGCTGGCGGCCGTCGTCTGCCTCGTTCAGAGCAGACGCGAGGCTCGGATACATCGGCGAGTGATCACTGCGGCTATCACCGCGTCCATCGAGCCGATTCTGCATCATCTGAATGCCGTCTCGGTGGGTCTCGAGAGCATCATCGAAGGCCAGCGTCTCTCGACGGTACTCCGACTCGAGCCGGCATCTCTTAAGGTAACTCCAGCAGAGTTCGAGCCAAACCGAGCCGCAGTCAAGATAGCGCTTCTCGCCGAGCTGAAGAAGCAGTGGGGCAGAATGGACATGAGCACGAGAACGTACGCTGTTCTGCAGAGCAGCGGATGGGGCGTTTTCGTCGACAATGAGACGTTCGCATCTGCTAGGAAAGCTCTCGCACGACTTTTTGCGAACGACGATTTCGTCTCGGCGCAGAAGTTCTGTGAGGAGCTCGTCGACAAGCTGTAGCTTCCCGGTCGCAATCAACACCCAGCGCGGATACTGTTTATTCCGCGCTGGGTGTTTCTTTTTATACAAGCTCTTGCGAAAAAGCTTTATCCGCGCTACACTCTTAGCACTTTGTTTTTCCGCCCAAGGCGGACCAGCCTCGAGCTGGCATAACAATAATTTACTTAATTTTGACTAGATAATGCTAAAAACCAAAGAAAAATCGAAAGTTATCGAATCTTACCGGACCCACGAAAAGGATACGGGCTCTTCGGCGGTGCAAGTTGCGATTTTGACCGAGCAAATCACGCAACTGACCGCGCATCTTAAGAAAAATCCCAAAGACAATCACTCGCGCCGCGGGCTTCTTGGGATGGTCGCGAAAAGAAAGAATCTTATGGACTATCTGGCTAAGCATGAGCCGAAGCGGCATGCTAGTGTCGCGAAGAAATTAGGACTCAAAAAATAGATAACGCGATGCTAATATATCCCGACTTTCATCCATCTAAAAATTTAGATAATGAAGTCGAGGATCCCCGATTCGGCACAGCCGAATCGGGACGAATGCGTACTTAATGATACGAATACGATTCCACAATTAGTATAATTCGCATGAATTAGTATATTGGCATCGCACTGCTATGTCGGTAATCAAACATAAAAACCAGCGCGTCGCCATTCTTTTTGACGTACAGAACCTTTACCACTCGGCCAAGAATCTTTACGGTGCGCGGGTGAATTTCGCGAACATCTTAAAACAGGCGACCGCCGGGCGCCAGTTGATTCGCGCCGTCGGCTATGTCATCGCCACCGAATCCGGCGAGGAAAAAGGATTTTTCGATGCCCTAACTAAAATTGGGATTGAATTGAAAGTCAAAGACCTGCAAGTATTTTACGGCGGGATGAAGAAGGCTGATTGGGACGTGGGGCTCGCGGTGGATGCGATACGTTTAGCGAATTTAGTTGACGCCATTGTGATTGTTTCAGGAGACGGGGATTTTATACCGCTCTTGGAATACGTACGCTCGGCTATGGGCGTGCAGGTGGAGGTCATGGCCTTCGGCCGTTCAACTTCGGCTAAATTGAAGGAGATGGTGGATGATTTTACCGATCTTGGCGCCGAATCGGAAAAATACACCCTCCGCATGCCGCGCTCCCGCGTAACGTTTGCGCGAAGGCGGGACAGCGCAGGGACACCGGACGGCCCACTGAAGCAAAACAGCGCCTTGGACGAGTAACAATTATTATTAAAAACGTATAATTAACCAAAAGAGTAACACTCCGGAAAAGGAATGGGAGAGACTTGCGATCAGTGATAAGGTGGCTCATTGGTTGGCTGGTTTGCTAGTTTGCTAGTTCAAAACCAGTTAACCAGAAATCCCACCGAGGTGGGATGAAACCAGAAAACCGCTTTATCACTGACCAGGAGTCTTCTCTCGAATAATCGAGAGATCCACCCTTTCTCTCGGGGCACCCTCTTAACACCAATGATAAAAAAACATCATACCTACTCCCTTAACGTGGGAGGACGCGAGCTTACGGTTGAGCTCGGCAAACTGGCGCCGCAGGCGAACGGCAGCGCTTTGGTGCGCTACGGCGACACGATGGTCTTAGCCACGGCCGTCATGAATAAAATCCCGAAAGAAGGCGGGGACTTTTTCCCGCTGACTTGCGATTACGAAGAAAAATTCTACGCCGCGGGTAAAATTTCTGGATCGGCTTTCATAAAGCGCGAAGGTCGGCCGTCAGAGGAAGCGGTTCTTTCCGGACGCCTGATTGACCGCTCGATCCGACCAAGATTCAATCATCAAATACGGAACGAGGTGCAGGTGGTGACCACGATTCTGGCGTTTGACGGCGCAAACGATCCCGATGTTCCGGCGCTTGCCGGGGCGTCTTTGGCGCTTTCGCTCTCGGATATTCCGTGGGACGGGCCGATTGCGGGCATCCGCGTCGGGCGCATCAATGGAGAATTTATCCTGAATCCGACTTACGAAGAGCGGACGGTATCGGACATTGATCTTCTGATCTCCGGATTTTCGGGGCACATCAACATGATCGAAGCCGGCGCCAAAGAAGTGAGTGAAGAAGTAATGGCCGAAGCCATCGAATGGGGGCACGCGGAACTCAAAAAAATTATCGAATTCCAAAAAGCGATCATCGCCGAGCATCCGACGGTAAAAGCGGTGGTGCCCTTGGCGGAACCCTCGCCGGAGCTGGTGGCTTTCATGCACGAAAAAATTATCGCGCAATTGGAACGGGCGATGTACGCGGATCTGCCTAAGTTGGAAAAATACGCCGCGAAAGACGCGATTGAGGCGGGATGGAAGGCTATGGCGAAAGAAAAATTCGGCGACACCATCACGCAAAACTCCATTGAGTACGTCTTCCATGAAGCGGTGAATGAAATCGTCCACCGCGAGCTTTTGGAAAAAGGGTTGCGGCCGGACGGGAGAAAGGCCGATGAATTGCGTCCACTCTCGGGCGAAGTAGGATTGATTCCGCGCGTTCACGGGTCGGGACTTTTCCAGCGCGGCGAAACGCAAGTGCTTTCGGTGATTACGCTTGGCGCGCCGTCGGACGAACAGCGCTTCGACACCATGGAGGGCGAGTTCAAGCGGCGTTTCATGCATCACTACAACTTCCCGCCCTATTCGGTCGGCGAGGTCGGCAGAATGGGCAGCGGCGGCAGACGCGAGATCGGGCATGGCAATTTGGCCGAGCGATCACTGCTTCCGATTATTCCGTCACGCGAGGACTTCCCATATACCATCCGCATAGTATCCGAAACGCTCGCTTCCAACGGATCCTCCTCGATGGCATCGGTTTGCGCCTCGATTTTAGCGCTGATGGATGCGGGCGTTCCCATCAAAAAACCGGCGGCCGGCATTGCTATGGGACTGATGATGGACGCGAAGGGCAATTATAAAGTCCTAACCGATATTCAGGGACCGGAGGATCATCACGGCGACATGGATTTTAAAGCGGCTGGCACGGCAGACGGCGTAACCGCGCTCCAAATGGATGTTAAAATCGAGGGCGTAACGCCGCAGATTCTCCGCGACACCCTCCTACAGGCGAAAAAAGCGCGCATGGAAATTTTGGGCGTGATTACGGAAACGATTGCCGCGCCGAGGCCCGAGCTTTCGCCCAAAGCCCCGCGGATCATCTCTCTGAAAATTAATCCGGACAAAATCCGCGATCTTATCGGCCCGGGCGGGAAGATGATCAACCAGATCATTGATGCTACCGGCGCGCAGATTGATGTGGAGGATGACGGGTCGGTGTTTGTTACCGCGGAAAATCAGGAGTCCAGCGCGCAAGCAGTCGAATGGATTAAAAAAGTTACGCGCGAGATTATCCCGGGCGAAATTCTCGAGGGCCCGGTCACGCGGATTTTCGAATTCGGCGCGATGGTGGAAGTTGCGCCGAAACAAGAGGGGTTGATTCATATCTCGGAGCTAGCGCCGTATCGGGTGGAAAGAGTTACTGATATAGTGAACGTAGGCGATATTGTTCCCGTTAAAGTTAAAAATATCGACGATCAGGGAAGGGTGAATCTTTCGCTGAAAGACGTACCGGGCCGCTACTCCGAGGAGGATATTTCGCGCTACCAAGCGGCGCACCCCCAGACGGGGACAGGATACCCACCGCGCCGCGGCGGCGCCCCCACGCATCGCCGGGAAGACCACGGGCGCGGCCCCCGACGCTACTAATAAAATTCGGTCTACGGCTGACCAACCACTGACTACCGCCCCGCTAGCTTTACGAAATACAAACTTTACGAAATACAAATAATTACGAATATATCCCGACTTCCATCTAAAAATTTAGATAATGAAGTCGAGGATCCCCGATTCGGCATAGCCGAATCGGGACGAATTCGTAAATTTGTACAGATTCGTATTTCGTATTTCGTAAATACGGGGCAATAAAAAATATTAATGGTATGCCCGATAGCGCCGCACTCCAAACAACTCCCCAGGCAGCGGCTCCCGAGCCGCATCCGAACATCCGCACCATGAAGTCGGACGTTTCGGAGTTCCTCAAGGAGACCAAGCCCTCGCTGATTAAGATTCTCTCAAACCAAATCGAGGAGGAGCGCGCCATGCGCGCCACGCGGCCCTCTTCGGGCGCGAACTATGCGGGGAAAATCGGGGCGACGCTCGCGGTTCTTGTTTCCATCGGGATTCTCGCGGCGGGGGGATATGTTGCATTTCGCTTCTTTAAAAAAGCGCCGGAACAGACCACGAACGTGCTCGTCCCGCAACCGTTTTTCCGCACTGAACTTTCGGAAACCATCGAACTTAGTGAGTTCAGGAGCGGAAACCCAGCAGACAAGCTCTCCCAAAGCGCCAGCATCCGCGAGGCGGGCGACCTCATGAAGCGTTTCATTATTCTTACCGAGAACGCCGATGGGCAATCGCTTCGCGCCGTCAACGCCGATGAATTTTTCGAAGCTATGGACGTTCGCGGTACTCCGGAGTTCGTGAAGACGCTTTCCGGCCCCGTGATGCCAACATCGCATAAATCAACCCGGGGGATGCGTTTTGCGGTGCTGCTTTCAACTAATGACGCCAATCGCGCGCGCGCTGAATTGCTTCGCGACGAGCACAACCTGGCTTTTAATTGGTCGGCGATGTTTCTCAACCAAAAACCCGAAATAAAAATCATTCCCTACGAAGACCGCATTTACCGAAACATCAGCTACCGCGCGGCGCCCTTCGATCGGGTAAATGACATCCAGCTTGTTTACGGCGTTTTCCCCGCCAAAGATTACCTGATTTTCGCCTCTTCGGAAGAGACCTTCCGCGCGATCATCAACCGCCTTTATGAAGCGAGCTGATTTTTCTTCGCAAAGTTGCCCCCGACAGACGAGTATGAAATAATACAGCAACCGAATATGCCTAACGAAATGGAAACATCGGAATTCAGCGAGGCGCTCAAGCGCGAAAAGGAGCGGCTGGAACAAAGTCTTTCAAGTTTCGCAAAACGCGATCCGAAAAATTCATCCAATTGGAACGCGCGCTATCCGGAAATGAGCGATGAGGGAGCGGATCGGCTTGACGTTGACGAAAACGCCGACGAGGTCGAGGAGTACGACACGCTCCTCGAAACCGAGGAGACTTTGGAGGCGCGCCTCCGCGACGTTAATCGGGCGCTCGAAAATATCGGCAAAAATAGCTACGGCATCTGCGAGTCGTGCGGCAACGCTATTCCGATTGAGCGCTTGCGAGCCAATCCGGCGGCGCGATTTTGCATTGAACACGCGGAGTAAATTCAAAGCTAAAAATGAAAAGGTAAAAATTATTGTCGCCAAAAATGTTCCGCGAAACATTTCTGGCTCCTCTCATTTTTAATTTATACTGCTATGCCGCAAACGATTTACTCCGCGCAGGTAACCGGACTCGATGCGGTGCCGATCCGTATCGAGGTCGATATCACCCCGGGCCTTCATATTTTTGCTTTGGTCGGGCTGGCCGATAAAGAAGTGCAGGAGTCGCGCGAACGGATTAGCGCTGCCATTAAAAATATCGGAGCCCTGGCGCCCCACAAAAAAGCCCAGCGCGTAATCGTGAATCTGGCGCCGGCTGATCTTAAAAAAGAGGGGCCGGCGTTTGATCTGCCGATTGCGTTGGGATATTTACTGGCGTCTGAACAGGCGCGGTTCTCAACCGACGGACGGCTTTTCATAGGCGAGCTGGGGCTGGACGGGTCTTTGCAGGCGGTCCGGGGGACGCTCGCGATCGCGATTCTCGCCAAGGCCGCCGGATTTCGCGAACTCTACGTGCCCGCGGGAAACGGAAAAGAAGCGGCGTTCATCCCCGGCATTTCAATTTTTGAAATTCGCAATTTGGAAGATTGCCTGGACCACCTTGAGGGACGCACGGCGTTGCCGGCCGTAACCGCGACCGAACTTGCGGACACTGACGCCTCGTATGAACACGATCTCGCCGACATCCGCGGCCAGGAATCAGCCAAGCGTGCACTTGAGATCGCCGCAGCCGGCGGGCATAATATTCTTTTTTCCGGCCCGCCGGGGACCGGGAAGACTCTACTCGCTAAAGCGCTCGCTTCTATTCTGCCGCCGCTTTCGCTTGAAGAAGCAATTGAGGTTACAAAAATCTACAGCGTTGCCGGGCTCATGCGAAACGAAACTTCGATGATCGCCTCGCGCCGTCCCTTCCGCAACCCTCACCATACCGCTTCCAACGCCTCGATTATCGGCGGCGGGACGAATCCGCGGCCGGGCGAGATTTCACTCGCGCATCGCGGCGTGCTTTTTCTCGACGAGTTCCCGGAATTTCAGCGGCCGGTGCTGGAAGCCCTTCGCGAACCATTGGAAGAACGGCGCGTCACGGTTTCGCGGATGCAGGGCGTCGTCACTTACCCGGCGGACTTTATACTCGTAGCGGCCATGAACCCTTGCCCCTGCGGCAACGCTGGAAATCCTCGCACACATTGCATCTGCACGTCGGGCGCCATCATGAAGTACCAAAGGAAGGTTTCAGGACCGCTCATGGATCGAATTGATCTTCATACCACCGTGCCGAATCTGACTTACGAAAAACTGGAAACCGGCCCGGAAGGAGAATCATCAGCCAAGGCGCGCGAACGCGTTACGGCAGCCCGGAAAATCCAGGTAGAGCGCCTAAAAGGCGAAAAGATTTTAAAAAACAGTGAAATGGGCGTGCGCCACGTGAAGCGCTACGCCGTTCCGGCGGAAGACGCCCGGCGGGTGCTTTCGCTTTCCGTAGAACGCCATAGTCTTTCGGCGCGCGGATACCACCGTGTGCTGAAAGTTGCCAGAACCATCGCCGATCTGGGAAACTCTCCCGAGATCCGCTCTAAGCATGTATTGGAAGCATTGCAATATCGGCCGAAGAGGGAGATTTAGAGTCTAGAACGGATTCCTCGCTCCGTGAATTTCGAAGTGCACATGGCAACCCGTTGCGCCACGCGTGTTCCCCGTGTTCCCAATGAGTCCGATAATCTGGCCGCGCAGGACCTCTTCCCCGGCGCTTACAAGGTTGCGCGAGTTGTGAGCATACAACGTCTGTGTTCCATTCGGATGATCAATGACCGAAAAGACGCCGAATCCTCCGTTCCATCCGGTGCCGCGCGCGGTAAGCACGCGGCCATCGGCCGCGGCAAAAATCGGCGAGCCGCAAGAGGTGGCTAAATCAACGCCGTTTCTGCCGTGAATTCCTTGTGTTTTGCGTCCTCCCTCGATCGGGCGCTGGAAGTATCCAACGAGGTTCGGAAGCGCGGCGTAGCGCTTGGAAGCTGCGGGGCTAGGCGCCGCTTCGCTATAAAGCTCTCCGTCAGGAATTATAACCTCGTCTCCCGCCTCAAGCGCCGCACCAGACGCGAGCCCGTTAAAAGCAAGGATTTCTGCGGCGTCCCCTTTATATTTCTTGGCAATTGAGTCAATCGTATCTCCTTTCTTTACGATGTGCTTCACGCCGGAAACCGGCAAAATAAGCAGCTGATCTCCAATCTGGATGGCAGATGCGTTCCGCAACTGATTCGCCCAGACAATGGTATTGACGGAAACGCCGAACGTCTTAGCAATCGCCGAGGGGGTGTCTCCGGGTTTTACGGTATAAATGAAGATGCGATCTTGATCTACCCGCTCCTGGATAGTGCCGAGCGGGTTCGCGGGCGCCATTAAGGCGCTTTCCTGAACCACGTTAAAGTCGGGAGGGGCTTGGTCTCTCGTCGCGTTAGGATTCGGGATAGCGGCCAGAATTGGGGCGACATAGGACGCCGCCTCAATTTCCTGGATAAAACCGGCTCTGTCGGCATCAATACTTGCCAAAGTAAAAAACTTGAAAAGCTCCGAAAAAAAGCCCGCGTGGGCGTAGGCGGGGACAACCAACGAAATATATACAAACACAGCCGCCGTGGCGCCAGCTAATTGTTTAGACAGCAGGCGGCGCCTACGTTGACCTTCAGAACCAGGCCCCGTCTTGCCGCTGTGGTCATCTGACGCTCTTGGATAGGTAAGTTTCAAATGAGTGAACCCCGGCGGATCTATGGCACGATCTGGTGCTTTCGTCCGTCTCCCGGTTTAGTACAATCGGGGGAGTACAAGTATATAGTCTAGCACCGCGACCCCGCTGGTCAACCGGCAAAATTCGATGAATCATATTTTGATTTGGCAAAAAGTCTCTTATCTAAGCCAAAATTTTTCTAATCTAAGCCGTTGCTGGGCTTAAAGGACACTAATGTCCTTTAGCTTAGCTGTGCATAACTCAATTTGCTTGTCCTTTATGTCCGATATACAATCAGACTGTCTAGCAGAATCGGTGAGCAAAACAAAGTTGGCGGCTCGACCTAGAGTCCCATCAATCGAACCAACGTCTTGCTACTAGTTCTTCCGGGCTTCTGTTCTTCCCTGCTCTTTCGAGCAACCATGATTCGTTCGGATGTCCCGACCGATGAAATAATCAGGGTGAAAGCCCTGCCGTTCCTGCCACCGGAGATGCCTCACGGTGGCGCTTCTTTTTTGGAACAATCTCCGGAATACGGTACCATGCTCCTGTGGAATATATTCTCAAAGATTTAAACGAAAGACAGCGCCAGGCCGTGCTTGCCCCCGACGGGCCGGTTTTGATCATTGCCGGGGCGGGATCGGGTAAGACCAAGGCCTTGACCCACCGCGTGGCTTATTTACTGGCCCGCGGCGTCCCGCCTTCCGAGATACTTGCCGTCACCTTCACCAATAAGGCGGCGGAGGAGATGCGGACAAGAATTAGCGAGCTACTGCAGAACCCAGGTATTAGAGATAAGAACTCAGAGATAAGAGATCAGAGATCAGGAAATACTGGTTATCTAAGTTCTAAGCTCTTAGCTCTAAATTCTGGGGTTATGCCCTTCATCGGCACCTTTCACTCCTTCGCCCTCAACATTCTGCGGCGCGAAGCCAAAAAGATCGGCTTCCTGCCCCGCTTCAGCGTTTTCGACGAAGATGACTCGCTCGCCCTCTTAAAGGAGGCGATGAAAGATCTCGATATATCCACCAAGCAATACCCCGCCGGAACAATCCAGAACATCATCTCCTCACTGAAAAATCAGCTAATCGCCCCCGAAGAATACGCAAGCGAGGAGGGCCCGTTCGCCAAAACCGTGGCGCGGGTTTATGCCGAGTACCAAAAGAGACTGGAGAACGCCAACGCCATGGACTTCGACGATCTCCTGATGCGATTGGTTATGCTTTTTGAAAAAGATCGGGGGACGCTAGAGGCCTATCAAAATCGTTTCCGTTACATCCACATAGACGAGTACCAGGACACCAACCACGCCCAGTACCGGCTCGTGAAACTTCTCGCAGAAAAACATCGAAATATTTTTGCCATCGGCGATGATGCACAATCAATTTATTCCTGGCGAGGGGCGGATTTCGCCAACATTCTTTCTTTCGAAAAAGACTGGCCGGACGCCGCCGTCATCATCCTCGACCAGAACTATCGCTCCACGCAAAACATCCTGGACGCCGCGCATGGCGTCATCTCCAAAAACAAACTCCAAAAAGAAAAGAAGCTCTGGACCGAAAACCAAAAAGGCGAAAATATTTTTCTCGCGCCGATGGCGAACGAGCGCCACGAGGCGGCGTTCATCGCGGAAAAAACCGCGGAACTCTTCGAGGGCGATTATCATCCGGGAGAGATCGCCGTGCTTTACCGCACCAATGCCCAGTCGCGCGCGATTGAAGAAGCGCTGATTCGCGCGGGGATTCCGTATCGCATCGTCGGCGGCGTGAAATTTTATCAGCGGCGCGAAATCAAAGATTTAGCCGCGTATCTCCGGGTGCTGGAAAATGAGCGCGATATTGTGTCTTTGCGGCGCGTCGCCAACACCCCGCCGCGCGGTATCGGGAAGATCGCGATGGCGAAACTGCTTGCGGACGATACGGGCGCCATGAACCCGCGCGAGCGGGCGGCGGTCGAGAAACTTCTGGCGCTGCTTGCGGATTTGAAAACTGAAAAATCAACACTGGCGCCGGCGGCTCTTCTGAAATATCTTGTGAAAAAAATCCATTATCAGGCATATCTCGCCGATGATTCGCGAAACGCCGAGGAGCGCTGGGAAAACGTCAAGGAATTCATCTCGCTCGCCCGACGTTACGACGGGCTCCCGCCGGAAGAAGCTTATACAAAACTTCTGGAAGACATCGCGCTCGTGCAGGAAACAGATTCGCTGAACTTCGGATCACGCGCCGTGCATCTAATGTCGCTCCATGCCGCCAAGGGACTGGAGTTTCGCGCGGTCTTTATCGTCGGGCTTGAAGAGGGGATTTTCCCGCATGGTAGAGCCATGTTATCACCCGCCGAACTCGAAGAAGAGCGGCGCCTCTGCTACGTCGGCATCACCCGTGCCAAAGAAAAATTGTATCTTTTGTGGGCGGCGCACCGCACGGTATTCGGCCAAACCCAAGTCAACCCGCCGTCGCGTTTCTTAAAAGAACTGCCGGATTATGTCGTGGCTACGGATAGTAGCGCCCTGGTACACGGCCCTGATAACGAGCATGCGGACAATGAGTATCTGATTGATGACGATGAATAATTGCGGCAACGCGACGAACGCCCCGCAACCACTATATGAGATGGTTACAAAACCCTCTCTCCTACTGCAATCGCAGAATTTCGGCTGCGTCTTTGTCCGTCCTCTCCGCCAGCTGGCGGATCAAAATTCTGCAATTTCGTGACGAAGAAGGGTTTTATAACCATCTCTATGATACTCTAGAGCATCATAGTACGATGCCGGGGCAATGCCCGGTGACTCCTAAAGCAAAAATTTATGGTCACTACCGAAATAAAAAAAATACTTAATGAATATGGCGTTCGGCCAAACAAATTTCTCGGCCAGCATTTTTTGGTTGACGAGAATATCTTGCGAAAAATTATTGAGGCTGCGGCGATCAAAAATACCGACACGGTGCTTGAGGTCGGGTCGGGGTTGGGGATTTTAACATTTGAAATCGCGAGGCGCGCCGGCAAAGTCATAGCGGTGGAAAAAGACCCTGTGCTCGCAGAAATTCTAAAAAAAGAAATTAAGAAACGCGGAATAACAAATATTGAAGTGACCATAGGCGACATTCTTAAAATGCCCATCGGCATATTCGCACGAATATGTCCTTATCGTGTCATCGCCAACATTCCTTATTACCTAACGGCGCGATTGATCCGAAAACTCCTAGAAGAAGTTCCGCAACCGAAGGACATTTTGTTTACCGTCCAAAAAGAAGTTGCAGAGCGTATTGTCTCAAAGCCTCCTCATATGAATCTCCTGGCGCTCGCCGTGCAACTTTACGGCACGCCGAAAATATTATTTACAATTCCTAAAAGCGCATTCTGGCCAGCGCCGGAAGTGGAGGCCGCGGTGATTAAAATCGAAAATATCTCCAAAAAGATTTTTTTGGATGTCGGTGTCTCCGAACCGGATTTTTTCAGAATTGTCCGCGCGGCGTTTCAAACCAAGCGCAAAATACTGCTGAACTCGCTGGCACGCCCAACCTCAACCGACAAAGCGTCTTTGCAAATTATTCTTGCCTCACTTGGCATCACCCCCTCGGCCCGCCCGCAGGAACTCGACGTTCAGCAGTGGATAAGCCTCGTCGCCAGACTCGGCAAAAACAGTTAGTCTGTAGTCATGAAGCGGCAATTTTTAGTGCTATCTATCTTGTTTGCGGCGTTTTTGGGGCTATTCATTCTGCCTTTGGCGTGGGAGCCGAATGTCGCCAAGGCTGGATTGGCAACGGGCGGGCTTGTTCCTTTCGGCGGTAGAATCCTAACATCTACGCCGTGCATCGAGGGGCAGTGGATCACCGTCGGGCCACCGCGGCCGGGATCATTTATGTTCACCGTAGGCTCGATCTTATATGCCTGGTATCAAATTTACCGCCCTGGGCCGTGGGTAAAGGGAATCGCGCGGCCTATTACGGTTCTATGCACGGTTCCCTGTCCCGCCGGGGAGTGCCCGATTGGCGGAGGATTGATGATTGATAAGATCGGGACCAGTCTCAAATAAGCCGTCTAGGGAGAAACGGCGGTTATACACACCTAATTCAGGAGTTTTACGGGCTATAATGAACACATGGGAATCAAATCCCATGTGTTTTCGCTAACGAGGAGACGAGCGCTCATTTGGGGTGCTCTTTTGGGCTTGTTCGCGCTTGGAGGTTACGTGGCCATGCTTGGCGTCTCTTCCTATAGAACCGCCCAAAAAGCCGCGACAATCATTGCGCACCAAAGCGAGGTCATCGGCCAACAGCAACTGCTTGAGGACCAAGACGGCGACGGGTTGAAAAACTGGGAGGAGGTGATTTGGAAGACCGACCCCCAAAACCCCGATACCGACGGCGACGGGGTAGGCGACGGGGAAGAAATTAAGCAAGGGAGAGACCCTCTTGTAAAAGGCGGGGGTGATCCAAACCGAATGCCCCCCACGCAGGAAATTAAAATCGTGGACGGGGGGCTTACGGAAGAGCTGGCAAAAGCTGTGATCGAAAGCGGGTCGCTCAAGAATGCCCTTGAAAAAAACCCGAGCGAGCTTCCAACTTCATACTTAAAAAATGTCGGGGCGACATACCAGTCGAGTGAGCAAGAACTGGTCTCCCAAGGGATTAAGGAGCTGCGCTATTCGCCCGCCGGCGACCACGAGGCGATCAAAAGTTATTTTAACGCTGTGGCTACGATTTACGCCAAACATTTTGACTCGCAGGAAAAAAGCGAGTTCCAAATTTTCGAAGAAATTGTGAATAACTACAACAAACCAAAAAACCAGACGCTACTTAAAAGTTACGTTACCGCCGCGGAAGCGTCCTGGAATGAATACAAGCTTATTGCGGCGCCGCTGGCGGTAAAAAGCTTCCATGAACGGGGGGCGGGGCTGGCGTTAAAAACCATTTTTGAACTTCGCGCCCTTGATAATTTCGAAAAGGATCCGGCAATGACGCTTCTGGCGCTTCAGGGGCGTATTCAAACAAAGATTGGCATCGGAAGAATGTACGGCGAGGAGATAAAACGGTGGATTGAAAGCCAAAAAATCGCCTTCGCCGAAAACGAGATGGCGCGAAAGTTTTTTAATTGGTAACGGCAACTTCTGAAAAGATGATTAGCATTCTTCGGCAAATAGCAAACACCAAAAAAGTATCCAAGCACTTGGTTGTGGGCTTTTTGATGCTTGCAATCCTCGCGCCTGCTATAGCGCTACCGCGGGTTGCAAGCGCTCAAGGAGCATTTATTGGCCGGTGCGGCGGAGGGCTATTGAGTTTTGCGGTCGGATACGGCATTGGACTGGGAAAGGCGGCTGCCTTGGAGGCCGCCTCTGTGGCGGCCACTGTAGCTGCGGCACTGGTATCCGTCCCCGAGGTCCCCCTCGCTGGGCCTGTTACCGAGACAGCTCCTGCGGCGGCTACCCAGGTCACAACCACAGCGGGTTTCTGGGAAAATCTTGAAATGAAAGTTAAGGATAAATGCCTAGATGGATTATGGCAGGAAATCGCCAAAGTCATCATCCGCCAGATGCGGAATATGGTGCTCCAATGGATCTACACGGGGAATTTTGGCGGGACACCAACGTTCGTCCAGAACTTCCAGTTTGACGCGCGCCAGACCGCCGAGAACGCCGCGCGGATTTTTATGTCAAAACTCTCGGGGATAGATTTCTGCAATTACTTCCCGAGAAGCCCCGCGGTAAATCTAAACTTCAGCGTTGATTTGCGACTTGGGCTTGAGTGTTCGCTCCAAAAAACATTCCCCGAATTCGTTGCGGCAATCAACGCGCCGGGAGATCTTTCATTGAGAGAAAGAATTCTTCTGGACGCACCGGAAAACGATCCGTTGTGGGTTGAGCTTGATGCCAGACTCAAGCTTTCTAATGAAATCGCGGCGGCCAAGAAGGCGCGTGAAACGGACGTGATTTCGGGAAGCGGGTTCGTGGGCATCGAAAAATGCGCTAAAGAAGTGGAGTTTGCTCCTACGCGATACTTGCATCAGGCGACGGGGGAGGTCTGCTCCGCCGACGCATCTGGCGCATACCCCGATGGCTGCGTCCTCCAGCCGGCCATCAAATACTGCGCGGAATACAAGAAAGTTACGCCGGGCAGGTTTGCGGCGGATCTTGTGGCAGAGCCGATTAAATCAGAGTTCCGCGAGGGCGAGTTGGTTGATGAGTTCGGCGAGGCTATCGCACAAATCGTTGACGCGCTCGTCGGGAAGATGATTAACGAGGGGCTAAACAGGACTTTTGGACCATGACGTTGCGTTTTCTTTTTAAGTGCACCCTGCTGTTTGCAGTATCATACCTAGCGTTCGCCAGCTTCGGTGTATTATCTGTGGTCGCGCAAACCCAATCTACGAACGAACGCGAGAGCCGAAGCGATCCAAGCGTCAACGCAAGAGTGACGACTCCGGAACAAGCGCGGCAACTTAGCGAACGAGCAACGGCGGCTGCGGAAATCAACAATGGCACAGAACGTTTCAAATGCGATTGGTTGGATTTTACTTGCGGGATACTAAAAGTCATCAACTATATTGTTGATACTTTGGGGAATTTGCTTGGCATAATCCCCATCGCTCTTTTCACCGGCGCCATTGACCTGAATGCGGTGGATTACATCTCAACTGTGCCTGCGATAAAAATCGGCTGGGGCATGGCACGCGACGTGGCGAATATGTTTTTCATTATCATTCTCGTGATTGTCGCGATTGCCACGATTTTCGACCTGCAAAGTTTCAACGTTAAAACGATTCTGCCGAAATTGATTCTGATCGCGCTCATTATAAACTTCAGTATGGTGATTGGTCTTTTTGTTATTCAGCAAAGCAATAGTTTGGCAAACGTATTCTATAAACGTCTGGTACCCCAAGGAAAAACTTTGCAGAATGCACTGGAAAACATTGTAAATTTTGAACGCGCGGTGGCAGAAATTCAGGGGCAGGTGACTGAAAGAACCAACATGGCTGGGGGGGTTGATGCCGTACTGAATAATTACAAGATGAATGTGAATTTAGGAGATTATAGCCTTCGGAGTTGGGGACCGTTAGGGTCATATGTCGAGATCGGCGCGAGCCAGTGCGGGAAGGGCGTAGATAAAAGCAATTATGGGGGGAATCAACTTGGCATCTGCGCTAATTGGGAGAATAACGCGAAAGCCGTCGCCAACGGCGAGAAAGATATATATTGGCGCATTGCCATATCAATTGTCGCAAAGCTCTTTGTCTATCCCGTGGCCGCGTTTGTGTTTCTCGCCGGAGCCGCACTGCTTATTGTTCGGTACGTAGTCTTGGTGTTCTTGTTGATACTGGCGCCGCTTGCTTTCCTTAGCTACTTATTGCCAAGCAGACTGAACCAGTGGACGGAGTGGTGGACGAAGCTTTTCAGCTACTCCTTCTTTTTCCCGGCGTTCATGTTCTGTCTGATGTTTTCCTTTTTGTTGCTGGCTGAAATTCAAACGATGCTGGGGGATCTTGGGGAAACACTTCTTTCTTACGCGCTCGGAATCGCTTTTCTTATAGGATCACTGATTGTTTCGCAAAAAATCGGTGTAGCCGGCGCCAGCACCGCCATCGGACTCGGGAAGAAAGGCTCTGTGGGCATCAAAAATTGGGCCAAGACTCGGACGCTTCGCGCCGGCGCCGGCGCCATGGAGGCGACCTCGACCCAGCTCTCTAAGATGGCGGGAGGCGAGGGCATGGGACGATTCGGGCGCCTCGCTACCTTAATTCCTAGAACTGTTCTTGCAAGGCCGGCGGCCCGCGCGGCGGAGGCGCTGGCTCGCGCCGGGGGAGCCGCCGTAAAAGAACGCGAAGACGCCTACAAGAAACTTGATTCGAGGGCGCTCGCGAGCGAGTACAATCGCGCCGTCTCGCCAGAAAC
>ORJL010413264.1_pt1 | contig 22361 bp, 18 predicted proteins | sample 1779941 | NCBI WGS metagenome assembly ORJL01 (sample SAMEA104232317, study PRJEB22302) | groundwater metagenome | biome: forest; feature: aquifer; material: groundwater | place: USA | collected 2011-08-07 | depth 5.8 m
CGCGCGCGCCATCGAGGTGGATTTTGAACTCGAGGCGGCCAAGGCGGCCAAGGCGCTTAAGCCACCGCCAGCCGCGCGCGCGGCCGAGCTGGTCGCCGACCTAACCGAGCACGGCCAGCAGTTTACCCTCTGCCGGGGCGGGCGGGGTGGGCTGGGCAACCGCAATTTTGCCACATCACGACGGCAGACGCCCCGTTTCGCGCAACCCGGTGAGCCGGGGGATGAAGGGGATTACCTCCTCGAACTGCGGATGATGGCGGATGTGGGTTTGGTGGGGTATCCGAACGCCGGAAAATCGACCCTGCTGGCAGCCATTTCGCACGCCCGCCCGAAGATCGCCGCCTACCCGTTCACCACCCTCCACCCCCAGATCGGTATCGTCGAATATCCCGATTGGCGGCGGCTGATGGTGTGCGACGTACCCGGGCTGATCGAGGGAGCGCACTTGAATATCGGCCTTGGGCATGGGTTCCTGCGGCACATCCAGCGCTGCAAGGTGTTGATCCTCCTTCTCGACATGGCCGGGACGGACGGACGGCACCCGTGGGACGACCACAAGGCGCTTCTCAACGAACTGAGCCTCTACGCTCCGGCGCTGTTGGAGAAGCCCCGTCTGGTGGTCGCCAACAAGATGGATGAACCGGCGTCGTCGGCCAACTTGGCGGCCTTCAAACGCCGCGTGAAGAAGACCAAGGTGTTGCCCATCTCCGCCGCGTTTGACCAGGGGATGGAATCGTTCCGAGCGGCTATCCGCGCCGCTGTGGAGCCGGCGGCGAAGAAATAGTTGCTCGTTGACGCGGCCCGGCTCAGGTCCCCTCCGCGGGCGTAGCTGACGGTCGAGTTGTTGTCCCCGTCCCGCTCCTGGAGCACTAGCATCCCAGGACGGACCCTTTCACGAACTCTAGAGTCAGCGCGGACTGACGTCCACGGCTATGGCCAAAACGAGCTTGCGCCACTGCGTAGCCGCCGACGTCAGTCGGCGCTGACTTCTACAGATGATGTGGGAGGTTGATGGGGATGGAAGGGGTAAGGGGCCCATCGTCTTTGACAAGGAGACCAACGGAGTCAGTTTGGCTTCGTGGGCGTCTGTCCGGGGCGCCTGTGGGCGGGCTGCAGACTCAGTTCTTCGGCCATCAATTGGGGTGAAACAACTTTCACGCCCGCGACCACCTTCCCAAAGAAGACGCCGAGGTCCCTCCCATCGCTGGTGACCAGGTGCGAGCACGCCCCCGCGATGGCTCCGCCGAGAATGGGCCTGTCCTTCTGCCGCAGCGTCACCGAGGTCACGTCAGCTAACGTCGGCACGAACTCGAGATCCGTGCCCAGCGCGGTCAGGCGCTCAATCTGTTCCGGTTCATTGGCTTCCAGATTGCGGCGCGCCTCCTCGAAGGCGTAATCGTTTGTGCAGCATTTGGCCGACCGCAGGAGGCGTCCGACGAACATCTCCATCAGGCTTCCCTGGCGGCTTGCCGAATAGAGTACACTCGCGTCAAGAAAGACCTTCACTGGAGCTTGAAGGCAGCGAGCTTGGCTTCCTCGGCAGCAAACTCCGCGAGGCGTTCCTTGGTGTACATCTCGATCGGGAAGGCAACCACTGGCACCAGCAACACACCTTCGTCAGTCATCCGGACCTGCACCGGTCCGCCCGTCGGGATGCCCATCCGCGTGCGCACTTCCTTGGGCAGGGTTAGCGCCCCCCGTTCATTGACTGAAATCAAATTCTGCATGATTACAGTATATCAGCAATCCAGCATCTCGGCAATGTGTTTATCATCGATTTGTTGTGGATGATTGAGGCTAGCGAGGCTGGAACCCGGTCCCGCGATTGGCTCTGCCAACCCATCGGCTCGACCGAACCCATCCTCACTTCGCTGCCCTCCGGCGCTCTGCCGCGGATTCGCGGGCGAGTTCTTCGCGCGTCGGGAGACAGCGAGCCCGCCAACGGGCGGTCGGGTATGTCGCGAAGGTCGTTCGCGCGCTGGCAGCCGCTCGCGCTGATCTCCGCGGGCGCATAGCGGTCCGCACGAGAACCCGATTTACCGGAAGTGACCGACCGCCGCGCAAGCGGTTTGCCCATGACCTGCTGCGCGGTTCGAGGTGATGCGCCAATGATGCCACAGCCATCACCTTTTCGTCCTGGACCTTGCGGAATTCCTCCGCGAATCGCCGGTAGAATCCCTCGTGCAGCCTGCGGCGACATTCCGTCGAGCAGACCTCGCCGGCAGCCATCGCGGGCAACCACGTCTCCATCTCCGCCTGGATCGGACGGACCCTTTCAGGCTCACTCCGGCGAAGAGGTCAGGCGGCGGTCGAGTATTTCCGGCACAATGGCTTGATTCTGCTGATCAGTTTCGGTACGCCGCTCATCGCATCTTCCTCCCCTTCGTATTCGACCGACATGTAGCCCTTGTAACCGCTGCGGGCGAACATCTGCCAGACGCGATCCAGATCCAGGGGCTGCTTCGGTTCACCATAAAAGTCGCGGATGTGGGCGTGCGTCGCATAGGGCAGGCAAGTCTGAATCTGCTCATAAGGGTTCTCGCGGAAGTTGCTGATATCGAGGTTACACCCGGCGTAGGGCGAATCGATCCCGCGAAGTATCGCGACGATGTTAGCGGCCTTGGTGGAGAGTCCGGAATGGGTTTCCAGGCCGAGAATCACCCCCTTGCCGGCGGCATATTCGCAAGCCGCTTTCATCGTTTCGATCACCCACTGAATCCCTTGCTCCTCGTTCGCGCCCGCGGGCAACTTGTCGCCGAAGACGCGCAAATGGGAGGCGCCGAGCAGCTCCGTCGCGTCCACCCATTTCCTGATGGTCTCGATCATCTCCTTGCGTTTCGGGACCTCTGGCTGGCAGAGGTCGGCGCCGATCGCGAGCCCGGAAAAAGGCATGCCGTGCCGATAGGCGAAATTGCGCAAGCTCGCGAGATACGCCGGTTCGGTCGATTTAAGCCAATAGGTCGTTATATCCACGCCCAGCACGCCAAGGTCCACCGCCTTGAGGATGAATTGCTCCATGGTCATCTTCCCCTTGCCCAAGTATGAGCCGTAGGAATAGGCGCAGCATCCGGGAAGGAGCCTGGCGCCTGTAGCCGCTGCCTGTTGCCCTGGTTCGTCCGCAGCCCGTAAACTCAGGGCCAGCGAACCCACGGACACCATGCCGGTTGTTTTGAGGAAGTCCCGACGGTGAAATGAATGATGCATTGGAATAAATATGTGCCCGTCCAGGCGCCGGAACACGCCTGATGCGGCCGAACGCCTTCACTCGTGGAGAGTGCGGAATCGGACGCATCAAAGTCAAGGGTGAATCAAGCCTGTGTTCTGACCCTCTGACCCTGGAGACCCCGCAGTTTTGGCCTTGAACGAACTTCGCCCTTAGCCATGATGACCCTTAGATTCAACATCGATCCGCCAATCTTAACACGATACAACATCATGAGCCAAACCAGACAGGTACCGACTTCACGTCGCGAGTTTTTGAAAAACACCGGACGCTTCGCCGCCGCCTCAGCGCTGGCGGGGGTGGTCATTCCGCACGTTCACGCTGCCGGAGACAGCACCCTGCAAGTGGCCCTGATCGGCTGCGGTGGCCGGGGTACGGGCGCCGCCGGGCAAGCGCTCTCAACCAAAGGCGGCCCGATCTCGCTCGCCGCCATGGCCGATGTCTTCGAGAACCGGCTTGCGAGCAGTTACCAGAATTTGAAAAAGCAATTCGGCGACCGGGTGGATGTGCCCGAGGACAAGCGCTTTGTAGGCTTCGACGGTTATCGGAAGGCGATGGATTGCTTGAAGCCGGGCGACATCGCGATTCTCGCGACCCCGCCCGCATTTCGGTGGGTGCATTTCACCTACGCCATTGAGAAGGGCCTCAACGTCTTCATGGAGAAACCGATCACCGTGGACGGCCCGACCAGCAAACGCATGCTCAAGCTCGCCGAAGATGCGACGGCCAAGAACCTCAAAGTTGGCGTGGGCTTGATGTCCCGTCACAGCCGGGCGCTTCAGGAACTGGCCCAGCGCATCCAGGACGGCGAGATCGGCGACATCATTCTGATGCGCGGTTACCGGATGCACCAATCGACCGGGACGTTGCCGAAGCCCCCCAGCATGAGCGACCTACTTTACCAAGTGCAGCGCTTCCACGGCTTCATCTGGGCGAGCGGCGGGATTTTTAGCGATTTCTACATCCACATCATTGACCATCTTGGCTGGATGAAAAACGCCTGGCCGGTCAAGGCTCAGGCGCTGGGCGGCCGCCATTATCGCCAGAGTCCTGGAGGCGTCACGTATGCGGATCAGAATTTCGATGTGTATGCGGTGGAATACACGTTCGCCGATGGCAGCAAATTCAACTTCGACGGACGGTGTATGACGGGCTGCAACGACATCTACTCCAGCTACATCCACGGGACCAAGGGCCTGGCGATCGGCTCGAAGAGCGGCGACTGCGGGACACCTTCCAGTATCTATAAGGGCCAAAATCCGCAGCGCTCCAACTTGCTCTGGGAATCGAAGGGCAAGCCGGGCGAGGGGGATCCCTATCAAAACGAGTGGAACGACCTGATGGATGCCATCCGCAACGACAAGCCCTACAACGAAGTCAAACGCGGCGTTGAAGCCAGCCTCGTCACGAGCATGGGCCGCATGGCCGCGCACACCGGCCAGGAGATCACCTATGAGGACATGCTGAACTGCGAGCACGAAATGGCGCCGGGACTTGATCAGTTGACCAAAGACTCACCAGCCCCCTTGCTGCCGGATGCCAACGGCAAGTATCCCGTTCCGCAACCGGGGATTACGAAAAAACGGGAGTATTGACTTCGTTGGCTCACCGCATTGCGGTCAGCTCGCCGGTGCCGAAGCTGACCGCTAATGGCAGTCAAGGCCCGAACGCCTGGTCGAAACCACTTCCCTTGGCATGGCCCTTCCACTAATCTGCAAGGCGCATGGACACCGCGCGAAAGCTGTTGGTGGCAAGCGCACTGGCTGCGCTCGTTTTCGTCTTCCTGCTCTGGCGAAGGCCGGATGACCAGCCAAACCGGCCCACGAAAGTCCCGCTTGTGGTCCTGTGCGCCGCCGGGCTGAAGCCTCCCGTGGAGTCAGTGGCCAAGGCCTACGAGCGGACCTATGGCGTCCCCATCCAGCTTCAGTACGGAGGGTCCGGTACTCTCCTGAGCAGCCTGAAGGCGGGAGGGCGTGGCGACTTGATCGTGGCGGCCGACGAGAGCTACCTGCTCAGCGCGCGTACCGATGGTTTGGTGGCGGAGATCATTCCGCTGGCTCACATGACGCCAGTGATTGCGGTCCTCAAGGGAAACCCCAAAAGCATCGGCAGCCTCGACGACCTGCTGCGTGTCCGGGTGGCGCTGGCTAATCCGGAGGCTGCGGCTATTGGCAGCCTGGTACGGGACTATCTGCGCAAGACCGGGCGGTGGGATGCTCTCGAAAAGCACGTCCGGGTCTTCAAACCGACCGTGCCCGACATCGCCAATGACATCAAGTTGGGTGCGGTCGATGCCGGCATCGTCTGGGATGCCACAGTCAGCCAATACCCTGAGCTGGAGATGATCAAAGTTGCGGGTCTGTCGGCCAACGAACAGCGACTCTCCGTAGGCGTGCTCAAGTCCACTCAACAACCCGCCGCCGCGCTGCGCTTCGCCCGCTATTTGGGGGCAGTTGATCGGGGACTCAAGGAGTTTGCCAAGTTCGGATATCTCCCGATGGATGGCGACGTCTGGGCCGAGAGGCCGGAGGTGGTGCTTTTCAGCGGGGGCGTCAACCGCCTGGCCATCGAAACGACGATTCAACAGTTTGAACAGCGGGAGGGGGCGCGCGTAATCCGGGTTTACAACGGGTGCGGCATTTTGGTTTCACAAATGAAAGCGGGACAACATCCCGACGCCTACCTCGCCTGCGACACCTCTTTTGTGCCGCCGGTGCAGGATCTGTTCACTGATCCCGTGAACGTGTCGGAAACGGACATCGTGCTCCTCGTCGCCAAGGGGAATCCGCTTGAGATTCGCACGTTGGAGGATCTGGGACGGCCCGGGTTGAAGATTGGCGTTGCGAATGTGGAACAGAGCACGCTGGGTGCCTTGACCGATCGGTTGCTTAGGGAACTGGGCCTCCAGGAGCGAGTCGCGCCGAACATCAAGGTGCGGACGCCCACCGCGGACCTGTTGGTCAACCAAATGCGCACGGGTTCGCTGGACGTCGTGGTGGTTTACGAGGTAAGCTCTTCGCAGGTGCGGGACGCCCTTACGCTGGTGCCCATAAAGCACCCCTGGGCGAAAGCAGTCCAACCGTACGTGGTCGGGAAGCAAGGCAAACACCAGATGCTGATGGGGAGACTCCAGGCGGCAATCTGTTCGGCCGAGTCTCGGAAGCGTTACGAAGCGCTGGGCTTTCGATGGCGCGCCGACAAGAACTGATTCCAAATCGCCCTCAAGATGAGACCCACTCCCTCTGACGCGCCCTTCTACATCTGCATGAGCGTGGTCGGCGGGGTGTACGTTCTCCTGATCCTCGGGATGCTGATCGCTGATGCCTCTTTTACGACGCCGAATCACCTCTGGCAGGCCTTTCAAAGCCGCGAGATTCGCTATGCGGTTCGGCTCAGTCTCCTTTCCTGCAGTCTGACGGCCATCCTGTCGGTTTGGGTGGCCGTCCCGATCGGGTATCTGATGTCCCGGCATCGGTTTCCTGGCAGGGCGCTTCTCGACGCGGTTCTTGACATTCCCATTGTCCTGCCGCCTCTGGTGATCGGGCTGAGCCTGCTGATTCTCTTCCAGACGCCACCCGGAAAAGCGATCGAGAGACTGATCCCGGTGACCTACGAGATCCCAAGCATCATTATCGCCCAGTTCAGTGTGTCCTGCGCTTTCGCCGTGCGGACGCTGCGGGCGACGTTCGATCAGATCAATCCGCGGCAGGAGCAAGTCGCCCTGACGCTCGGGTGCGGACGCAGCCAAGCCTTCTGGTTGGTGGTTCTCCCCGAGGCACGCCGCGGCCTGCTCACCGCCGGAACGCTGGCCTGGGCGAGGGCGTTGGGCGAATTTGGCCCGATTCTGGTGTTCTCCGGCGCCACACGAATGCGCACGGAAGTTCTGCCCACCACTGTTTTCCTCGAGCTCAGCGTTGGTCACATCGAGACTGCCGTGGCCGTCTCCCTGCTGATGGTGTTGGCGGCTGTCGTGGTGCTCCTGATCATCCGGTTTTACGGAGTTGCTGAAACCCTGGGACGGCCGCTCTGACGTGATCCTCATCGACAACCTGGCCGTGCGCGTGGGGAGTTTCTCCTTGGACGGAGTTTCCTTCGCCATACCCACGGGCCGGCACGGGTTCCTCATGGGCAAAACGGGCAGCGGCAAGACGACCATCCTGGAAGCCATCTGCGGACTCAAGCCCGTGAGTTCCGGAAGAATCGTACTGATGGGGGAGGACGTGACCCATCGCAAACCAGGCGCGCGCGGCATCGGCTATGTCCCTCAAGACGGCGCCCTGTTTCCCTGCATGACTGTGGGCGATCACCTGGCCTTTGCGTTGACGATTCGCCACTGGAAGCCCGCCGCCATCAAGGAACGCGTTCGTGTGCTGGCAGCGATGCTCGGTCTCGAGGACTTGCTGGAACGGAGGCCTCTGGGACTCAGCGGTGGTGAATCCCAACGCGTCGCCCTTGGACGCGCCTTGGCCAATCATCCCCACATCCTCTGCCTGGACGAGCCCCTCAGCGCCCTGGACGACTCCACCCGTGCCGAGATGTGCGACGTGCTCCACACGGTGCGTCAACGCACCGGAGTCACCATCCTCCACGTCACGCACAGCCTTCAGGAGGCACGCAAAATGGCGGACGAGGTCTTTGTGCTCCGGGATGGGCGCGTGACCAGGGAGTAGCCTCGGCAACGGACCGGGACCGGCGCCGCCGCAGCGCACTTTCCGATTGAACCACATAGAGCGGCGATGTCCCAAAAGTGATCAAACCTGTCCCAAAAGTGTACAGACGATTCACCTTCGCTTATGATGAGCTATCCGAGTTAGCACAGATCAGCTTCATGAATTCGACCGAAATGGTGAAGAATATGAATAACATTTGTACAAACCGTGCACTCTCGTTGGTTTGCATCGTGGTCGCGCTGAGCTCCGGCACTGCGAGCGCAAGCCTCATCCAGAACGGCAGCTTTGAGTCGCCTCAGACCAGTGACGGCATTTATCCAGGACTTACTCCCGATCATTGGATCGGTGGGGCGTACCTTTTCAGTGGAAACACTTGGCCTGGTTTTTGGCCAGCTCCGCAGAACGGCAACCAGTATGAGGATTTCGGTTACACGCCTTATCTACTATCTCAATCGTTCAATGTTAGCGCCCCTGGACAATACCTTCTGACGTGGTATGACAACGCTGCCGCAGGCTACTTTCATCAGTATTCAGTTTCCGTTACTGGAAACAGTCCGGTCTCCTTTAGTGGCACCGGAAGTGCCGCCACATGGGCGTCGCGTTCCCTATTCTTGACGCTTGCCGCAGGGAGCAATACGTTGACCTTCGTCGCAGGAGTTGGCTCTGACAGCTTGGTTGACAACGTCAGCCTTGTTGCTGTCCCCGAACCCTCCACCTACCTCGCTGGCATCGGTGCATTGGGGATGCTGAGCCTGTTTGGCTTGAGAAATCGGGAATAGACTTCGCCGGAGAATGATGCGCATCCGCTCGGAATGGGCGGCTTTTTCAGTTGCAGAGATGGGGTCATTCGTCCCTGAGGTGATACGCCTGCGGGAACCTCACAAGCTTGGCGCGCTCAGCGCCGGGGAACGCCAACGCACCGCCGTCGCCCTTGCCCTGATCAATCGGTCGAAACTCATCCTGGCCGACGAACCGACAGGCAATCTTGATCCCGAGAACGGCCAAGGGGTCTTTCGTCTGCCACGGGAGTATCGCACAGGGTTCGGTTTTTTGTTTCCTTTTGCCCCGAGGCTCCCTAGAGTGTGGGCGTAATCGTCATTCGACGGTTGAATGGACAACGAACTTGAAACGATATGCCACTTACACATACCAGAGACCTGTTCGCGAAGGCGCTTAAAGGTAAGTACGCCCTCGGTGCTTTTAACGTCAATAACATGGAGCTAATCCAGGCCATCGTTGAGGCCTGTGAGGAAGAGAAGGCCCCTTTGATCCTCCAGATTTCCAGGGGGGCACGCCAATATGCGAATCCGGTTTACCTCAAGAAGCTCATTGAGGCGGCCGTCAGCGTCACGAACATCCCGATCGCGGTCCATTTGGACCACGGCGACACGTTCGAACTATGCAAGCAGTGCATCGACGAAGGGTTTACGAGTGTGATGATCGACGGCAGCCACCTGCCTCTCGATAAGAATGTCGAAGTCTGTAAGAAAGTGGTTGAATACGCCCACAAGCATAATTGCGCGGTGGAAGGTGAACTGGGCGAATTGGTCGGCGCTCAGTTTGACGAAGGCGAAGAAGGGGGCGGTTTCTCCAAAGGCGGCCATTACACCCATCCTGACGAGGCAGTCGAGTTCGTCAAACAGACCGGCGTGGATTCCCTCGCCGTCGCCATTGGCAATTCGCATGGGGCCTACAAATTCAAGGGAGCTCAGCACCTGAATCTGGATCGACTCAAGGCCATCAAGAAGGCCCTGCTGGATGCCGGCCTGGGCGACTACCCGCTCGTGCTGCACGGCGCGTCGAGCGTGCCCAGAGAACTCGTCGCGGAGATCAACAAGTACGGCGGCAAGATGGGTGAGGACACGGCCGGTGTTTCGGAGGCCGACATCGAGGTTGCCCGCCGCATCGGCTGCACCAAGGTGAACATCGACACGGATCTTCGTCTGGCGATGACCGCCGGCATCCGCAAGGTCTTCGCGGAGAGCCCGAAAGAGTTCGATCCGCGCAAGTACTTGGGCCCTGCGCGTCAGAAGGTCAAGGACCTGGTTCGGCACAAGATCAAGAACGTCCTCTGCTGTGCCGGCCACGCGTTCGACTAACACGACAGCGCCACGTCTTCACCCCGTGGCAGCTCCGGTGGGAGCGCCATGTCTATAGCAAGCCATTGCCCCTGCGTTTTGGCTCAAGCTCCGTAGGAGCGGCATGGAATTGGGCATTTCATTAACCGCGGGCTGGGATGGGGAGAGGCTGCAGGATCACGTCCACGAGAAGATCAGCGGCGATTTTCTCGAGTTCGTTCCGTAGGGCGGCGACATCGCACGCGGGCGGAATCTGAAGCTTGGCGGTGGCTTTGAAGAGTGTTTCGCCTGACATCGGGGCGCTGGCGCACTCGGTGGAGAGTTCCTCCACATTCACCCCCTGGACCGCAAGGACACGCGAGATCTCCCGGACGATTCCCGGGCGGTCCTGGCCAACGATTTCGAGTAGCGCCATCGGTTGGAGGACCACGGGGCCGGCTACAGGGTCCGCTTGCACTACCACACGCAAGCCGTGAACGGCCAGGCCGGCCAAGGCCTGGGCGAGTGCCTGCTGCTTGCCGGCCGGAACGTGGATGCGGAGGATGCCGGCGAACTCCCCTCCCAAACGGCACATCCGGCTCTCGAGCCAGTTGCCGCCGTGCTCGGCGACGATACGCGCAACCATCTCCACCAAACCAGGCCGGTCGTGGCCAATCACCGTCATTACCAGAGGGATCTGCATGCCCCTCTGTTAACCGGTTTTTCACTCCGGCGCAAGCTCCGTAGGAGCGCCATGTCTATAGCCACGACGTTATCGAACACCCACAAGCTCCGTCAGGAGCGGCACTATGTCAGGCTTAACATAGGCGGCAGGTTTCCGCGCGGGGCAGGGCATTCAACCGGAAGCATGCCTCCGGATGAATGCCCAATTGCATACCGCTCCTACGGAGCTTGAACCAAAACGCGGGGGCAATGGCTTCCTATAAACATGGCGCTCCTGCCGGAGCTACTCATCCTCCAGCGGCTCAGCGATTCCGAATTCAGACCTCCACATACCGGCAGCGGAGGGAAAGAAACTCTCCAAAGTGGTTCCCAACCTCACAAATGATGGACAAAGTCCGGCTCGGTTCATACTGTTGGAGAACGAAATGGTCCGCTGTAACCTCACGTTGGGCAGAGAGCCAAAATCAGAGGGGCGGACCGAGCGGAAAGCGAACGTAACAGCGAAGATCTGTGAGCATGTATTTTCTTAGTTTCCTGGAGGGCAAGGCCCTGGAGAAATGGGAGAGGGTTTCGAGCGAATGCCAGCGACGGCTGGCCGAACAGAAGATCATTCCGGGCAATCCGGGCACGATCCTCAGCGACGTTGATACGCTCATCGAGTTTATCGGTCCTGCGGGGATTGTGACCAAGAGCGGCAACCCAACATTGGCACCAGAACTGCTGCCGGAGCTCAACCGGAAGGTGAGCCATCCGGTAGAACTGGGCCTGAAGCGTGCTCTGCTGCGCGATTACCCGAACCTGGCGGGTCTGTTCATTCTGCTTCGGGTGATGGACCTCCTACGGATCGAGGGCAAGCGCTTGGTGGTTTGCCCGGCGGCGCTGGCGTTTTGGCGCAGCCTGAACCACACCGAGCAGTATTTCGCATTGCTCGAAGCCCTTCTGTTCGAGGCGCATTCCTCGGTGCTGGGAGGCGGGCGGAGCCGCGAGGACGACCAAGCCTTCGAGATGGTCACTGCCTTCCTGGGTCAACTGAGCGGGAAGTGGCGCACTTTCAGCGACTACGATGTCCATTGCCTCTTTCGCCCACAAGGTTTCCTGCCGCCTTGGAACCTGTTCGTGCAGCAGCAAATGGGACTCATCGAACTCCGATCGCGCAGCCCCTCGGAAGAGGATCGGAGGTATGGGGCCGGGCGCGGCTGGCTGGCTGGCGGCGCCAGGCTCACACCTTGGGGAGAGGCCGTCACCTGGGCATTGGTCGAGTCCTCGAAAGAGGATTCATCGGCTACGGAAGACGATGAGGAGGAATTGTGGACGGAGGTCGATCTGTCTCCTGGCGAAGAGAATCCGGATCTCGATCCGGCTTCACCGGAACCCGAGCCGGCTTCCGTATTCGGGGTTCTGCAGCCGGCGTTTCAGCCCTACGTTTCCGAGTGGCGAACGATCTATGCGCGACCCGAGCGGGAGGACCGACCGGGGACCCACATTTTCAAAGTGAGTTTGGGCGGCTGGCGAGGAGGCAATCGAGGGGTCTGGCGCAGACTCGCGGTGCCATCAGACGTCAGTCTGGATGCATTGGCAGACGCAATCCTAGATGCGTTTCAATTCGACAGCGACCACCTGTATGACTTTCGCTTCCGTGATGAGAGTGGCAAGGGGCGGATTTATCATCATCCCGAAATGGACGAGGCCCCCTGGACGACCGAAATCACCGTGGGCGAGACGGGGCTGCCGGTCAAAGAGGAGATGGTGTTCACTTTCGACTATGGCGACCATTGGGAATTCAAGGTCCGCTTGGAGCGGATCGACTACGGCCCGGATCGCTGTTTGGCGCCACAGGTAATTGAGTCCGCAGGCAAGGCTCCGGAACAGTATCCTGGCTGCGAAGAGTAGGAAGGAAGCGCCTGCCTGCGAGGCCCGCCTTCCATCACCAAGGGAGATGGGCGAGAACGCCCAGGTCGGTCAGGGCTCGATAAACGGACGCAAGAGGTTCCGGGACACTTTCAACGCCCGTTTACGGCTCTCGAGGGTCTTGCAGAACGCGTCGTCCTCCACCTCGACGCAGACCGGGCCGTCATAGCCGATGTCCGTCAGCGCCGAGAAGAACCGGTTCCAGTTCACATCACCCAGGCCGGGGATTTTGGGCGTGCTCCAGCCAAGCGACAGGATGCCTTGCTCGCTCAGCTTGCGCTGGTCGATTCTGAGGTCTTTGGCGTGGACATGAAAGAGGCGGTCACGGAACTCGTAGAGCGGTTGGATGTAGTCAAGGAACAGCCAGATGGCATGCGAGGGGTCGAAATTCAGGCCAAAGTGCTTCGACGGGATCGTTTCGAACATCTTCCGCCACACCGCCGGGGAGTAGGCGAGGTTCTTGCCGGCCGGCCATTCGTCCCGGGTAAAGAGCATCGGGCAGTTCTCGATCCCCACGCGGACGTTATGATCCTCCGCGAAACGGATGATGTCCGGCCAGACCTGCTGGAACTTCGCGAAGTTGTCCGCAGGATGGCAGCGGGGGTCGGCGCCGATGAAGGTGTTGACGCCCTTGAGGTTCAGGAGTGCGGCGGCTTCAATGACGCGTTTCAGATGATCGATCGCGGCTTGCGCTCGTTGGCCATCGGCATCCAGGACGTTTGGATAATACCCCAGGCCCGAAAGGGCCACGCCGTATTTGGCGACCATGCCCAGGACGTCCTGGGCCATGGTCGGCGTGAAGTTCGTGACGTTGATGTGGGTGACGCCGGCGTACTTACGCTCGGCCTCGCCGACGGGCCAGCACATGACTTCGACGCAGGAGTAATCCTCCTCGGCGGCGAATTTCAAGACGTCTTCAAGATTCAGATCCGGCAGAATGGCGGTCACAAAACCTAGTTGCATATGGTATTCGGGTTATTGGTTTAATTGGAGATTCACAGATCTACACTCGTATCCATGCCCTATTCTGGTGGCTCAGCGCAATGGCCTCGCACACCTTCACTTCCTGGTGCCCGTCTTCGACGGTGGCATACAATCGTTCCCCGCCGCCTCCTTGGGAGATCGTCCGGTAGATGTTCCGGAAAAGCATCTTGAATGTGTCCGGAAAGCCCTCGTTATGACCCGCCGGATAGTCGGTGTAGGAGGCGATCGCCTCGCTAAACCCCGGAGTGTTGCGGATGGCCACTGCGTTTGCCGAACCGCGATTGCCAAACAGGAGCGTGTTTGGCTCCTCGGAGTTCCACCAGGCGGATTTCTTCGATCCGTAGATCTCGAGGCGGAGGCAGTTCTTGCGTCCGGCGGCCACCTGGGATACGCCCAGGTTGCCGCGAGCGCCGTTGGCAAACTCGATCAACACGGAGGCGAAGTCCTCGGTCTTGACAGGGTAGGAGACGTAGTCCGTGACCGCTTTGGCGCCGGTTGAGAAGGTTCGCACCTCGCCCACCGGGCGGCGGCGGGTCTTGTGGTAAGTGGAAAGGTCAGCCAGCACGGCGGTGATCCCCGCCCCGAGGATGAAGGTCACCGTGTCCATCCAGTGCGTTCCGATGTCCGCCACGGCGCGCAGGCGTCCGCCTTCCTCGGGGAGGAGACGCCAGTTGTAGTCGGTGTCGTTGAAGAGCCAGTCCTGGAAATACGAACCGTTGACATGGATGATCTCGCCCAGATCGCCTCCGGCCACCATCTGGCGCAGTTGCAGGATCGCGGGGTAAAAACGCACGTTGTAGTTGACAGCAAATACGGAGTTCTGCCGCCGCGCGGCTTTGACGATTCTTGCCGTCTCCCGCGTGGTCATCGCCAGGGGCTTTTCGCAGATGCAATGTTTGCCGGCTTTGATCGCCGCCAGGAAGAGTTCGCAATGAAGCCGGTTCGGGGCGGTGATATGGACCACATCCACACCGGGCGACTCGATGAGTTGGCGCCACTTGAAGTCGCCGATCCACTCCGGGATGCCCCACTGTTCAGCAACAGCTTTCGCACGCGGGGTAGTGTCGCAGATGGCGGTGACCCGCACGCCCAACCGGTGCAATGCCTCGATGTGGACGGGCCCAATGAAGCCCGCCCCGATGACTCCCGCTCTGATCTGGTTGATGCCCATAGTGTTCTGGCTTGATTTCTCGGCCGCACAGGAGCCGGCGGCGAGTGCTCTCGGGGCCGGTCAGGAGTTTTCCCGCGTCGATTAGCAATCTCTGACTATCAGTCTCATCGGAGGGGGAGCTGAGGGGCGGTCTCGCGTCTTAACTACCCCAAGTTGCCCTTTTGGCGCCCAAACCCCTCAGCCGCCCGCGCCTGTTGTTCGAGCCTTTTCTGAATACTCCCGCAGACATGTTCGCAAAGCCCAAACACCGCGGCATCGGCGATGGCGTAATAGACCGTTACCGCCTCCTTGCGGCGTGTCACCAATCCGGCTTCGGCTAGGGTTTGGAGGTGACGGGACACGTTGGCCTGCGTTGCTTGAAGAGTTTTTACCAAGGCGGTCACGCTCATTTCACCGTCTTCGAGCGCAATGAGGAGTTTCAGCCTGCTCGGTTCGCTCAGGACCTTGAACCGCGCAGCGATGAGGTCAATCGCTTGGTCCGAGAGGTCCTTAGGCTTCATCTTTTTAGGCATGGCACGTTCAACTTGCGCGCGACTATAGGGTCAGCCGCATGGAATGGCAAAATCATATTTCGCAAACCATAATTCGCTCAAGGGCGGTTCCTTCCTCCGATCCATAATGGGCAGCATCAACGGTTTAGAACGCTTTCTTAAAGAACTTGCCGGAGGTCGCGCCCCTAACGGGGCTGGCTGTGGCAGTGAGGCCAACATTAGAAGAAGCGCGGGCTCCCGCCCAAGCGGGAACCCGCGCTGTTCGAGGAGTTTCTCGGATCGTTTCCGGGAATCAAGGCTGGATTTCCAGTACCTTGAAGAACATATGCCTGTTGCCGGCCATGTCCGCGGAGGGAACCAAAGACTCATACCAGAGGCTGGTTCCAGTCACGGTGTCGCCGACGCGGGCACCCACGGGCGTCCAGTTGCCTGTTTGCAGATCGGTCGTTGTCAGGAGTTGGTAAGCGCGCTTCGGCTTGGCGGACCAACGGACGCGCAGGCCGCCTTGGGCGGTGCGTCCGGTCTCAAGGACCTGGAGTCTGTCGAACAGGGTCCGGAGCCGCTCGATGCGAGCCGGAGTGTAGCTCAAGGCCTTGAAGTCGAGCACGCTGTTGGCGGAGTGGCAGTCCTGGCAGGTGAGGGCGCCTTTCCGTTTGACGGCGTGGCTGAGGCTAATGAACGAGCCGGTCACCTGGGTTGGGTCGGCGGCCGGGTTGTAGGTCGGATCAGCCGGGTTGTTTGGCAGATCCAGGCCGAGGATGTCGCCGCTCCACATGCCGGCGCCCATGTCGTTTAGGGCGGATGTCGTCGGGGACCACGGATCTTGACCGCTCATCATCAGGCCCAGGCGGGCCAGGCCGATGTTGACTGCTTCCTTGACATTGCCCGTATGGACGTAGTGCTCTTTGTCGAAGCTGAGCAGGTTCGGGAATTGCGAGAGGACCGCGCGCTCCTTCGCGTTGAGGCCCTCGGGGCGCATGAAACCCATCATCTTCATTGGAGCCGCCATTTTGTCCATCGCCGCCGCCATGGTGAATTGCGGGTTGTAGTTCGGGTCGTAACCGAAGCCGCGCCGGTCCATCACCATGCCGTTGATGATGGGACGGAACGGGTAGATTTTGGCTCCGGGGGTTTCTTTGGAGGCGATCCGGAAGTCCCAGGCGCTGGCGTCGTTCATCGGCTCGGCCAGCATACTGACACTGCCGTTAAACCACCGATAGGCCGGGCGGGAGGTGTAGTCCGCCGAGTAGATGCTGTAGGGCTCGTAAACGCCGGTGTCGGGGTCTAACATGGGAATCGACGCCTCAGGGCCGGTGGTCACGCCGTAGGTGGACGCCCAGATCCGGCGGGAGGCCCCCGAAGTCAGGGGAATATGGCAGGTTTCACAGGCGATCGAGGAGGTATGGTTGTTGTAGGGCGCAAGCTGTGGGTCCTTGTGAGGGGCCGCGCCGTGACAGTTCGCGCAATCGACTTCCACATCCTGCCTTTCCCAACCGTGCATGTCGGACACGCGCGAGCCGCGAGCCATCTTGTGGCTCTTTACGCTGTGGCAGTCGGTGCAAAGCAACCCGGCTTGGGCGTGCACGTCGTGCTCCGGCTTGTAGGGCGTGCCGCGTTTGTAGTCGGGCGCGGCCTGGCCGTGCTCGTGGCATCGCAGGCAGGCGGCCACGCTGACCGGTTTCCCGACGCTCTCGGCGGCGCGCAAAGAACGGTCTTGGAACCAGTAGCGCCGCCCGGTTTGCGCGTCAGTCTTCAACGCGCGGTGCGTGGCCTCGGCATCCTGCTCGTCATAAATCCCGTCGCCGGTCATGTCGTAGTTGCCTTCGGTGGCGTGGCAGATCAGACAGTCCAGGCCATCCTTCTGGGTTTGGGTGAACTGGCCGGTGGCGGGACTCGGGAACGGCAGATCCTGGCCGATGTGACACTTGCCGCAGGCGGCGGAACCTTTGTGGGCGCCGAGATCGGCAAAATAGTTCACCATCGCGCTGCTGCCCACCAGGGCGCAGAAGCGGTCAATCATGCCGTGTGAGCCGCCACCCGGAAAGCCCAGCTTCGGATTTGGCGTGCGCCAGGTGTAATGGACGGTGTCCATCACCTCGTCCTGCTTGCCGGGATGACACTTCACACAGGAGGCGGACCCCGCGTAGCCGGCGGCGAATCGACCCGCATGCATTGAGCCGTTCGGCAGGGAGGGGTCTGTCAGCCTGGCCACTTGAGCCGGAGCATACCCCAAGGCGGCGAAATCCAACCGCCCGCCTTGTGCTGTGTGGCACTCAGCGCACTTCAGAGCCTTTTCCTTCGGCGCCACCATGTGGTTCTGAACCCAGAACATTTCTGTGCTCACGAAGCCCATCTGCCCGCTATAGGTCTTGCCCACAGCGGCCATCCCGGCAGTGAGAGCCCTATTCCAGTCGTAAGATTTCCAGTAGGCATCCGCGTCATTCGTGTTCCGTGCGAACAGGTGCGGCACCGCCAGTGTTTTGCTGCCGGCGTCGTAGGGTTGTTTTCCGGTGAACCGCTTGACCGGGTAGATGCGCGATCTGGCGTCACCCGGCCCCCCCTGTGGCGCGGAGATCCGCACCACGTTCAGCGGGTCGATCACCTCGTCCATCGTCACGTAATCTACATCGCCGTTAAACCAGATGTAATCCGGCGTCACGTTGGACTGCCAAGTGAACGTCCCCTTCTGGGTGTCGTAGATCGGATCGCCGTTGACGTCCACAGTGATGAAGGTCTTGCCGTCAGCCGTCTTCTGCCCGGCGGTGGACCAATCCCAGGTCATTTTGGTTGCCTTGCCACCCCGGGCAAAGGCGGGAATGTGGCAGGTCTGGCAGGCCACACGAGCCGTGTGCTGGTTCAGCCTCGGGTTGTTCTTATGCGGCGCCTCGGTGTGGCACCGGGCGCACGAGAGCACGTCCGCGTTGCCGGCCTGGGTGTAATGCGAGCCGATGAAGTTGTGGTGGCCCTCGCCCTCGATGTCCTTGGGCACGTGACAGAAGGCGCACCCCACGTTCATCCCGTCCGTGCCCATGTGCACGTCCAATTCCCGTGTCGGGTTGGTCATCGTGGAGTCCAAATCCCCGTGCTTCACAGCATCGCCTCCTCCTCCGTAGAAATGACACGCGCCACACGTTGACCGGCTGGTCGCGCCGACATTCTTCGCCACGTTGACCAAGTCCGGCGGGGTCCACATCACGCCGCTGCCGGCGGGGAATTCCTTGGGGATGGTTCCATACAACGGATGTCCCGCCCCGGTCGGGAATTTCTTGTAAGTGCCGGTTGTGTCGTGGCAAATCAGGCAATCCACCTTCGACGCATCCGTGAAGTCAAAGGAGCTGTCGGCGTAACCCAGACCGACATGACAACTGGCGCACCGGGGCTCGTTGGAGGGTAGCGCAATGCAGAAGCTGTTGATGACGCGATTCTTGCCCAGCTTGTCACCCGTCTTTGGGTCTGTGTAGTCCCACGTCCAATGCAGGGTCTTCATGACCTCCGAGGCGGCCGTGGTGTGGCACTTTGTGCAAGTGGTGGCGTTCGTGTAGGAGGTGATCCATGGGTGGCTGGCGGCGCGGGCGGGAGCCGCGAGAACCAGCAACAGAGCGGTGGCGAAACCGAGGGTGTTGATCGAATAGGTTGTCATTTTCATACGCGTGGCGTTGGCTATCAATGTATATATGCGTATATAAGCATAAAAGCAATACGTAAGCCTCAAATAGTAGATATGATTATGTATGCGGTAAGTTTGGGCGCAGGACTACGCCGGGCTCATTTGCCATTTGCGAAGAGCGAGTGGTTCGGCGACAGTAGGTCTATGAGAATGAGACTGTTTGTGTTTCTGGCGGCGGGGCTGATGGTGGCCGGCTGCGGCAAAAAGGATGCCGCTCCGACGGCGCAAGCGACCAACGAGCCTGCCGGTCCCAACGCGCTGACCGCTCCGGTGGATTACCTGGGGGCGGTGGGACAAGCCAAGAAGCACTCCGAGAAGGTGATCGATACGGCGGCGCTCAACCAGACGATCATGCTTTTCAACGCGCAGGAAGAGCGCTACCCCAAGGACCTGAACGAGTTGGTGACCATGAAGTATCTTCCGAGCGTGCCCAAGCCCCCCTACGGGATGAAGTTCGACTACAACGCCAAAAGCGGCACGCTCAAGGTCGTCAAGGCCCAGTAGTTCGAAACCGCGTGACAAAACGGGGCTTCTTAGGCTTACTGGCTGGACGGAGCCCTATGCAAAACTCGTATCTAGCGCGCCCTGATCTGACCGCCTCCGCGGTCCGCTTCCATCCGTTCACCCGCCTCCGCGCCCTTTTCTTCCTGCTCGTGGCGTTGTTGGGCGCGACCCTTCCGGAGGGACGGGCTCAGACCGGCGCGGTTCAATGGACCTTCGTTACGGGCGGCCCCCTCTATTCCTCCCCAGCTATCGGCTCGGATGGGACGATTTATTTTGGCTCGCGTGACAGCAAGTTTTACGCCGTGAAGCCGAACGGCAGCAACCGCTGGGATTTCGCCGTCGGAGCCGAAGTCTGGGGTTCGCCCGCCCTGGGCGCTGACGACACCATCTACTTCGGTTCGCAGGACGGCAAGCTGCATGCCCTGCGCTCAAATGGCCTTCAGGTCTGGGAGTTCAACGCCGGCAAGGCGATCAGCACCACTCCTGCCGTCGGAGCGGACGGCTCCCTCTTCGTTACTTGCACCGATGGGAAGCTCTATGCCCTCAGCGCCGCCGGAGTTGAAAAATGGGAGTACGTCGCGGGTGGGGATATTCGTTCATCCCCGGCGGTCGATGCGGATGGCACGATCTACTTTGGCGCGCGCGACAAGAAGCTGCATGCGGTGAACGCGGACGGGTCGCTGAAGTGGGAGCTTCTGACCGGCGGCGATGTGGACGCCTCGCCCTCGATCGGGCCCGGCGGGGTCATCTATTTCGGGTCCGGCGATGGGAAGCTCTACGCGGTCAGTCGGGCGGGGGTGAAGTTGTGGGAGTACGCCACCGGTAAGGAGGTTTATTCCTCGCCGGCGGTTGGGGTGGATGGAGCGGTTTATGTCGGTGGCTATGACACGAGGTTCTACGCGATCACGCCACAGGGCAAGGCGCGCTGGGTGACGCCGTTGGGCTATGGAGTGGCCCGTTCCTCCGCAGCCCTGGCTGCGGATGGCACCCTCTACGTTGGTGCCTCAGAAGGCAGGTTCTTCTCCCTTAGTGCGACCGGCACCACCAACTGGGTGATCACTACGGGCGCGGATATTTCCTTCTCGTCCCCCGCTATCGCCTCCGACGGAACCGTTTATGTGGGGTCAGACGACGGCAAGCTGTATGCTATTAAAGGGACCACCGGTCCGGCGGTCGGGGCGTGGCCGATGTTCCATCGGGACGCCCGGCGCACCGGGGACGGGTTTGTGGACCGTGCGCTTCCCGCAGGCTATTCGCCGGGGAAGGAACTGACCGTGAAGCTACGCGCGTTACCGCCCGCTGGAGTTGGCTTCTACGTTGTGGAAGACTCCCCTCCCGCCAACTGGCAGATCGGAGTGATCAGTGACGACGGTTACTTTGACGCTGCCAACCGGCGCGTCCGTTTCGGCCCATTTACGGATGGTCTGCCACGGTTGCTCTCGTACAAAGTGACCCCGCCCCAGGGCGAAACAGGACTTAAGCAGTTCGCGGGGGTCTCGGCAGCCGATGGTTCGGACCGCCTGCTGGGCGGGGACCACGTTTTGGACCTCGTCCCTGCCCACCCGGCGGACAGGAGTCCTGTGGACAACTGGCTGACCGTGGGTGAATTGACCGCCTACGGCGCCGCCTGGAAACGTGGCACGGCTTGGCCCACAGCGCCGAACCCGGTCCCCAGTAGCTACCTCAACCGGGCCATCGATCTCTGGCAGAACGGTGAGTTCTACGCTCTTGACACCAACTTCGCCACCGCTCCCGCCTGGTGGGTCAGTTCGACCAACGGGACAAACTCGCCTTATCCTCTGCCGTTGCCCGCCGGGACGCTCGCCGGTAACGGGGTGGCGGCAGCCGACATGCCGCTGAGCGCCACGCCCGGAACGAAATTCCGCGTCACCATCACCGTCGCGCCCTCAACCAATGTCGCCGTCTATGCGGTTGAAGATCAGCCGCCAGCCGGTTGGGAGGTCTCGGAGGTGGACGGCGATGGACAGTTCGACCGCGTCCGCTGGAAAGTGAAATGGGGTCCGTTTTTTGATCACTTGGCGCGTACGAATACTTATTGGGTTGCTGTTGCCGCGTCCGCCACCACAACGAACAAGGCTGTATTTGCGGGTGTGGCCGCGTTTGACGGCAGTAAAGGCGAGATCACCGGTCAGCGCGAGGTGCGGTTGGATGGCGGCTCGCTTCCATCCGGTCTGGTCATGCGGGAGCTTCCCGCCGGATACTCGCCCGGGATGAAATTGGTGGTGAGTCTCCGGGTCGCACCGCTCCCCAACCACCCGTTTTATGTGGTGGAAGACTTGCCGCCGGCGGGTTGGCTTGTGGGGCAAACCAGCGACAACGGTGCGTTAGGTTCCACCTTGCGGAGCGTCAGATTCGGGCCGTTTTTTGACGGTCAGGCGCGTGTGCTCACGTACGAACTCACACCGCCGTTGAGCGAAACCGGCGTGGAGTGGTTCAGTGGCACGTTTTCGGTCGATGGGATCCAGGGTGTTACAGGCGGAGACACGAGTCTCGACCTCATCCCAGTCCACCCTGCGGATGCGCAGCCGATTGACTCCTGGCTTACGATTGGCGAGATGACGGCTTACGGAGCTGCCTGGAAGCGAGGAACGACTTGGCAACCCGGCCCCAACCCCATCCCTGCGGCCTATCTCACCCAGGCCATCGCTCTCTGGCAGGGCGGTGAGTTCTACGTTTTCGACACCAACTTCGCTGCCGCGCCCGCCTGGTGGGTCGGTTCAAGCAACGGGACAAACTCGCCCCCTCCGCCGTTGCCTGCTGGGACGCTCGCCACCAACGGCGTGGCGGCAGCCGACATGCCGCTGAGCGCCACGCCCGGAACGAAATTCCGCGTCACCATCACCGTCACTCCTTCGACGAATGTCGCCGTCTATGCTGTGGAAGATCAGCCGCCAGCCGGTTGGGAGGTCTCGGAAGTGGACGGCGACGGACAGTTCGACCGCGCCCGCTGGAAAGTGAAATGGGGTCCGTTTTTTGATCAC
>ORJL010674642.1_pt1 | contig 22353 bp, 15 predicted proteins | sample 1779941 | NCBI WGS metagenome assembly ORJL01 (sample SAMEA104232317, study PRJEB22302) | groundwater metagenome | biome: forest; feature: aquifer; material: groundwater | place: USA | collected 2011-08-07 | depth 5.8 m
GAGGCGGGCGAAAGTGGAATTCAAGACACCTGCCAGACGCCCAAGCTCGCTGTCGGTGTCGGCGACATTGATCCGTTCAGAGAGGCATCCGGCCGAGATCCGGCTGGCGGCGGCGCTGATCTCCTCGACCGGGCGGAGGGCGCGGGTGGCAAGCAACCATCCGCCCCCGAGACCGAGGGCGAGCACCGCTCCGCCCGCGGCAATGAGCCACCCGGCGAAGAGCCGCAGCCCGTTCTGGTCGGCGATGATCGAGCGACCGACGAGGACACATTCTCCAACTTCGGTGAATTGGTACGCTTCCCGGCGCCCGTCGAGCGTTCGCGTGTTGATTGATACATCGGCATGCTCGCGCCTGGGGAGCAAAAGAGCCACGGGGGCGTTCGTCGAGTGTTTCAAGAGAGTGCTACGGCGGGACCAGACAGCGAAATAGCAGTCGTTGGTATCCGTCTGGTCAAAGAGGCTCGACGTCCGGGGGGAAAGGCGGATTTCACGAGACTCGAAGAACTCATTGAGGTGGCCGCCTGGACCGCTTTGATCCGGGCCTGGGGGGCGTCCGAACCAGGCTTCGGGACGGTGGCCGAACGGGGGCTTATCCGGTGGCTGACCCGGGTGGGAGGGGTTGGCGTTGGTCATCGGCTCGGACTCGAAAGGAGGACGCCCGGGAAAGCGACCGAAGGGCGGAACTCCGCGCACGTCGCTGCTCAAGGCGACGACCCCGCGCGCCAACTCGGCGTCGATTTGGCCGAGCCGATTTGTGCGATGGAGCTGGTAGGCTGTGACGCCGAAACCGCTGAGGATGCAGACGAGGAGGAAGGCCTGCCACAACTGCAACCGCCAGCGGATGGATTTGGGGAACATGGGCCGGAGTCAGGAGGCGATGCAGTAGCCTTGCCCCCGCCGGGTGGCGATCAGGTCGGCTCCGAGTTTCTTGCGGATGCTGAAGACATGCACATCCAGAAGGTTGGAAAGGGTGTCGTCACTCTCGTCGAAGAGGTGTTCGTAGAGGGCGGTGCGCGTGACGACCTCGCCACGGTGGACCGCCATGTATTCGAGGATGGCGTATTCCCTTGCGGTGAGCGTGACTGGCTGGCCGGCCCGGGTGACGGTGCGCGTGCGCGTGTCGAGGACCACTTCGCCCAGTTCGATGTTGGAACGGGCCTGCCCGGCGGCTCGGCGGATGAGGGCGCGCAGCCGAGCCAGGAGCTCAGTCAACTGGAACGGTTTGACCAGGTAATCATCCGCGCCTGTATCCAGGCCGCGCACGCGATCAGGTGTGGCGTCTCGAGCGGTGAGCATGAGAACCGGGGTCTGCTTGCTTTTCCGTAGGCGTTCGAGCAGTTGCCAGCCGTCCAGGCGCGGCAGCAGAATGTCGAGGACGAGGGCGTCGTAATCGTAATTCTCCGCTTTATAGAGCCCGTCGTCTCCCGCGTCGGCGGTATCCACAGCGTAACCTTCCTCTCGCAGGGCCTTGGCCAGGCTGCGCAGCAAACGGGGTTCGTCTTCAACGACCAGAATTCTCATTTCTCAGACACTCGGTTACCCGATGGCCGTGACAGTCTGTGTCTCGTTGCCTATGCCGGGCATTGCGAGAGGGAATCTGACACGAACTGGATTAAGATGCGATTAAGAATCGGCGACAACCTGGGCGCGGTGCGCATCTCAGTTTCTTTCGAATGTTGGCAACTTGGGGGAAAGGAGTGCCGACATTCTTGTCGGCTTCGGCGCCTTCGTCAGCTCAGTCCGCCAGGAGGGTGGAGGACGATGAGGCTTGCCGACGGGACGCAACCTCGATGGGGTTGTTTTCCTTCGCACCTTTTACCCGGGGTAGCTCGTTCCTCGCAACCCCGGGCTGGAGGACAGAATCCCTTTGGGATTCCCCGCAGGAGGGGGCGCCTAGAGCATCTTATCGCAGTCTGCGGTGCCACATCACCTCAGTCCGCTTTGAAGACTCCTGGGCCTTTCACATCTCGCAACGCCCACGTTTATCTCGTCCATCTTCGACAAGAACGTCGGCGCTCCGAAAGAATCTTGCTGAGATGCGCACCTGCGCACCCCAGCACGCCGCTCCTTTTCCAGAAACCGCTTCGTCTTAATGCCAACTTAATCCCTCCTCGACTACTGTGACGGCGTGAAAAAAGTGCAGCATCGCGGTTTTGATGATTCGGGACAACCGCTCCAGGACGGCCCTGGCGGTGGTCAACCGTCGGAGGATCCTTGGCGTGTTGATGCCCTCCCGAACAGGCGTCACCAACCCCCCCGCCGCCGCGCCTTAATGTTCCCTTAATCCTCGCGCATGTATCCTAGTGAAAATGAAATTGGAAGCGGGTTGGACCCACTTCAAACTGAAGATGCTACAACAAACAAAATGAAGCCACAATCCAATCCGCTGAACTACCTCTGGTGCCACGTTGCCCTCTGCTGCGCGGTGTTCGTTCTGACCCATTCCGCCGACGCTCCGCCGGGGCGTGACCAGGCCACTGCGGCGCAGGGCGCCACCTCTTTGCCCACAGGCGGGCCCGGCTTCGATGGCGCTCCACCGTTTGGCCCCGGCGGCTTTGGGCCGGGAGGGCCTGGAGGCATGATGCAGGAGACGAAACTGGTGAAGGACTTCGACAAGGACGGCGACGGACGGCTTAACAACGACGAGCGGAAAGCCGCGCGCGAATCCCTCAAGAAGCAAACCGGCAATCGGCGTCCAGGCGGGCCCGGCGGGCGGCGAGGAGGGTTTGGTCCCCGGGGTGGGAGCCAAACAACGGCTCAGCCTGGTCCCAAGCTCTCGCCCTCCGAGGTGAAGTCGATCCCGGACGCGCCGCTCTACGACCCCAGCGTGCTGCGAACGTATTTCCTGGAATTCGAGAATGCCGATTGGGAGAAGGAACTCGCTGATTTCAAGGGCACGGATGTGGAGGTCCCGGCCAAGCTCACCGTGGACGGCAAAAGCTATCCGGACGTCGGGGTGCATTTCCACGGTATGTCCTCCTACATGATGGTGGGCGAGGGGCAGAAGCGCTCCTTGGTTCTTTCGCTTGATTTTGCGCACGCGGACCAGCAGATTGGGGGCTATCGCAAGCTCAACCTTCTAAACTCTCACGAGGACGCCTCTTTTCTCAACACGGTCCTTGCAATGCAGATTGCCCGTGACTTTATGGCGGCGCCGAAAGCCAATTTCGCACGGGGGGTCATCAACGGCGAGTGTTGGGGCATCTACGTGAACCAACAGCACTTCAACAAGGATTTCGTGAAGGAGTGGTTCGGGAGCGCCAAGGGCGCCCGCTGGAAAGTCAGCGGCAGTCCAAACGGACGGGGCGGGCTGGAGTACCTGGGCGAGGACGTCGCCGCGTACAAGCGAATCTACTCGATCAAGAGCAAGGACGACGCCAAGTCGTGGGCGAACCTCGTCCGGCTCTGCAAGGTGTTGAACGAGACCCCAGCGGACCAACTCGAGCAAACCCTTGCTCCGCTGCTTGACATCGACGCCACCCTAAAGTTTCTTGCCTGGGACAATGTCCTCGCCAACGGTGACGGCTTCTGGACGCGTGCCAGCGATTACGACCTCTACCTGGACGAGGGAGGTCGCTTCCACATCATCCCCTATGATGCAAACGAAACGTTCAGTATGGGTGGGTGGCCCGGTGGCCCCGGCGGGTTCGGTGGCCCCGGTGGTCCCCGCAGTCCCCGCGGTCCCGGCGGTCCCGGTGGCTTTGGACCAGGCATGTTTGTGGCGCCGGAGTTGCTCGAACAGGCTGACAGGAACGGGGATGGAACGCTCACGAAAGATGAGTTCACCGCACTCGCGAACGCGTGGTACGACCAGTTTGACCCGGACAAGACCGGGAAAGTCACTCAGGAGCGATTTACGTCGAAACTCGGGGACCTACTACCTCCACCAGGCGGGTTTGGACCTCCCGGCGGGGGCGCCGACGGCCGCGGACAGGCCCCAGGCGGCGGGCGGGGGGGCTTCGGACCAGCCATGTTCATTGGCTTGGGCCTCTTCACGGCGTTGGACGCCAACAAGGACCTGTCGCTCACCCGAGCTGAACTTGTGGACACGTTCGCGAAATGGTTTGCGTCATGGGACACCAGCAAGAGCGGCGCATTGAATGAGGAAAGCCTTCGCAACGGACTGAACGCGGTCCTTCCCCGACCCAACTTTGCCGGTCCGGGAGGCGGACCGGGCGGACCAGGCGGCCAACCAGGCCGCGGTGGCCGTGGCGGGGGCGGTCCTGGAAGCGGCGGTGTGGACCTGGATCCGCTCGTCGCAGCCAAGGACTCGAGCAAGGCGCTGCTTTCGAGGCTTCTTGCGGCTCCGGCGCTTCGGACGCGCTATCTCGGCTACGTCCGCGAGATCGCGGCGACTTGGTTGGATTGGAACAAGCTCGGCCCGCTGGCGCGGCAGTACCAGGCGCTGATCGCCGCCGATGTCAAGGCGGACACGCGCAAGCTCGACTCCACCGAGGCCTTCACGAGCGCCATTGCAGGCGCTTCGGAGGGGAGCGGTCTATCTGGTGGGCAATCCACCGGACTCAAGGGCTTTGCCGAGAAACGGCGGGCGTTCCTTCTCAAGTATGGCGAGGTGAAGACAGCCGGGAACTAGCTAATCCGCCACCATGCAGAATGCCCCCATGAGCAAAAGAAACACACTCGTTCTTGCCGCCGCTGCTGTTGTGGCGATTCAGATTCTTTTTCCGGTACCTGAGGTGGCCGGTGGCGAGGTCCGCCTCCGCGTGGAAGGAACCAACACATTCATCCAGGTGCGGGGGGACAAGGACGATGATTGGCGGATCCAGACTTCGAACGACCTGGTCAGTTGGACCAACGCGACCGCGCTGGGCACTCTGCTGTCAGGCGACAAAGGTGCTCCCCTGCGGCCCGTTGTGCCCCTCGGCGATTCGCCGCAGTTCTATCGCGCCCTGAAAACAGACGGGCTCTACGACATCACGCTATTGCGAGCCATCAGCCTCACTTTTACGCAGAGCAACTGGCCCTCGTTGCTAACCAAAGGGCGCAACACCGGCTCGAATACGAGTTTTATTACGAACCGGAGAGCGGACGCATCCATCCGGTGGAACACGATGGCAACGAGGCATTCGTAGCTGGCGATGTGCAGCTTTCACCGGTGCAAGGCGCTACGAGCAACACGCGCCCCGTCCTCTACAGGCTGCTGCCCATTCCCGAATTGCGTCAACGCTACCTTGCGCACATGCGCACTGTGTTGCAGGAATGGTTCAACCCCACCGCGCTAACGCCCCTGATCAATCAGTTCAGTGCGCTGAGCCTGGCCGCCATCACGGCTGACACCAAGAAGGGATATACCATGACGGCCTACAACACCGACCTGGCCTCTCTGAAGACCTTCGTGACAAACCGCTACAAATTTCTCATGAATCATGCCGAGCTCAGGCCGGTCGCGCCCACCATCGCGGCGGTCTTCGCCACGGCGGCGACGCCCACCGCCACGGAGACGCCCTTCGTCACCGCGGAAGTCCACGCCAACGGCACAAACGGACTGAACTCGGTCTGGGTGTATTACCGTGGCAGGGGTTATGGGCGGTTCGCCACGGCGCAAATGTTCGACGACGGCGCGCATGGCGACGGCGCCGCCGGCGACAACGTCTTTGGTGGCGCCATAACGAATTATCCCGCCGGGACCAAGGTGCGCTTCTACATCGAGGCGCGATCCGCCAACACCGCCAAGGCGGCCAGCTTCTCCCCCACGCGGGCCGAGGAGGTGACCTACCATTACCGGGTAGGGCTCACCACCGCAACCAACACGCCTGTTGTGATCAACGAGTTCACGGCCTCCAACAAGAGCGCGCTTGCCGACCCGCAGGGGGAATATGACGACTGGATCGAGCTGCGCAACATCACCGATCAGGAAGTGAACCTCACTGGCTGTTATCTGACCGATGAGCCCAACAACCCGCGCAAATGGGCATTCCCCCGCCGACACGAGGATTCCGGCTGATGGATACCTTCTGGTGTGGGCCGACGAGAACGGGTCAGACACTCCCGGCCTCCACGCTAGTTTCAAACTTGACGCATCCGGAGAACAGGTGCTCCTTATCGACACCGACGCACGCCTCAACGTGGTGCTCGACGCCGTCACGTTCGGCACGCAGGATGCGGACCGCTCGTTCGGACGCACCGGGCAAGATTCCGATGTCTGGTCGGTCATGGATCCCACGCCGGGCGTGGCGAACCGCTAGAATCGTCATGAAAACACTGACCGGGCGAGTTTTCGAACGGGCTCTCACGAGACGCGCCAACCGCTTTGCCCTGTGGGCGGGGGTGGCGCTCTCCCTAGTTGGGTGCCGTTTCCCAACCTTTGCGCAAGAGAGCTTCGCGCACGCCAAGGCGATGCCCAGAACAGAACGGATTATCGTCCAACCCAGGCAGGATATCGACCCCGCCGAGTTCGAAAAATGGAGCCAATCCCAGCCTCTGGATACGGTACGCGTGCATTCCCGGCTTGATAACCTGCACGTGATGCTCCCTCGTTCGGGGATGGGCCAGGCCGAGATGATCGAGCGGCTTCAGGCCAGTGGGCTGATCGAGTTTGCCGAGCCGGATTACATCTTGTCCGCCTCGATTATCCCGAACGATCCGGACTACCTGAACGGAACCCTCTGGGGCCTGAACAGTGCCCAGTCCAGCTCCATCGATCCGGATATTAACGCGCCGGAGGCATGGGATCTGGTCAGGTATGCGAGCAATGTCGTTGTGGCCGTGATCGATTCCGGAATCCGCGCCACACATGAAGACCTGCGCGACAACCTCTGGACCAACCCGAACGAGATCGCGGGCAACGGGCTCGATGATGACAAGGATGGCATTGTCGATGACGTCCATGGCTACAATGCGATCAACAACACGGGGGACGTGACTGACAGCGGGGGGCACGGCACTCACGTGGCCGGCATTATTGGGGCTTCAGGCAACAACGGCAAAGGCTCGACAGGCGTGGCGTGGACGGTGCGGTTGATGTCGCTCAAGTTCCTGGACGCGGACGGCCAAGGGGCGACCTCAGACGCGATCGCGTGCATCGACTACGCTCGGGCGCACGGCGCCCAGATCATCAATGCGAGCTGGGGCGGAGCGGGGCAGTCCCAGTCGCTCCGTCGTGCTATTGACCGGGCGAGAGCCAGCGGGATTATCTTCGTCAGCGCGGCCGGCAATGAATCGAGTGATGACGATCGGACCCCAAGTTACCCCGCCAGCTACGCCCTGGATAACCTCGTTTCGGTGGCCGCATCCGACAGCCTCGGCGCGCTCGCCAGTTTCTCCAACTATGGCGCTGTGTCAGTTGATTTGATGGCCCCCGGCGTGAGTATTCTCTCCACCTGGCACACCAGCGACAGCGCGTATGTGAAGCAGTCTGGGACTTCCATGTCCACCCCGTTCGTCACGGGTGTTTTCGCGCTTCTCAAAGCCCGGTTTCCCAGCAAGGACTACAAGACACTCATTGCGGCGGTCTTCAACTCTGTGGACAAAGTAGCGAGCGCCACGGGTAAAACGGTGACTGGTGGAAAACTCAACGCGAGAGCGGCGATCAAGTATCTCATGCCGATCGTCTCACCTGCGTTAACCCTGTCCAGCGCCAGCGGCGGTTGGCTTCTGAATCTAACGGCCGAGGCCGAGACAGGGTACACGGTCCAGGAATCCGCGGACCTCGCCACCTGGAGCAAGGGTGCCTCGTTTGTGACTGACTCCGACGGGCACGGCGCCACAAGCATCACCAACCTGGCGGGCGCGCGTTTCTTCCGAGCGCAGCAGGAATAGCGCCACAACGACAGTTGCGACCTAAGCCTTCGGAACGAACACTTGCTCGTATCTCCGTAGCAGCGGACGTCAGTCCGCTCTAACTCCCAGCCGGGAAAGAAATGAGCGGACTGACGTCCGCTGCTACGGGCTGGGAAACTGTTGCTCCCGTGCCAGCCGCAGAGGGGCCAGGCGGTGGCCTCTATTTCCTTGGAACGAACGCGGCGGTGCGCCGCTGGCCTTCGGTGACTTGATCGGGACTTATGCGACGGACCAGGTTGTCCCTGTTAAACACCGCGGCGTGGATACCCTGGGCCCCGGCCAGGTTAAACCACTTGTAGGCTTCTACGAAATCCTGAGGCACCAGCTTTCCCTGCTCGTAATAGGAGCCGAGGACGGCTTGGGCATCGGGGAAGCCCTGTTCGGCGGAGCGCTTGAAATACTTGAACGCCTCGGGTTCATTCCGCGCGACTCCGCACCCCTGCTCGTAGAATGTGCCCAGGAAGTACTGTGCCGCCGACGAGCCCAAGTCCGCCGCTTTCCGAACCCACTTGAAAGCCTCTTGAGGATCCTGGTCCGCCAACCCCCCTTCCAGGTGATGGAGGCCCATCTTCAACAACGCGCCGGGGTGAGCCTTGTCAGCGGCTTGACGTGTCCAGGCGAGCGCCTCCGCGGGGTTTTTCTCGACTCCGCGCCCTTCTTCGTACAAGACGCCCAGGCTGTATTGGGAGGGGGTGTACTCCTCGACGGCAGCCTCGCGAAACCAGGCCGCCGCTTCCGCGAAGTTCTGGGGGACACCGTCCCCTTTCTCGCAGAGGAGGCCCAATTCGTGTTTGGCCTTGATGAGGCCTTGCTCAGCCGCGCGCCGGTACCAGCGGGCGGCTTCGGCCAGGTTCTTGTCGATGCCAGAGCCTTTCTCAAAACACTGGGCAAGAAGGAACTGGGCCTCGGCGAAATCCTCCTCCGCCGCCTTCCGGCACCAGGCCACCGCCTGGAACAGGTCCTTGGGCACGCCCACGCCCTGGCGGCAGAGCAGCGCGAGGTTGTACTGCGCGTGGGCGTGGCCCAGGTCGGCGGCGCGGCGAAACCATTTGCCGGCCTCATAGTACGACACGGAGACGCCGAGGCCTTTCTGGAAGCATGCCCCCAAACGGAACTGCGCCTCGGCCACGTTCTGCTCAGCGGCTTTGGTTAGCCACGACACCCCCGAGTCGAAGTCCAGAGGGACCCCCTGCCCTTCGAGGTAAAGGAGCCCAATCTTCAACTGGGCCGCCTCATTGCCTAACTCCGCGGCCCTGAGGTAGGACTTGGCCGCGAGCGTGATGTTGGGATCGCCCCCCAGGCCCTTCTCCAGAAAGAAGCCGAGCTTGACACTCGCGGTCGCCAGCCCTGCCTCGGCGGCTTTGGTGAACCAGAAGAGAGCCTTCTCATAGTCCTGCCGGAGACCGGCGCCTTTCTCAAAGAAGAGACCCAGTTTGTACTGTGCCTGGGGATCCCCTTGCTCGGCGTCCCGGAGCACGGCCTTCACTGCGTCGGGATACTGCTCTTGCGAAGGCGTTACGGGCTGGTTGGCGGGCTTCTTGCCTAGAGAGGTGGCGGTGTCGCCTTTACGCGCGGCTTTGGTGGCTTGGGAGTAGTTGAGTGGCGAGACGTGGCCGGGGACATCCGAGGCGGGAGGGATCTTCTCCATCAGCCGGGCCAGTTGAACGGTTGGGTTCTCGCGCTCGGTAAGGTAGCGGGTGTCCTCCAAGGCGCCACGTTCCAGCCCGTCCGCGCCTGGTGTCGGAGCGGACGGCGGCTTGGATTTGAACAAATCGAGGACCTTAGAAAAGACGTTCATTTGTTCCCAGCTCTCGCTGTGGTCCGACGCTTCGCAGCGCGAACGACAGAGCCATGGCCCGATTCTACCGGGTCGTAGCAGTGTTTTTTTGTTCGAGTTCGATGGCCTCGAAGATGCTTTCCAGGTTGTTCAAGGGCATGTCTTTGGACTGGGGCGGGTTGAGGACCTGTTTGAGGTAGTTGACGGCATCAGGGATTTTCTGCACCGCACGGGGCAGAGTGGCGCCGGCGGCATTTGGATGGCCGCCTCCTTGCAGTTTCTCGGCGACCTTGATCGCCTCGCCCTCTCGGCTTCGGAGGCTGACGATGACGATCCCGTTTCCCTTGCGGAAAAGAGTGACCAACACGGGGAAAGGCGTGGCGCGTTCTTCGAGGAGTTGGTGGATGATAAGGTTGATGTTCCCCACCACCGTGTCCACGTAGCCGACCGTGGGGCTGATGGCGGACACGTTCTTCTTGCTCCATGCAAAACCCAACGGGTCTTCGATTCGGCGCTTCACCGCCATGACTTCGAGCAGCGGATGATCCAACAGTTTCTCGGGACTGCTTTCGATGAGTTCGTAAAGGTTCCAGAACTGGTAGGTCTTCACCAGATTCGCGTAATCGCTGGCGAGCGCGAACTCCGGATCCTCCACCAGGAAAAGGTCCGCCGCATTACTGAGGCGCACCAGCCTGTCGAGGGCGGGGGTGCCGAGCCCGTTTTCCCGGCACAGTTCGTAGCAGAGCAGGCCGGCGGATTTGGTGGGATCGTGGATCAGCAGCGAGTTCTTGGCGATGGCGTCGGTGGTGTGGTGGTCGATGATGACCCAGTTGGGCTTGTCCAGGCGGGCCTCGAATGGCAGGTCGGCGACCCAAGCGGAGCGCTCAGAGAGGCTGCGCTGGCGCCAGTTGTGGTTGTGGTAGGCCTGGATAGGGACCTCCACGCCAAAGAGTCTGGAGGCGAGCCGACGCAGCAACAGGCCCGACACCAAGCCGTCAAGGTCGCTTTCGTGCGTCAGAATCACTTCCGGTTTCGGCAAAGGATGCATCTGATCAGACTGTAACGCCGTCGAGGCATGCCCGCAACCGAACATTACGATGACCCGTCCGGCTCGCCGCTCCATCATACTGACCGGAGCGGGGCGAAGGCGTCACAGGCGAATGTCGATGCTGCTGAGGATTCAATGCGAGCCCGGTGAGCACGCGCCGGGTCGCATGGCCTGGGGACTTGGTCGGCGGCACCGCCGGTTAGGAAACGGGGGGGGCGGCGGCGTCCCATAGCGCAACACCTTCCCAGTCCGCCTCCGTACTTGATGGCGGCGCGGCTGTCTCAGCGCACCGCCTTGGGCGTTCTTCAGCGGGCGGCCACCTGCTCATCCTCCATTCCCGCGCAAAGGCGGCATTCCTGCCGCGAGTGCGGTGTCTTTTCCCCTTGACATTCTATGGAAGCCATCGGACGTTACTGCCCTAGAAGTTCCATGGGAAAGATCGTTTATGGCAAAAACCGATATTCTCCAGGGCACCCTGGACATGCTGATTCTTAAGACGCTGCGGTCCGGCTCCAAACACGGCTATACCATCGCCGAGGAAATCCAGCGCGTCTCCAAGGACGTGCTCACGGTCGAGGAAGGCTCCCTCTACCCCGCTCTGCACCGGATGGAGGAAAGGGGCTGGATCCAGTCCGAATGGGGGCAATCCGAGAACCACCGCCGCGCCAAGTACTACCGGCTCACCGCGGCGGGACGCAGACAACTCGCGGTGGAGACGGAAGGCTGGAGTAGGACAGCGCTCGCCATCGCACGGATCATGACAGCGACTTAGAAGGAGGAGATTTTATGGCAAACTTGCGGTCCTTATGGCGGCGGGTTTGGTCGCGTTCGCAGCGGGAACAGACCAGCCGGGACATCGACAAGGAGTTGCGCTTCCACGTCGAGATGAGAACCCAGGCGCTCATCGACTCGGGGATGGTGCCCGAGGAGGCCCGGAGGAGGGCGGCCCACCGACTCGGATCGGCTGAGAAAATCGCGGAAAAATGCCGCGACGTTCGTGGGCTGGGATTGCTGGAGGGATCGATTCAAGACGCCCGATTCGGTCTGCGCATGCTTCGGCAGAATCCTGCTTTCGCCCTTGTAGCCATTTTCACCCTGGCCTTGGGAATCGGCGTCAACACCGCCATGTTTAGCATCCTCAACACAGTGCTGTTGCGACCGCTGCCCTACGAGGCCGGCGACCGGCTCGTCTCGGTGGCGGGAACGCGCTCGGGGCAGGGCGCTCCTGAACCAACCCTGCTATCAGCGCCTGACTTTTTGGACCTCAAGCAGCAGAGCCGCGTGTTTGAGCGGATGGCTGCCTTCGGCAACGCCCAGTTCGACCTCACGGGCAGCGGCGAACCGATGAGGATCAGCGGCGCGCGGGTTACGGCGGACCTATTCCCGATGCTCGGTTTCCAGCCAACCCTGGGTCACTCGTTCTTGCCCGAACAAGAGAAGACTGGGGCGGATCGAGTCGTGCTGATCGGGCATGGGCTGTGGCAGCGACGGTTCGGGGCTGATCCGAGTCTTGTCGGGAGGACGATCTTGCTTGGCGATGTTTTCAACCCGGCGAGGTCCTACGAGGTGATCGGGGTTATGCCTCGCGGCTTTGGATTTCCCGACATGCGTGGTGGGAAGGCGGAGTTTTGGGTGCCTTTCGTAATGGACACAGACGAAGGAAAGGATCGAGCGAACCGCTGGATGGCGCGAGTGCTGGGTCGTCTCAAACCGGGTGTAACCCTGCCGCAGGCCCAGGCCGAGCTGAACGCCATCGCCCACAGTCTGGAAGCGGCCTATCCCGACACCAACAAGGGTTGGGGACCGGAACTGGTCTTTCTGCACGATCAGATGGTGAAGAATGCCCAACCCGCCCTCCTGATTCTGCTGGCCGCGGTCGTGTTCGTGTTGCTGATCGCGTGTGCGAACGTGGCCAATCTTCTCTTGTCCCGCTCGCTGGTTCGCCAGAAGGAGATGGCCATGCGCGCCGTCTTGGGCGCCAGTCGAAGGCGAGTCATGCGCCAGTTGCTGGTCGAGAGTATGCTCTTATCGCTCTTGGGAGGCCTCGCGGGAGTCGTGCTGGTGGCGTGTGGTTTCAAGCCCATCCTCTCGCTGATTCCCAGTGATATGCCCCGCGTAGAAGAAATCTCCGTGGACGGCGCGGTCCTTTGCTTCACGCTCGCGGTCTCCATGTTGACAGGGCTGCTGTTCGGCGTGGCGCCGGCGCTACAGCTCTCCCGGCCCAGCCTGAGCCTCTCCCTGGCCGAAAGCAGCCAAGGATCGGTCGGTTCTGGCCGGCAGTCTCGCCTCCAAGGGCTATTGGTCGTGGTAGAAGTCGCCATGGCTATGATCTTGCTCGTCGGCGCCGGATTGCTCTTGCAGAGTCTTGTGCGCCTGAGATCTGTCCCACTCGGTTTCAACCCGCGGAATGTGCTGACTCTGGGCCTTCAGCTTCCTGACAGCCGTTATCCGAGCGAGCCGCAGCAGATCGCGTTCTACAATGACGTGCTGGGACGTATCGCCGGCCTGCCGGGAGTCGCATCCGTCGGCGCGGCCAGAGAACTGCCGATCGGCAACAATCGACTTGTCATAACCCCGATCATCGAGGGGCGGCCCGAGCCCAAACTCGGCGACAAACAGTGGGCAAGTCCGGTAGCCGTCAGCCTGGGTTACTTGCAGACCATGGGCATCCCATTGATCAAAGGACGCGGCCTCACCGAGCAAGACCGTCCCGGCACGCTCGAGGTGGCCCTCATCAACGAGGCGATGGCGAAGCGCTTCTGGTCCAACGAAGACGCCATTGGCAAACGCTTCAAATGGGCTGACATGCCGTGGGGATGGGTCACTGTCGTGGGGGTGGTCAGAGACGCGCGGCAGGTGGGTGAGGAAATCCAGCACCTGCCGGAGTTCTACCGGCCCATGGCCCAGTTCCCCAACGGGTGGATGAGTATCGTCCTCAGGACGAAGTCCGACCCCATGAAATCGGCGGCCCTGGTCTGCGGCCTGATTTGGACGGTCGATAGGGACCTTCCCATTCAGAACATCCGAACAATTGAGCAAATCCTCTCCGATGAGGTGGTCCGACCGCGCTTCTACGCTCGCCTGGTGGGCGCCTTCGCAACCCTGGCACTCATTCTGACCGGGGTGGGCGTGTATGGTGTGATGGCCTACGGCGTTTCACGGCGCACGCGTGAGATTGGCATCCGCATGGCCTTGGGCGCCGAACCGCACACCGTGCTCAGGCTCGTGCTCCGGCGGGGAATGACTCTGGCCCTGACAGGCGTGGCGCTTGGAATCGTCGGAGCAGCCGCCTTGACTCGTTACGCCGCCAGCCTGCTCCATGGCGTCAGAGCGACCGACCCTGCGACTTTCGCCGCCATGGGTCTGTTGCTGGCGTGTGTGGCGCTCGCGGCCTGCCTCGGTCCGGCCCGGCGGGCGACTCGCATCGACCCGATGACGGCCTTGCGTTGCGAATGACCTAACTCCCCCCGGCAAGGCGCCGGGCTGGCATTCGACTGCGTGTGGAGCCTGGTCGCCACGCAAAAAAAGTTCGCCGCCCCCAGCCCATCCCCCGGGGCCAAGAGCGGCGAACAAGAGGTTCCCCGCAACCGAACTGGCGCGTCTGCCGCGCCCTGACTGGCGCCTCACACGGCGTCAAAATCGTTCTATTCAGCCTGCCGGAGCGCGACATCCGGCGCTGAAGAGAGAAGAATATACCAGGTTTTTGGAGTTTGACTACCTACGTAAATCCGTAGGATTTTTGTCCGCCTAATGTGATCTATAAGGAGCCATCGGCAGGCATAAAGAGCCCTTTCGGAGGTGGATAATCCCCCTCCGTTTCACTCTTTTGCGACGTTCGGACCCCCCCACCGCCGCGGGGCGTGCGGGATTCCTGGAGGACTATCTATTGGACCGTTTCCTCTTTCCGCGCAGCCGGAAGCGGGGGCGACCACGACGCGATTACAGTTTGCGTAAGGACGCGCCTTGGCGCCCTCGGGAATCGCTTCCGCTTCAGCTCGAGGTCATTTTGCGGACCACGGATCGGAGTTCCTCCAACGTGAACGGCTTGGCCAGACAAGGTTGCTGATGGTCCTCGAAGAAGCGGCGCGCCTTCTCGTTGACGACGTCCCCGGTCATAAAGAGGAACCGCTTGGCGACAGTCGGGTCCCCGCCCGAAATGCGTTCGTACACCTGTTGCCCGTTGAGGCCGGGCATTTTCCAATCGCACAAGATGAGGTCGTAGCGGTTTTGGCTCAGCAGTCGCAAGGCCGTCTCGCCATCGCCGGCGGTATCTACCTGGTAAGCGGCGGCACCCAAGGCGTTGCCCGCCAGACTGAGCAGCGATGATTCGTCGTCAATGACCAGGATCCGCTTTCCATGGCCTTCGAGGGTGGCGGTGGGCTGGCCTGCGGTCGTCCCGAGGCGCTCGGAAGCCGCTTCGTTACCCTGCGCGACGGGAACCTCGACGATGAAGCTGGCACCCTGCCCCGGCGGACTGAGCACCTGAATGGAACCGCCGTGCTCGCGCACGATGCCATAGCACAGGCTCAAGCCCAGGCCGGTGCCTTGGCCGACTTCTTTGGTGGTAAAGAAAGGGTCAAAAACTCGGAGGAGGTTCTCGGGCGGGATGCCTGGGCCGTTGTCTTGAAAACACACGCGCACGCGATCGTTAGCGACCTCCGTGGTGACGCGCAGCAAGCCTTCGGGCCGATGCCCTTCCATGGCCTGCCGGGCATTGGTGATCAGATTGAGGAAAACTTGTTGCAGTTGGTGGGCATCGGCCATCACCAAAGGCAGATTCGGGGCCAGATGTTCACTGACCTTGATGTTGCTGGTGTGCAGTTGGTAATACAGGAATTTCAACGTCAGCCGCACCAGTTCGTTGAGATCCACGGGTTTGCGCTCCGGTTGGTGCTGCCGGGCAAAGCTCAGCAGGTTCTGAACGACCCGCTTGCAGCGGTCGGCCCCGGCAAGGATGTTGTCCACATAATCGCGGTGCTCGCTGGGCAGTTTGGCCAAGCCCATCAACTCCGTAAACCCGATCACGGCTGTCAGCGGATTATTGAGCTCATGCGCGACACCCGCCGTAAACTGGCCAATCGCCGAGAGTTTCTCACTCTGCACCAACTGGGCCTGGGTGGCCTTGAGGGTCTCGACGGTCTGTTCGAGCTTCTTCCGCGAAGCCTGCAGATTCTCGGTCATCTGATTGAAGGTGGCTGCCAGTTCGCCGCATTCATCCTCGGAAGTCACCTCGACGCGCCGGGAGAAATCGCCGCGGCCGACCGCCTCAGCGCCGTCCCGCAGGTCGCGAAGCGGCTGGGTGATCTTGCGCACCAGCAACCACACGATGATCGTGGTGACCAGGATCCCAAATAAACTGAGCATCAGCAGCCTTCGCTGGGTCGCTTGCAGTTGGCGAAGCGATGGTTCCAAGGAATTCAGCAGCACGTAGCCGGATTGGGCGCTGGCCACGCCTGAAGGCAGCGCCCCGGCCAAACCCACCCAGAGCTCCCCGTCGCTCAGCGTTAACAACTCAACCATCCCGGCGTGGGCTCGACCGTTGCCCCGCTGTCCCGCCATTGAACGTCGGAGCACCTCGACAAACCGCCCAAAATCCTCCGTGCGCGGGAGGGTTGAGACGGTGACCTGGCCGTGGGCCAGCAGCACAACCTCGCTTTGAGTGAGGGCCTTCAGCTCCTGGGCGACCGCCAGGCTGATTTCCTCGCCGAAGGTCAGCGCCCCGACCGCATACGCGCCGGTCGGGTTGGTCAGCACCACCGGCACCGACACAACATCGAAGAGCCGGCCGTTGAGCAAAACGGTCTCGACCGCCGCCCCTTCCTCGATCGCGCGCTTGCTGGCCGCCGCGCTGGCCATCTCGAGCTCTTTCTTGTTTAGGCGCGGTTCGCGGCTCGCGCTGACGATGGTTTCGCCCTCGTCCTTGGTCAGGCTGATCCAATTAGCGTCCACTTCATCCCGTAGCGTGTTCAAGAAGTCGAGCACCGTCGGACGGTCGTTCACACCGGCGATGCTCTTGACTTTGGGCTCGTTGCCGACGTTGCGGTACCGGGACAACAAATTGCGTTCGCGGAACTGGAGGGCCTTGTGCAAGACCGCATCCGCCGCGACCAACGTCTGCTTCACCGCTGGTTCCAATTGATGCCTGAAGTGGTAGTTGAGCATCCACACTAGAAAGCCCACCAGCAGCACCATGATCGTAACAACCGGGATCAGCACCTTGGTCTGAAAGCGGAGTCGGGGTTGCGGCAGGAGAGGAGGCATGGCCACTCAATACTTGGGCAGGTCTTTCACCCCGAGCGTGAAGTCCACTTTGACATCACCCGTTTCAGGCACCACCACTGGTTTGGTTTCCGCCGGCAACCGCTCGTGCCAGGCCTTCACTCGGTACGTCCCCGCCGGCACGTTGGTGATGACAAACGCCCCTTTCGCATCGGCGGCGGCGAAGCAGGGGTTCTCGAGCACCAGGATGATGCAGTGCATCTTGCTATGGATCGAGCAGAACACATCCACGCGCCCGGCCTTGTCAAACGTAAGGCGCTTCACCTCGGCCTTGTACATGCCGAGGTCGAAGGGCTTGATTTCCGAATACGAGAACACGTTGTGAAAGAGGTCGTCCTGATTCGGCCACTCGACGATCGTGCCGACCACGATCGGCAATACATGCGGGCTGAAGGTCGCATCCTTTTGCACTACTTGCGCCGGCTTGGCGGGTGGCGCCGCCGAGGGCCCGATAGGTTGGTCAACATAAACCACAAAGTCCCTCAGCTCCGAGTAGTTCACTCGCTCGAAGAACTTGGCCTTCCGGCTCTCGTATTTGCCCGCATCGGCTTCGGCCTGAGCCCCTTCCTTGGGCTGGGCGCGGACGATGCCTTTGATGGTGCCTCCGCGCGCTGTCAGCGCAACCAGGCCACACGCAACACCAATGCCAAGCCAGTTTCGCATACTCAGAACCCAACCGCCGCTTCGACGGCGAGGAAGTCCTCGCCGGGGCGGCTGGCGCCGCTCAAGGTCTCGCCGCCATTAAACGTGTATTCAGCCTTCACGACAAAGTGCGGGCTCCAACGATAACCGCCCCCTAAGCTCACCCGCCAGAGGTCCTTTGTCAGTTCCCGGAAAAAGTAGTTGCCGAAACTCCCATTGCCCACCAGCGGAAACCCGCGGGGGGAGAAAATCTGGCTGACGCGGGCGGCGCCGTAGAGTTTCTCGGTGGCGTAATGGATGCCTTCGACATAGTAGTAATAGACCTCCCGCGGATGCGGGGCGGCGCGGTCGTTATCATGCGAGTGCAGATAGCCGCCGGCCGTTGCGAGGTGGCCGCGTTTCCATCGCCATTGCGCGTCTCCTTCCACCAACTCGGCGCCGAAGGTCGTGGTCGTCGCCGCCGGCCCCAGCGCGCGAACGAACCCATTGCCGAACCACAGCTCGGACATCTTATCGTCGGCTACATTGAGGTTCCCGGTGCGCATCCCGCTCACGCTCAGGTGCAGCCATTTCGCCGGGTCATACCCCAACCGCCCCACCACCGCCTTATCGGCGTCATAATCGCGTAGCACCGGCCGCCCCCCGTTTTGCACGGCGAGCACGTACTGGAAGCGCCCCGCCGAGCCGTAGAGCTCGACGCCCTCGTCCACCCCCCACAGATCGCTCAAGGAATGCGAAATCAGCGGGTTATCGATCGCGTCGCGGCGGAGGTAATCCTCGCCGAAGGGGATGTCCAACCGCCCGACACGGAGATTCAACAGTCGCTCGTGGCCCAAAGGCTTTAGCAGGCCCTCGGCCTCCACATACAGTTCGCCCAACCGAAAGTAGTCCTCTTGGTCCTCCCGCTGCGCCAGGTTCAACTCGGTGAAGAAGAAGACATCCCGCCATACCTGTGCCTCCAGAAACAACTTCGCTTCATCCACCCGGAACTCCGTGTTGGGGGATTGTCCACGGGAACCGGAATGGAACAGAGCCACCCCGGCTTCGCCGCTCAGGACCGTGTTGCCGATGCGGAGGGGGGAAAAGGAGAGCCCCTCTTTCCGGGCCTCCGCCTCCGGGGGCGGGGGCGCCACCGGCGCTTCGTTGGTGAGGTGAGAGGTGGCGGTTTCGAGGGTGGCGACTTTGCGGTTCAGTCTCTCGATCAGCTCCTGCTGTTGGCGGAGCTGCTGCTGCATGAGCTCGTTTTGTTTTCGCAATTCGTTGAGCTGCTGGCCCAGCTCCGCGGGTTGGCCGGCCGCCAAACCCGCGCCAAGGGTTGCCACCCACCAAAGCAGAACGCTCCGGCACGCCCAGGCGGCGCAATGCGAATGTAGCCGTGGTTTCATATCAGCGAGCTGACCGCGGGCAAACTACACTGCCGCCCCATATTTGCCTAGCCCTGTTTTTGCTCCGGACCCATCAAACGCTGGCGTAAACCCTCAGCCTTGGGATGACACAACGGCTTCCGCCATAATCGCTCCAACTGACTCTTGAGTTCACTTCACTTCCGTGTCAGCAGAATCGGTAGTTCACCCTGGTCTGGCATCGGCTAGCACCTTACTAACGGCTCTTGACCCACTCTGCGATGTCCGCCACCACAGTTTCCGCGACGTGGCCCGGTTCCTCATACTCGTCCGGCGTGCTTTTGCCATCCCCGGCGATGAACAGGTGATTGAGCTTGGGATACAGCTTGAATGTGACTTTGGGTTGGGCGCTGAGCGATGCCTTCCAGCGATCGAAATCCACCTGGGTGACCTGGTAATCCCGCTCACCGTGCAGGATGAACAGTGGCTGCTTTAGTCCTTTGGCGATCGCCATCGGCTCGTGCTGGCGCAAGTCCAGCCAGTAGGCCGGCGGCGCCCCCAGCAGTACAGCGGAGGACGAAGCATCCGACGCGGCCAGTTTCTTCACCTTGGCCGCGCTTGACCGAAGCTCGGCCAGCTTCGCCTCGTCCGCAGCGGACGGTTTTCCCTTGAGCGAAAGGAGGTAGCGCGTCTGCTCGACCATGACATCCTCCAGGGGGCGCGTCGCGCCCGCCAGGATGACAAGCCCCGCAACCTGGAGGTCGGCCCGGCCGATTCTGGGTGCCAGCATGCCACCCAGGCTATGGCCCAGGACAAAAATGCGCTTCGCATCGAGACTGTCCGTGGTGCGCAACTGTGCGACCGCGCTCAGGACATCATCGATGGTTTCTTCCTGCACGGTGAACCCGGCAATGCCTGTCGCCATGAACTTGGCGGCGTATTCCTTGGTCCGTTTTTCGTAGCGCAGAACAGCGACGCCCTTGGTCGCCAATCCCCAGGCCAGGTCGCGGAACGGTTTGTTGGCACCGATGGTCTCGTCGCGATCATTCGGCCCTGAGCCGTGCACGAGCACCACGACCGGCCAAGGGCCGGCGCCTGCGCCCGGCACTGTCAGCGTGCCAGGCAACCGCCACTCGCCGCGTCCGACGGTGAACTCCCTCTCGCGAAAGGCATTGGTTCGGGCATAGGGCGGCGGCTCGCTGGCATTGGCGGCGGGGTGGCTCGGGACAAAGAACAGGCCGGCGATCCTCCCTTGGGTGTCAAACACGACTTTCGTATCCAGCGCCGCCCGCTCGAACTGGCAGGTCACCAGCACCACGTCATACCCGGCCAGCTTGGTCGCCCTAGCCCTGAGCTGTTTCTGGAACGGACCGGCTTGCGCCTGGAGGGCTTGCCAGGCTTGCCGGAGCTTTGGTTCGGGCAACGCGGCTTTCATGGTGCCATCGAACCGCGCGACGGCGCCGGCGAAATCCTCCTTTGCGAGCAACTCGACAAACGCCTTGCCCCCGGCGGTGACGTCGCCAGGCGCGGACGGTGCGGGCAAAGCTGCCTGAATAGCGACAACCATCATGACCGCGGCAACGGAGAGAAGCAACTTTTTCATAATACCTATCGCTTTTGTTCCAGCCGCCTCCGCAGCCCAGCCGGCGTGCCGGTTTTTATTTTGTATGGATACAGTATACAAACTCACCCCGTTATCAAGCCTCGTGGACGATGAATAGCCGGCTTCTTGCCTCGCGATCATGAAGGGCTGGCTCGAAGTCCCCGGTGGATGAGCACGATTTCATTCGCGGCAGCCGGCTGGCTCTCGTCCAGGGTTGCGCGATTGGAAAGCGCCCGTGTTTTTCCTGCTTCGCGCCTCTGAGCAATTCAGGGCCCGATGATCAAAAAGCGACATCGAACCAAGGAGTTTATGTGGCTTTTCGCGAGCACCCACGATTGATTGCAATCATAACATGTTATGTATTAGTATGTTACATTCGTATTGTCCCGCTCAACGAGGCATGTGGCATGACGGTTGCTTAAGTCTCCGTTCGTTGTAAAAAACCAGTTTCACAATGTCTTTGCACGAACATGAAAAAAGTTGAAGCCATCATCAAGCCGTTCAAGTTGGAGGAAGTGAAGGATGCCCTTGGGGAGATCGGGATCGAGGGCATGACCGTCACGGAAGTCAAAGGTTTCGGACGCCAGAAGGGGCACACAGAGATCTACCGCGGCAGCGAGTACACGGTGGACTTCCTGCCTAAAATCAAACTCGAGTTGGTGCTGCCGGACAACCGCGTCGAAGCGGCGGTGGCCGCGATCGTGAAGACGGCGCGGACCGGCAAGATTGGCGATGGGAAGGTGTTTGTCTCGCAAGTCGAGACCGCCGTTCGCATCCGAACTGAAGAAAAAGGAGACCAAGCGGTCTGAACCTCAACCCCATTCATCAAACTCTCACACGATAATAACCATGAAAAAACTGTTTCTCGTCATTGGCCTCTTTGCATTGCTCTGCGCCAGCCCGGCATCGTCGCGCGGGGCTGACGACGCCCCTCCCCCCGCAGCCGCGGCTCCTGCGGCTGGCGCCCCCGCGGCTGCCGCGAAAGCGGAACCTGATCTGGCACAACGCATCGCCGACTTGGAGGCCTATGTCAGCAACGGGGCTCGAGGCGCTGACGCGACAGACGCTAAAGTGACCTCCAAATTGACCGACATTGCGGGCCCCGGGCACAACGCCTGGATGATGACCTCCTCGGCACTGGTCCTCTTCATGACGCTCCCGGGCCTGGCACTCTTCTACGGCGGCTTGGTACGGCGCAAGAACGTGCTCTCTGTGCTGGCGCAATGTCTGGGAATCGCGGGCTTGGTCACCATCCTCTGGTGGGTGTGCGGCTACAGCCTGGTGTTTGCCGATGTAAACGGGCCCGGCGGGGACTCCTCCACCGTCATCGGGAATCTGACTCATGCGTTCTTGAAGGGGGTCGATTCCAAACCGAACACGAATTATGCCTATTGGGTCTCGCACAATGTTTTTTCGATGTATCAGTTGATGTTCGCGATCATCACTCCGGCGTTGATCATCGGCGCCATTGCCGAACGCATGAAGTTCTCCGCCATCCTGCTCTTTGTGACCCTCTGGATGTTCGTCGTCTATTTCCCGCTGGCCCACATGGTGTGGGGAATTGACGGAATGATGAACGGTGTCTGGAACCCGAAAGCCACCATCAAGGCGATCGACTTCGCGGGCGGCACGGTGGTGCACATGTCATCCGGGTGGTCGGCGCTGATCCTCTGCTTGATTCTGGGCAAGCGTCTGGGCTTCCCCAAGGAAGCGATGCCGCCTCACAGCATGGTCCTCTGCATGGTCGGCACCGGGATGCTCTGGGTGGGTTGGTACGGGTTCAACGCCGGCAGGGCCGTCGGGGGGGGGGGGGGTGGTGGGCGCACACGCGTTTACACGACCCCCACGCGCCCGACCGCGC
>ORJL010991485.1_pt1 | contig 22348 bp, 28 predicted proteins | sample 1779941 | NCBI WGS metagenome assembly ORJL01 (sample SAMEA104232317, study PRJEB22302) | groundwater metagenome | biome: forest; feature: aquifer; material: groundwater | place: USA | collected 2011-08-07 | depth 5.8 m
AAAAAGATGATAAACGGCTCAAAGCTTAGTGATGAAGTAACTATACAATTCAACAAAGATTATCCATTAAAGCTTGAGTACAAGACTGTTGATAAGGTAATGCTCTCATTCATTCTAGCTCCAAGAGTTGAAAACGATTAAAAATTTTGGGCTTTTTTTTTGGTTAAAATGTTGGTTATGATATCCAAGAGGTAAGAATGACAAAATACCCAGATGAAGCTTATCAACCTGCAATGCAGGTTTATAAACGTATTCCAGACGAGCTTAAAGAAGAAGCTAAAAAAATTTTGGGTCAGTATCATGACAACTACATAGAAGGTGAAGCCCCGCCTTATCAAATGGCAAAAAACTTATTATCGTTAGTACCCAAAGAACAGCAAAAGGGTCTTGAAGTGATAGTTGAAAGTGCTAGAGAATTTGAAGAAAAAAGTAAACAAAAACAAGTTGCAAGTGACCATACTGCCCCTACTTCAGAAAATTTATTGTCTAGAGTGCTTTCCACTAAACCAGTTCAATATGCTACTGCTGGAGTATTAGTTGGAATATTGATTAGTATGTTATAATTCTCATATATAACTTCAACCGCTACTTTTATAAATAACCATTCCAAAAATTTAAGTATGGAAGATAAAACGTATTCTTTCCTGCTTGACTGGACTGTTAAGTACATAAAAAACAAGGACATTATTTCCAAAAAAATTGAGCATATTGAAAATGGAAAGGATGACTTTGACTTGTACGTAAAGTATAAAGACAGGGAGCAATATTTCATAATAATACCAAATATTGTTGACATTGACTCTATAATTAAAAAAATTAACAACAACTTCCATTTCAGCGTTGTAACGCTGAACTCAAAAGAAAATTTTGGTACGATAGTGAAAAACTGGAACAGGCTCATAAGCTTTAAGTTTCTAAACATAATTTTTGTGAATCCTTTCTCTGAGCTTGACAAGAAATGGGTTGTTTTTCCGCACACGCATCATAAGATATGCGACGAGGCTTCGCTGGAGAACGGCTTGAAGTCCATGTTCAGCATGGTCGAGCCGATAGAAGAGCAGCAGCTGGCTGCAAAGATTGGATAAAACCTTGATTTATTTTTGTGATTTTCTAATTGATAGATGGAGTTTTTTAATTTTTGACAATAATGGCAAAATAAAATATTGCGTTGGGCAAGATAGAAAATAATTAAAAAATTACCAGTAAATTTACATTAAATAAAACAACACAAAAACTAATATGAAATTACAGGCTGAACTGTATTATTTGCCCTACAAAGCCTGAAAAAATAGGAATTAGCAGATTGTCGTCAAGCTCATCAACCATGGTTTCCACAATTGTTGCAGCAAAAGCCATTCCAAGTATAACATAGATATTGTCAAGTATGATAAATCCCACAACAAGGTTCATTCCGAGCTCTGCCAGGAAGCCTGCCCATGTCTTGTTCCTGTATATCAGGGTAGTGCCATAACGCTTACCTACTAATGCCGCTATCATGTCTCCAAAGGTTGTCATGAGCAATGCAGCCAGAGCAATCTTGTAGTCAAACACAGCAAGCGATATTATTGTTGCTGACAGGAAATAGATTACGCCATACATCCTGTTCTGCTCCTTTGGCCTTATGAACTGCGAGAAGAAGGGCATTTTCCACCCAAGTTCCAGCCTGAAGTACTCGAGTATCAAAAAAAGTATAAGCAGGGCAACAAGAAAAAGCAGAGCAACCTGTTTTGCAAGAACAGAGGTATATCCAGCACTCACAAAGCTTTTCTGGATAAGGAAGTAAGCTGCAAGAACTACAAGGATTGTGATGTGAATTATCTTCCTTCCTATCTCATGAATTGTTTCCCAAGCCATAGCAATAACTTTTGGGCTTATGTATAAATAAGTTTCTAAATAGATATTACCCTATCAAGCATATAAGATAAACTTAAATAGCTAATCATGTGAGCAATCAGCATGGTTAAGGTAAAGCGAGGATGGCACAACCCTTCAAAATATATTGAAGCGCCAAAAGAGGGCAAATGCCCGCATTGCAATAAGCATGTAAAATCCCTAAAGAGCCATGTTCATGACAAGCATAGGGCAGAAAAACTGATTAAGAAAGAATAAGGAGAAGTATTGCCAGATTATGTGCTTTTAATATTCTAGTATTTATCTGCTCAATGACCTTGTCAAAATCTATCAAATATTCTTTTTGTGTCATGGATATTTTATCGACGGGCGCATATATTAATGTACGGGAAGATTATGTAGTGATAAATAAAGAAAAATTTATGAAAATAAAACCAACTCAATAATTAAAGTTACAATTACTAAAATGGGTATAGAAAATTCAATATCACAAATTTCAAAAGTCCATTCCTTTCTTAGGAGCCCATTTGTAATTCTATCTAAAGATTCTGCGTAGGCTCCTGCTATTGCTCCTGTGCATATTCCCAAAATAGGTCCTAAAACAATTTTTGCAATTATGCTGTCAATAACCCACTTAGGAAAATTCAACCATCCAGCAACAGCAGTAAAACCGATTAATATCCAGAACCAAAAACGAAATTTCTTCATATTTTCCTTTTTATTCATATTGTCCAATCAAATCCTACATCATCCTTTGTGATATACACTAAACCTAAAAATACGGCTGCCGGGATTCGAACCCGGGTATCAAGCTTGGGAAGCTCGAATCTTAACCACTGGATCACAGCCGTATAAAACTGGGGTGATTCCCCTTAATATTAAACTTTATCATTAAAAATATATCGCCACGATTCCGTTACAAAAATTCATCAGAAAATAAAACCAAAATACAAAAATTTAAATATTTACGCCATCAAAAATTTTTTAATATAGTAAAGGACACAAGTTTTTAGACATAAATATGTCCTTTACACAAAGAAAACCTTACGGTTTTCGAGTGCTCGAAAATTTTATTCAAAATTTTCGACATATTACGAACAGACAACTATTATATAAATATTTTTGTCTGTGAGTATATATAAAGGTGAAAGCATCGAAAAGAAAACTGATGTAAAAATAAACTGCCACAGCTGCGGCAATGAATACGCAATGGACATGATGAGGATGGCTCCGGATGGCAAGAACTTGATATGCAGGAACTGCCTCGAAAGAAAGCCTGCCAAAAAACAAGAGCAAAAAGCTGAAGCGATAAAAGCACAGAAGCAGCAGGAGCCGCAATTTAAGGAGTATTTCTGCAAAGCCTGTAAGTACAGCTTCAAAAGGGCAAAACATTTGGCGATAACAACTTGCCCCTATTGTGATTCAAATTCATTGATGATTAAAGGCAGCACTGCAAGAATAATAGCAGATGCTGCTAAAATGAAAGGGTGATTAGATGCAGGATGTAATGGTGCCATGCAAGAAATGCGGCAATAAAGTGCTCTCTTTTTCCTTAAAGCTTGACTTGGACGAAAAGCTGATGATATGCACTGACTGCATCAAGAACAAGAAGATACACAAGGAAATAAAAGAAGAAGTTTTTCACAAGAAAGAGGAAGAGCAATCAATCCAAGAAGAGCCAAAGGCAAAAATAGCCCATAAATGCACTTCCTGCGGCTATAAATTCAAGATAGACATAGAAACAAAAATACCAAGAAACTGCCCTTACTGCAATGCAAGGGTTTTGAGTTTTTGATTGTCCTATACAATTACATTTTTATCGAAAAACGAAAAATATAAATATATGTAATTGTACTGAGTGTATATGAAAGTTGTTAAACATAAGAATTATTATTATCTAGCGCATTCTTTTAGGTCAGATGGCAAAGTGGTCCATAGGGAAAAATATCTAGGAAAAGAGTTGCCAAAAAATCTGGAAGATATTAAAGAAGCATTTTTGCACAAATGCATGCAGGAAAGCGTATTCAAAAAATTAAGCTCCATACAAAAAAATTTCAGAATTGAATGGAAAAGATATCCGGAATCTATTAAGAAAGAGATACTGATTGATTTGTCCATTTCTTTTACTTACAATACAAATGCTATAGAAGGCTCAACTATAACGTTGCACGAGACAGAAGATATAATAAAGAGAAAAATAGCTCCAAACAAGCCATTAAGGGATGTCCAAGAAACTATAAATCATTCTAAAACATTTTTCAAGGCTATTAATGAAAAGTCTGAGCTTTCTACTAATATGTTACTTAAGTGGCATAAAGAGATATTTTTAGATACAAAGCCAGACATTGCAGGCAGATTCAGGGATTACTTAGTGAGGGTTGGTGATTACAGGGCGCCAGACTGGCAGGATATAGACAAGCTAGTTAAAGGGTTTTTTGAGTGGCTCAACAAAAACAAAAAGACATCCCATATTGTAGAGCTTGCAGCCAGAGCACATTACAAGTTTGAGAAAATCCATCCTTTTGGCGACGGAAACGGCAGGATTGGAAGGCTTATTATTGCCTATCTGCTAAGAAAAGGCAACTACCCTCTTTTGATAATTGAATACAAAAAAAGAAAATCCTATTATCATGCGCTTTCAAAGTCTGAAAATGATTTTGTAAATTGGTTCTTTAGAAGGTATACTGGTGCACATAGAGAATATAAATAAAATATTGCTATTTTAATTATCGTCTTATAAACTAGTTTACAATTGCTTCAAATCCGTTTTTATGTCTCTAAGAATTTTTTCAGACAAACCTTGTGCACGAATATAATCCGCATCTTCCATGTAATCTGCATGTCTAGATTCGTACCTTTTAAGTAAATCGAGGAGCGTTTTGATATCATATGTCAACAGTTGGTTTTGAGTGAGATGCCGTTGCTTAGGTGGGTAGCTCCCATGGGGATTGACAATTGTAACTTCTTTATAAGCTTCATTTAATTTAGAAATTGCAGTAGCCCTATCCATTCTAATTTTAGTTTTTAGGACGCTTTCAACATCTTTAGTTAATTCTTTGACTTTTGTGAGTAAATAAATTTGATTTTTATCACTTTGATCTCTTTTACTAAACAACCAACCCATCTTCTCCTCTTTTTAATCCTCTCCCTTAGCCCCTTTCTCTGGTTCGCCTTCATATGAAGGCACGGCAGCCTTGCTTATTATAATAATATCGCCAATTGACTTGACAAGCTGATGGGGCACAATAACGCCTTTTGCAGAGCCTAAAACCTTGTTCAGGAAAGAATTCTTTGTGGCTCTTATTCTCCAGCCAAAAACCTTGTTTTGAGTTAATATGCTTTCCTCAACATCCCCAAAATACTCTCCATTGTCCGTAAAAACCCTCATATCATAAGTTTCGCTTATCTTTTTCATCTTTAACATATAAATCACCTTTTCTATATTTAAATTGATTTTAAACTGGAATCTTTTATCTACTGGCTAGTATATAAATCTTTTGAAAATTTTGCCATTTTCAAAGCCCACTGGTTTTGGAAAGCCTTATTAAAAACCATTATTTTCTTACAACCGATGAAGTACAAAAATCTGGTATTTTTAGGCACCTCCCATATAGCAAAACAGAGCTTAGAGGAAGTAAGAGAATACATAGGGGTAGAAAAACCTAACATAATAGCTTTAGAGCTTGATAAAAAAAGATTGCCTGCGTTGATGGCTAAGAATCCAAGAAAAATTGAACTGAAAGCCATCAAACAACTAGGTTTGAAAGGCTTTCTTTTTTCCTTGTTTGGTGCATGGGCTGAAAGAAAGCTGGGCAAGCTTGTTGGAGTTGCTCCAGGAGATGAGATGAGGCAAGCCATCAGAATTGCCAAAAGAGATAAAATTGAGATTGCTCTTATAGACCAAGACATAGAAGTCACTTTGCAAAGACTTTCAAGAGCGATAACATGGAAGGAAAAGTGGAATTTTCTTGCTGACATTATAAAAGCATTATTTCTGAGAAAAAAAGAGCTTGACTTTGATTTGTCCACAGTTCCTGACAAAAAAATAATCAGGAAATTGACAAATAAGCTGAAAGAGCGCTACCCAAATGTCCACAAAGTTTTGATTGAAGAAAGAAACATCGTCATTGCGCAAAACATAAAAAAACTTATGGACTCTGCACCTGACAAAAAGATCCTTGTTATTCTGGGAGCAGGACATACTGACGATGTCTTGGAGCTTGTGAAAGAGCCAGAAATAAGCTTCAGCTTTTCTGTTACCTAAAACAACAATATTTAAATATTGTATTTCTAATTTACTGGCTGATGGCAGAAATACTTGATTTAATGGATAAAATAAAGAGGTACTACAAGTTTACCCAGAGTGAGTTAAGGGGTTTGATAATTGCAATATTAATAATAGCTTTTGTTTTTTCCTATGACGATTGGGGTCCAGGCAATACTTTTGTTTTGTCCATAGGTATCTATAATTTTTTCAATGCTATTCTGATTGTGGCTTTATCGATATTAGTCCACGATGCCGGACAACGCATTTGGGCATTGGCAATCGGATATAGATTGGAATTTAAGATGTGGTCTTTTGGCTTGGGAACAGCCATCGTTGCTGCATTATTGACTAAAGGCAGTTTGCCTCTTGTAATCCCAGCCGGCTTTATGCTGCACCACCTTGCAGGGCACCGCTTGGGATTTTTCAGGTACGGCATAAACTACTTTGGGCAAGCCATGGTTGCTCTGGCAGGCCCTTTGTCCACTTTAATGCTGATTATTCTGTTGAAAGTTTTAAGCGTCTTCTCCCCAAATCCGCTTATACAAAAGGCAATAATATTTAATGTGATTTATTCAATTACTTGTTTGATTCCGATTCCTCCTTTGGACGGCAGCAAGATATATTTTGGAAGCAGAATGCTCTATGCATTTGCATTGCCTGCAATTGCAGTTGCAACTATCCTGATGGTGATTAGCATACCAATATTTTTGGCATTGGTGCTCTCATTTTTGGTTGGGATTGTTTTATGGCTTGCATACTACATAAGCTTTGAAAGAAAAGTCTGGTTTGGCCCGAGGTGATTTATGTTTCAATACTACAAGAACTGGATGGAATTCTGGTTTTTCGTGCTTATGGTTATTGGCGTTCTTATCGCATTATCTGCTCCAAGCGCAGCAATAAGCTACATGGTGATATTCCTTTCAGGCATGCTTGCAGGAAGACTGCTTTATGAAAGAAAAGACAAGATGCAGTTTCCTTATTTGATGATTATTATTGGCTTTGTCGTAGGCTACTTAATAGGAGTTTATTACGGGAGCAGAAGGGTATCCATAGTTTTGTTTATAATCGGGGCGATATTGAGCTATAAGCTGTATGACAATAAAATTTTAAAGGATACGAGATTTTAAAATTTATTGTTATGATGTTCCCATTACGAAAGAAATATAAATAAAACACGATTATCTATTTCTGTAGTTTTGATGGATAAAAAATATTTTTTTGCTGCGTTGTTCTTGTTGGTTTTGATATTTGCATGCGCTCCGCAGCAACAAGAAGCGCCGCCAACAACAACAAAAGTTTCTGAAGCCGGTAAAGAAAAAGTTGTTGAAAAGATTGTTGTTGAGCAGCCGAAAGGCAGTCCTACACTAACTATTGTTTCTCCAAAAGATGGGAATTTAATAAAAAGTTCAAAAGTTAGTATTGAAGTCAATGCAGAAAACTTCAATATAGTCCCTGTTGGCTCTCCTGTAAAAGAAGGCGAAGGGCATTTCCATGTGTGGCTTAACAGCAATAAAAGGGTTACAACTGACAACAAGATTGCTTTTGATAATGTTGTTTCCGGAAAGCACACAATCGTTGCTGAATTGGTGAAAAGCGACCATTCTTCCCTGAGCCCAAAGGCAACAAAGCTGATAACCATTAATGTTGAGTCTGATTATGTGCCAAAGGCTGAAGCTCCTCAACTTGGGATAAGGGAATACGCAGTAGAATCAGACGACAATGGGTTTTACCCAGGCACTGTAAAAGCTAAAATAGGCGAGACTGTAAAGATAAATTTCAAGTTCAGGGACAATTCAATATACTTTGCTGGGCTTGACGTTAAAGGTCCTTTTGAAGATATAAAGTACAAGCTAAAAGGCGAGCAGCCTGTCACAAGGGAGTTTACAATGAAGGACGAAACAAAAATAACATCTTACTGGCCTGCTTCTGGGGTGAAGAAAGCGACATTGATTGTTGAGGTTGAGAAATGATTTTATTAATAATTTTTTAAAGTTAAGTTTTTATAGAAGATGTCCTATACACTCTTTAAGTGATAAAAATGTTAAATGATTACCATCATTTTAAAGGAGAAGGCTTGTCAAGAGCTGAAAAAATACAGAGAATAATTACACAAATGCTGCAAAACGGCAATTTGCCGGATGATAAAAGGGAAAGTTCGATTGTTTGGGAGCATAAGCATTCTGCAAGCTGCTGCCAAGTTGGAAGAATACTGGCTGAAAAAAGAAATCTGGATGTTGAATTGGCTGAAATTATTTGCGTCTTGCATGACATATACGTTATCCTTGAAGGAAAATACAAAGACCACGCTCAGAAAGGAGCAGTGATTGCCAAGAAGCTGTTGGAAGAATCAGGAGATTTTACACCTGAAGAAATAAGGCTGATTACAGATGGGATTGCGCATCACAGCGAAAAAGAGGTGTATACAGATAACCCTTACGTAGAATTGGCAAAAGATGCTGATGTTATGGACTGCAGCCTTTATGAAAATGTTGAGGGTTTTTACAGGATTCACAAATCAAAGGAAGTTTTTGATGAATATGTAAAAAGAATCAAAAAGGTTAGGGCAGAATTGGGTTTAAATCCCGAAAAGGTTTTTAGAAGCTCAAAGTGAAAAATATAGCGTGGTTCAAAGAAATTGGTAAGGAGGATGTTGAATTAGCGGGTGGAAAAGGAGCCCAGTTAGGGGAGTTGTATAATGCCAACATACCTGTGCCGAATGGATTTGTAATAACTACAAATGCCTACAAAAGCTTTCTTGAGCATGCAAGAATAACGAAAATTATTAGGCATAATTTATCTAATTTAAATGTTGAAAACGTACAAAAACTGGAGAATACGGCAAAAAAGCTCCAGAAAATAATAATTTCTGCTTCATTGCCGCATAACTTACAAAAGGATATTGTTTTTTCATATAATAGGATTAAAGGGTTTGTAGCTGTTAGGAGTTCTGCAACAGCCGAGGATTTGCCAACAGCTTCTTTTGCAGGTCAGCAGGCAACCTACCTTAATGTCAATGGCGATAAAGAAATAATAAAGGCTGTAAAACAATGCTTCGCTTCTTTATTTACGGCAAGAGCCATTTATTATAGGGCTAAAAATAATTTTGACCATAGCAAAGTATTGATGGCCATTGTTGTTCAGAAGATGGTTAACTCAAGAAAAGCCGGGGTTATTTTTTCTATAAATCCCTTGACAAACAGCAATAAGGAAATGGTAATAGAGTCTGTTTTCGGCTTAGGGGAATCTTTAGTATCAGGCAGTGTGATACCTGATTCTTATATAATTCAAAAAAAGGACGGGACCATAAAAGAAAAACAAATTTCTGAAAAGGAATGGGGCTATTTTAGGGAAAGGAAAAAGACAGTCAAAAGATTTCTAAAGGGAAGCAAAGAAACGCTTTCAGCTAATGAGGTTAATGAATTGGCATTATTGGCCAAAAAAATAGAGAATCACTATAATTTTCCACAGGATATAGAGTGGGCTATTGATGATAAAATTTATGTAGTCCAAACAAGGTCCATTACAACAAAATCTGCATTTCCAAAATCCAAATGGAGAAAAATCCTTTCAAGAGAATATGGCGTTCAATATACTGAGATTTCTTTGCGTTGCTTAACTCCAGAAGCAAAAGACCTTGTTCCTTATACTTTCTATGAGCAGGTATATATCCCTGAAGAGAACAATGAGGTGTGTTATATTGGAGAAGAGCAGTGGAATAAACTGATTCAAAATCTTAAAAAAAGGTGGAATGAAAATAACATAAAAAAATTTGAAAATTTGTTTATGAAAACAGGAAAACAATATGTCAATTTTTCTAATGGGATGTATCCTAAAAACCTGAAAAATAAGAGCAATAAATATTTAAAATCCCTCTATCTAAAATATCAAAAGCTGGCAGTACGATACACTTCTTTTATTTGGACAACATTCCTATTAAATGATATTTTTTCTGAAAAAGCTAAAAATATCATTCATAAGTATATCGAGGGAAAAGACAGCAAGCAAAAATACTATGATGCAGTATTCTCACCCTCTAAAAAAGCATCCATTTTGAAATTGGCATCTATTGTCAGCAGGAAGCAAAATATAACTAAAAAAATGATGCTTGAGCTGCATAACAAATTTAAATGGGTATCATGCTTGGACATTCACAACCCGCCTTGGAATCTAAATGAGTTTATGCAATATGTAAGGCAGATTAGAAAAAAGAAGCAAAAATCAGGAATATCCTATCAGCTAATTTTAAAAAAGTTAAAGATAAAACCTAAAGACAAAGAAGTCTTGGCTACAGCCAAAAGATTTGCCTACATGAAGGATTTAAGAGATGACTTCAGGAGAAAAGCAGTATATTATGCTCAAATTTCATTGTTCAAAGAACTTGCGAGAAGGATGAAGATTAATTTACAAGATATATCCTACTTGCAAGAGAAAGACATAATAAATTTTCTTGATAAAGGAATTAAAACCGCGAACATCAAAGAGCGCCAAAAGGGTTTTGTAGTATTTTTTGACTCTAACAAAGATTTGGCTTGTGCTAGTGGAAACAAAATTAAAATGACAATGCGGAAACTGGGTTTAAGCATTAGAGAGGGTTATTCGACTGAAATAAAAGGAGTTCCTGCATCAAATGGCATTGCACAAGGTAAAGTTACTATTGTAAAAGGGGTTAAAGATTTATATAAAGTAAAAAAAGGAGACGTATTAGTAGCTGTTACAACCCATCCTGATTATGTTCCAGCAATGCAAAAGGCGGTTGCTATTGTTACAAATGAAGGTGGAATGACAAGCCATGCTGCAATAGTTGCCAGGGAATTTGGTGTTCCTTGTATTGTAGGCACAAAGGTTGCTACTAAGATATTAAAAGGTGGTGACATGGTAGAAGTAGACGCAAACATAGGTATTGTTAGAAAGTTGAATAAGTGAGTGAATTTAAAGGTATTTTCAACAAACCTTATAAATTCAAAAAATACTCTTTTCTAATATGATTAAGAATTTTGAGCCAAGATTGTATCAGCAGACAATTCTTGCAACAGCTGCAGAGAAAAACACATTAGTTGTGCTGCCAACCGGCATGGGCAAAACAAACATTTTCCTTATGCTTGCTGCTCAAAGGATTAAGCAGTATCCAAACTCAAAAGTGCTTTTTATCGGCCCGACAAAACCATTAATTGACCAGTACATGAGCGTATTCAAGGAGCATTTTGAAATCGCTGATAACAATATGGCTATTTTTACCGGGTTAGTTAGTCCTGAAAAAAGGGCAGTGCTGTGGAAAAACACAAAAATAATCTTTTCCACGCCGCAAGGCTTGGAAAATGACATAATAAGCAACAGGATTAATCTTGAAGAAGTCTGCTTATTGGGAGTTGACGAAGCCCATCGAGCTGTTGGCGATTATGCATATGTTTTTATTGCAAAGCAGTTCATGAAGCTTTCAAGTTTCCCAAGGATAATTGCATTGACTGCATCTCCCGGCAGCGACATGGAAAAAATACAGGAAGTGTGCAGAAATCTTTTCATCGAAGACATTGAAGTAAGGACTGACGAAGACCCTGATGTCAAGCCTTACATACAGGAAATGCAGGTTGACTGGGTTAAGGTTGACTTGCCAAATGTGTTTAATGATATCCGGAAGCTGCTTGCCTTGTTTTTAAGGGAGAGGTTTGAAAAGCTCAAGAAGTGGGGCATTTTAAAAAGAACAGATGTCAAGTATGTTTCAAAGTCCGATTTGCTGCAGCTGCAGGCTGAGCTGAGAGGCAGGATTTCACAGGGAGAAAAGGATTTTGTCGTATGGAACTCAATTTCATTGCTTGCAGAAGTAATGAAGATTTATCATGCTTTGGAATTGCTGGAAACGCAGGGAATAAATGTGCTGCACAAGTATTTTGAGAAGCTGCTTTCTGAATCAAGAACATTGAAAACAAAGGCGATAAAATCAATCATGCAGGATTCAAATTTCAAGACTGCGTTGATAAAGGCAAGGATTCTGTATGAGGAAAAAGTTGAGCATCCAAAGCTTATAGAGCTGCAGAAAATTATTGACAGAGAGGTAAGCCAGAATCCTAATGCAAAGATAATGATTTTCAACCAGTACAGGGACAATGCGCTTGACATTATTGAGAAGCTAAACAAGATTACAAACGTCAAAGCAAATATTTTCGTCGGCCAGCAGAAAAAAGGAGAAACTGGATTAAGCCAGAAAGAGCAGAAGCAGATGCTTGATGACTTCAGGAACGGATTGTTTAATGTTTTAGTTGCAACTTCTATCGGTGAAGAAGGATTGGACATTCCAAAAGTTGATTTGGTTATTTTTTATGAGCCAGTACCAAGCGCGATAAGAAGCATACAAAGAAGGGGAAGGACAGGAAGGCAGGAAAAAGGAAGAGTCATCATCTTGATGGCAAAAGACACAAGAGATGAGGCTTACAGATGGGTTGCCCATCATAAGGAAAAGAAGATGTACAGGAATTTGGAAAACATAAGGAAAAAGCTGAACTTATCCGCATATGAGAAAAAAGTGATTCCAATAACAAAATTTATGGATACAAAAACAAAAATATTTGCTGACTACAGGGAAAAGGGAAGCGGCGTGATTAAAGAGCTCGCCGAAAACAATGTGATTGTGAACCTTGGAATGCTTGAGCATGCTGACTACATTGTCTCATCAAGATGCGGGATTGAGATTAAGGCTGTTGAGGATTTTGTTGATAGCATTATTGACGGCAGATTATTGAATCAAATAAAAAATCTGAAAAATAATTTCGAAAGGCCGATTGTTGTCATAGAAGGCGAGCAGAATATTTATGCCGTAAGGAATGTGCATCAAAACTCAATCCTTGGAATGCTTGCGACAATTGCAGTCAGCTACGGCATTCCAATAATACAGACAAAAAATTTCAAGGAAACTGCTGCCTTGCTGCAGATAATTGCCAAGAGGGAACAGGATGAAACCGGAAAGGATTTCAATTTGCATGCAGACAGGAAGCCTTCAACATTGAAAGAGCAGCAGGAGTATTTTGTCAGCTCATTGCCCGGCATAAATTTGACATTGGCAAAGCCATTATTAAGGCATTTCAAAACAATAAAAAGCCTTGTAAATGCAAGTGAAAAGGAACTGCAGGAAGTTGAGAAAATTGGCCCGGTAAAAGCAAAGCAGATAAAGGATGTTGTTGAAGGGGAGTATAAGGAAAATTAACTTCAGAAATCTTTATATTCTTTCTGTTTAATTTTCAGGCTATGGTTTTAAAGAAGTTTGGTTTATGGGTTGTAAAAAACCTGATTATTTTGCTTCTTATAACTTTTATTTTCTCCACAGTAGTTTTGGATGTGCCGTCATTAATCAAGGACATTTTCAATGATATATTCCAATACTCTTCACCAGAAATGCAGAAAGAAGTTGTAAGCAAATTAACACTGGCTTGCTCTGGACTCGAGGGAAGAGATTTTGAAGGTTTTGGAAATCTAAGTATTCCTGTGTCATTGGATTTCAAAAAAATAGGAGCTTTGTGCAAAGACTATAATGGTGGAAAGATAAATGACAAGGAGTTTTTCTTCAGCGTGATAGAAGGCACTTTCAATGGCCCAATCAAACTGCCAAAGGTTAATACTCTTGAAAAGTATAATGCAATTATCAACTTTCTAAACGCAAACAAGATAATTTATTTGGTTATATTGGCAATTTTATTGGTTTCATTGCATTTATTGATTATGAATATTAAATTGTTTATGTTAGCATTGACAGGAATTTCATTCAGCATGGGAATTTTGATTTTGATGCCTTATGGTGCAATAATTGCATATGATAAGTTTGTTGGCATTGACACAACTCCAATACTAGCAACTATTTTGAGCGGCAGTTTTTCTCTTAGTGCCAAAGCTATAATAAGCGTTATTTTGCTGATGATATTAAGAACCTACAGCAGTTTTATAATAACTTTAGGCATTTTATTTTTGAGTGTTGGCATTGGGGGAAAGATATATAATTGGAAATTAAAGAGACAAAGTAAAACTGTTGAAACAAAGAAAAAATCTGAAAAAGAAGAACCGAAGAAAGCTAAAGTGGTAAAAGAGGAAAAGATAAAACCAAAAAAGGATGATGATGCTGATGAAGCCTACAAGCACAGGGACAGAAGCACAAAAGAAATTCTAGATGAATTGGAAGAGATGCACAAAAAGAAAATAAAAGAAAAGGAAAATAGCTAGAACTTCATTACCCTTAATCTTTTTGTCCTTTCATGGGTTGAAGGATGCGTCATAAAAAGTTTAAGGAATGAAACATTTCTAAATGGATTTGAAATGAACAAATGCGCTGTTGATTGATTGCCAAATCTCATTGGGTTAATGTCAGTATTCTTCTCGATTTTTTCCAAAGCATCTGCTAATGCACTTCCATTTTTAACTGTTTTAGCGCCCGTTTCATCAGCTAAGTACTCTCTGCTTCTTGAGATAGCTAGCTGAATCATTGAAGCGATTAGCGGGGTTATAATAGCCAAAAATATTAGTCCAATTACATTCCCTCCTCTATCATCATCTCTGCCGCCAAACATGGCCCTCCACATAAACATATTGCCTATGTAAGAGATGATGCCTGCAATTGTTCCTGCTACTGTTGAAATTAATATGTCTCTATTTTTTATATGAGCAAACTCATGTGCAATAACTCCTTTTAATTCATCTTCATTTAAAATTTTCAAAATACCTTCTGTTGCAGCGATAGCCGCATGATTCGGTGAACGGCCGGTGGCGAATGCATTAGGTGAGTTAGTTGGGATAACATAAACCTTAGGCATTGGCAAATTGCTTAATTTAGACACTTCTTTAACTAGTTTATACAATTTAGGGTATTCGCTTTGCTTTGCCTCTTTAGCGCGATACATCATCAAAACTATCTTGTCAGAAAACCAGTAAGCGCCGAAGTTTATCAATCCAACAAATATTACCGCAAATATCAATCCAGTCCTGCCAAACAAGCTTCCAATCCATAACAATATAGCTGTAAGCAAGGCTAACAATACTGTTGTTTTCACTTGATTTTTTATTGTCATAGTAAAAATGTATGTTTTCCTGATTTAAAAATTTAATGTTTTAGTTTTTTATAGTGATTGCAAATGTTTATAAATTAACAAATAACATGATTTAAATGTGGTTTTTATGGTAGCAGGCAGCGTGAATTTCTTGCAGATGCCGATGGTGCTTTGCTTAGCAGAAATCCAAAAGGATTGTCAAATGCATTAAAAAAGATAAGGGATGACAAAGAACCATTGGTTGAAGCGGCAAACAAAGCAACTGCCCACCTTTTTATTGAGAATCCTTTGAGGACTTTTGGCGGTAAAATAAACAGCTTGTTCTCAACGCATCCTGACGTAAATGAGAGGATTAGGAGACTAGAAGGATTCTAGAATAAAAATATATAGATTTCATCACGTTATTGTTCTTCATGCGCTGAATTACATTTATTCCTTTCTAACTCATTTTCTACTTTATTGCATAAATTTCTATCACCTAGGTAATAAGAAAGCTGTTCGTAACATAAATCCTTTATTCTTGTTTTTTCGATTTTGATACATAACTTTTCATCTTGCAATTTGATTGCAATGAAATAATAGCACCATCCCTTTATTTCTTCATCTTCTACCTGAATACACATACTGGTGTCCTTTAATTTTTCAGCTAGATATTGGGTACACCATATTCTTTCATTATGATCTCCTATTTTGGTACATACTGACAAGTTATATGTTAAGACTGCATAACGTAACTCTTTAATCATGTATCTGTAACATTCTTCCTTAATTTCCGCGTCTTCTGCTTTCCCACATAAATTCACATTACCTGATTTTTTGACCAGATTTTTTACACAATTTAATTTTTTATTATTATCAGTTATTTCGTTACATAAAGTTAGATCACTAAATTGTTGTGCTGTATAAAAATAACAACTTTCTATTTCGTTTATATCTTTCATATTTTTACATAATTTTAGGTCATTTAATTTTCCTGCCATATAACCATAACACTCAATTCGTCCGCCGATAGAATCAACTTTTTCACATAAAGCTGGATTAATCAGATCTTTAGCTAGTCTTAAATAACAGTTAGATTTTAGATTGAAATAGGTCGGATTATCGCATAATCCTGACCAGTTGCCAGAAAAACATTTAACCTTTTCACCTAGTATGCCCTGACATAAATCTGGATCTTGAAATTTTTTTGCAAGTGTAAGATAACATTCGGTTTTAAAGCTCCATGCTGGGAACCTACGCGGTGTAGTAGGCACATAATAATCCTTACCCCTCTCACAGTCTTCTGAAGACAGCGCATCCTTGGCATAAAAATCACTACATAGATTGCTTTCGCAAACTGCATGTTTAGAGCCATCACATCTTTCATCTCGGAACATTTCATACAAATCTATGTATTTGTTATTTACTGACCCTATACCACAATAAAAATTGCAATCTAAGTCTGTTGTACATGAATGGGCATATGTTTCATTATAGGTCTTAACCATAAAAATGGTTACCATAACAATTAAAAGATAACAAAATATGTATAGGATAATGCCTTTGGCCCATTTCTTACTGGTAATTATGTAACATCCGAAAAAATATGTAAGGGTTAAAATAATCAAAATTAAAAATAAAAAGAACATAGGTTTTTGCCCTAATAGTAGTATAATTAAAGCGAATGGAAAAGAAAGAATAGCTTGTAATTTTGATGGTGTTGTATAAACAGAAACAGTAAAAAGCAAAATAAAAACTCCTAATAATAAAAATCCCACTATAATAGAAATAAAAACTAATATTTTAGATTTATTCGGTTTTAATAAATCTTTTATACTCATATTTGAATTAGTAAAAATGGGGTTATTTAAATATATTCATCCAAATAACTGTCAATCCCTTCAATCTGCCTTAGTTTTGTATGCTTAAATAAAAATTCCCTGAATTTGTTGTTAATTTTCACTCCATTTTTCTGTAAGTCGGAATAAAGCTTTGAGTAAATCTGTTTTCCCTCTTTATCTAAATCAGTCAGAATAATGCATTCATCATTCGAGTTGGCAATCTCCTCGACAATCTGAAACAATGGTTTTTTGCTTAATTCGGTTATATTGGTAATTCCTAGCTTATTTAAAGCAATTTTATCCTTTTTGCCTTCGACAATAACCAATATATTTGAATTTTTAATTCTTTCAATAAAAAAATTCAATTCATTGATATTTTTATTCATTATTTTTATATTATTTTTGAATTTTTAAATGTTTTTTGTATAATTTGTAGAGTCAGGTGGTGGAACAGCTTCCTCTGAAGAAACAACATCGCCTACTTTATAATCTACAGAGGACACAACCAATCCTAAGACTCTGCCTGTACTTGAATCAATATAAACATGAGAAATTTCACCTTTTTTTAATTCATTTGTGTACACATCTAAAGCGTAATCTTCATATAAGCCATCATTAACTCTAACTATGTAAGAAAACTCTACACCATCATATTTTTTCATTCCTTGGTTTTTTGCAATTTCAAATACTACTTCTTCTGTTATAGTAAAGGCATGGGGTTTTGACGGACCTCCAGAAATACAAGGCGGCAATCCTTCTTTGCCACATACATCTTTGTCGTATAAAGATACTATGAATGTCTTATAACCTTCATAAGGAAAATTATACTCAAAATATGCGCTATACTTCTTTTTTATAGGTCCTGAAAAGGATTGTTTAAATGAAATATACATATCTACATAGTCTTTACCAAGTTTTGCTTCTAAATAAGCTGCTGCCTCTTCTTGAACCCAAGGTGGTGCTGGGCTAAGAGTTCCGCCTTTTGTTTGTATATCAGCGCAACCTCCTACTAAAATGAGGCAAAAAATTGCTGCTAAAGTCAAAGTTAATTTCATATAAAATTTAAACTGATGAATATATTTAATGCTTTCGATGACTTTAATGAAGATTGAAGTGATAACCAGCAATCAAAATATTTTCATCAAAACCATTAAAAACCCAAAAATAATCCTAGGCATATGATTCCCCTGAATGTTTCATTAAGCCATTACAAAAGAAGCGATGTGCAGGAAGAGATTATTGCAAATGCGAAAGATAGGGAGATTGCCGTAAAGTATAACGACAATTTCGGCAAAAGGCCTGACATATTAAGGAACGCTGTTGACATTCTTGAACTGGTAAAGCAAGGAGCTACTTCTTTTCATGCTTCTGAAGAGCTTTGGAGAAATACCTTGCAGCTTGACACTTCAATGAGAAGGCATGAGCTTGACAATTTAAGGATTGGGTGGGATTTAATATTGGATATTGACTGCGGCATTTTTGAGTATTCAAGAGAGGCTGCCGATTTAGTGATTAAAGCGTTAAAATTTCACAATATTAAGTCAATATCCTGCAAGTTTTCGGGCAACAAGGGCTTTCACATTGGAGTGCCGTTTGAGGCATTTCCGGATAAAATAAGAAATCAGGAAACTAAAAATATGTTTCCTGAAGCTCCAAGAAAAATTGCTTTATATATAAGGGAGATGATTAAAAAAGAGCTTGGGGCAAGAATAATGGAATTTGAAAAAAATGATTTCAATGCCATTATAGAAAAAACAGGAAAAAAAGCTAAGGAAATAACTTATTACGACAATAAAATAAGAACCTTAAATGCTGAGCCTTTCTTGAATATTGACACTTTGCTTATCTCTTCAAGGCATCTTTACAGGATGCCTTATTCCATGCATGAAAAATCTGGATTGGTGTCAACTCCATTAAACCCAGACAAAGTATTGTTATTTAAAAAAGAATTTGCAATCCCAGGAAATATTAGGATAAGCAAGCACAGGTTTCTTGAAAGGGCAAATGCTGAAAGTGATGAAGCAAGGCAATTGCTGATGGAAGCATTGGATTTTGACATTAGGCAGGAACCTGAATTAAGAGAAGGGAAAAAATTCCAGGCGCCGGAAAATGCCCTTCCCGAGGAATTATTCCCGCCGTGCATAAAGCTCATTCTGAATGGGCTGGAAGACGGCAGGAAGAGGGCTTTATTCATTTTGGTGAATTTCTTTACATCAATCGGCTGGGATTACGAGATGGTAGAGAAAAGGCTGAAAGAGTGGAATGCAAAAAACAGGGAGCCTCTGAGGGAGGTTTATCTTCTTGGACAGTTGAGGTACCACAAGCAGATGCGCAAGAAAATTCTGCCTCCTAACTGCAGCAATGAGATGTACATGCTTGGCATCGGCGTCTGCAAGCCTGATAATTTCTGCCCGAAGATAAGGAATCCTGCGCAGTACACAACAAGAAAAGCATGGCTTATGAGCGGAAATAAAGGCAAAAAAGAAAAAGAAATTGTAGAAGTAAAAAAATAACAATAAAATCAATAAACATTTAACGTTTTCAAAAAATAAACCAATCGTGATACACTAAATTAGATTCAACAATCCCTGAGCGGCCTTTGGCAGCAAAGTGATTAAGGTACCTCGCTTGTTGATTTTTTATTGAATGTTAGGAGAGGCAAAATAGTGAGTTGTGAGCGAGTTCGCTTAACGAACGAAGCTCACTCGCATTCCACTGGCAGAAAAAATTTTGCCGAGCACAAGAGTTTGGCGAAGCCAGATTGGATTTGCGAAATAATGGCAATATTAACTTTTATTTTCGAAAACTATATAAATAACCGAATAAATTGCTTATAAAACTAAAAAGAGAGGTGAGCAGATGGCTTTTGGAGTTCAGGAAATAACACTTGCTATTATCATAGGCACTTTAGCGTCTATAGTGTATTCCTTAAGGATACTTGTTCTTATGGAAAGAAGGATTGCAAGGATAGAGATGCACATAGAAAGAGTTGTTGAGAAGGTAATGAGGGAGGAGATAAAGATTGAAAAGTCTATGAAGAAAAGGCGTTAAGCTTTGATTAATTCATCAATCAACAAACCTCTTCTTTCTGCAACTTTAGTATCTATAACATAACCATTTTCTGTCTTTTCAATGTCTTCCAAGCTTAAAAATAGCCATTCCTTTCTTGCAAACCTTACTGCAAACCATGGCTCTGCTCCGAAGATGTTGCAGAAATCCCTCAATTGATTCATGTCATATTCCTCAAGATACTTCTTTTTCTTTTTTGTTGACTTGCATTCAATGGCAAGAACCCTTGCTTTGTTGCTGACTATCAAGTCAGGCCCGGGATATTTCATTGAGCCGGAGCCAGCAGAACGCAAACATGCCCAATTTCTAGACCAGAACATATGCAATAATTCCCTCTCTGCTTGGGAGCCTTTTGATTTTGATGACATTTTTATTGTTATGTTTTAGTTCTAAGACTTAATTCTTTTTAGATTTCGTGAATCATTTAAAAGATGACTATCAGAGCCATAATCTCTTTTGAACCTTATATCATCGTCTAACATATCTGGTTTTATTTTTCTGGTGTCATGAAAATAGTATGACTGGTTATCATTTGGCAAAATGATTATATCGATTAATCCAAGTTTTTCTAATTTTTCCACAATTTTTTGGATTCTATCTTTGGGCAACCAGACGAATTTTTGCACCAATTCTTCAACTCCATTGACCTTTGCACTATCCAAAATAGTCAATACTTGTTTTTCCTTTTTATTTAATTTCATATTGGATGAATGTTTCTTTATCAAAATCTACAATTCAATCCTCATAAAATCATTTGCGCAGATAACATTATCGAAAATATCTCTTGCATCTTCTTCAAGCTCCTGTGTGTTTTTGTACCTTGCGCTGAAATGAATTAAAACTAATTTTTTCACATTAGCTTTGTTTGCTAGCTGGGCTGCTTGCTTTGCTGTCATATGCCCATATTCCTCGCTTTTATCGACTAGTTTTGAAGAGTAGGTTGCCTCGCAAATCAATAAATCTGCATCTTCTGCAATCTTATAGCAGTTGTCACATAATACTGTATCAGTTACAAATGCAATCTTTTTTCCGCTTTCAATGTAAGTAACTTCATCAGGCATTATTTTATTTCCATTAAGCTCTATGCTTTTGCCCTGCTGCAGTTTGCCAAGCAAAGGACCTTCAGGAATGCCAAGCTTTCTTGTCTTTTTCATGTCAATCTTTCTCTTGCCTTTTTCAATAAACCTGTATCCAACTATTTCAATGCCGTGCTCCAATGGATATGCTTCCAGCTCAAACTCATTATTTTCAAAGAAAATGCCGCTTTTTACTTCCTTGACAGCAAGGTTAATCCTTTTGTCAAAAACAAAGGCTTCAAACATGCTCTGTATTCTTTTCTTTGTTCCAATTGGACCATAAATCTCAAGCTTTCCATTGTAATCCATTGAGCTTAATGTTTGTATCAATCCTGGCAAACCCAAAACATGGTCGCCATGCCAGTGGCTTAATAGAATTTTAGTGACTTTTGTCAGGCTGATGCCTGCTATCTTGAACTGCCTTTGGGTTCCTTCTCCGCAATCAAGCAATATGCCTTCAGAGCCATAGCTAAGGAAAACAGCAATTTGATTTCTTTCCTTTGTTGGCACCATTGAAGAAGTGCCTAAAAATGTAAGTTGCATGATTCTTAGTATAGAATAACGGTTTATAATGGTTTTTGTTTTCGATATGTAATAAAAAATTAAAAGGATAATATTAAGAAATTGTATAACGAGGGTTTATTCAAACAAAATCTATACTGCCCCAAGCTTTTAATGTAAACTCCCTCCCTATAATACAATTACCATTAGTTTCTCTAATCTTTTTCACCAATCTAGAATTAAAATTAGCTAAGGGAACTACGATATGTGTTGATGGATGAAAGAGTACACCTTCTTCCATTTCTTTTATATATATTTTTATATCATCTTGATATAACTCAGCATTTGTTATTTTAACTCGTGCATTAAACCACTCTGTATCTGCAATCTTAAATCACCAAATACCTATTCAATGTAGTAGTATATAAAACTTTCTTTTAATTAAAATTGAATAAATGTAGGACTTTTTTATAAATAATTTTTCAACAACCTTTTTAAATCACTTCATGTACCATTATTCAATATAAGTTTTAACATGACATCAAAGAAAAAGGAAGCTGTTGAAGAGCCGCTTCCGAAGAAAGAAGAAGCTCAAAAAGAACCAAGAGAACACAAAGAGCCTGTCAAGGCATACTTTTCAAAAGAAAGGGTGCTTACAGAAAGCTCGGATCCTGCTAGAGAGCTCTATAATCAAAGCAGGTTCGGCGAGTTATTAGAGGATGGAAGAGTCCAGCTTTCTTT
>ORJL010244915.1_pt1 | contig 22342 bp, 21 predicted proteins | sample 1779941 | NCBI WGS metagenome assembly ORJL01 (sample SAMEA104232317, study PRJEB22302) | groundwater metagenome | biome: forest; feature: aquifer; material: groundwater | place: USA | collected 2011-08-07 | depth 5.8 m
AGCACGACGACGGGATGCGACCATCGTTTAGGGCTTATGCCTGGTCACGCGGGGAGCCGAGATTCACGCCAACGCGAGAGGTGGGGAATCGGGTGCGCGGGCGTTGCGCCACGGGCTGCGGGTCACGGGCCATCGGAAATTCGGAATTTTCGTGCCCTTCGCATCGTTTCAGCCCTATAACCATGACTGGAGGGTGACATCCGCAGCGGTCCGCCCCCGAATCGATCCACCAGGGGGCGCCTTCCCGACCGTTCGAGAACCAGCGAGTGAATTTTCGCCTTCGCATCGTGTGTGGGCGGTGTTTTCGTGTCAAGGAGGATTTCGTACATGTGTAGTCGGATCTCGAATCTGGTTCTCGCGGCGCTGTGCCTGTGCGTCGTACTGGTGCCGGTAGCCGCCGACGAGAACACCGCCGACAAAGCGAAAGCGCACAATTGCGCCGTAGCCAACGTCGAAAAGGGGATGTGGTGCGCGACCTGCAAGGCGCTGGTCGACCCCGCCGCGCTCAAGGAAGGCAAGTGCGCGACCTGCAACAACGCGCCCGCCGAGTGCGAAGTGTGCGTCGTCAAGTCCTTCCACTGCGACGCCTGCAAGCTGGATGCCGACGGCGCGAAGTGCGGCAAGTGCAGCGGCGAGCTCAAGGAAATGACCGACAAGTGCCGCGTCAGCTGGGAGTGCCCGAAGTGCGGCGCCGACGCCGACAAGCCCGGCAAGTGCGCCAACGGCGACTGCAAGGAAGCCGAGATGGCCAAGTCCTGCGAGAAGTCAGGCACTTCGCCGCACGTCGCCAAGGGCAACGCCGAACACCCCAAGGGCGAACACCCCAAGGGCGAGCACCCCAAGGGCGAACACCCCAAGGGCGAGCACCCCAAGAAGGGTGAAGACCCGAAGAAATAACCAACCGAATCGACCCTCGCGAGGGGAGCGGCGCACGGCGTCGCCCCCCTCGTTCCGTTTTCGGAGGCTCGCGGCGCCGCTCGACCTGCCGCGAACACACGCGGAAAAGCGTGAAAGGTCGCGCCGATTTCCTACCATGAAGGGAGATCGCCGCGCGGCGCGTCGGCGCCGCGTCGGTCGGGTCGCCGGCAAGGAGGATCCATGTCGCATTCCCCCGCCTGCTCCCGCTGCGGAGCCTCCCTGGGCCCTGCGGACGAGGTCCACGGGCTTTGCCCCGGCTGCCGGGTGGACTTCGCCTTCGCCGACACCCGGCACGGCACGCCGCCCGCGCCGACCACGGTGCGGGTTTCGGGATGGGAGAACGAGTCGCGGCTCGCCGGCGAGTTCGGGCCCTACCGGGTCGAGGGGGTTCTCGGCCGCGGCGGCATGGGAGTGGTCTACCGAGCGCTCCAGCCCGCGCTCGGGCGGCACGTGGCCATCAAGGTCCTGCCCGAGCAGCTCGCGCGCGATCCGGCCTTCACCGAGCGTTTCCAGCGCGAGGCGCGCGCGATGGCCGGGCTTTCCCATTCCTCCATCGTCTCCCTGTACGACTTCGGCTGCCAGGACGGCCGCTACTATTTCGCCATGGAGTTGGTCGAGGGGCCGTCCCTGCGCGAGCTGCTCCGCGGCGGCCCGCTCCCCCAGGCGCGCGCCCGCGAGATCGTCGGGTCGCTCTGCGACGCCCTCGAGTACGCCCACGCGCGCGGCCTGGTCCACCGCGACCTCAAGCCCGAGAACGTGCTGCTCGACGCCTCCGGCCGGGTGAAGCTGACGGACTTCGGACTGGCCAAGATCTCGCTGATCGAGCCATCGGGCGCGGGCGCCCTCACGCGCACGGGCACCGTCCTGGGCACGGCGCACTACATGGCCCCAGAGCAGCTCGAGCGGCCGCGGGAGGTGGGGCCATCCGCAGACCTTTACGCCCTCGGCGTGCTCTACTACGAGATGCTCACCGGCGAGCTGCCGATCGGCCGGTTCGGGCCGCCGAGCGGGCAAGCCGCCGTGGGGCCCGAGGTCGACGACCTGATCCACCGGCTGCTCGACAAGCGCCCGCAGCGCCGGCCCGCGAGCGCCGCCGCGGTCCGCGCCGAGCTCGACGGGATCGCGAGCGGCCGCACGCGCCGGCGCCGGATCCTCCGCTGGACCGCCCCCGCGGCGGCGGCATGCGTCGCCTTCGCCTGCGCCGGCGTCTACTGGAGCGCCCGGCCTCCCGGGGTGGTCCCGCGGCCGGTGCTCGGCCCGGTCGTGGTCGCTTCGGGCCGGGAGACGAAACCCGCTCCGACCGCGAACGCCACGCCGGACCCGGCTCTTGCCGAGACCCCCGTGATCCAGGTCGCCACCGCCGCCGAGCTCCTCGCGGCCATCGGATCCGATCGCACGATCGAGCTGGCACCGGGCGAGTATCGCCTGAGCGACCTCCAGGAGAAGGCCGGACCGTCGATCCGCTGGGTGCCGAATTCCGACGGCAGCTCGCTCTCGATCCAGGGCGTCCAGCGCCTGCGCATCGTCGGCCGGGCGGGTGTGGCTCCACGACTGATCGTCGAGCCGCGGTACGTCTTCGTGCTTCACTTCCAGGATTGTCGGGACGTGACGCTGGAGAACCTGGTGCTGGGACACGCGCCCGAGCTGGGCTATTGCGACAGCGGCGTACTGGGCGCCGACCGGTGCGAACGGCTCACGCTACGCGCCTGCGACCTGTTCGGTTGCGGCACGTACGGGCTGCAGATGGCGGGGGTCAAGGAGCTCCGGTTCGAAGATTCGATCGTCCGCGATTGCAGCTTCGGCATCCTGATCCTGCGCGACTGCCCGAGCGCGAGCTTCGTCCGGTCCCGGTTCGAGGACAACCAGGAGTACTCGGGCTTCTGCGTGTACGGGTCCTCCGGGGTGACCTTCACCGACTGCTCGGTCGAGCGGAACCGGATCAACGAGGATCTGTTTGCGATCGACCCGGACTCGCGCGTGCAGTTCGTCGGGGGCGCGATCCGCAACAACCGCGCGCAGTCGCTGGCCACGAGGCCGGGCAACGTGGAACTGGTGGGCGTGACCGTCCTGGAGAACAGTTGGCAGCGGTGAAACCCCGTCACGTCCATCGGAAACCGGCTCGTGTGCAGGTCGAGCGCAGCACGTCCGCCGGCTCGGTGCCGGATCCAGGCCGTGGTTTCGCCGCATCGACGGCGGGGGGATTCAATCATTCTGCGGATAAGTCCGGTTCGTCAAGATCGCAGACGCGGCGTTGCGGACTCGCGGGTCCCGGTCCTCAGCAAGCTCCCGGAGCTGGGCCAAGGCCGTCTGGGAAGCCGCGATGCGCTCACGGAGTACCCACCTCGCCACGCCGCGAACCACCCGATCCCCGTCATCGAGGGTGCACACGAGAGCCCGGAGCGCCGCCGCCGGATTCGCCTCCGACTCCACCAATCCCAGGGCCGCCACCCGCCGCACTTCTGGGCTGGGATCCAGGAGACCGCGGCAGCGGGCCCGGGATCGTGACTCAGGGTCCTCCTCGAACCACTCGATCTTCAGCATCGCGTGCATCCGGACCCGTGCGTTTTCGTCGACGAGAAGTTCCTTCAATCGGGCGCACGCGGGTTCCGGCAGCGGTCCCCCTCTCGGATTCGGATGCAAAAGGTCGACCGCCGTCAGGCGGACTTCGGTGTGCCCGTCGTGGAGGGCGAAGTGGAGGGCCTTCTGGGCTCCGTCGAGGGACGGCAGCTCGTAGCCGATCATGCGGACCGTATGGAGCCGCACGGCGGCATCGGCATCCCGCAGAGCGGGTTCGAGTCTCGCCAGGGTGGCGGACGGGTCGTCCGGGGCCAGCGCGCCGAGAGCATCGACCGCCGCGATTCGGACGCCAGGTTCGGGGCGTGCGAGATCGTGCGCCCAGTCTTCGGCCGTCCTGCCCGCCAGTCGCGGCCGTGACCAACGGACGCCGGCGAGAGCGCCGTACGCGACCGCGGCCACCAGGAGACAGAGGATCGCCCACCGCAGCGTCAGAAACGTCCGCTCCATGCCCATCGATCACCTCCTGCGATCCCGTCGCACTTCATCCCCATACGACGCACCGGTCGGGTCCCTTGGCCCGGAGGCGGGCGATCCGAGCGGGCCGTTGACGCCGGCGACGACGATCAGGACGCTTCCAGGCCTGCCACCGCGCGGCGCAGGAATTGGCGCGCCAGAGACTCCTGCAACAGGAGCGAAGCCCCCAGGACCACGAACGCCGCGGCGGTCGCGATGGCCGCGGACTGCCGTCCCGGCGCAGAAGTGGGAGAAGCCGAATCCACGAGCCAGCAGGTCACCACGGCCTGAGCGACCCGGGTAGCCGCGTACCAGGTGAACGTGATCGCTTGGGCCACCATCCCAGCCAACGCAGGATGCGGGATCCGGACCGCCGTCCACGCGCCCAGGGCAGCGCCGAAGAAGAACGTCACCAGCAACTGGAGCCACGCTGCCGCTGCGGTGCAGATCCGACCCGCGGGGCCGGGATCCAATCCCGGAGAGAGCAACAAGCCGCATGACCCGCTGACATCCCAAGTCCCGGTGATGAGCAGGAGCCATGCGGGGAGGCAGAGGAGCAGGGCATACAGCGCCTCGCGCAAGCGTCCGGCCAGCGCCCCGACCACCCAGGCGCCGCGCGGATAGGGGGTGAGGATCAACTGCGTGCCGGTTCCGTGCGCTTGCTCGCGGGCGAGAATCGAGCTGGCCGAGCGCGGCACTCCCACCACGACGTACAGTGCCAGCATCATGGGAGTCAGGCCGGCCAGCCCCTCCGCTCCGCGCTCCAGCGGAATCGACCTGCTGCTGCGGGCGAGCCAGACGAGGAGTAGACCAAGATACATCAAGGCGGCAATCAGCCAGGCCGCGGCACCCGGTCTCCGCCACCAGGAAGTGTCCGTCACCTCGCGCTCAAAGAACGGGTTGTCGGCGAAGCGGGCCGCAATCGGGTCCCAAGTCATCGTGTCCCTCCGGCGTCTTGCGGGGCACCTTGCACGATCCCTTTCCGGTGTCCAATCGTGAATACGACGTCATCCGGCGTTCGTTTCTCGGCCGGTCACTTTTCCGAGTCTTCCTGTCCTTCCTGAAATCAGCCGGCGGCGCGTTCCATTTCGACCAGAATCGTGAGACCTTGCCACAGAAAATCCGCGGCCAGGACGCGCTCGTGTACGGGCTGCCCGCGATCGAGGAGGAGCGTGGCGACGGAGAACCCGCCGATGGCGAGGACCGGCAGGTGGCGGCCGACCTGTACATGTCCGACCCCAAGATCCTGCTGTTGGACCTGGCCACGACCTAATTGCGCGCCCCGACCCGGTAGATCCTGCCGTCAAACGCGCACACCCACAACTCCCCGCTCCGGTCCTCCGCGAATGAGGCGATGTTCTTCGGCTGATCGAGGACCCGCTTCCAGGCGGTGACCTGCTTGCCGTCCCAGCGCAGCGCCCAGATCGTCCCGAGGGTGAAGTCCGCATACACGTAGGCGCCCGCGAGGGCGGGAATCGACTTCCCGCGGTAGACGTAGCCGCCGGTGATCGACGTGCCGTCGCGGTGCTCGTACTCGATCACCGGCTCGATCAAGCCCACGCGGTTGCGCCCGGGGCGGTCGCGGTCGGCGCGGTCGCGGCCGAAGTCGTGTGCGCCTTCGCGGATCCGCCAGCCGTAATTGCCCCCTTTGACGATCACGTCCACCTCTTCCCACTGGTCCTGCCCGACGTCGCCGGCCCAGAGGTCGCCCTGCTCGCGATCGAAGGACATGCGCCAGACGTTGCGCAGGCCCAGCGCCCAGATCTCCGGGCGGGCGTTCGCCACCCCGACGAAGGGATTGTCGGGCGGGACGGCGTACTCCCGGCCCGGGCTCTTGCGATCGACGTCGATGCGATGGATCTTGCCGAGCCAGGAGGCCAGGTTCTGTCCGTGGTCGTGCGGGTCGCCGCCGGCGCCGCCGTCCCCCACGCTGAAATAGAGCAAGCCGTCGGGGCCGAAGAGCAGCGTGGAGCCGTTGTGGTTGCCGTAGGGCTTTTCGATCTCGAGCAGGATCTGCTCCGATCCCGGGTCGGCGCGATCCGGATCGGAGCGCGAGACCGTGAACCGGGACAGCACGTGCCGGCGCGGCCGCTTCGCCGAGTACCAGACGTAGAACTGGCCGTTTTTCGCGAATTGGGGATGAAAGGCCAGGCCGAGCAGGCCCTCCTCGTTGTGGCCGCGGTAGACCCGGCCTGAGATGTCGAGGAATGGCGCGGCATCCTGCGCCTCGTCGGGCTGGAACCAGGAGACCTGGCCGTCCTGCTCCACCACGAAGAAGCGCCCGGACTCGTCGGGCGGGCAGACGAGCCACACCGGGCGGTCGAACTCGAGATCCGGGAAGGCGTCGACCAGGGCCAGGTCGGGGAGGGCGGGGGCTTCGGCGTCGGCGGGGAGCGGGTTCCGCCGCAGGCGGTCGTGGCTCGCGGTCTGGCCGCAGGCGTCGACGGCAGAGAGGAGGAGAGCGGCGAGGAGGACCATGAGGGGACGCAGGGTCACGGGCGTGTCTCCGAAGGAATCCGGGGCCAGGCGGCCGCCGGAGGACCGGCTGATTTGCGGCGTCCCCCGGGGTCTGGTCCGGCGGCAGGGTGCGCAACGCGCGTCGCGCTCCTCGATCGCGATTCCGACGCCGACGGAGAGACCGAAACCTCGACCGGCGGCCGTTGCACCTACGGTCGATGCCGCGAATGTACGCCTGCCGGGTTCCCGGTTCAAGGCTCGCGCATTCGCTTCGCCCCTCCGCCGAGGGCCTCGACCCGCATCGCAAGGGCCTCCCGCTCGCCCACACAGCCCTCCCAGCATGTGATGGTGGACGCGTTGGACATCCCCGGCCCGGCGGGGGCAACCCCGAGCGCCCTCGAGCCGGTCGATGCCCCCTTCGGCCGGTAGCGCCTGCATGGGCGGATCGGCGAGCCTCGCGCGATGGCCCCCACGGCTCGCGTCCGGGACATTCGCCGCCCGCGCAAGAATCGACGTCGTCCAAATCCCGCCCTAGATCGTCAAGAGGGTGTGGCCCCTGCAGAGGAGACGACGTCATGAAGCGAATCCTGCCCGCCCTGCTGCTGATCGCCGCCGCCGGGTGCATCGAACGGACCGAAACGATCACCGTCCGCGAGGGCGGGTCCGCCCGGATCGAGGTCGCGATCAAAGGCGACCCCGGCGACGTGAAGGAAGGCGAAGCCCTGCCGTCGGCGGAATCCGGCTGGGAGGTGACCGACCGGACCGAGAAGGACGACGCGGGCAAGGAGACGCTCACGCGGTCGGCGACGCGGGAGGTCGCGGCCGGGGCGGCGATCCCCGCGAGCTTCGCCGCCGAAGGCGGCCGAGCGGCGCAGCTGGGGCTTGCCTTTCCCACCACCGTCACGCTCGACCGCCGCGAGGACGGGACGTATTATCACTTCCGGCGGGCCTACGCGCGGCGCGCCTGGTGGCCGGTGGAGTTCCTGCGCCAGGAATTCTTCGAGACCGACGACATCAAGGCGATCCTGGCCAAGGATCCCAAGACGCTCGCGGAAGCCGAGCGCACCCGGTTGGTGCAGGCCCTGGTCGAGTACAGTGCGCAGGAGATCGGCATGTTCGTGCAGACGGCGGCGGAAGCCCTGCCGGAGCCGCTGCCCCAGCTCGCGTTCCTGAAGGCGCGCGCGCATGCCCAGGCCGTCTACCGCGACTCGAAGCTGGCCGATCGCGTGGTCGCCCTGCTCACCTCCGACGCGAAAGCCGACCTCGGGCCGCTCGAGCAGGAGGTGCGCCGCGGCGTGCGCGACGCAACGGCGAAGTCGCTGCGGGAATCGGGCGTGCCCGCGGCGGCGATCGACGTGTACCTCGATCGGTTGCAGGACGTGCGCGACGCCCACGACCTCACCCAGGACCTGGGCGACGAGCACTGGACCGTGACCGTGAAACTGCCGGGCCGGATCGTCGGCGACAATTCGGATGCGCCGGGGGAGGGGGACCGGGCAGCGGGCGCAGTCGCGTGGCGCTTTCCCGGCAAGGCGCTGTGCGACCGGGACCTGATCCTGCTGGCGACCTCTTTCGTACCGAAGGAAAGCCAGGCGGAGAAGCGATGACCTTCGCGCACGTCGGGGAAGCCGAGCTGGAGGCGATGCGGTCCCGCATCTACCGCTGGGCCTATCGCATTCTGCGGAACCACGACGACGCGCTGGACGCTACGCAGAACGTGCTCCTGCGGGCGCTGGCCGCGGGTCCGGCGGGACTGGCCGGAATCGAGCGCCCGCTTGCCTGGCTGCGCCGGGTGACGGTTCGTCACTGCATCGATCTCCTGCGCGCCCGGCGTCCCGCGGCGGGCGGGCTGGACGGGCTCGCCGGAGCCGCGGATTCGGCGGAGTCCTCCGAGCGCGGGCGGCGGATTGCGGCGGCGCTCGGGGCGCTCACCCCGCACCAGCGGGCGGTGCTGACGGCGAAGACATACGACCGGGAGACGTTCGAGGAAATCGCGGCGTCGCTGGGGATGGCGACGAGCACGGCCAAGACGCATTACCTGCGGGCGCTGCGCCGCCTGCGCGACCTGCTGGGCCCGAAGGAGTCGAACCTGCCATGACCTGCGAAGAGCTCGAGGGGCTGCTGGCGGACTTTCTCGGCGCGGAGTTGGAGGACTCCGACCGCCGGCGGGTGGACGCGCACCTGGCGGAGTGCGCCCAGTGCCGGCGCGAAGTCCGCGAGTTGCAGGCCAGCCTGGCGGCGCTCGCCGAGTCGCCCGACGTCGGGTTCGAGGACGCGGCGCGCCGGACCGCCGGCCTGGAGGTCCGCCGCCGGGAGCCCAGAGCGCGGCGGCTCGCGCGCGTGCTCGTGCCCGCGGCGGCGGTGCTGCTGCTCGGCCTGGCGCTGGGCTGGCGGCTGGGCGCGGCGCAGTCCTCGCACCTGCGGGCTCCGGGGGAAACGGCGCGGGCGCACCAGCGCGGGATCCATCCGGGCTGGGTGGCGGCGGCCGCGAGGGCGTTCGGGGATCGCGCCCAGGCACCGATCCCGGAGCGGCGGTGATAGCGGAAGGTCACGGAGCTCCGACCGATGGCGGCGACCGCGACTTCCAGAGAGAGGATGTCGCCGAACTCGAGCGGCGTGCGGAAGTCCGACGATCGTCCGCTTGCCCTCGTCGGCGGTGGCGGCGGCGGGGTCGCCGAAGTAGGCGGGCGGGCCCCCGGCGTCCGCGAACGTGCGCTTGCCCGCGCGGATCGCTTGCGACAGCGAGACGGGGTTGGGCGCGAGCGTTCGCCGCACGTCTTCGCGCACGAGGTCGGGGCGTTCGGCGAGGACGACGGATCCTTCGTATCGCCCCGCATGGCACGCGCCGCTCCTGAACTCGTCGCCGAGGCGGAGCGCCCAGGGTTTGCGGGTCACGTCGGGGAAGGCGACCTTGAGCCTGCCGTCGGCGCGGATTTGGTCGGCCGCGGCGGCGAGCGCGGCGACGTGCGCCGGGTCGAGATGGGCGTTGGCGATCGCGAGGAAGCGGAAACCGTGCGCGGCGAGTGCGCGCGCGACGTCGACGAGCAGCGCCGCGGCTTGCTACCTTCAGTGGCATTCAGGAGCTTCCCGCCATGAGCTTCGATCCCCCCGCCGTGTCCTGCAGGCCTTGACAAGATAACCTAAAGGTTATAGCCTGTTCTCATGAGTTCACGCGAAGTGCTGCGCCTCTTGAGGGCGGACGGCTGGTTCGTGGTGGACGTGAGCGGCTCCCACCACCAGCTCAAGCATCCGACGAAACGCGGGCGGGTGACGGTGCCGCATCCGAAGAAGGACATTCCGAGAGGCACATTGAAGAGCATCGAGCAGCAGTCCGGGGTGAAGCTCACCTGACGGAGGCAGCCATGAACTACCATGCGGTCATCACCCGGGAGGGACGCAACACGCTCGCGAAGTTCCCGGATTGTGCCGGCTGCCAGACCTTCGCGGAACCGGGTGAGGACATCAAGGCACAGGCCCAAGACGCCCTTGAAGGGTGGCTTCGCGCTCACCTGATCGATGGCGAGGCCCCTCCTCGTCCGTCGGCGCGGTCGCGCTGCCCCAAGGGCGCACGTCTCTTGGGGGTCGAGGTCACGCCCAAGCTTGCGGTCAGACTGGCCATCCGGTGGGCTCGACAGGACGCGGGCCTGACGCAGGCGCAGCTCGCCGAGCGCGCAGGCGTGAGCCAGCCGCAGATTGCGAAGCTGGAGCATCCGCGCGCGAACCCGACCATCGACACGCTGGAGAAGGTTGCCCGGGCGCTGGGACTTCGCCTCGAGGTCGCGCTCACCGAGGTGTGAAGAGACCGCGGGTCGCGTTGGCGTGCTCGACCAGATGGGCCGTCCCGGAGCGGCGGTGACCTATTCGCCCGCGAATGGAGGCCGGAGCACCCACCGGCGTCAGCACCGTGTGCGGACCCCGAGATTCTTCGGCAGAGGCGCGCCCGAGTAGCACGACCGCGTCCCGCTCCAGGCCGATATCCAGCGATTCGGGCATGAGGGCAGACGGCGATGTCGCCGTTCATTTCGGCGTGGACGTTGCACGGGAGCGCGATCACGCCCGGCTTGTCCGCCCCGGTCGTGCACCGTTCGCACGCATTACCCCGCCGAAGGCTGCGAGGCCTTCGCCCCTGGACGGCGCGCAAGCCGCAGGAGCAGGTAGAGTTCGATGCCGATGATCACCAGCAGGTCCCAAGGGACGGGTTCTCCGAACTCCTCCTTCACCCCGGGCGCACCCCGCGTGGGGTTGGCGGCCGGTTCCGGGTGCGCCAGATTGCGCACGTAGGCGGCCAGCGCCGGGATCCGCTCCTCCCCGACCGTCCGACCCCACGGACCGCAGAGGGCCGACTTCCCCGCGGCCGCGGTGCCCGCGCGAAGGATCTGCGCGATCCTGCCCTCGTCCGCGGTGAGGGCGGTCAGGTCCGCGGGCTTCACACCCAGGTCGGCGGACCACAGTCGTCCGTCCCCCTTGCCTCGGTCACCGTGACAGTGCGCGCAGGTGCGGCCATACACCGCCTGCGGCGAATCCTGAAAGGCCGCGCGGGCCTCGTTGCGGCGGTCGATCAGGTCCAATCCGGGGAGCATGGCCAGCGGCCGCGGCAAGGGCGGCGCGGGTTTCATTTCTTCTCCGGCCGTTGGTTTCTCCGTCCGAGTCGAAAGGTACAGGGCCAGGGACCGAGCGTCCTCCTCGGATAGGCCGTGATCCGGCTCGACGGTCAGCGGGTTGACCCGGCGGGGATCCCGGAGGTGGGCGTAGAGGTTGCCGGGCCTCACCCGGTCGGCGACACGATCGAGGCTGGGCCCGACGGCGCCGCCTGGGCCCTCGCCGGTAGTATGGCAAGCGACACACCCCCGCACCCGGAACAGGTCGCGCCCCCGGTCCACCTCACCGGGTTTCGCCGGCCCGCCCGGCACGTCGGCGGGAATGCCCGGATCGACGAACCCGGCGCCGATGGCTTCCGCAAGGGTCGCGGCTTCCTTCTCGGTGAGGTTGAAGAGGGGCATCTGTTCCGAGAGCGGTCGAATCGTGTCGGGCCGGTGGACGAACGCACGGATCCACTCCGGTTTCAGCCGGCCCCCTTCCGCAGTGAGGTCGGGCGCGTAGGCGCCGCCCCGCCCGGCTACCCTGTGGCACGTGAGACAGCGCAAATCGTACACGAGGGCGGCGAACGAACCTTCCGGAGGGGTGGGCGTTTCCCGAGACGGCGGCAGCACCTCGGGGATGCCGCGGATGTCGTGGCACGCCACGCAACGGGACAGCTCGATCAGGCGCTTGCCGTCCGCCGCGAGTGCGTGATCGGCGCGGAGGTCCGCGCTTCCGTCCGTGCCGGCGCCTCGCGCGCGGAACGTGCCGAACTGGGCGTCGCGCAGCAGGTATTCGACCAGCGCGCGGATCTCGCGGTCGGAGAACCGGAAGCGCGGCATGAGCGTGTGCGGGAAGTAGGTCTTGGGATCGTGCAGCCACCGGTAGAGCCAGTCGCGCTCGAGCTTGTGGGCGCCGAAACTCAGGTCCATGCCGCCGACGCGCAGGTCCACGAACCCGCCGATGAACTGGCCCCGCGCATCGTTCGCCACCGGGCTGTTGACGACGTGACAGATCGAGCAGCGCGACCGGCCCCAGACGGCCTGCCCCTCTTCGAGGAGACCGCACAGCTCGTCCAGCGCGCCCTCGTCCCGCTCGAGTTCCTCCTCGCCGTGGACGACCCATTCGGGCCATGCCACGGCGGGGAGGTCCGGGTCGGCCACGCTGCGGAGGTAGGCCATGATGCGCACGACTTCTTCCTCCGTGAGACGCAGGTCGGGCATGCGCGCGGCGGGGTGGTGCCGCGGCTGGAGCAGCTTTTCGCGAATCCAGTCGGGATGGGCCTTATGGAAGACGTTGGTGAGCGGCGGCCCGTTCTTGCGTCGCTCGTACGCGTTGAACGGTGGCTCGGCGGTCCCGGGCGCCTCCTGCCCCGCCAGCGGCCGCGCCAGGAGCAGGCTCCCGGTCAGCGCGAGGAGTGCCGTCATGCACCGAAGCGTCATCGCCGCACCCCCTGGGCCACGGCGAGGAGAGCCACAAGCGCGCCCAGCGCGGCGCAGGCGGCTGCGTACGTGGGTCGGCGGGAGGGCGGCGGATCGAGGCGGACGTACATCCACGTGGAGAGGGCTCGGCGATTCCCCCGCTCCATCGCGGCCCCGTCCTGGACGGAGAACAGGACGGGAACGAACTCGCCGCTCCGGAAGGTGACGTCCGGTACCACGGCGTCGGCGGGCGCGAGTCGCCGGCGGAAGACCACGCGACGTCGTCCTTCCCGGAACGAAGACGAGCAGGACAACGAGCCCGCGACCGGGTCCACGCGGCCGGGCCCCCGCGCGACGCGTTCCTCCGCCCGATCCGGGGCGCTCCAATGCCACACCCGCACCGGTTCCTCCTCGCTGCCGAGGAGGAAGTAGGGCTTGCCTCCGCCCCCCCCGGTGCGCGCCGGGAACTGCAGGCCGGCGGCGTCGGGAACGGGACCCTGGTCGGTCGGATCGTTCCACTCGACCCGGAAGGCGATCTCGTCGCCGCTCCACAGGGCGCGGGCATGGACACTGCCCACGGTAGGCGCCCACCAGCGGTACGGAGGATCCAGCGTGACTTGCCCGGACAGGGGTACGCACACGGGCTTCGCGCCCTCCCACTCCGGAGCGTCCGGATCCCCCGGCAGCGGCCCTTCCACGCGCGCGGCCGTGACGACGAAGTCCTCGGCCGCACTCTCCCGATTCAAGGACGCGACATAGTGCGCGAGGTCCCAGCGCTCCGCATCGGTCAGCAAGTCGGCGTAGGGACCCATCAACGTGCCGTTCAAACCGGTGGTGATGCGTCGGTAGATTTCCGTGAGATCCGTTCCCCCCTTGAAGGTCCAGCCCCGGGTGAAGTCGCGGGCCCGCACGGGGTGGCCCCACTCGTAGTTCAGCGTGGCGGTGATCGGACCGTCCCCGTGCCCCTCCCGGCCGTGACAGTGGTGGCACCTGGCTTCCACGAACAGTTTCGCGCCCCGCGCGACGGAGGCGGGACCGGCGGGAGGGGGCCCGACGGGCTCGCGCGATTCCTCCCGGAACCGAGGGCTGAACGACCGGATGTAACCGACGACCGCGCGGATCTCATCGTCGGTGAGGATCCCGCGCCAGGCCGGCATGGGCGTATCCGGGATGCCGCGCGCGACGATCCGGACCAGGTCCTCGTCGGTGGGCAGCCGTCCGTGGGGAGTGGAGCGAATCCGGTATTCCGCCGCGACGAAGTCGCGCGGGCGCGGGTACATGGACTCCGCCGACCGGCCGTCGCCCCGGCCGGACTCCCCATGGCACCACACGCACCGGGCACCGTAGATCTTCTTGCCGGAGGCGAGGTCGTCGGCCCGGGCGGAGACTCCGCCCAGGATCAACAGCGCCACCAGGTCGTACACCTCCTGCGGGGTGAAGACCTGGGCGAAGTTGCCGGGCATCATCGATTGGGTCCGCCTCATGATGATCGGGTGGTCCGGGTTGCGCGGATCCTCGGCGCCGGCGAGGGAACTCATGGGGATCAGGACCTCTTCCACCTCGTTGTACTCATTGCGAACGAGGACGGTCAGGTCGCGGCGCGGACGGGCGAACGTGAGCACCTGCTTCTTGCCGCCGCGGACGACTTCCGCCTCGAACGTCTCCACCTCCCCGAGGTTTTTCAGCACGCCGTCGTACTGGTCCCCGTCGGCGGTCCAGATCCCCCACAGATCATAGCCTTTCACGATGACCGCGTTCGGGTCGAGGATCGACTCGAGGATGTACTCGGGACTCTGCGATGCGCCGATGGCGCGCAAGTCCGGGCAGGTGTCCGCACCCCCGGAATCGATGCGGTGGCACACCTTGCACGACTTGTCGAACAGCGTCAGGCCGCGGGCGCGGTCGCCGGCGAGAATGGGCAAGGGCAGTTCCCGGTCCGCGTGGTCGCGGCCGGGCCGAAGCAGCCCCTTGCGCCACGGTTCCTGCGCCTGCTTCAGCTCTTCGACGAACGCGGGATCCGTCGTCCCGCCGAGGGCATTCAAGTAGGCGAGCACGGCCAGGATCTCGTCGTGGGCAAGGGCGATCGGCGGCTGGTTCACCGGCCGCATCTGATTCTTCGGATAGCCGGGAACGACGAAGGCGTTGGGGTCGTACACCGATTCCACCAGGTACCCCGCGCCGCCGAGGCCGGGCCTCCGCTTCGAGGCGCGCTCCCCCAGGCCTGCCTGATTCGGACAGCGCGCCTTGGGGTCCTCGCCGACGGAGTGGCAGGTGAGACACTGGGCGCCGAAGATCTGCTTGCCGACGGCGACCAACTGCTCCGGCGTCTCGCCGATCTTCGCGGTTCTCTCGACGTTGGCGCTCTTGATCTGCGGGATCGTGTTGCAGATCCAGACGAAGGCGCCGGCGCCGGCGAGGACGAACAGGACCACGTTCCGATTCCGGTTCATGCGGGCCGCTCCTCGGCAGCCGGGCGCATGCCGAAGCGGAAGATCGCGACGCACAGGAACAGGAAGACGAGCGTGCAGGAGGCGATCACGAAGGAGGCGTAGCCCATCGTGGGGGTGAACGCCGTGTCCGACAGGTCGCGCATGGTCCCCACGCCGTAGACGTGCCAGGTCTCCCGGATCCCGGCGCGGACGAAGCCCATCAGGCCGATCAGCAGCGTGAACGTGCCGCCAGCAGGATGAGGACGTACTGCAACCGGACGGGCATCTTTGCCCCACTCGATGGCGCCGAGCGACTCGGCGCCGAAATACAGGAAAAGATCGATGGCGGTCACGAAACCAGCGCGAACAGGACCGCCACGACCTGGTAGACGGAATACCCGATGCGGATGTTGGCCTCGACGAAGTACCCCAGGATGCCATGGAAGACGACGATGCCCGCGGCGACGAGCATGATCGCGCCCTGGAGCAGGCCGCCGATTCGCCCGCGCACAACTCGAAATGGGGGCTTCTCCGCTTGCCGACAAGCAACTTGCGTGCCGACTGATTCGATTCGCCACTCCCACCGCAGTGTCCGCACCCTGACCCTCGGCCTTGGCCCGCGAATTGCGAAATGATCGGGCGACGTCCACGAATCCCACGGCAAAGGATGAACCGCGAGCGCACGGGTTCCTCTTCGAGAAGCGCGAGGGCATGGTCGCTCCACGGGACGGGGATGGCGGGGAGCTTGCGGCGGAACCCGGCGATGCGGCGGCAACGTGCGGACGTGCGACCTGGCGGATACAATGCGCGGTGACGGTCGAGCCGGCGGAGCTCGTGGGGCTGCTGCGGCGGCGCCCGGCGGTCGCCCCCGTCGAACGCCCAACCTGAGAAGTGCGGAGATGGTCACAGCGACGCCCACGCCGCCGGCGACCGCGACGCGACCGGCGCCCGGCACCCGCGCTCCGGAGCGGGCCCGGGTCTGGCTGACGGTCCTGGGGACGGTCGCCGCCGCGGCGGGGCTGGCCGTGCTGCACGCGCTGGTCCTGGCAAACGTCACGACCGATGCGGTCACGCGCATGCTCGAGAATGAGGATCGCCGGTGGGTCGGCGCAGGCGTGAGGGACGAGGTCCGGGAGCGGTTTCAGGACCGCCTGTTCGAGACCCTGCGCCAGGAGGAGGGGCGGGCCCAGCTCGGCGCGGAGCTGCTCGAGCTGATGCGACGCTACGCCGCCTTCCGGATCAAGGTGTACGATGCCCAGGGCACGGTGCTCTGGTCGGACGATCCGCGCCTGATCGGCCGCGCGTTCCCGGACAACCATCTGCTCCGACCGGCGCTGGCGGGCGAGGTGGTGAGCAAGATAGAGCCCCCGGTGCGCACGGAGCACGCGTATGAGCGCGGACAGGCGGAGTTCGTGATCGAGACCTACGTGCCGATTCGCGCGGCGGACGGCCGGGTGTCGGGCGTGGTGGAGGTGTACCGCCGGGCGGACGAGCTGGTGGCGGAGACGGCCCGGGTGCGCGAGGTGGTGTGGCTGGGCGCAGGTGTCGCGACGGCGGCGCTGTGCGCGAGCCTGGCCTTGATCATCGGCCTGGGCCACCGGCGCGTACTGCACCTGCACCGCCAGGTCCAGGCGGCGAACGACGATCTGGGGCGGGAGAAGGCGAAGCTCGAGGCTGTGCTCGAGAGCGTAGGCATGGGACTCTGTCTGGTGGACGGGGGGCACCGCATCCTCTGGGCCAACCGCGTGCTCGCGGGCTGGGCCGCGGCGCCGGCAGGGCTGGCCGGGCAGCCCTGCTACCGGACGTGCTGGGGGCAGGACGCGGCGTGCGCGGGCTGCGTCAGCGCCGCCGCTCTGACCACCGGTCGTGAGGCCCGGATGGAACGGGTCCACGTCCTCGAGGGGAGGGAACGGCACTTCCAGCATGTCGCCTGGCCGGTACTGGACGCGGAGGGGGGCATGTCGCACGCGGTGGAGTTGGTGCAGGACGTGACCGACCGGGTCGAGCTCGAGGCGCAGCTCCGCCATGCGACCAAGCTGGCGGCGTTGGGGGAAATCGCCGCCGGCGTCGCCCACGAGGTCAACAACCCGACCGGCGTGATCCTGGCGACGGCCACCCACCTCCTGTCCCAGGCACCCGCGGAGATGAAGGACAACCTGGGCCTGATCGCGTCCAACGCCGAGCGGATCTCCCGGACCACGAGCGCGCTCCTTGGGTTCGCGCGCCGGTCGAAGGTCGAGCGGCGGCCGGTCGCGTTGAACCGGATCGTCGAGGACACGCTCCCGCTGGCGCGTCAGCGGATTGCCCAAGGGATTGAGCTGACGGTCGAGCTGGCCGAGGGGCTGCCTGCGGTGACGGCCGGTGCCGACGATCTCCAAGTCGTGCTCCTCAACCTCGTCAACAACGCGTGCGACGCCATGCCGTCGGGCGGAGCGCTGCGCGTGGCAACGCGCGCGGCCGGGCCCGACCGCGTGGCGCTCGAGGTGGCCGACGGCGGGTGCGGCATTCCTCCGGAGCACATGGACCGGATCTTCGGCCCGTTCTTCTCGACCAAGGCGCCGGGGAAGGGCACCGGGCTCGGGCTCGCGATCTGCCAGAGCCTGGTGGCAGCGCTTGGCGGCCGGATCTCGGTCACGAGCGCACCGGGACGCGGGAGCACCTTCTTCGTCGAGCTGCCGGCGTGCCGGGAGTCAGGTCCATGAAGACCTTCAGCGTGCTCGTGGTGGACGACGAACCGGACATGCTCCAGATCTGCCGGGACATCCTGCGAAGCTGCACGCTGGATGAGGGCAAGGTCGAGGTCGCCACGGAGAGCGACCCGCGGCGTGCCGCCGTCCGCATCGGCGCGGAGCGCCCTGATGTCCTCTTCGTGGACCTGCGGATGCCGGACGTGAGCGGGCTCGAGCTGGCGCGCATGTCTCGCGAGCAGGACCCGGACCGGCCCGTCGTGCTCCTCACCGGCTACCCCTCGATCGAGACGGCCGTGGAGGCCGTGCGCCAGGGGGCCTTCGACTACATCACCAAGCCGTTTGCCGCCGACCACATCAAATCGGTCCTGCTCCGGGCCCTGGACCACCGCCGCCAAGCGCACGATGGGTGGCAACGCCGCCCGCCCCCGCCGACCGCCGAGGAGGGCGAGCCCTACCTCGGCGTCAGCGAGGCGGTGCGCGACCTGCTGGAGACTGCCGACCGGTTCGGCGCGTCCGAGGCGAACATCCTGATCGTCGGAGAGACCGGGACCGGGAAGACGCTTCTGGCGCAACGCATCCACGGCCGGAGCGCGCGCCGGGAGTCGCCCTTCGTCCAAGTGGACTGCGGCGCCCTCTCCGAGACGCTGCTGGAAAGCGAGCTCTTCGGCCACGAGAAAGGGGCCTTCACCGGGGCGGTCTCCTCCCGGCACGGCCTCCTGGCGGCGGCCGCCGCAGGCAGCTTCTTCCTCGATGACGTGTGCGCCTTGCCGCTCCGCCTCCAGTCGAAGCTCCTCGGCGTCCTGCAAGAGCGGTGGTTCCGGCGCGTGGGGGGGAATCAGTCGATCCGCGTAGACGCGCGCTTCATCGCCGCCTCGAACCAGCCGCCGGAACAGGAGGTTCGCTCGGGCCGGCTGCGCGAGGACCTCTTCTTCCGCCTGAACATCCTGCGGCTGGACGTGCCCCCGCTGCGAGCTCGGCCGGAGGACGTGCCCATCCTCGCGGAGGCCTTCCTGAGGCGATTCGGCGTCTGTCGCGGGGTGGACGCCTTCGCGCCGGACGCGCTCGCCGCGCTCCGGCACTGGAGCTGGGCGGGGAACGTGCGCGAGCTGCGCAACGTGATCGAGCGCGCCTGCGTGCTGGCCGACCGCGAGGTGACGCTCGACCACCTGCCCGCGGCGATCACGGCCCTGTCGAAGACCGGCGGGCGCGCCGGCGGCCATTTCGATGAGATGCGTGCAGTGGTCATGGCGGAGTTCGAGCGTCTGTTTTTCCTGCGGCTGTGCAAGACCTCCGGCGGCAACATCTCCCGGGCCGCCCGGGACTCAGGTCTATCCCGGAATACCATCTACCGCTACATCGCGAAGCACGGCTTGGACTTCGGGACAACCCACGATCCGCATCCGGAGGCCGACCCCGGTCCAGACGCCTGACCCGGCCGGTCCGCTCCACCTGCGGTCCGACTGCTCCATCTGTGGGACACCTGTTCCGGCGCTAGAGCAACGCTCCCATGGTGTGCGGCGCGCGCCGGTTGCGAACGGAACGCGGGACCACGGCGCACTCGGTGTGGCACGGCCTGCGCAACTCCACTCCTGGCCGCGCGGCAATCGACCTTCACCCTGCCCGATTCGCACGCGGAACGGCATTTGCTAAAACGAGTGCGTCTCGGGTCGTCTGGCCCTGTCTCTGCGTTAGGAGGGTGCGTCGTGAAACGTTCGCTTCTTGTGATCGGGTTGCTCCTCTGGATCGGCGCGGAAGCGTGGGCAATCCCTCCCTTCGCGCGCAGGTACAAGACCGCTTGCCAGACCTGCCATGTGATCATCCCCAAGCTCAACACCTTCGGTGAGGCGTTCCGTCTCAATGGCTATCGGATCCCCGAGGAAGACGAGGCCTTCATCAAGGACGAGCCTCTGAGCCAGGGTGCAGACCAGTGGCGGGATCTCTTCCCGCAGGCGATCTGGCCGGCCGACATTGCGGGGATGCCGCCGATCGGATTGCGCATCATCAGCGATCTCGAGGTGACCGACGCGGAGTCGGACGGCCGCCGGATGAACTTCGAATTCCCCTATGAGTTCGAGATCCTGTCCGGCGGGCGGATCGGCGACCAGATCGGCTTCTTCGCCGAAGTCGAGTGGAAGCAGCAGGGTGTAGCCGAGATCAAGCAGACCTACATGGTCGTGAACGATTTCCTGGGCTGGCTGGGCGTGCCCGAGAAACTGGTGAACCTGCGCGTCGGTTTGATGGACTTGCAGCACCTCCTGAGCTACAGCAATGTGACGCGCGCGGGCAAGTCGCATCCGCTGTGGGGCAACCTGAAGCTGAGCGACTATACGATGGGAACTGCGGCCGCCAACATCCGGTCGGACGTCGGGTTCCGCCTCCAGGACAACCAGCCTGCGATCGAGCTCTACAGCATCGCCTTCAAGCGCCTGCTGTTGGCTGTCGGTTGGGCCACGGGGAACGGCGAGGCCCGCTTCGACAACGATACCCACAAGGACATCTACTACAAGGTCAAGCTGAAGCTCTTCGGCCGGGATTTCCACGGTCGCGTCGAGGAAGAGACCACCAGCACCGACACGAAGTCCTCGGGTGGCTGGGTAGACAACTCCATCCTGCTGGAGCACTTCGGCTACTTCGGCGCCGCGCCTGCGGCGGATGCCGCGAACAATGCGGTCACCGCAGGGAACAAGCATCCGCAGAGTTCGTTCAACTTCCTCGGAGGCGCCATCCGCGGACTGTACGAGAACCTGGATCTTTCGGTTGGTGCGGTTTGGGGACACTATGACGACCCCTGGGGCACCAGTTCCAGGGAAGACACGGACACCTTCACTTGGTTTGCGAAGGCGGAATACCAGTTCCTCCCCTGGCTGATGGGACGGGTCGTCTACGAGTCATTCGTCATGGATGAACCTGACGACGTGGCGAAGCTCTTTAGACCGGCCGCTACCCTCGAGAAGGCGGGCTGGACATACAACGCCGCGCTGGACCGGAGCCGGATCCTCTACGGACCGGTGATCGCCCTGCGGTCGAACATTGCTATCCGTGTGGAGCACGAGTTGTATCTCGAGCATGATGGAGCGGACCGTGCCAGAATGGACAAGCCGAGCGCCTTCTGGCTCCGGCTGGACTTTGCCTGGTAGTTTCCTCCGGGCGGCAGGCAGGAGTCCGGAGCGCTTGACGACGGGGGCCGCGGCAGGGTTGCTGATCTGTGTCACCTGCGGCTGCCTGGATTCCGGGACGCGCCGGGCGCCTGAGGAACAGGGCCACTACACCCGCGCCGAGTCTTCGGCGACCAGCAGGGATGATCTTGACCGGGTCAAGCAGGAACTGCGCGAGGATCTGCGGGCAGAGATACGGAGCATCGTCGAGGAGGTGCGCGCCGAGGCGCGCACCGACCCCATGGATGCGGGCTCCGGCCGCGAGGCAACGACGTCGGCCCCGAAGACCGTGCCGGATCGCCGCGCGCCGCTCCGGGTTCTGTCCGCCCCCTCCGCGGCGGCGCCGGCCGCCGAGCCCGAAGCCCTCTTCCCGGAGCGGCGCGGGCCGCACGAGCGGCTGGCAACCGTCTTCGTCGGTGGCGTGCGAGGTCGGGTTCTGCACCGTGGCAGCCCCGTCCCGCGTTGTCGGGTCAAGCTGGTCGAGATGAAGGAAGTCGCTCCCCTCCTCTTCGCGGACTTCGCCCTCGGTAAATCGTACGCCTCCGAGACCGGCGACGACGGCGGCTTCGAGTTGGCGGAGATCCCCGTAGGCGCCTACAAGATCAAGTGGGTCCCGCCGGGCGGGAACGCCTGGGTCCGCTTCCTGAACCCCGAGCCCGATCTCGTGGTGAAGGCGGGCGAGGTCTTCCACTTGAGGCCGATCGACGTGGCCCAGCCCGCGATCCCCAACCGGTGAACGGTCCTAGTGGCCCAGCCAAGGAGGAACGACATGTCGCGAGTCTTGCTGCGGTGCGCGCTGGCCGCGACCATGCTGGGGGTGCTGGTGTGCCTCGGGCTCGTGCTGCCGAGGGTCCGGGCGGAAGGGGAGGCCGGCGGCCCGTGCAAGCACGCGTGGTACACCCAATGCCTCTGTCCCGGCGGCGCCGCTTGCTGCGGCTGCGCCGGCTGCACGCCAGGCTCGGGATGTCCTTGCGCGACGCGGCCGGCCTCCGGGCGCGGCGCGGTCCGGGGCGTCCTGAAAAGTCCTTATGTGAAGCGCTGGCCTGCCGTCGTCTATTTGGAGGACGCCCCGGGCGCCGGGGTCCTCCCGCCCAGGAACCCCGTCATGGATCAGGTGAACCTGATCTTCACCCCGCGCATCCTGCCCGTCGTGGTCGGGAGCACGGTGGACTTCCCTAACAACGACAAGGTCCGACACAGCGTCTACACCACGCCGACCTCGCCCGTGGCCTTCAATCTCGGCAGTTACCCCGCCGGCGAGAAGCGGCAGGTGAAGTTCGACAAGATCGGCGCAGCCGTTCTCCTGTGCAACGTGCACGCCGAGATGGTCGGCTACGTGGTCGTCTGCCCGAACCCCTACTTCACGCTGACCCCCAAGGGACAGGACACGTTCCTGATACCGAACGTGCCCCCGGGCCGGTATCAGCTCACCTTCTATCACGAGAAGCTCGCTCCCGTGCGGCTGCCGGTGGAGGTGCGCGCCGGGGCGGAGACCGAGGTCGAGTTCGCCAAGCTGGAGAAGCGGTGACGATGAACAAGCTGGGAAGTGTGGTCGTCATGGTTGCGGTATTGGCCGCAGTGAGCGTGGCGGGCCGGGCGGGAGGCGACGAACCGGCGCCGGGGCCGGCGGCCGGCGCGGGGGCCGGCCCCGGCGGGGGCCCGGC
>ORJL010807258.1_pt1 | contig 22339 bp, 20 predicted proteins | sample 1779941 | NCBI WGS metagenome assembly ORJL01 (sample SAMEA104232317, study PRJEB22302) | groundwater metagenome | biome: forest; feature: aquifer; material: groundwater | place: USA | collected 2011-08-07 | depth 5.8 m
GCTCACTGCCGATAAAGAACGCTTCATGCCGTGGAAGACCATCGCCGGTGACACGCTGGCAGAGGGTCACGCCATTGAGTTGGAAGTGCTTCTGCGCGGTGTATTCGAGAAACGCCGCTTCCTCGATCTCGTGCGCTACTTCATAGTCTTTGAAGATGACGGCGTCGGTCAGCCTATCAAGAAGATGGCGGGCTATCACCAGTTCCATGCCGTCAACATGGCGATTGAGCAAACCCTCCGCGCTTCGACGGAAAAAGGAAACAAGGTTGCCGAGAGCCGCGGGCATTACTTAACACATCAACCGCGCGGCGCCAAGCCGGGTGACCGTCGAATCGGTGTTGTCTGGCATACGCAGGGTTCCGGCAAAAGCCTGACGATGGCCTTTTACGCGGGGCGCATCGTTCTTCATCCCGCGATGGAAAACCCAACCATTGTTGTGATCACCGACCGCAACGATTTAGATGACCAACTCTTCGGCACGTTCTCGCGCTGTAAAGATTTGCTGCGCCAGTCCCCTGTCCAGGCGGAAAGTCGCGATGCTTTGGCGGACCTACTTCGCAAGTCCGCTTCAGGCGGGATTATTTTCACGACCATTCAAAAGTTCGTTTCCCCCTCTCCTTTTAGGAGAGGGGCTAGGGGTGAGGTCGCATTATCCGAGCGGCGTAATATTGTTGTGATCGCCGATGAGGCCCATCGTAGCCAATACGATTTTATTGACGGCTACGCCCACGCCATGCACGAGGCCCTGCCGAACGCGTCGTTTATCGGCTTCACAGGCACGCCGATTGAACTCAAAGACGCCAACACGCGCGCCGTCTTTGGCGATTATTTGAGCATTTATGACATCCAGCAGGCCGTCATCGATGGCTCGACTGTGCCGATCTATTATGAAGGTCGTCTCGCCAAACTGGAATTGAAGGCGGAAGAAAGACCGAAGATTGACCCTGAATTTGAAGAATTGACCGAAGGTGAAGAAGTCGAAGACAAAGAAAAGCTCAAGACCAAATGGGCCGCACTTGAAGCTATTGTTGGCACTGACGAACGCGTTGACTTGATTGCGCGCGATCTGTTGAAGCATTTCGATCTGCGTTTGGAAGTCATGGAAGGCAAAGCCATGATCGTGTGCATGTCCCGCCGCATCTGCGTGGACTTGTACAACACCATCATCAAACTGCGCCCCGAATGGCACTCGAATGACGACAAGCAAGGCGTTATCAAGGTTGTAATGACGGGAAGTGCTTCCGATACCGAATGGCAAAACCATATTCGCACCAAAGACCGCCGCGAAAAACTTGCCAGCCGTTTCAAAGACCCGAAGGACCCGTTCAAAGTTGCTATCGTCCGCGATATGTGGCTGACAGGCTTTGATGTGCCGTCGCTTCATACGATGTACATTGACAAACCGATGAAGGGGCACGGCCTTATGCAAGCCATCGCGCGCGTCAACCGCGTGTATGGCGATAAACCCGGCGGCCTGATCGTGGATTATCTTGGTCTGGCCTATCACCTGCAACAGGCGTTGGCCGTCTACACCGAAAGCGGCGGCAAGGGCAACACCGCCTTAGATCAAGAGGAAGCCGTTGCGCTCACCTTGCGTGAGTACGAAGTGTGCCGCGACCTATTTCATGGTTTCGATTGGTCAAGGTGGAAAAACGGTAAAGGCAATGAACAACTAAGTTTAATGAACTGGGCGCAAGATCATATTCTTGGCTTGGAAAACGGCAAACAACGTTACACCCAAACAGTCACCCGTCTTTCTCAAGCTTTTGCTCTGGCTGTGCCGAACGAAAGAGTTTTGGCAGTCCGCGACGATGTTGGCTTCTTCCAAGCCGTGCGCGCCCGCATCATCAAGTCATCACCTGAACATGAACTTCAGGCAGAGGATGTTGAGCAGGCAATCCGCCAGATTATTTCGCGCGCTGTCGCTTCTGATGAAGTCATCGACATCTTCAAAGCGGCAGGTCTAAAGAAACCGGATATATCCATTCTCTCGGACGAATTTCTGGCTGACATGAAAAACATGCCACAGCGCAACGTGGCGATTGAGTTGTTGCGAAAATTACTTGATGACGAAATTAAATTGCGCTCACGCAAGAACGTTGTTCAATCGCGCTCGTTCGCCGAAATGTTGGAACGGACCATTCGTTCCTATCAAAACCGCGCCATCGAAGTCGCCGAAGTCATCGCCGAGTTGATCGAGCTTGCCAAAGAAATGCGCGAAGCCAATAAGCGCGGCGAAGCCTTGAAACTTTCAGAGGACGAACTCGCCTTTTACGATGCTCTTGAAGTCAATGATAGTGCGGTCAAAGTAATGGGCGATGACACCCTCAAAGACATAGCCCGCGAACTTGTTAGAACGGTGCATGAGAACGCCACGATTGATTGGACGGTGAAAGAAAACGTCCGCGCAAAATTGCGTGTCATGGTGAGGCGCATCCTGAGAAGATATGGCTACCCGCCCGACATGCAGGAGAAAGCCACCCAAACTGTTTTAGAGCAGGCAGAAGTGATTGCAAAAGATTGGGCGGGGTAGTCACAAGAAAGGCGTCCCCGCTGAGAAAGGGCGCGCCAACTCTGCGACAGATACAAGTCAATGGGAGCGCGAGATTGATCACGCGAAGCGGGTCGCTTCGCGTCAGTTGTATGGGTTGACGGAGGAAGAGATAAAGGTGGTGGAGGGGAGGTAGAGCGCCCCCCTGTCCTAACGGACATCCCCGCATTTGCCCCACCTGTCGCTATGCGACACCCTCCCCATTTTCGCAAATAGTGTAAGGCCATGTTGACTCGTAAACTGCGAAAATGGGGAGGGGTGGGGAGGGGCAAAATAGGTTGACTGAGGGGGGCGAGTCGGCAAGAAGAAGAGATAACGATAAAAGTAACTCCGTGTTTTGAAAATGGCAAAAGTGGAATAGCCAGAAACTTAACCAATGGAATAGGCTTTGGTTCAAGTGAATATTATGTATTTCGTTCTATTGGCAAGACATTACCAGAATACATTTACTACTTGATTTCTGAACAAAGATTCCTTGATGAAGGTAAAAAACGAATGACGGGTACGGGTGGTTTACAAAGAGTGCCAATAGATTTTGTTGCCAATTACCAAATACCCTGCCACCTTTGGAAATCCAGCGCGAAATTGTCGCCCGCATCGAGTCCGAGCGCGCCATTGTCCACGGCAATCGGGAGTTGATCCGCTTGTATGAGGAGAAGGTCAAGAAGGTGATTGAGCGGGTGTGGGAAGGGTGAGAAATGATGTTTGATGAATTCGATCAATACTCTCAAGACCTTTTATTGGCTTAGCCGACGTGGAAAATTCTTGTTTTTCGGAAAGATTTACAATTTACCTAGGCGATTGAAGTTCTTGGTAGTTAGTAAAGGGAGAACGACATGCAAATCACATACATTGCAAGCTTTTTGGTGTCACCTGGCAAGAATATGGATAACCCGCCAAACGTGATAGGTGCCATGCTGCCACTTTTGGGACCTTTATATAAAATGCTTAATCTTGTCTTTGAAAAATCAGACGAAGAGTGTGATATTCCGATCCGATTTGTTATGGCGGATGATGGCTCGCAAAACAATGCGGCGAGGAACATAATGCTTGCTTTTATTGAAGACCCCACGCAGGAGAAAGGTAAAGTAGTGGCGGAAAGGATGAGAGACTCTACGACACCAAAATCAGGGCCTGCATTGTTTTTCATTATTCTTGGAAAAGAAGGAAAACAATCAAAGATTGTTTTATCGAGGTTTCCAGCCGATCAAGGCATTCTAGCGCAACTTAAAAAGAATACACTTCAGGTGGAGTTTATTGAGCGTGTTTTTATGAAAAACGCACAATCTTACAAAGCAGCATTGTATCGAGGTTCTTCTACAAAAGGGGATTTTTGGAACGGGGCTGCAATTGATAAACAAGCCAACGAGCTCGCAAATTATTGGATCTATGAATTTTTGTCTTCGGATTTTGAAAGTACATCAAAAGCAGGGACAAAAAGATTTGCGACAGCTATCCGAGAAGCTTCAAAGAAAGCAGTGAATCTTGAGACCAAAAAACAATTGCTTGCATTCGCGACCTTGGTTCATGGAATTGCAGGTCAAAGTGCATCCATTAATGATATGGCAGAAAGATTTGGATTATCCGAAGACTCTAGGGAGACGATAATAAGCCAGCTAGCTCACCCGGAACTAGCAAACGATGTCTTCGTTTTGGATATTGAAGAGTTTTCAAAGTCTGCAGCGTATTCAAGCATAGAGCTTGATAATGGCGGAATATTATTAGCGCCGCCAGACCAGTTTGACAGTTGTTTTCATAGAGAACTGCTCAACAGCGATCCCAATCATGTGCGCTTTACCACTGAAGGTCGAATTGTTGATGAGAGAATAAGGGGACGTAAATAATGTCAGTGGATGAACTTGAAAAACTATATGAATATCGCTACAACCATGTGCTTACAGCAGTTGCAAATAAATTAGAAAATCACATTAAAGGACTGTTGAGAGATATCCCAAGAATCGATCGCGTCTCTACGCGGGCAAAATCAATTACGAGATTTCTAAATAAGGCTCGCAAGGTGGATGGCGAAAAACCAAAATATACGGAACCGCTTAGTCAAATCCAGGATCAAATTGGAGGACGCATTATTACATTCTACAATTCAGATATTGAACCTGTCAGCAAGATAATATTGGATTACCTTGCTCCCATAGAAGAACGCATTATCGTACCCGATTCGGTGAATGAATTTGGATACGAGGGAAAACACTTTATTTTACTCATACCTAAAGATTTGATTACACCTGATTTACCTAAAGAGCATCGCCCCGTTTTTTTTGAATTGCAAATAAAAACTCTATTTCAGCATTCCTGGGCCGAGGCCAATCACGACTTGGCATATAAACCTCAATCTGAGCTAACATTAGAACAGCGAAGAAAGATAGCCTTTACGGCAGCTCAAGCTTGGGGGGCTGACAAAATTTTTGACGAATTATCCCAAGAATTACTTAAGGGTAATGCGCCAAATTAATATGAACAAAGATAAGGTTTTTCAAGAATTCATAAAGCGTATTAAACGGGGAAGAAAATTTGAAGCATGGGAAAGATCCCATTGGAATAGCAAACTCAATTCTGCTCGAGAATTTGAGGCACCCACACAATGGGAAGGTAAACGCGGGCGCGTAGATATAAAGTTAGAACTGAAAGAGGATGGAAGCGTTGTAATTGTTGAAATCAAAGCCACTAATTGGGACAAAATCAAAGGGAGCGGAGTAAGGTCAACTGCGCTGCGGCACTCACGTCAAATTTGGCGTTATATTGAAGATCACTTAACTCCTCTGGATGTAATACCAGCCATTGTTTATCCGTCCCCACCGACAACATCTGGCCGAAAAGAGCAGGTGGAGGAAATCCTGAATGAAAGAGGAATTCAGGTTGTTTGGAGAGAAGAATATCCGCTGTAATTTAGGTTTGGCAAAGTAAAAGAATTGGAAGATGCGTCGTTTATCTTCCAGGAGAGTTAACGATTTCCAAAATCAAATACGAAATCATCAAAAAGATCGGCGTGCTTTCCAAGTCCGCGCTTGCCCTGCAAAGTCCCCGCAGGGGGAGCGCCGCCGAAGGGTCGGGCTGGGCCAAGGTTGCATAGGTGAACCATGACTACTTTTGAACAAACCCTTCTCCGTGAAGTTGCCGCCTTGCCAGAGTCCCGTCAGGCAGATGTGCTGGCACTTATCCGTTTTTTGAAGATCAGCCTGCCAGACAATGAAAAGATCAGGTCGGATTTCAAGGAAGCCCTGAAAGACGCGCGCGAGACAGCGCAAAGGCTTAACGTTACACAGGAAGATATTGACGCCGAAATTCGCGCCGTGCGGCAATGAATAGAAATGCTCTACGCTAAGGGGAATCAAAATGTCTGAAATCAAATACGAAATCGTCAAAAAGATCGGCGTGCTATCCAAGTCCGAATCGGGCTGGGCCAAGGAACTCAACCTGATCAGTTGGAACGACCGAGAGCCGAAATACGACATCCGCGAATGGTCACCGGACCGCGAGAAGATGGGCAAAGGGGCAACCCTATCCAAAGAAGAGTTGCTGGCGCTGAAGGAGTTGCTGAATACAATGGATCTGTAAATTCATTACTGGGAGATGTCCATTTATGACGCATGTATTTTCTTTTTACGACACGATCAGCCAATGCTGGGATGTTTTCTACTCGGAGTACCGCAGACTGGCCGAGGTCCTTGGTCACCCCCCTTTCGAATTTGAGACGCCAAAGCACTCAATCATTAATGAATACGTCCCGAAGAATGGCGACGAAATAATGGTCAATTTTTGGGACGGGGATCGCAAACAAATCCTCCTGGTGGTGGAGGCGGAAATCGTACCAGATGAAGACAGGCAATACAATATATTTGTCCATCCTCAAGGCAATTCGTTTCAAGAGCCTTGCAAGTCTGCCATGTCAATCTGGAAGGAAATCAAAAGCGCACTCGAAAGAGCAGGTGGGCAGGCAGACTCAACCGCGCACCCTAAACCCAAAAAGAAACGCGGCATGCAATTGGGAACAGAATACGGGCTCAAGCAATTGCGAGAGATTCGATTAGAAGCGATAAAAAATGGCACCCCGATTCCCAAGAAGGAGGCTGCGATGGGCCGGGCGAATATCACAGACAAAACTTGGCGCAAACATGACCCGGAACTTTGGGCGCGCTGGGATGACAAAGGTTACAGGTAGCAAAAACCGGAATTTCCAGAACAGCCCGTTTGTAACGTGTAATACTTTAGGCGACTGATCAAGTCGCCTGTTTTTTTGTCCGTCTTCGGAACGCAAACGGTTGAAGATTATGGAAACTGACAATTGTTCTCCCCTCGCCTCCCGCATCCGCGCCACCATCCGCCGCGACCCCATCAACTGGGCCTCCGCCTGCAAGATCAACCTCCGCCCCTACCAGCGCCAGATCGCCCTTGCCATCAAACTATCCATCATTCACAATCTCGGCCTCACCATTGTTGTGATTCTTCCTCGCCAGTCGGGCAAGAACGAGCTTCAGTCCCACCTCTTTTCCTGGCTCCTCTTTCGATATGCGCAAGCAGGCGGTCGCATCGTCTCCGTCTCCCCCACCTTCAAACCTCAAACCACCAACAACATGGATCGCGTCAAAGTCTCCCTCGATGCTTGTGTTGGCTCGCGTGGCCTTTGGAAGTCCTCCAAAGGTTACATGTATTGCCTCGGCAATGCCCGCCTCCAGTTCTTCTCCGGCGAACCCCGCGCCAATGTCGTCGGCGCTACCGCCGACCTCCTTCTCTCTGTGGATGAGGCGCAGTCAATCTCCCCTGCCAAATTCGACAAGGACTTCGACCCCATGACCGCCAGCACCAACGCCACCCGCGTCTTCTGGGGCACCGCCTGGACAGCCGATACCCTCCTCGAACGCGAACGCCGTTCCGCCCTGCAGGCTCAGCAAAGGGATGGCATCCAACGTGTCTTCTACTTCACCGCCGACGATGTTCGCCCCCTTGTCCCAGCCTACGGCGTGAAAGTGGACAACCTCATAGCCACAATGGGCCGCAACCATCCCCTCGTCCGCACTCAATACTTTAGCGAATCAATAGACGCCCAGTCCGGCATGTTCAACCCCGCCCGCCTCTCTCTCATGATTGCTCCCTGCTCCCCTCTCCCTGTTTTGGGACGGTCGGAGACCGGGCCGGGGGCGAGGGGGCGTGGTGCAACCGCCTTCCTCATTGACATCGCCGGTCAGGATGAATCCAAATTCAATCCTCTCCATTCTTATGAGTTGGGTCTCGGCAACCCCGGCCGCGATTCCACCGCCCTGACCATCGTCGAAATAGACCTCTCCACCCTTGAAGCCTTACAGCGTCCCACCTATCACGTCCTCTACCGCCAGGGTTGGGTTGGCGAGAATCACATCACCATCTTTGGTATACTCAAAAACCTCGCTGAGACCTGGCATCCCCAGCACATCGTCATGGATGCCACCGGCGTGGGCGAAGGCCTTTGGGCAATGATGGATCGCGCCTTCCCCACCCGCGTCATCCCTGTCAAATTCACCCAGCAGGCAAAATCCGAGATCGGCTGGCGCTTCCTCTCCATCATCGAAACCGGCCGCTTCCGCGACCACGCCCACACCGACGAAGTCCGCCTTCAATACAGCAAGTGCATTTGCGAGATACTCCCCGGCCCCGCCAAAACCCTCCGCTGGGGCGTGCCCGACGGCGCCCGCGGCCCCGCTGGCGAACTCATTCACGACGACTTCATCCTCGCCGATTCCCTCACCGCCAAACTCGATGAACTCGAATGGCATATCCATTTTAAGACCTTCATAATTCGGGGCCGTGACCCTCTTCTGGATATGATCAGTTACTAATTTTCTAACAAACGGAAACCATCCAATGACCATTAAGAATCCCCGCCTCCATCGCCGACGCGGCCATAGTCCCGCTTCCGCCAGTGCTACGAAACGAAAGCGGGGCGCCCAGCCCGGCAATCATAACGCCTATCGCCACGGCTTCTATGCACCATCATTTACCGAACCTGAAATGCAGGGTCTCGATTCAAACGTCAAAGGCGAATTTCACGATGAAATTAACCTCGCCCGAGTCAGCGCCTCTCACCTGGCGGAATTGATGAAGGATTACAAGAACATGCCCTTACAGGATTTCGTCTCTGCCTCCAATGCCCTCAACAATTATCTCGACCGCATCCAAAGCCTCAGCCGCGCCCAACGCTTCATCTTCCAGAATCAGACTACGATTGAAAAAGCGCTCGACGAACTTAAAGATATACCTCCCCAGGAAGATTGACCCGCCCTATTCGTTCCTCCTTCGTTCCTCAGGAACGAATACCCGCACCTTAACAACTAAATATTGATATGCTTACCCTGGAGCAGATTCCAATCGGGTTTACGACAGGCGTCCTGAGCGCAGCGGCGCGCCTCTTCGACTTCGTGCGGAACTACGCCGCACTCCGCTCACGCGTAGCGGCTCCCGAAGGGGCCGCGAAGTCGAAGGACGCCGTACACCGAACAGGGATTCGCTCTAACGTTGCTCACCTGCACCGGCTGGGATGCTTCCGCGCACGCTTATACGCAGCGGCTGGTGGTGATGGCCGATCTGGTGCGCGTGGAACCGGCGGGGAACGGGAGCGGCGGCTGAAAAATCTTGCTCTGTTTGTTCGCAATTTAGGCCTTCAAGGATTACAGTTCCAACTTCCGGGCCCGCTTGGTAGTTGCGGCCTCGGTGGGTTCGTCGCCGTTGCCGCTGGCGCTGAGGGCGTACTTGGCGCCCCACTTGCGCATGGCCTCGATCTCCTCTGGCTTGACCTTGCTGATGGGCATGACGCGCTTTGCGGCATGCAGCAAATCATCCGTCGTGATCGGGCGCGAACCGTCCACGTAACCGATATTGAGTGCGGTCTTCACGATCTTCTCAATCTCGCGCCCGACGTAGCCTTCCGTCGCCTCGACCACGGCTGAGATGTCGAAGTCCTCAGGATTGCGCCCTCGTTTGGCGAGGTGGATTCGGATGATCTCCTCGCGTTCGGCCTCGGCGGGCAAGTCCACAAACCAGATGTCGTCAAATCGGCTGAGGAGTTCGGATTGCAGAATCTCGGCGCGGTTGGCCGTGGCGACCACGTAAACCGGCGCGGCGCGCTCCTCCATCCAGGTAAGAATTTCGCCGAGCATTCGCTTGGATGTGCCGCCCGCCAGTTCGCCGCCGTCTGTGGCAATGGCCTTCTCGATCTCGTCAATCCATAATACGCAGGGGCTGACAGCCTCCGCCAGGCGGAGCGCATGGCGCAGATTGCTTTCGGCCTGCCCCACCGGGCCGCCCAGCAAGGCCGCCATGTTCAAGCGCAGCAGGGGCATGATGCCGCCGGTCGTGGCCTTCGCCGTGAGCGACTTGCCGCTGCCGGGCACGCCCACCATGAGATAGCCCTTGGGCCGGTCTGTGCCGTAGGCCTCGGCCTCGGCACTGAACAGCGCCAGCTTAAGAGCCGTGTATTCCTTGAGCGCCCTGAGTCCTCCGATGTCTTTGGCGGTGATGTCGGCCTCCCAAAACTCAAGGTACCCCGTCCGCTTGATGATCTGCTTTTTCTCGGCGAGGATAACCGGAATGGCCGACTCGTCGAGCTTGCCGTTGGTGATGACTGACATCGAGAGGACGTTGACGGCCTCGTTTGAGGTCAAGCCCTGCAGGGCGTTCACGATCTTCTCCTGCGCGCCGTTCTCCAGATTCACTTTCACCTTTTGCGTCTTGACCTCATTGGCGATTTGCGACAGGATCACCTGCAACTCCTCGGGAGTGGGGAGGGGCCAGTCCAGCAGCACAACGTCTTTTTCGAGGTCAGGCGGAACGTTGAATTGCGGCGAGACGATGATCAGCGCCATGGGCTGAGACTGGAAAACCCAGACGATGTCACGCAACAGACGCACAACATCTTTGGCCGGGGCCTCGACGCCATTGCCGAGGAACGCATGTAAGTCTTTGAAGACAAACAGCGTCGGAGCGGGGTTGTCTTGATGGCTCCATTCGAGGAGTGTGCGCAACGCGGCGCCAGGGTCGGTTGTCTCGGAAGGGGCGGGCAGGATGTGTTTGGGTTCCGGCCCGGCGATGTGGCGGAGGCCTTGAGAGAATGTCCACTCGAACACGGACTTGAGCTGTTTATCTTCGCCGCCAGGGTTTTCCGCGACGTACGCAATCGCATCCAACACCCGCGCCTCGTCGTAACTTGCGATGACAATGAGAGGGTATTGAGCGCGGATGTGATGGTCGAGCTTTTTGACCGCCAAAGATGCTTTATTGTCAGTCTTAGTTTTGGCCTTCTTGGCCATGGCTGCCTCCAATTGGAGCGTGAATTGATCGGTTATAGATGGGGATGTCCGCGACCTACGGTTGACCGGCGAAGGGCCGGGCCCTTTCGGCTAGCAGTCCGGTCTTGAGCAGGGCCAGCGTCATCGTCGCCGCCGCGCGGATGCAAGGGTCGCCCGGGTGCCCGGTTGTGATCTCGAGGCCGGAGAGCGCGCCCAGGGCCAAGATCGGTCGCTTGGCCGCGTTCACGCGCTTGATCCATTCGGCTACCGGGCCGTGGGGGTCTCCGGCGAGTCCGAAGCAGAATTGGTCACGGGCGACGGCAGCAACTCAACGGACGCGATCTACGGGGTCGCGCCCGCTGGTACACTTGGCGCACGTTCCGAGCCGAAGTTGATCCCGAGGCCTTCAAAGCCGTCGGTCACCAACGGGATCGCTCCATCCAGGGCCACTCCAGCCTCTCCGGCCGGTGAGGCAGGCTCGCTGCTGTCAGTCTCGTCGGGCGCATTGCCGGCATCTGCCGTGAGGTCGTCTTCGGACAGTGCCGCAGTCTGGGCCTGATCAAACCGAGTGACTTCGTCCGCGCCAACGGCGACTTTCGCTCATTCGATAGAAACCTTACCGGCGCAGGCGCTCGACGACGGTGACGGTGCGCGCCGATGTGCGGTAGAAGATCAGCCAGATTAACTGCACTACGAACCAGGCCAGCAGCGCGTAGACAACCATCGCAATCAGCGAATGGATCTCCAGCACGATGCCCTCCACCGAAGGCGTGATCGTCAGGCCGAAGAACGGCCAGAGGAACACCGCCGTCAGGTCGTAGACGAGCCGGGCGAAGGTGTTGTCGGGGTTCGCCGCGATCAGTTTCAGCACGAACCGCAAGGCGATTAGCGCCTCCAGTGTGCCGGCCATCAGCCACACCAACTGAATAATGCGGCCGAGGATTAACCGCCGTTTGGCCAGCACATCCTCTACCACCCGGGCCTGGCGTTCAACGCCGGCTCCTTGGCTTACCCGCACCTCTTCACGTCGGTCAATAGGCTCGAAGATATCGTTCATGTCAACCTCCTTTCGCGTTGCGCCGATACTCGTCGCCGGCCCATCCGTGCGGACGGGCTAGCGTTTGATCAACAATATGACGCCTGCTGCGATGGCGAGCAGCGCCATCACTGTGTCCGCGCCGGCGAAACTGATCCTCAGCAATGGGACCAGGCCCATCGCTATCAACCAGATGCTCAGTAAGAGCATCCCTAGGTCCTTTGTCAATCTCATAGGTCATCTCCTTTTGCTTCGACGCCAATCTTGGCAAACAATTTCTGCTTGATCTGGCCGTCATAAACCTGCCACTTCAAATTGCGATACTCTTCGGTGTGCTCCCCGGCCAGAAACTCGATCGCGACCTCGAAGCCGCCGGCCGAGGCTTTGCCGCCGCCATAGTAGCGGCCGGCGTAATTCTTGCCGAAGACTTCCTTGAGAAACTCGTCAGGCGACAGCGTGATCTTCGATGTTCGCATCGAGCCGACAACCGATTCGGGACGGCCGTTGCCGATGACGATGCCGTAAACGATCGCCGTGTGCACGTTCTCCTCAGTCAGGAGAAAATCGGCTGCCTGCGGGATGGCATCGCGGTCTTCGGCGCGCACGTAGCCGATGCCCGCGACCGAGAAACTTTCGGCCATAACGCGGTTGCCCAGCGCCCGGCGGATGATGTCCATTGCGCGCTTGCTCCGGGCCTGGCTCATGATCTGCCCCAGCAAGTCGGCGTCGCGAAAGCGGCTCAAGTATGCGGCGGCGTGGAAGTCGGCCTCGCCAGCGCGGACGAAACCGGCCGTGTCGGTGATCAGGCCGTGCATCAGCGCCGTGGCGGCCACGACGTGCTCCTTGTGCGATTTGTCCAGCGCGAGCAGACCCTGCTCCAAGTAATCGGCATAGATCGTCGCCGTGGCGCCGGTCGCTCGAATGTCGCTGAACTCCGGCTCTAGCCGCCCCTGCGCCTCGTGATGGTCTATTACGATCAGCGCCGGCACACCCATCCCCTCCAGCGCGCCGACGAGATTTTCCGCCGTCGTTCCCTGGTTATCCACGTAGACTGCGCCTTGGTATTTCCCAGGGCCAAGCGCCTCCTCATGGTGAATCAGGTCGATCCCCAGCAGTTTGACCAGGGCGATGTTCTGTTGATGGCTGACCTTGCCATCGTAAAGGATCGATGTCTCGATACCGAACGCGGCGCTGATCAGTTGATGGGCGTAGGCCGACGAAATAGCGTCCGGATCAGGATAATCCTGAAGCACGATGACGTGGCGCTCGCCCCGGTGGGCCTCGAGGACTTGGGCCAGACTGGCCGGCGGCGATTTCACTTGAGTTTCCTTCTGGCGATTCGCGTGACTTTCGGACATTTTCTAAAACCTTCGGCGGGTGAATAGACTTATCACGGCGACGAAAAGCGTCGCCCCGATGATTGACCAGATGACGGGAAAGCGCGTCGCCCCGAAATTGAGCAACAGAAGCTCCGGCAAGCTGGTCGCGCGTTGCAGCCACAGTCCGATGAGCGCGCCGATAAAACCGAGGCCGATTGAGGCGAGACAGCCGCCGCGCGAATAGCCGACGATCGCCTGGCCGACCGTGCCACAGATACCGGCCACTACCAACACTAGAACCAGATCAATGAGTGACATGATAATTCCTCCGAGCGCGTGGGGCGGACCGAATGGCCAACCCCACGTTGGCCCAAGCGGACTCGGGGCTGTAGTAAGGGGTCACTCGGTCAGAAACATCCCCTTTGCCGCACGGCGCGATGTCGTCTTGTTGGGCGACCAGCGGCCGAGCAGTGAACAGCCTCAGAGTCGGACTCAGCAGGAGGATGCCCACCTCGCGCGCGAACCAGCCGACGCCGGGGCGGGCCTCGATTAATTTGTCTTCGGCGAGCGCCTTGAGCGCCTCACGCAGAGTCGCGTGGCTGACAGACAACCGGTTCATCAGTTCGCGCTCCGGCGGCAGTTGAGCACCGGGACGCATTGCCCCCTCGAGGAGCAGAGACACTAGCCTTCCGGCGACGACGTCGGCGAGAGTTCGGCGCATAATGGGTTGAATCTCCATATCGGATCGCTCCGGTACATTGGTCAGACCACCGAAGTGGTGGCATTTGCTATAACGATGCGGCGGGCAGAAGTGTTACGCGGGAGCAGTAGCACTCGGTCGCTGTGTCCCCAACAGCCTGACGACAACAGAGCGCGCAACGATAGGGACTCGCTCAGCGGCACTACCTGTTGCCCCAGTGGTGTCAGACTGGCTCACAGTCGAAGCGCCGGCGCTGCTGCTGCGCACGCTTACACGCAGCGGCTGGTGGTGATGGCCGATCTGGTGCACGTGGAACCGGCGGCCAGCGCCGGAAACTGACGCCGCAATTGACCTGTTATTAGCCGAAAATCCCTGGCCGCCCACGGGCACGCCGGGGATTTTCGCTTTGCGCTCCCGACGTCTGCCAGTAATGTCAGAATGCACATGAAACGGATGAAGATAGTCACTATGTCACGATGCCGGATTCCGTAATATGGACTTGATAGCCTCGGTGAATTGGCATCGGGCAGATCGGGGCGCAAAAGACACCGCGTATGCCTGGCAGGGACTCGCCGGGCGATAGCTGAAGAGGGCTTTATGCAAATAACAAAACAGACCGACTATGCAGTGCGTGCCGTAACATATTTGGCTGAGCTTGGGCCGGGGGCGAGAGCCTCCACCGCGCAGATTGCGCGCGAGCAGAACATCCCGTCCACGTTTCTCGCCAAGATCGTGTCGCAGTTGTCGGTGGCGGGGGTGCTGCATGCCACACGCGGCGCGCGCGGCGGCGTGGCTCTGGCCCGTTCGGCGGGCGAGATCACTCTGTTGGAAATTGTGGAGGCCATTGACGGCCCGGTGGCGCTCAACGAGTGCGTGCGCAACCCGGACGCGTGCGCTCAGAGCGATCGCTGCGCGGTGCGGGTGGTGTGGTGCCAACTGCAGGCCGAGGTGATTGCCAAACTGGCGCAGACGAATTTTGGGCAGTTGGCGCGCGGGCCGCAATTCTCTCTGGCCCAGGTTTCCGTCGAAGCATAAATTGACGTTTCGGTCGGGCGACCTACTTGCACCATGCCCTTGCTCGCCGGCGGAGCAGCGGGTGTAGTTAAGGCTTTGTCATGAATCGGCATTCAATCATGCTCGTAGACGACCACGAGGTAGTTCGCCTGGGGTTAAAAGCGCTCATTGGCCGCCGCCCCGATATGGAGGTGGTGGCCGAGGCCGCCACTCCGGCGGAGGCCGTGGCAAAGGCGCTGGCAACCAGGCCGGCGGTGGTGGTGCTGGATATCCGGCTGGGCGCCGGCAGCGGCATTGACGTGTGCCGCGAAATCACCACGCAGTTGCCCGACACCAAGGTGATTATGCTCACCAGCTTCGCCGAAGAGGAGATGCTGTTCGCCGCCGTTCGGGCCGGGGCCGCGGGCTACGTGCTCAAGCAGGCGGGCGGGCAGGATGTGATCCGCGCGATTGAAACGGTGTCGCAGGGCAGCGCTTTGCTGGACCCGGCTACTACGGCGCGGGTGTTTGCCGAAGTGCGCCGAGCAGTGTGGACGCAGGACACGAGCGCGTTTGCGGCCCTGACCGATCAGGAGCGGCGGGTGCTGGCGCAGGTGGCCGACGGCAAAACCAATCACGAAATTGCTAACGAGTTGTACCTCGGTGAAGGCACCGTGCGCAACTACGTGAGCAACATTCTCGGCAAGCTCAATTTGTCGAACCGCGCCGAAGCCGCGGCTTACGCCACCAAACACAAACTCCGCGACCTGATCTGACGGTACGGTCTCGCGCCGCTTTCACTGGGGCCTACAGCAGATTTCTCTTCGATGTACGGGCTAAGCATTCGCCGCGCGGATTTTTGTGGCTTTGGGTGCCGGAGGCGAATGCTTCGCCCCAACCTCGCGCCATCCATTAATTGGGAATCGGCTCTATGCCGGTTTCCTTTTTGATTTACGTTTCGGCGGCAGTTCGCGAAGCGTGCCGCCGCGTCCGCAGTGCAACTGCGGCGCGAACCGTAAGAGCCGTAATGCCGGGCGGAATTCGCTCAGGCAATTGCCGTCAACACACCCGCTTCTTCCGTATCCCAGCGCTTCACAACGAGTCTAAAAATGTCGGACTCGGTGAGGATGCCCACCACCTTGTGAGTGTCGGGGTCCACCACCGGCAGGCCAGCAATTTTGTTCTGCAGCATCAGCCGCGCCGCTTCGTAGATGGTCGTGCCGGGCGCGACGCGGATCGGATTGTGCGTCATTATTTGCGACAGGGTGATGCGCGCGATGAGATAGTTGATCTCGAAAATGCTGAGGCTCGTGGCGCCGGAAGGCTCCGCGCCCCGCACGTCGCCGCGGGTGACAATGCCCACCAACTCGCCGTTGTCGTCCACCACCGGCAAACGCCGGATGCGGCGTTCCCGCATCAGTTTGTGCGCATCGGGCAGGGTCATTTGCGGGTCGCCGCAAATCGGGTCGGGCGTCATCCAATCTCGCACCAATTCAGTCTTCATGTTATGTGTCTCCTTTGGCTGGCGGTGATGAAATGAGTCGCCCAGCCATCAGGTTCACTATAACCGCCCGCCCGGCCGCTGCGAAGTGCCGATTGTCATCATTGCCTCGCGAACAACCTCCACCAATAGCGCCCGCACACTTGACGCCCGTTTCCCCCGCGTCTACAATCATCGGACGATGACGGGCGAGAGGACTGCCCGCCGCGCGAATGAGGGCGTCCCGTTGTGACAACCCAAACCGGCCCATTGTTGATCGTCGAAGATGTTCCGGCAGTGCGCGAGCTGATCCGGCTTCAGCTCAAGCTGCGCGGCTATCTGGTGCTCACCGCTGCCGACGGCGAAGAAGCCCTCGAAGTGATGGCCCAACAGAAACCGGCCGTGGTCATCACCGATGTGTTGATGCCCCGCATGGACGGCTTTTTGCTCACGCACCGGCTGCGCTCCAACCCGAAAACCGCCAACATCCCCGTCATCTTGCTCTCGGCCACCTATGTGTCTGCTGAAGACGAACGGTTTGGGTTGAGCGCCGGCGCCACCCGGTTTTTGCCCAAGCCGGTGGAAGTGGACGATCTGGTTGCGGCGGTGGCCGACGCCGTCACCGGGCAGTCGATCCGTCGTCCTGCGTTGTCGAACAACAATTTTTATTTGGGCTACCGCGAGCGCCTGGAGACGAAACTCCAGCACAAGGGCCATCAACTGACTCGCGGCCGGCAGCAACTGGCCGGCCTGCCGGAGCATGAGCGCGGCACTTACAGCCGCCTGCTTAAGGAAACGCAGGAAGAATACGACGAGATCCAGCGCGAGTTGGCTGCGCTGGTAAAAATGATGCAAGAGCTTTGAGCCACAGCGCGGCCCGCGCTCGCCGGCGGGGCGCGCCGCAGGGGAACTTACCATGATGCCTGAGGCCGTTATTATCAACGCCGTCCGCACGCCCATTGGTCGCCATGCCGGGGTGTTGAAATCCGTTCGCCCCGATGACATGGCCGCGCTGGTAATTGCCGAAGTGCTGCGCCGCTCCGGCGTGGACCCGGCGCTGGTGGAGGAAGTATATCTGGGGTGCGCCAACCAGGCCGGAGAAGATAACCGCAACGTGGCCCGCATGGCTGTGCTGCTGGCCGGGCTGCCGGTGGACGTGGCCGCGGTCACTTTCAACCGGCTGTGCGCCTCGGGCCTGGCCGCCCTCAATGCGGCGGCGCGGGCCATCAAAGCGGGCGAAGGCGAGGTGTACGTGGCCGGCGGCGTGGAGAGCATGACCCGCGCCCCCTATTCCGTGCCCAAGACCGAATCGCCTTTTGCCTTTGGCAACGCCACCCTGTGGGACACCACTCTCGGCTGGCGATACCCCAACCCCAAACTCAAGGCTCTGGTTGGCAACGACTCGATGGGCGAGACCGCCGAGAACGTGTCCGAGTTGCCGGCTTTCAAAACCATCACCCGCCGGCAGCAGGATGCCTTTGCTTTGGAAAGCCATCGCCGCGCGGTAGCCGCTATTGAAAGCGGCAAGTTTGCCGAAGAGATTGTGCCCGTGCCCGCCCCTCAGCCCAAAGGCGATCCGGTGCTGGTGCGTCGCGACGAGCATCCCCGCCCCGATACGTCGATGGACTCATTGGCCAGGCTCAAGCCGGCGTTTCGCCAGGGCGGCAGCGTCACGGCGGGAAACTCCTCCGGCCTCAACGACGGCGCGGCGGCCGCGCTGCTCATGTCCGGCGCCAAAGCCCGGGCGCTGGGGCTGAAACCTATGGTCCGGGTGGTGGCTTCGGCAGCCGCGGGAGTGGAACCGCGCACCATGGGGCTTGGCCCCATTCCGGCCACGCGCAAAGCGCTGGCCCGCGCCGGCCTGACCCTCGACGACATCGGCCTGATCGAATTGAACGAAGCCTTTGCGATACAGTCGCTGGCGGTGATGCAAGAGGCGGGCTTCCGGCACGAGATCACCAACGTGAACGGCGGCGCCATTGCGCTGGGGCATCCGTTGGGCTGCTCGGGCGCGCGGCTGGTTTGCACGCTCGCTCACGAAATGAAACGCCGCGCTCCCGCCGAGCGCCGCCCGTATTACGGGCTGGCTACGTTGTGCGTGGGGGTGGGGCAGGGCGAGGCCACCATCGTCGAATGGATCGGCGAGTAGTCGCCTTATTCCTTCGTCTTATTGCGACTGGCCCGTGGCCCGTGCTATCATTCTGAACGCTCATGCCTAAACTTGCCGACAAAGTGCTGGTCGTTGACGACGATCTCAATTCCTTGGACCTGATCGCCAAACAGGTTTTGGGGCCGCTGGGCTATCAGGGGATCCCGGTCACCGACGGCGGGGCCGCGATTCAGCAGGCCGGCAAGACCTCCCCCGATGCGCTGATTGTGAGCCTGAGCTTGCGAGGCTTTTCGGGCAGAGACCTGCTCACCGCTCTGCGCTCCCAGGGGTTCGAAGCCCCCATCATCGTCATTGCGCCGGCGGGAGGCGAAGCGCAGGCGCTGGCCGCGTTCCGGCTGGGCGCGCGCGATTATTTGGTGCGACCGCTGCGCGAAGCGGAGATTGTGACGGGGATGGATCGGGTGATCGGCGAGAGCCGCATGCGGCGCGAACGGGCGCAATTGCAGCAGCAGCTCACGCAAGCCAACGCCGATATGGAACAGCGGTTGAAAGAGATGACCGCTCTTTCGGGCCTGGGCAAAGCAGTGACCAACCTGAGCGATGTGGGCTTGCTGTTCAACCGGCTGGTGGAGAGCGCGCTGTTTGTCACCGGGGCCAACATGGGGTGGCTGCTGCTGGCTGACGAAACCACCGGCCAGTTGACGTTGCACGCCTCCAAAAACCTGCCGGTGCGCGTGCCGCTGCGCCGGCCCTGGGACGACGGGTTGGCGCCGCTGGTGATGATGTCGGGCGAGCCGCTCAACATCACCGGCCCGGGGATGAATCAATTCAAGATTTCGCAGGTGGCCAAAGCGGTGCTGGTCGCGCCCATCCGGGCGCGCGAGCAAACGGTGGGCGTGCTCACCGTGGCCAACGCGGCGGCCAAACCGTTCAACGACCGGCACCAGACTTTGCTCGGCGCGGTGAGCGATTACGCCTCCATTGCCATGGTGAACGTGCGGCTGTTTCAGGTGCTCGAAAGCCGCGCCCGATCTTTTCAGCAGGCGTACGATGAATTGAAGGCCGGCCAAAAAGAGAAGGACGAATTGTTTGAAAAGCTGGGCGCCGACATGCGAGTGCCCCTGGGCGCGGCCCAGCAATACGTTGAACTGGCGTTGGCCGAGGAAAGCAGCAAGCTCAACAACCGGCTGCGCAACCACCTCAAGCTGGCCGCCGAAAAGCTGAACGGCGCAACGCGGGTTCTCGAAGCGATCTTCTCGGCAAAACCATCTGCCTGAACTGGCGCAGAGGTGTTGGCGGGCGTTTCATTAGCGGAGGATAGAAGGCAAACCACGTGAGCGGCGAACGGATTCTGTTGGTGGACGATGCTCGCGAAGTTCGCGATTTTCTGGCCGATGTCGTGCTGCGCCCGGCGGGCTACTCTGTCGTTACGGCCAACGATGGCGAAACCGCTCTGCGGCTGGCCCAGGAGCGTTTGCCGGATCTCATCCTCAGCGATATGCAAATGCCCGGCCTCACCGGGCTGGACTTGCACGCCGCCCTAGCCGCCGCCGGCAAACGCCCTCCCTTCATTTTGATGAGCGCCGAAAGCTCAAAGGAATTATCCGCCCGGGCCTTGAAAGACGGCGTGACTGCATTCCTGGCCAAGCCGGTGGATGCCGACGATGTCCTGGCGGCCATCCGGCAGGCCTTGGCTCCGCCGGTGGCGGTGCGCAGCCTCGGCACGGCCACGCTGATGCTCGAGAAGAAGGTGCGCCAACTGGAAACATTGCAGGCGGTTGGCCGCACGCTCACCTCCTCGCTCGATCTGGACAAGGTGTTGGGCCGCGTGGTGGAGGCGGCGGTGAGCCTCACCGGCGCCGAGGAAGGCAGTTTGCTGCTGCTGGACGAACATACCGGCGAACTGCTCATGCGCGCCGCGCGCAACTTTGACGACCAGTTTGTGCGCACGTTCCGCCTGCGCTCCGAAGATAGCCTCGCCGGGCAGGTGATCCGCACCGGCCAACCGGTGATCATCGGAGTGGACTCTCCCACGAAAATCAAAACAGCCTACCTGGTGCATTCGCTCATCTATATGCCCCTGCGAATGCACGGCCGCGTGCTGGGTGTGCTGGGGGTGGATAACCGGCAACTGGGGGGCCGGACCTTCACCGAGGCCGACAAGGCCCCGTTGGCGGTGTTGGCCGACTATGCCGCCATTGCCATTGAAAACGCTCAGGCCTATTCCCGCTCCGACGCAGAACGGGCCAAGTTGGACGCCATTCTTCAGGAGACGCAAGACGGTGTGGTGGTGGTGGACGATGCCGATCGCATCGTGTTAATCAACCGCGCCGCCCGCGCTGCGTTTAACCTCGACGGGGCCAATGTAGAGAACCAGTTGCTGAGCAATCTTGTAAACAACAACGACCTGCGCGCCTTGCTGGCGCACGTGGCTGCGCACACCTCGCGCGCCGAGCTGACGCTCGACGATGGCCGCGTGCTCAACGCCCACCTCACGCCCATTGCCGGCATTGGCCGCGCCGTGGTGATGCAGGACATCACTCACCTCAAGCAACTGGATCGCATCAAGAGCGATTTTGTGACCACGGTGTCGCACGATCTGCGCTCGCCGCTCACCGCCATTTTGGGTTACGTGGAATTGCTGGCCCGCGTGGGGCCGCTCAACGACCAGCAAACCGATTTCGTGCGCCGGGTGCGCTACAGCGTCAACGCCATCACCTCGCTCATCACCGATCTGCTGGACCTCGGGCGGGTGGAGGCGGGCTTCGATACCCAGAAGGAACCGGTGAACCTGTCGCTGGTGGTGCGCTACGCCGTGGAGGGGTTGAGCAACCGGGCCGAAGCCAAAAAGCAGAAGCTGGCGACCAAGCTGCCGCCCACGCCGCCGCCCGTGTATGGCAACCCCATCCGGCTGCGGCAGGTGGCTTCCAACCTGCTCGACAACGCCATCAAATACACGCCCGAAGGCGGGGCAATTATGGGGACGGTGCAAGAGACGGAAGATCAGGAAATCCTGATGGTGCAGGATAGCGGCGTGGGTATTGCCCTGGCCGACCAGCCGTACATCTTCGACAAGTTCTACCGCGCCAAAGGCGTGCCGGAGAACGTGCCCGGCACCGGGCTGGGGTTGTCCATCGTCAAATCCATTGTCGAAAACCACGGCGGCCGCATCTGGGTGGAATCCAAACCGGGCGAAGGGTCGCTGTTTACCGTTGTGTTGCCCAAATACAAGCCGGGAGAGTCCCCCGTGCCCGCGGCCCGGCCCGCAAAAACGACGCCCTTCTAATTCAGGGCCTGTAAAAGTACACCTTCCCGGTTTCAGACCCTAAGGGTCTCGAAGACCCTTAGGGTCTTGACGGAACTTATTCTTTTACGACTGCTCACGGGTTGACCGTGAAGGTCACCGGGGCGCTTTGCACCGTTGCCCCCACGCCCGTCACCCCGGTGGCAATCAGCGTGTGTCTGCCCGGCGTCAACGCCCAATAGCTCTGATACGGCGGCGCGGCCAGCGTGGCCACTATCTCCCCGTCCAACACAAATGAAACCGATTGCAGCGGCCGGCCGCTCGACGCGCTGAAGATGATCTGCTGATTGGCAAGCGGCAGGCGCGGCGAGATGCTGTACACGGTGGCGTCGTCGGGGCCGGTGAGGCGCAGTCCGCTCGTTGAATCCGGCGACCCGGCAGTGGGAGGCAGGGGCAGCCCTTTGCTCCGCGCCCAATCCTGCGCTTCGGGGGGCAGCACGAGGAATGTTTCCGTGCGGCGTCGTTCGGGCGGGGTGGCCTCGGTGGCCAACGCGCCGGTGGCGGTGTCAATGTCAAACGGCTGATAAAAAGTGTCGGGCGCGGTGGGCTGTGTCCCCTCGATAAAAATCTCCA
>ORJL011670707.1_pt1 | contig 22338 bp, 22 predicted proteins | sample 1779941 | NCBI WGS metagenome assembly ORJL01 (sample SAMEA104232317, study PRJEB22302) | groundwater metagenome | biome: forest; feature: aquifer; material: groundwater | place: USA | collected 2011-08-07 | depth 5.8 m
AAAAAAAAAAAAAAAAAACACGCCCCCCCCAAACCCCATCAGTCCTGTTTGTTGCCCGCATTCCGCCCCCCGCCCCCCGCCGTAAAAAAGAAAATGCCAGGCCAGGCGGTACATGATCATAGGGATGACCGACAATACCGTGATCGTCAACACGTCACGGCTTTTGATATGGGTCAACTCATGGCCAAGGACAGCCTTTAATTCCTCTTCGTTCAGCAAGCCCATGATGCCTTCCGTAACACACACCCGGCCGTCGCGGATGCCGCGGCCGAATGCAAAAGCGTTAGGGATAGCGATAGGCGAAATGCATACCCGCGGCATCGGTAAATTGGCCCTTTGCGCCATGTCTTCGACCATCCCGTAGAGCCGGGAATTATCTTCGCGCTTGATATAGCGCACGCGCATCGACCACTCGACCATCTTGGGTCCGACCAGATACTGGATGAACATCAGGACGAAAGAGAACGCCAAATAAAAATAAAAATTGCTCACGCCCATGCTCGCGGCGACCATGGCCACGATCGCGTAAACAATGGCGAACAAAACCGCCATCAACAACCACATTCTTAATTGCAGGAAAAACATATTGTCCTCCTTAGCTAAATAAAAAAACTAATATAATTAGAAGTTATTTCACCATTTTTCCGTCGACTTGTCAACACATTCATTGTAACGGAACACATTATGGCACGCGGATAGGCAGAATGACGAACGGGATCCCCTTGTGATAGAACATGCTCTGCAGGGCAAAGACCGTGTAATTGTGGAACAGCCGCTTCATGATGGTCTCTTTGGCGAAGACCAGTTGCCCGCCGAAAAAGACGGCGTTGGGATATTGAGCCAGGATCTCGGCACTGCGCGCCTCCACTTCCTCCATGACCTCCAGCCCCACATAACATAACCCCTTGGCGTAATAGCCCTGGCTGGTCATGAACGCGACGTAACGCGCGACATCTCCTTCGATCTTCTTCTGAAGATTCTCCATCTCCTCGCTTCCCTTGAAGTTCCCCGCGTTAATGACGCCGATCTCCACAAAAACAAAATTCCTGAATTCCTTGCCGAAGAGACGGATCACATTGAACAACGTGTGCAACCCCAGGCCATTGTACCCGTTGACCAGCAATACCGCGGTCTTGGACTTCGGATCAAGGGGGACCTCCGCCGTTTTTTGCCCCGCCTGCTGCATGAGCGCCGCCGCCACCAGCTCATCCAGGCGGCCCAACTGCCGCATCGTCTCTTCGTAATGCCGCTTGATGTAAACCGCCAGCACGACCAGCGATCCCGTGATAAAAAGCGTGATCCATCCCCCGTCAAAAAATTTCAGGATCACGACCGATACCAGGATGAACGTGCACAACATCAGACCGCTGCCGTTGATCAAAAGTTTCTTTTGCCAGCCGCGCTCATGCGAACTCCACCAATGCTTGACCATCCCCGCCTGGGAAAGACAGAACGTGATAAAAACGTTGATGCTGTACAAAACGACCAGCAACTTCACCGAACCTCCGGTTGCGACCATCGCCAGCAAAGCCGCCATCCCCATGAGAATGATACCGTTTTGGGCCACCAGCCGGTCGCTTAAATACGTGAATTTCGACGGGAACCAGCGGTCCAGCGCCATGTTCGACAATACCCGCGGCCCGCCTATAAATCCTGCCTGGGCCGCGACGAACAATAGCGTGGCCTCGGAAAACAGGGTAATCAGGACAAATAATTCTCCCGGCTTACCCCAATCATGGGCAATGGTCTCAAATAAAACGGCATTGAGCGTCTTGCCCGTGGCGGGTTGGACCTGAAAGAACAAATATCCCAGGATCAACCCTACGACGGTCACGGAAAGCGAAACCGCCATATAGATCATGGTGCGTTTGCCCGTCTCAACTCTCGGTTCACGCAAAGTGGGGAGCCCGTTACTGACTGTTTCGATCCCCGTATAGGTTCCCGCCCCCAGGCTATAGGCTTTCATCATCAAGAAAAACATCCCCCAGGCCCCAAGCTCCCTGTGGGTCTGGGACAGTTCCGACTTAACAGTCTGAAACACGAGAGGAAACTGCCATGAGTTGACAACGATCGTGTAAACAACCACAAACAAATGCGTCAGAACAAATAACAAAAAAATAGGCGTCAGGACCTTCACCGATTCTTTCACGCCGCGCAAGTTCATCACCGTAAGGACAATGACGCCCACGACGGCAAAGTGTAATCGTGATCCCAGCCACTCCGATGGCAAAAGACTAAAAAGGGCGTCCGCTCCGCTGGCAACCGAAATGGTGACCGTCAGCACGTAATCGACCAGCAAAGCGCAGCCCGCCACCATCCCGACGTTCGGCGACAAGAGTTTACTGGCCACAACATATCCGCCGCCGCCCGATGGAAAAAGCTCGATGATCTGCGCGTAACTGCTGCTGATCAAGAAAACGGTCAAAACCGACGCGCCGGCGATAAAAAGGCTTAAATAAGGATGGCTACCCAGAGCGAGGAACGCTTCTTCAGGGCCGTAGCATGAGGAGGACAAACCGTCGGCTCCAAGGCCGACCCACGCGAAAAACGCGATCAAAGACATCCGGTGAAAGATCGTCCGGTCATTAGGATTTTTTGCTTCTCCCAGGAATGCCGTCTTTAAACTCTTGAGAAATGAATTTTTCTTCGGTCCTTCTTCCACCTAAGTCTCCTGGCTGACAAATTCACCCTTATTGCTTAAACGGCCGGATAATAAGACGCAGCCCGCGGTCATAACTGAAATAGTTCCACGCCCAGTTGACGATGGCCACGACCCGGTTGCGGAACCCCACCAGGACCATCAGATGCACAAAGACCCAGATGAACCAGCCCAGAATACCGTGGAATTTGATCCAGTGAAAATCCACGACGGCGTGGTTTCGACCCACCGTTGCCATCATGCCCATGTCCCGGTAATGAAACGGCTTTAAAGGCTTATTGCCCATCACACGCTTTATATTTTGGGCCAGAAGCCGCGCCTGCTGGATGGCGACCGGTGCCAACATCGGGTGGCCCTTGGGCGTTTTCTCTGTGATCATGGCGGCAATGTCGCCGATCGCGAAGATATTGTTGTGGGCTTCCACGCGGTTGTACGCGTCGACCTTCAACCGGCCGCCCGGCAGGATGGCTTCCGATTTAAGCCCAGGGATAACGGCCCCCGTAACCCCCGCGGTCCAGATCACGTTGCTGGTAAAAAGCCTTTTTCCGTTCGACAAACTGACAATATTCCCGTCATAAGAGGTCACCTTGGTCTTCAGCCAGATGTTGATCCCGAAATTCTCCAAAAAACGTTCGGCGCTCTGTGAAGCGGACTCCGACATGGTGCCCAGCAGGCGCTCATTCATCTCCACCACATGGATCTGCATCTTGCGAAAATCAAGTTCGGGATAATCTTTCGGCAGAACGATCTTCTTGAGCTCGCCCAGTGCTCCGGCGGTCTCCACTCCCGTTGGGCCGCCGCCCGCGATGGTAAAAGTCATCAAGCGCTCGTGTTCCTGGACGTCGTTGGTCAAAAGCGCTTTTTCAAAGCTCTCGAGGATAAGGTTGCGCAGTTCCATCGCCTGGGGAACGCTTTTCATTCGCATGGCGTTTCGTTCCACGTCCTGCATCCCGAAAAAATTCGTCCTGGTTCCAACAGCGAGCACCAGATAATCATAAAAAATCTCCCCGATGGAGGTTTCAATGCGCTTTTCTTCGGGTTTGATCTGCAGGACCTCCGCCATGCGGAAGATCACATTTTCCTGACGTTTAAAAACCTTGCGCAGAGGATAAATGATGGAATCCGGCTCAAGCGCGGCGGTCGCCACCTGGTACAGCAGGGGCTGAAAGGTGTGATAATTGTTTTTATCGATAAGGACGACCTGGGCGCTGAGGCCATTGAGCCGCTTGGCCAGCTCCAGACCGCCGAACCCGCCGCCGATGATGACGATCCTCGGCTGGCTGGTTGTGGGTATATTAACGGGCATGACTGCCCTCTTTTCTTTAAGACTTCCGTTTCGCTGCTTTTAAAGACTTATACAAAAAGAACCCGATCACGGCAAAGGTGATCAAAGGCGCCGCGTAATGCGGCACGTGCACGCCGAAGGCGTCCAGCACCATGATCAACCCCAAAAAGAAGATCGAATACATGGCACCGTTTTTCAAATAAGGATAATTCTTGATCCGGTCAACGCCTTTGATGGTCACCTGCCGAACAACGATCGCGCCCAGGCCGTTGCCCAGGATGATGATCGGCACCGACATGGTAAAGGCAAAGGCCCCGATGACCCCGTCGATGGAAAACGTCGCGTCCAGGATCTCCAGGTACATGATCTTGCTGATATCCGACAAATGGTGCTGGTTCTTGAGTTCCAGCTCCACCCGCGCGGCGTGTTCCTTAAAGCCGTGGGTGATGAAAAAGGCACTCGACCCGATGGACGCGGCAAAGGCCATCATCGGGTTGACTTTAAGCGCCTCCCAGATGACCACACTCAAAATAATCGAAACAACCGCGAAGAACCACACGCCCTGTTTGGAAAAAAATTTCTCCACATGCAGCCCGAACGCCTTGGGTTCCAAAAACAGCCAGTGAAAGAACAAAAAGATGAGGAAAACCCCACCCCCCAGTAACAAGGGCGGCGCCGATTGTTCCAGCGCGTGCGCGATCTGCGGATCGTTGCTGAAGCTCGCCGTCAGTGCCCCCCATGGGCCGAGGGACGGATTGGCCATCCACACGATAAACCAGGGCAGAAGCCCACGGACCATGAAAACGCCGAAAAAGATGCCCCAAACCAAAAACCACTTGCGCCATTTGACGCTCATGGTGGATAGGACATCCGCGTTGACGACAGCGTTGTCGAGGCTGGAAACGATCTCAAAAAGGCAAAGGCCTAAAATGCTCAAGATCAGGGCGGAGGCGTCCATCAGATCAATCCTCTTTTACTGGAATATAACTTCAACAGATCTTCCGACAACTTCTTGACCTCATCTTTATTCGTGCCGTCGTAATACCCGCGGATATTGCCCTGCCGGTCGACCAGAACAAATGACGCACTGTGGAAAACGGGTTCTTCCATAGAGCCGACCTTAAAGCCCTGCACGGCAACCTTGGTAATATCCTCGCGTGAGCCGGTCAAAAAATGCCAACGGCTGGTGTCTGCCCCATATTTTTGGGCATACGCGGAAAGTGCCTGCGGCGTGTCCTGCTCCGGATTGACCGAGAGCGAAACGAATTCCACATCAGGATGTGACTGATGCATGTCCTGAAGGGACTTTAAATTCCTCGTCAGGATCGGACAAATATCGCTGCAGGTGGTAAAAAAGAACGCCGTGACCCAGACCTTATTGTTAAGCCGGGCGGAATCAAAGGGCTGCCCCTGCGCGTCGGTCAACTGGAACCGCCCCACCCGGCCGTAGACCGGCAAAAGATCCTGTACCGGTGGCTTGATAATGATCGACCCTATCCCGATGAACACGGCCAGCGTGATCGCCGTAAAAAATCCCATCAAAAGTGTTTTTGCTTTCATATAATACCCGATGTGCACTTACGAAATGAAGGTATTCTACTACCAAAGGCGGACGGAAGCAATACAAGCGGTCACAATTTCAACCGGCGCAGGCGGAGGGCATTGGTGATGACGGAAACCGAGCTGAAGCTCATAGCCGCCCCGGCGATCATGGGGTTTAAAAGCAGACCCGTGAATGGATACAGCACGCCGGCGGCCACGGGAACGCCGAGGGCGTTATAGATGAAGGCGAAAAAAAGGTTCTGGCGGATGTTGTGCATGACGTTGCGGCTTAACTTCAGGGCCTTGACGATGCCGTTTAAGTCACCCTTAACGAGCGTGATCCCGGCGCTTTCGATGGCCACATCCGTGCCCGTGCCCATGGCCACCCCCACCTCGGCTTCGGCCAAGGCCGGGGCGTCGTTGATCCCATCACCCGCCATCAAGACCAACGCGCCTTTCTCTTTAAATTCCTGAACGATCTTGCGTTTTCCCGCCGGGTCCACTTCAGCGCGCACATCATCGATGCCCAGTTCCGCGGCAATGGCCTGGGCGGTGGCGCGGTGGTCGCCGGTGAGCATAATGACTTTCAAACCCAGCCGGTGCAGTTCCCGGATAGCCGCGGGCGTTGTCACCTTGATCGGATCAGCGATTCCCAAAACCCCCAGGACCTTGCGCTCCCGCGCCACCCACACGACCGTCTGCGCCTTTGTCCGCATCTGCGCCGCTTTATCCTGAAGGTCCTTTGGAACTTCGCCAACAGTATCGGTAATAAATTTTTCGTTGCCCAGCGCGGCACCAACTCCGTTAAGCTTTCCCCGCACGCCTGATCCGGTGACAGAATCGAAATCCTCGATCTTCGGCGCATCCATACCACGGGCGCGTACGTGATCGACCACGGCCCTGGCCAACGGATGTTCGCTGGCCTGCTCCAGAGATCCGGCCACGCTCAACAGCAACGCTTCATCGACGCTGGCGGCCGAATACACGGTTATCACCTTCGGCTTGCCTTCGGTGAGCGTCCCGGTCTTGTCCGTCAGCACATGAGTGATCTTTTCGGCCTTTTCAATGGCCTCGGCGTTCTTGACCAAAATCCCTCCCTGCGCCCCGCGCCCCACGCCGACCATAATGGACATCGGTGTGGCCAACCCCAGCGCGCACGGACAAGCGATGATCAAAACCGCGATCGCATTAACAATGGCATAAGCCAAAGAAGGCTGCGGCCCGACGCGCCACCAGACGATAAAAGCGACAACGGCGATAAAAATAACGGCAGGGACAAAATATCCGGACACCTTGTCCGCTAATTTTTGGATGGGCGCGCGGCTGCGCTGGGCCTCGGCGACCATGTGCACGATCTGGGACAATAAAGTTTCCGCGCCGACCTTCTCGGTCTTCATCACGAACGTGCCCGTCTGATTGACCGTAGCCCCGATGACCCGTTCACCGGCTGTTTTGGCAACCGGCATCGGTTCTCCCGAGATCATCGACTCATCAATGGTCGTGCGGCCTTCAACAATAATCCCGTCCAGCGGGACTTTTTCTCCCGGCCTCACACGCAAGAGATCGCCTTTGTGAACATCATCGATCGCGACCTCTTCCTCTTGGCCATTACGTACGCGATGCGCATTCTTGGCGGCCAATCCCAAAAGCGCCTTGATCGCCTGCCCGGTCTGACTGCGGGCGCGGGCCTCCAACAACTGGCCCAGCACGACCAGAACCGTGATCACGGCGGCGGCCTCAAAATAAAGGTTGATCCTGCCATCCATTTTCAAACCTTCAGGAAAAATTCCCGGGAACAGAACCGCGAACGTGCTATATCCATACGCCGCGCCCACACCCAGCGCGATCAGGGTGAACATATTCAACGACCTGTTTACCAAAGACTGCCAGCCCTTCACAAAAAAGAACCCTCCCGACCAGAGAACGATCGGAGTCGCCAAGATCAACTGCAGCCAAGCCGAAGCAGCCATCGGAACCAAAGTGTGGATGTTCAGGACGGGGACCATTTCTCCGACGGCAAGGACAGTGACGGGAACCGTCAGCGCAAGCCCGCCCCAAAACTTAAGGGATAAGGAACGAATTAGCGCGCGTTCCTCCTCTTCCTTGCCTCCGGCGCCTATCGGTTCTAAGTGCATCCCGCACTTGGGGCAATCACCCGGATGGTCCTGGAGGATCTCCGGATGCATCGGACAAGTGTAGATCGCTTTTTCGTGAGATGGCTTGCTAGCGGTGGGAGTCGCGACATGCGCCACGAATTTTTCCTTGCAATGCGCGCTACAGAAAAAATAATCTTTCCCGCCCTGATTAACTTTCAGGGCACGGCTTTCATCCACTGTCATACCGCAAATCGGATCTTGTGCCATCTGTTTTTTACTTTCTTCCGTTTTAGGCTACGGTGACGACGTTCTCCTTCGCTAAAGCTTCGGAGAAATCCCGCCGAAGCCTTGGCGAAGGCGGACCCGTTTCGGTTAAGGTTACGTTATTCGTTTACTTTTTGACGACAAACGTTACCGAAAAACGATACGGGTCTCGTTACCTTAACCCAAAAATATCACTTCAATGGTGGCTTTTATGGTCCGCGTCTTCCGCTGCCGGCTGATCAGCTGCTCCCTCGGCCGCTTCATCGTCCGCGTCGTCCTGGCCCATCATCTTTTTGCCCTGGCAGCACATCTTTTTCTTGCCTCCCATCCCGCCCATCATGCCGCAATCCATGTCCGACTTGATCTCGGCTTCCTTGGTCAGATTGAGGTTCTTGTCATATTTGTAAAGTTTATTTCCCGATAAAACGATGACCCCGCCATCGTTGGAAGCGACTATCGTCGGTGAGCGCATCATCGCGCTGTGCGCGTGCATCATTTTCATCATCTTCATCATACCGCCGTCCATCATGCCGTCTTCCATCATCCCCTTGCCCATCATCCCTTTACCCATCATCATGCCTTTACCGCTTCCTTCATCTTCCATCATCCCGTCTTTCATTTGGCCCGCAAAAACGGAACTGACGGACAATGACACGACGGTGAGCGCAATGATCAAATACGTTAACTTTCTCATTTTTCCCCTCCCTTTTACATTTTCATTGGTTGTGTTTTGTGGTCAAATCTCATGAAATGAAAATTATAAATGCTCGCGATGCTCGCCCCTATCAACCATCCTAGGACAAAGATCTGGAAAAAGCCATAAGTCATTTCTCCGGCGGACATCTCTGTCCTTAAGATATTGGTAACGTCAATACCGTGGAGCAAACTGTTGAAAAAGGCGACCGTCGTTTCCCGGGACGTGAATAAAACCACACTCACACAGGCCCAGTGCAGCATGGCAAAAGTCAAGCCGAACGCGAATCCCATTTTTCTGACATTAATGACATCCATGGTGTCCTCCTTTTTTGTCGGCGCCCTCTTTATCATCTCCATGACGGTGTCCGCCGCCCATCATCATAAAGTGACAGGCGAACATCGCGAGGATGACAAAAAATATTGAATTATCCCCGTTTAAACCAACAATCGGCGCGAGAAAGATCAACAGCAAAGGCCCCAGACAACAGACGATCATCCACCAGCCGTGATTCCTCATTGTGCCCCTCCTTTTGTGAATTTTGGAACAAAGGCGGGAACCTTCTGTTTATAATCCCGCCAGGCTTGCCCGAACTGATGTTCCACATCTCTTTCCTCCCGCATGGCCAGGCGGTAATACGCGAACGTTAAAACCGGCCACATCACGAGCGTCAACAGCGACGGCCACTGGAGAAGAAAGCCCAGCGTGATCAAAAACAATCCACTGTATTGCGGATGCCGCACGTGCGCGTACACGCCTTCCGCAACAAGATGTTTGCCCTTGGCCGCGTGAATAAGGACCCAGCCATTTTGCATGACATACAAGCCATAAAAGATCATCACATTGGTGACAACATGCAAGACGGTCATCGCTGTTTTGGAATCAGCCAATCCTAAAAGGACCAGCCAAAGATGGCCGTGGGAATGGGAGAAAGGATCCAAGACAGGATAGGATTTCCCCAACCAGGAGGAAAGGAGATAGATCGTCAGGGGAAATCCGTACATTTCGGTGAACAGGGCCGCGATAAAGGCGACAAAGGCCCCCATCGACCGCCATTCGACGGTCGTTTTGGGCTTGATGAAACTCAACGCGAAGAATGAAAAAAGGATGACGTTGAACGCGACCACCGTCCACATCCCGTAGGCGTAATTTCCTAGGTCTTCACCATGCATTTTGTCTTCCCTCCTGACTTAAGACCTCATGTTCCATCCCGACCCCATATTTCAGTTGCGGCGCATTGAACATCGCCAGCAGAGTGGTTGGTTTCAATGCAGCCAGAATGGTTTTACCGCCCTCCTCGTAAATGGAGATCCGGCATGGTAGCGCGGTGGAGACGCTCATGTTTTAATCAAGCACCTTCTTCGCTTGTTAAGGCTGACATACCTCGGAGACCAGGCATTCGTGGGCGAACTCCACGCCTTTCTTTTTTTTTACGATTTACATCTTCCTGTGTTCTTCCGCAGACATGTTATGGTCTTTGGCGCTATTTTGACATCCGGCGACAGTTCCGATCATCAATGTAATTAAGAACAGTGCTAGTAATGTTTTCATTTTTCCCTTCTTTCTTTATTGATTGTAACGCCCAGCCCTATGCTTGTCATGGCAGTCTCTCTTCCAGGATATTAAGATACAATTCCTCTAATATAATATTTCCATTGTAGGGAAAGTCAGGGAACGGTCAATTATACCGAAGTATTATTTTTCCATCCCGACACCGTATTCGAAAACCATCCTGCCGCCATTGTGGCCGGTTAAAGTGACGAGCCACGCGATCCCGATCAACAAGACCATAAAAAGCACACGAAAAAATTTTCGGGACTTCTGCTTGATAAACCACAGGACAGGCAAGGACATCAACGATACCCACATGGTCCAAAGGGCGAATGTCCGGTGAGCCGTTAAGACCGGATGATTTAAATGGAATTCTTCCTCCTCCCAAAGCCCGGTCCGGACAACCAGCGGCGTCATTAAAGCCGCGATGACGTAGATATACACCGCTGCTTTATGAAAATCCTCTTTCTTGAAAATGAAACTCGCCAGGTCCAGCCCTAGTGCCGTTATAAAAAGGGCTATGGGAAAATGCACCAGCTTGGGGTGGATCGGCTCAAGATATTCCAGCATAATCGTTTTCTCCTAGGGGTTTAAGGATGGTCGTGATCATGATGATCGTGGGCCACCACTTCATTCATCTCCGGATGCTCTTTGATGTCTTGCTGATGACTCTCGTGATCATGGCCAGCCGTCGACAGAAAATAACCATAAAGAAATAACACGATGGCAACGCCTATGGCTTTCCATAATGGTTTCATTGTCTCTCCCCGATCATTAAATCATTCTTCCACTTTAGACGCCGGTTTTAAATTCATCCCGCATTTGGGACATTTCCCGGGTTCATCTTGACGAACTTCCGGATGCATCGGACAGGTATAGACCATGGCCCCAGCCTCCTTGGTTGGTTGTTTTTCATATCCGGGAGCGATATCCGCCACCGTTCCGGGTGGATTGTTGTACCATCCAAAATCACCCGGCAGTTTCACTTGTTTTGTGTATTCCTCAGCGGTCTTAAAATCCGGGATATCTTCATGGACTTTAAGTAGCGTGAACATGCCGCCCATCCCGATCGGACCAAAAGGCCCATCGCCTCCCATCATGGGAAGTGTGTTTTCGGGGCCTTTCATGTGCCCGGCATGCTCGAGGTGCTCATGCATGCCCTTTTCACCCATCGCCATGTAGCCCGGCAAAAGGGCGCGGACGTCATCCTCCACCCCTTCCTGGCTGACGCCGATCACGTTCGGGACATTATGCCCCATCGCGTTCATCGGGTGATGCCGAAGATGGCAGTGCAGCGCCCAGTCCCCGGGGATCGCGATAAATTCATAGTCGCGGGTTTGACCCGGGCCAATGGCGACTGTTGTCTCAGGATACTGGGCAGATTCAGGGATATCGCCTCCATCGGTGGCGACTATTTTAAAGGTATGCCCATGCATGTGTATGGCATGAAAATCCTGTCCCACATGTCCAACGCGAACACGGACCCGCTCACCGGGCCTGGCCAAAAGCGGAGCGGTACCGGGAAACGCGCGGCTGTTAAATGTAAAAATATTGAAATCTGTCATGACGTTGGGGTCCGGACGGGAAGTGCCGGGTGCCACGAACCATTCATTTAGGAAGATCGCGTAATCTCGGTCGATCTTGGGGTTTCGGTGTTTGGGATGAATAATAAAAAAACCCATGGTCCCAAGGCCGATCTGTACCATCTCATCGCCGTGAGAGTGGTACATCTGGGTTCCATGTTGTTTGAGCGTAAATTCGTAGGCAAAAGTTTCACCCGGCATGATGGGTTTTTGAGTAAGCCCCTGAACGCCGTCCATGCCGCTGGGCAGGAGTACGCCATGCCAGTGAACGGCGGTAGGTTCTGGAAGTTTGTTGGTCACAAGAATCCGGACTCTGTCGCCTTCCACCGCTTCGATCAATGGCCCCGGGGTTTGTCCGTTGTAACCCCAAGCTTTGATCTTCATTCCCGGAGCCACTTCCCAGTCCACTTCTTCAACCGTAAGATGAAATTCCTTCACACCATCCACCATTTTCCAAGGAAGGGTCGAGCCGTTAAGCGCAACGACCGGCGTGTACGGCAAATTTTTGAAATTTTCATCAACGGATGATTGCGCCTCGGCGACAGGCTGATGATATCCTGTTGTAAAAAATAAGAACACAGCCGTTGTTAAGATCAATGATTTCTTCAGCATTACTTGCCTCCATGGCCTTGGTGGTGCATCTGTTGTGGCATTACAGGTTCGGGATTGATTTCCGGAAGAGAAGTATCCGTCGGGACAACGGCAAATCTTTCGCCCGCCAAATGTTCCAGTTCCGAACGCGTGATCCAGTAATCTTTAAGGGCATCGACGAATTTATGATACGCTTCAATTTCTTCTTTTTTGGCATTTAAAAGATCGTAGACCCCGACCAGCATGTAATTGTAGTGCTTTTGCAGAGAATCAATGAACTTTTCGTGCAAAGGGATAACCGTTTCCCGGTAAGTTTCGATCATCTCTCGCGTGGTCAGCAACTTGGCATAAGACGTACGTACCTGAGAAACAACCTCATCCTCTTTAGCCGCTAAATTTCTTTTGCTTTGCTCAAGCCTTGCTTTAGCGCCGGCAACACCGGTCTGTTTTTGGTCAAAGATCGGGATCTCGGCTTCAAACACCGGCCCTGACAATTTTCCTCCATCCGGTTCTCTTTCCGTGTTATAGCCGCCCTTGATCTCAGGGACCATATTGACACGGCTTACAACTGTTTGCTTTTCCATAATCTTGACCTGTTGCCGCGCCATCGCAAGATCAAAGTTTTGCGCTATGGCCTTTGCTTCAAGCATTTCCCGGGACGGCTCATCTTCCGATATATAGGGAAGGCCCTGCGCAATATCCCAGCTTATTTGACTTTTAGACAACCCCAATAAACGACCCAACTCCTCATGCGCCCTGCCGACCTCTAGTTTACTCTGAGCTAAATCCATCCTGGCTTGCTGAAAGGCAAGTTGATACCCGGTTAAAGCCAGATCATTGATATTCCCGGCTTTGATCTGTCGTTCGGCCAATTGAATGGCCGCTTGCGTGGCTTGAGTGATCTTTTCCTGCATGCTCAACATCTGTCCCGCGGCCTGGAGGGTATAAAACGCCGCCCTTACCTCTTTATCCAGATTTAAAACCGCTGCGCCGATCGCGTATTTGACCCTTTCCAGTTGTTCGCGGGCGAGCCTTTTGCGTAGTGGCAGAGTGAACAAGCCAAGGATATCTTGTTTGACCTCAAATTCCGTGTTGGTCTTCCCGTCGTGATCAGGCTCGCGGAAGCTTCCCGTCAAAGACGGATTTTTCAACAATCCCGCCTGCACCAAATCGGCTTTCGCGATGCCTAATTCCTCGAACTCGGCCTGCAAAGAAGGGTTGTTCATAAACGCGATCTCAACAGCCGCATCCGCCGTTAATTCACACTCCAGGGCAAGCTGTATCCGTTCTTCCGTTGATCGATCATCGCCCGGTGAACTCCAGCCAACGCTCCCCTTTGTTCTTGCGGCAATCTGTTCCTGCACATCGGCAAATTCCCGTTTGGTCGAGACCGAGGTACAGCCGGACAAAAAACCAAATGTCATGCTTAGAAATATTCCCGTCATGATCCAATTTCTCATATCTTCTCCCATTCAGGGATGCTTACTTTTTATAAAATTATTTTTTGAACAAAGAATTAAACTACTCGACACAAAACGAGGGAATGTCTGATTGGAAACGACAGATTAAATGCGTAAAACGGAGTTCTTGATATACAGAGGGATTGTGGGAGACAAAGCCCACGGCGGCGAGTGTTCGGTCAGCAATTTATGGCTGTCCGGGACAAGGGCCAAAAAAATTGGGCCGGGGCCAACTTGATGATTAAAAGAATACAAAATTGTATCAGCTGCCCTGGCGACATCGAGGCCCTTGGCCAAAGTGCCTTGTATTTTGGGGCATTCACACTCGTGATGGGAATCCGGGGAACCTTCTACGGGGCCATGCGAATCGCAATGATTGCCGCGAGAATCATCTTCTCCGGCAGGAGCGGAGGAAATCTGGTCATTCGCCTCGGCGGCGTGGACGGCTTGCGGCAGACAGCAGCAATAAAACGATGTGAAGACCAACGGGAAAATCAACGGTACCGCAAGAAACCTGGGAAGCTTCCTGTTCATATCGGTTGTGATTATAGCATGCACGATGTGATTCAAGAACTAATTTTATTGCCGGGCTACTTCCCGCGACGTGACTCAAAAACGAACCGATAAAGCATCATCCCGGCTCTCATGGCCAGGACAAAAATGACGGATTGCGGCAGGCCGAAAGCCAAACTCGCCACCGCCGGCGCGGGGCAGAATCCCGACAAGCCCCAGCCAATGCCGAAAAGGATCGCGCCCGCGACGAGCGGCGCGTCGATTTCTTGCTTGTTTGGCAAGGAATAACATTCTCCACAAATCGGTTTCTCACGTTTGAGAGCGAACCGGAAAGAAATCATGCTGACCAAAAGCGCCCCAACCATAACAAAGGCCAGCGTTGGGTCCCAGCGGCCGAAAACATCCAGAAAACCGATCACCTTCGCAGGATTGATCATCTGTGAAACACATAGCCCCAACGCCATCACAACGCCAGCGATCAAAGACACCACAAGATTCATCATCATGAACCTCCCCAAAGATGCCTAACAAGATAAACGGTGATCATGCCTGACGCCATGAATAAAATCGTCGCCACCATCGATCGTTTTGAAAACCGCGCGATCCCACAGATCCCATGTCCGCTGGTGCACCCGCTGCCCAAGTTCGTCCCGAACCCGACGAGCAGCCCGGCCAGGACCAAAACCGGCGCGGAAGCATCGATCGCGATCGATATCTGGTCCCCGAAGATCAGCCGGTAAAGAAATGTCCCGGCGACCAAGCCGGCCAGAAAAACGATCTGCCACATGGCCTTCTCTTTAAAGGAACACAACGCCTTGGCGATAATGCCGCTGACGCCCAGGACCTTGCCGTTGAACAACAAGAGGATCGTAGCGGATGCGCCGATCAGCATGCCGCCCAACAAAGCTGTAAATGGTGTAAAATTTTCCATATTCCCTTTATTCCTAAGAAAAAAATCCACCATCTGGCGCGGCCAGATGTTTTTGGGCCCGCCAATACCACCATACGTGCCGCAATTTCCAAAGCAACAACTTCGGATCGTTCCAAGGCAAGTCCGTCGTCAAGCGTGAATCCAAGAAACTGAACAGTAGTTTCGAGAGATGTTTCTTATTTTTTAAGGTATAGATAAGCTCCAGAGGAAGCACAAAGCGGAACTTCATCCCCGGCTTATACGCGAACCCTTTGAATTTTGTATCGGCTTTGCCGAAAGCCAGGTCAAGATACAGCGAAGGAAAGTCCAGCCCGGCGGCATAAATAAAATCCATGGATCCCGGAAGCCGGGGGTTGATCTCAAGGAACTTGAACCCCCCGTCCTTATCCTTAAGAAAATCAAGATTGATCGCCCCGTTCCATTTCAAAAGCCGTATCAATTTCTGCGCGATCCCAAAAAGATCTGCGTCAACAACGCTTTTACCGTAAGGCGGGGTACCGCTTAAGGCGTATTCTTGCCGGGCGGTGTACATAAAACAGTCCTGGATCTCCCCGTCATGGGCGATGGCCGTGACCCCATAAAAATCTCCCCGAATGAATTCCTGGATGACCGGCCAAAGGTCTTCTTTTTTAAGGTTCCGGTAATAATCCTCCAGGCCTTGCTTGCCAGAAAAATAGCTATTGCCACTATTGGCCGACCCGCGCAGTTTTTTGACCACGCAAGGATAAGAGACATTTTGCGCCATGCGCGCGACATCCTCCAAGGAACGCGGGAAATAAGTTTTGGGGATGGCAATACCATTTTCCTGCATGAAACGGTAGGCCTTGTCTTTGAACCGGGCCAGGGCGATCAATTCCCTGGACGGCAAAAGCATATGCGTGTAGCGGGTGATGCAGTCGCGCTCTTCCGACAGGAATTCCGTCGTGTGATCGCTCATGGGGACCAAAAGATCAAACTTTTGAGCACTTAAGATCTTTACCAGCGCGTCGACATAAATTTCTTTATTGCTCTCCCGCGGGGCAATGATGCCACCAGAGCAATACCTGGACCGGAAGCCCGCGCAATACGGATCGGAGTCCAGCAGATAGACCTGGCACCCTCTTCTAGCCAGACTTTTCATCACCACCAGCGCGGCGTTCCAACTCCCCGACGTTACGAGCACTTTCATGGTTCCATTTTAATCACATCGTCCGCGGTTTGCCATAAGAATATACTCTACTGCTTTCGGCAAATTGACAAACCCAGCAGAACATAATACAATGCATTTTAACGTTTCATTCTCACTATGGCCGCGGTCATCAAAAAACTTCTCCAAGGGTTCAAAAATTTCCTCAAAAAAACCCACTACGCGCTCCCTCCCGGGGTGCGCAGCATCTACACGCCGGCCCTTAGCCGGTGCTCTTATTTCGTCCAGAGCCATCTCAACGCGCTTTTCCCGATGATTGTCCTTTATAGCGGCCTTGAGCGCGAAAGCCAACGGCCTCTCTCCTTCATCTACGCCGGTGATATCCACCAAATGCATAATTATTGGGACCACATAATCTTAAGTGACGGCTTCAAAAAGCGTTCCCTGGGCCGGCGTCTCTTCTGGAAAATCGTTCCGGAGATCAAAAAGAAATTTCCGGATTGCGGCTTTGTGATCATGGAACAGTCCACGCTGACCATCCCTTTCTTTAAAAAAAGACCCGGCTTTTCTATTCCTCTTTGGGTCAGGATGGAGATAGACATCAAGGCCCCGGTGAACGAACTGTTCAGCCGCCAGCGCAGCGACATCGAAAGGCGCATACGCAAGAATGGCCTTTCCTTTGAAATGACCAAAGACCTGCAATATTTCGAAGATTTTTATCATGAGATGCATGTCCCCTACGTCACCAAGCGCTATACGGACACCGCCGGGATCAACTCTTTTGAGCTTTTCCATAAAATGATACCCAGAAGCGAAATGCTGCTCATTAAGAAGGACGGCAAAACGATCGCCGGGCTTTGGGTGGAATTCAAGGACGGCAAGGCGCACATGCGCAAGTTAGGGATCGTTGATTCCAATATGGAATACGTGCGTTTCGGCGCCATCGGCGCGCTCTATTACTTCTGCGCCCAGGAACTTAAGAAACGCGGCTACAACATCATGGACATCGGCGGGACCAGGCCTTTTTTTAACGACGGACTGACCCGATACAAACGGTCGTTGGGCGCACGGTTAAGCAAAAAAAATAACCTGTGCTCCTGCGTCAAGTTCATGGTCCTCCAAAACACACCGGGGGTCAGCGGCTTCCTGACCCATAATCCTTTTTTGTTCAAGAACAAAAGAAAAAAGATCTGTAGCGCCGTGTTCGTGGAAAACAAAGGCTGGCTCGCTTCGGGGATGTTGAACTCTGCCATCACTTCGTCCCGCTGTGAGGGGGTCGCGGAGATTGAAGTCTATGTGTTCGGGGACAAAAAAATTCCGGTAGATCCGGGCCTTTCCGGTCCCCCGCCGGTCAGTGTCCACTCCGCTGATGAATTGATCAACGGCTAAAAGGAGTTACTCAAAATGGACAAGAATTTTATTCTCAATTTTACGCCCACCGGAATGATACCGACCAAGGAAATGACACCAAAGGTGCCTATCCAGGCCCCGGAGATCATCGAGCAGGTCCTCGAGGCCGCCGGCCTGGGCGCGAACATGGCCCATATTCACGCGCGCGATCCCAAGGATGGGCTACCCACTTCTGAAAAGGATATTTATACCGATATCATCAAAGGCCTCCGGGCAAAAAATAAAGACCTGGTCATTTGCGTCTCGACCAGCGGGCGGAATTTCCCGGAATTTGAGAAGCGCTCCGCCTGCCTGGACTTGACCGGCGGACTAAAACCCGATTTCGGCAGTCTTACGTTAAGTTCCCTTAATTTCAACAAGCAGGCGAGCATCAACACGCCGGAGATGATCCAGGCACTGGCTAAAAAAATGCTGGATAACGGGATTAAACCGGAACTCGAGGTCTTTGACCTGGGGATGATCAATTACGCCCATTATCTTATCCAGAAGGGGCTGATCAAGCCGCCTTATTATTTCAATCTAATCCTGGGTAATATCGCCTGCGCGCAGGCCAATCTGCTAAGCCTGGGATTAATGGTCAAGGAGCTGCCGCCGGATTCCATTTGGTCGGCGGGCGGGATTGGCAGTTTCCAATTAAAAATGAACGCTGTGGGGATCGTGGCGGGCGGCGGAGTGCGTATCGGGCTGGAAGATAATATCTTCTTTGACGACGAAAAAACACAACTGGCATCGAACAGCGATCTGATCAAAAGGATCATGGGCATTGCCAAAGCCATGGGGCGCACCCCCTACTCTCACAAAGAAGCCAGGAAAATTTTAGGAGTAGAATAACTAGTGCCGCAAATGAACAGCCCTTCAATTCTCAAAAAAATCCGGGATAAATTCCGCCACGGCCTGATACTCCTGATGGTCCGCGATTACTTGGCGAAACTAGGCATCGAGATCACGCCATTTTACTGGATGAAAGAAACCGTCCACGACAAGATCCCGGACCATTGGAAGGCCAACTTCAACGATTACGAATTCTCGTTCTTCGGCCCGGAAGAGATCAAAACGATCTGCGGGCTCCCGGAACGGGAGTTCATAAGCAAGGAACATGTGATCAAGGTTTTCAATAAAGGCAAAAAATGTTACGGGGCAAAATACAAAGGGGAGATCGCCGCTTTCACCTGGATCGACCTGGAGGAAAGTCACACCCGGTTCTACCCGGTAAAAATGAAAGATAACGAGGCCTATTTGTTCGATCTCTACGTCCTAAAATCTTTCCGCGGGAAAAATCTTGCGCCGGCCTTGCGTTATAAGGTCTGCGAGATTTTGAAAGAACTGGGGCGCGACACGTGTTACAGCATTACGGAATCTTTCAACACCTCTTCCATCAGGGTCAAAGAGAAGCTCAACGCCCAATTCATTTTTCTGGGATTATACGTCAATCTGTTCAAAAAATACCGGAAACGGTGGGTGTTAAAAAGGTATTAGAGTGAAAGGCCGACGGATCCTGCGGTTAGCCGTTCGGGCGGGAGCCTTCGAGCGATTCCCACCGCTCAAAGGTTTTAAGAAGTTCATCTTCGATCTTTTCAAGCTTGTCTTTGATGGAGGCGATCTCCGAAGGGCTCTTCTTAAAAAAATCAGGATCGGCCATCAGCGTGTAAAGTTCGTCCTGTTTAGTTTCCAGCTTTTCGATCTTGGCCGGAAGCGCGGCCAATTCCTGCTCTTCTTTATGCGAAAGTTTCCGGGCTTGCGGCTTTTTCTCCCTGACCGATTTTTCTTCTGGAACTTTGGCAGGAAGCTTCTCCTTTACTTCCTTGGCCTTGGGCTTGCGCTGGCTCAGCCAATCATCGTAGCCTCCGGGATATTCGTTGACCTCGCCTTCGCCTTCCAGGACGATCGTGCTGGTCACCACATTATTCAAGAATGCCCGGTCATGGCTGACTAAAAGGAGCGTGCCGGAATATTCGAGCAGCAATTCTTCCAGCAGTTCCAGCGTTTCCACGTCGAGATCATTGGTCGGCTCATCCATGACCAGGACGTTCGATGGCCTGGTAAAAAGCCGCGCCAGTAAAAGCCGGTTGCGCTCGCCGCCGGAGAGGACCTTGACCGGAGTGCGCGCGCGTTCCGGAGAAAAAAGGAAATCCTGCATGTAACCGATGATATGCCGCGGTTTGCCGTTGATCATGATGGTGTCGTTGCCGGAACCGGTAACATTTTCCATCACCGTTTTCTCTTCATCGAGCTGCTCGCGCAATTGGTCATAATAGGCGATCTCCAGGTTCGTCCCCAGCCGCACTTTGCCCCGCAGCGGTGTCATCTGTTCGAGCAACAAGCGTAACAGCGTTGTTTTTCCCGAACCGTTGGGGCCGATCACGCCGATCTTGTCCCCGCGCATGATCGTCGTCGAGAAACTGTTGATCAAAGGCTTGTTCTCGTATTCATATCCCAGGTTGGAGACCTTGATCACCAGATGCCCGGAACGCTCCGCTTCCTGTGCCTGCATATTGACTTTCCCGATGGCCTGCCGCTGGGCTCTTTTGGCTTCCCGCATCCGTTCGAGCGCTTTCACGCGGCCCTCATTGCGGACCCGGCGGGCCTTGACCCCCTTGCGGATCCAAACCTCTTCCTGGCTCAGTTTCTTTTCGAATTCCTGACGCTGCACCTCTTCGTTCTCCAACGCCATTTGCTTGCGTTCTAGAAATGTCTGATAATCACAACTCCAACTGAAGACCCGCCCGCGGTCGAGTTCCACGATCCGGGTCGCCAGATGCCGCATGAACATACGGTCGTGGGTGACAAACAACACGGTGCCGGAATACGTTTTCAAAAATCCTTCCAGCCAGTCGATGGAATCAATGTCAAGATGGTTGGTGGGCTCATCAAGAAGCAGGATATCGGGCTTGATAACGAGCGCCCGGGCCAACAGTACGCGCCGTTTTTGTCCGCCGGATAATTTTTCAAATTCGGCTTCCGGATCAAGTTTCATCTGCAGGATGACTTGTTCGACCTGGTTACTGACGTCCCAGCTTTCGGTACGGTCGAGTTCCGCGTGCACGCGGTCGAACTGGCGCAATAACTCGGGAGTGTGTTCAGTATGCAAACGGTGGCTGATATGGTGGTATTCTTTAAGAAGCTCGCCGCGCTTGCCTAATCCCGAGGCGACAATATCAAAAACGTTCCCCTGGATGTCGGAGGGAATCTCCTGGGGTAAATGCGTGACCTCGATTCCTTGCTGACGGACGACCTTGCCATCGTCCACGCCCAGCTGCCCGGCGATGACCTTCATCAACGTGGTCTTCCCGACGCCGTTACGGCCCAAAAGCGCTACGCGCTCGCCGACTTCCAACTGCAGGCTTAATTTATCGAAGATGAGCGGCCCGCCGAACGCGACGGAAATTTCCTGTAAACTGATCAGTGCCATAGGGGGATAGTATACATACGAAGGGGCCTTCGACCAAGAGGAAAAATCTTGCCCACCTGAACCTGCTTATTCTACTTGTTTCTCATCCAGCCTTCCCGCCAATAACGCCGCGAGGGGCGCCGTGAAGGTGAAATGCGAAAAGATGATCTGCATAACAGCGGTCAGGGGCACCGCGAGGAACATGCCCGGGATCCCCCAGACCATGCCCCAGAAGATCAACGCCATGAGGACCACGACCGGATGAAGGTCGAGCACATCCCCCAGGATCTTGGTCTCCAGGATGTTGCCGACAAAAAATTGGAGAGCCCCGGGGATCGCGATGGCGAGCACCCCCTTCCAGAACGGGATCTCGGGTTGCGCCAGAACGACCGGTAAAGGCAAGAGCGTTGCGATCACCGGGCCGATCGTGGGGATGAAGTTAAGGACAAATGCGAGAAACCCGAAAAGAAGCGACAGGTCCACTCCCAGAATGATCAGCGTCAGCCAGACCAGGGCGCCCGTGACCAACGAGATCCCCAGCTTGACCAAGACATATCGCTTGACGCGCTCTTCCCCCTCGCGCCATTCCTTGCTGGGTTTGTGCTCACGGCCTTTGCCTAAAAGAAGGAAAATAACGAACACCGCCACCAGAAGCCCCTGGGAGAAAATATCAAGGACCGCGTTTAAAACGGTCTTGACCATCCCAGCGGTATTACGACCCAGGTTCTGGATGAACGGACCGATCATGCCATCGAAATCGATCCCGAACTGAACCTTGATCCATTCGCTCGTTCGGTTCAGAAATTTCTCGATCTCGTCCTGATAAGCTTCGGCGTTCTGCATGGAGTGATTAAAGGAAACCGTGAACAAAAGCCCCATAAGAAGCAGTAACAGGATCCCGACGATCAAGGTGTTACCCAAAGCCAGCCACCGGGGCGACTTGAGGTATTTCATTTGCAGGTCGATCGCCGGGGTGAGGATCAGGCTGATCATCATGGCCAGGACAACCGGGATCATGACCGGCCTAAGCCAGTGCAAGGCCCCGGTCACGGCGATCGCCGTGAGGATCGCCAGGCACATCGTCTGAATGGTTTCGTCTTTAATGTTGATTTTCATGGGAGTAATTTACCACAAATAGTGGAAGGCGTATAGCGATAGTAAATTCGGGTTACGGTGGTGCCTGAAGGTTCACAGGGATTCAACGTCTGTCTGGGGATTTAACGTCGGGGGGGGGGGGGGGGGGGG
>ORJL010493778.1_pt1 | contig 22335 bp, 33 predicted proteins | sample 1779941 | NCBI WGS metagenome assembly ORJL01 (sample SAMEA104232317, study PRJEB22302) | groundwater metagenome | biome: forest; feature: aquifer; material: groundwater | place: USA | collected 2011-08-07 | depth 5.8 m
ACTTTTGGCGGCAATCTTGTAAGTTGCGCGGCAGGGATGGCTGCATTGAAGTATATGGAAAAGGAAAAACTTGGACAGAATGCGCAAAGAATTGGAAAGCTGATGATGAAACGCCTGGAAGAGATGGGGGAGCAATATGAAATTATTGGAGATGTACGCGGTATCGGATTAATGATTGGAATAGAGATTGTAAAAGACAAAAAGTCAAGAACGCCTGCTCCAAATTACAGGGATGCAATTCAGTGCGAGGCTGCAAGAAGAGGCATGATATTATTGGGTGCTGGGAAAAGTGTAATAAGATTCTGCCCTCCGCTAGTCATAACAAAGCAACAAGCCGAAGCAGGCTTAGGCATATTTGAAGAAAGCGTGAAGAAGGTAAATCTATAAATAAAGCTTCTTATCATATAAATGTATGAATAAAAAATGGATAATTGCTATTGTTGTAATTATTGTCTTGCTTTTGTTTTTTGCAGTACCGATTGATGGTGGAAACCTTTGGGGCAAGCTTGCAGAAAGCGGCGTTGCATGGTGAAGGTAAAAGCGTAATACTTTTTTACCCTCCGCTTGTCATAACAAAGCAGGAAGCTGGAAAAGGCCTGGATATTTTTGAAGAGAGTGTGAAGAAGGTAAGTTTTAATTATAAGTAAATAAAATAATTCCTAAAAGACAGAGAAGTTAAAGATTGATATTTATGCCACGAAACAAATTTCAGGAAATTATGAAGAAATCAATAAAGGAAGACGAAAAGATACTAAAAGTTCTGGCTGGTCAAAAGGTTTGATTTAGTTATTCCCATTAATTTCGTGATATTTGACCTGCTTTTTATACTTATTTTGCCTATTAAGTTTATGCAAGAAAAAGCGCTTAATTTTACCGTAGTTATAGAGCAGGATGAGGACGGCTTATATGTAGCCAAGGTGCCAGATATAGTAGGTTGCTCTACGCAAGGAAAAACAGTAGAGCAAGTTTTGGAAAGAGCAAAAGAAGCAATCCAGGTTTGCATAGAAGCTGATGAAAGGACTCGGCTTTAAATTGTTAAAAATATAATGAAATAATTGTAGGCTATACTTATGGAAAAAACTGACATATTAGAAGGAAAAGAGGAAGTGAGACAATTGAACGGGCATCGCGTTGTTGTTGTTGTTCCAAATAAGCGAATATCCTATGAAGAAGGCGTAAAAAGGCTGGAGAAGCTTTTTGAACGAATACAGAAAAGAGCTTCAGACTAAAACTGTTTCCTGAATTTGCTCTCGCCTATAATTTTCGGATATAATTCCTTTACGCGCGGTATATCGTCATCCCTTGTTACGAGCAATAAATCATTTGATTTTGCCATATCAATATGTATTGAATCTCTTGCGCTATAGCAAAAATAAGCAAACTTTATTATCTCGTCTGAAATCAATATACCTTTACGTTTTATGCCAGAACTATTTTCAGTTTCGTCTAATTTTATTACATCAATGCTTATCATGTTGCGCAATATTTCTATAAGTTCCTTTATGTCCTCCATTTGTATCAAATCCTTGAATTCATTTCTCATGTTTGCGACTATTTCAGCCACAGAAAATAATGAAATATACGGTTTTATTTCCTTGTGTTCAAGCAAAAATTTTATCATAACTTCTTCCTCGGCTTGCTTTATTTTCTTCACAAATCTTAGCCTTAGCCAGTGTAAAATCAGGTTTGTATCTAGGTATATCTTTACTTGCTTTTCCATTTATTAAATTATAGTTAAAAATATATAACTATGAAAAAGAAACTTGACAAAAAGAAAAAACGTCTAAAGGGCGTAGACATAGACAAGATGATTGTTCAGAAAAGAAATGCAAACAAAGGAAAGAAGTTTGTCAAGTTCTGCCCTGGCTGCGGCAGCACTGAATATGAAATATTGGGCCATACTTACAGCATAAGGTACAAGTGCAAGAAATGCAAATTTTTCTCAGACTCTTTTCCTGAGAAAGAAGTATGAAAGTTAATGTGTACTAAATATCTTCTATTTTATACAATTCATATGCTCCAGAAATCGTAAGCAATAGTCCGATAAATGTTAAAATTAATAGAGCTTGTTCTTTCAGTCCTATTTGTTGTAATAAATTCGATCCAGCTAATCCGACTATCGAACCTGAGACTATGCCTATCCCTAAATTTTCATGTAATCGACCTTTAAGTCTTTTATCTCTTATTTTTCCTCTTTTTATTTGTCGAATTCTATTAACGATTTCTTCATTTGTTTGCCTTATTTTTTCAAGCTTTTCATTTATTGATTGTAAAATTTTGTCATCCATAAATAAACAGCCTTATGAATCTTTAAAAATTACTTAAATAGTACTACTAAATTTTCATTATATTTGTAGTTGAGTTTCCAATGCCTTTTGGAACAGCTTATCTTCTTTCTTTTCTTCTGCTAAATAACTTTCATAAACACTCATTATTTCATTTACGGTCTTTGTGTCTTTTAACATATTATTAAACATAATAGCTAATTGCTCTCGTGTCATCGCATCCTGTATTATTATCAAATCGCTACAAAAATGACTGCTTTTCACGCATTCCAATTTTGAATTTCTAACTGCAAATAAAAATTTAGCTACAAATTTACCGTCTATTGGAATGTCCATGTCAAAAATTTTATTTTTACCTAGGAAAAAATTATATTTTTCAAATTGATTTTTATACCTGATATTTATTTCAGATAGGTTTTTCTGATGTTGAATAAAGATCTTTTTCATTTTTTCTAATCTTTCCTTATCTTTTTGATCAATATATTTTAACGCAAATGGCGTCAAATCAGAATTGAATCCTTTTAGGATACCATCTTCTTCAAATGGATTATAACCAATAGTTTCTTCAATAATATTTTTATTTTTTGGTCCATTTTTCTCCGCCTCAATTTCTTCTTGCGTCATTTTAACATTCGATTCTTTGATAATACGTTCAAGATCATTTTTTTTCTTTCCAAACATTGTCATAAATTGATCAAAACATTCTTAAATCTAAAATATCCCATTATTTATGTTTTTCCTAAAAAAGAATTCTAGCAGTGGAAATACCCCGATAAAACAAAACCTATTATAGTTATTGCAATACCAATCAACATGAGCCCATTTAACTCAAAAGACGCTACAACAAGATTCACTTTAAATTTTGAAGTGTCCCGCCAACCGAATATAATAATTATAAAACCCACTATAGCTGCTAAAATTCCTATAATCTGTAAAACTTGGAACTGACAAATTGGTGAATTTGAAGCACATCTGTTTTCTATGCAGGTTAATTGAAGTTCAGATGTCTGTTCACAATCTTCGTTTCTATTGCACCTCTGATTGTATTTTGCTTCTTGGCAAAGTTCATTATTGCAGATACCAACTAAGCAATGTTTATCATCTTTACAATATCCACCTATATCATTTGTACTACAAACTCCATTTTTACAATTTTTTGTAATGCAGTTAGAATTTTCAGTACACTTATCGCCTATCTCTTTTGGTAAACTATTAATTACAAAAAAGGCAAATAGAGTAAAAACTGCTATTATGATTATTATTATTGGAACGGAACCTTTCATAACAAACTATAGTTTAGGAAATATACTTAAATCTATCTGTTTATTTCTTCTTCTTAGTTCCTTGTTCGCCAATGTAGGTGTAAGCACTGTAGACAGCGCTGACTGCTTCGCCTACTCCGGTTATGGCCTGCTTGAATTTTGTGTCAACGACGTCGCCTGCGGCATAGATTCCTGGCATGTTTGTGCTGGATGTGCGGTCAATAATTATTTCATTCTTATTATCAACTTTCACGCCAAGCTTTACTGCCAAATCTGAAAGAGGTATGTGGCCAATTGCTACGAATAATGCATCAAGAGGGAATTCATTCTTTCCTTTGTAGGGCTTGTCTAGCAGCACACTCTTTACAAACTTGTCGCCCTTGATTTCCTTTACATTGGTATTATTTATGATTTCTATCTTTCCTTCTTTTATTTTCTGCTGCACTCTTTCCATGTTTACTGGTTCTGGATGAATTTGATCGCCCCGGTAAATTATGTAGACTTTTTTGCCGTATTGGGTTAGCACAAGGGCATCTTTTGCAGCGCTGTCAGACCCGCCAACCAAACCTATGATTTTATTTTTGAAAAAACTTCCGTCGCATAATGCACAATAATGAACTCCTTTGTTGGCAAACTGCTCCTCACCAGGCACGCCAAGCTTTTTCCATTTGGTACCTGTTGCAAAAAGGACAGTTTTTGCGTTAATAACTTTGCCTGATTCTGTTGTAACCTTAAAAACGGGTGCATTGACGCTTTTGGCGTCGTTTCGCTCTTGTTTTCCAATATCCTTAACAAGCTCTTCTTCCATCTCAACTTCGTAGTCCATGGCGTGCTCTCTTACCTTGTCAGCAAGCTCCTGGCCTGTAAGGCGCTTGAAGCCAGGATAGTTTTCTACAACGTCTGTTGTAATTATGACTCCGCCCATTTTGTCTCCAAACAATATAGTCTTCATCCTGAAGCGGCCGGCGTACATTGCTGCTGCAAAGCCGACTACTCCGCCGCCTATTATTGCTATATCGTATTCTGAGTGTGTGGAAGTCCGTGTGTTTGGACGCTTTGCGTCGTTGGCTGGCTTCGGTTCATTTTGAGCAGTTTTCTTTACTGATTTTGTTTTGGTTTTTTGTCTCATATCATCACTTCAATTTACAATGTATATATCTATAGCTTTATACTTTGGTAGTTTTCTTTTCCAAAGACCTTTTCGTCAAGCACTTTTATTTCATGCGGCTGTATCTTGTAAATTCTGCCTTCAAACTTTGGATTGTGAAAATCCTTCGGCTTTTTTGCGTATTTTTTGGCTTTTGGAAATCTTTTAAGATACAGATTTCCTGCCTTTTCAAGCTCTTCTTCACTTATTTTCTTAGCTGTTCCTATTATCTGCACGCCGCGAAGCAGCGAACCCCACTTTTGCGCAGAACTGAATATACTGACCGCTACTTTTTCATTATTTTCTATATTTCTTGCATGCAGCGTATCAGGACTTGTCCATATATAGATGTTAAAATTTTTGTCAAAAGCATAGAATGCTGTGCAAGAACATGGGTGCCTGTTGTTTGTTGTTGCCAGCGTTAAAAGCATATTTTCTTTTATGATTGAATTGGCAGAAGATAAAACATTGTTTCTTTTTTCCATATAATAATATTATTAGCGTTTATTAAATAACCTTATTTATTACCCCTCCAATTATGTATTATGGACTTCACTCTTACACGGGAGCAGAAAGAGGTTTTGGACAGGACAGAGGAAGCTTGCGGTATACTCAGGAAAAAGGAAGAGCAGTCGTGGCATGCAGGAGAAATAAACGCTGAGCTTGAAAGAGTGCTAAAAAGGTCAAGGCTAATGAACTTTCCTTTGTCTGCAAAATACGGGGGCGAAGGCGGAGATTTCATGCTTTATGGCATGTTGCTTGAACGCATTGGACAGGAAGGGTTGTCGCCGCATTCATTCATGCTTTCACATGACTCATCAGCTCTTACTCTGCAAAATCATGCGACAGACGACCAGTGCACAAATTTTCTTTCCAGCACATTGGCTTCGCCTCTAGGAAAGCATTTTGTCAAATATGACAAAGAACCGGGCGGATATGTTCTGAATGGGGAAAAGTCTTTTGTTGTCAACGCGCTTTCGTCGGACATATTTACTGTATTTGCAGAAGGTAATGGTGGAAGAACATCTTTTGTTGTTAGGAAAGGCGACGGTGTTAATGTTGAAAGACTCAAACATCATGGGTTACGCAGTGCTGATATTGGAAAAGTAAAGTTTACAGATTTCTTTGTAAGAAAGGAAAATATTATTGGAACAGAAGGACTAGGATGGAAGGTTGAGGAAACTCATTCAAATTTGGCAAAGTTGATTTCTGCTGCTGGTTATTCAGGCGCTGCTAAGGATACCTTGCAAGAACTTGCAGATATCAAAAATACTTCTAAAAAAATAAAGGCAAGCGTTGAAGCTGCTTCACTGCTTACGAAGCAAGCATTCTTCCTGCATGAACAAGCAAAGAAAAACAAACAGCTGGCTGCTCAGGCAAAAGAACAATCAGAACTTGCAAACATATTTGCTTATAAAACTGGAATGAATGCTGCAAAGTATGGTGTAATGAAATTAGGATCACAGATAGATGAAGACAGAACTAGCAGAGCAATGAGGCATTTTATGGACCTCGCTGTTGCAAGATACTGTTAAAAAGGTGCTCTTTATACTAGGGAAATGTTTGATGCTTTGCGTAGAAGATTGAGCGGCGGATATTATTTGTCTTCTATACATGTTGATAGACTGCTTTCCCATAAAGGGTTTGACGTGAAAATCAGGCATTTTGCTTATCAAATAGACAGATTTCCAGAATACGTGAGCGGTTATTTGTGGGATGAGGAATGGCCTGGACTGGTGGAAGAACTTGGAAGAAGAAACATGCCAGCTACAAGTTATAATATATCCAGACTTTATTTTGAGCAGCGTGCCGATGAAGCTGAACTGGCGAGAAGCCGCATAAATTATGGCATTCAGGTAGCTTCGAGAATAGGGAAAAAAGTAGGTAGGGTTGCTGGTATTAGAGTTATTGGAGCTGAAAGCAGACTTGAAGTCAGAAGCGTGGAAAGAGGAATAAGGGATTTAGACCTTAACGTCACTGTTTACGAACCTGTAGATGCAAACGATGCGCTACAAATAAATACTGTAAAAAAACAGGCTGAAGATAAAACTGGTATAGAAGTTGATATTTTATGCCCTGGTTTGCCACCAACGTCTGCAAATATGGAGCACATAATGGCTGCTGATTATCCGCTTTCTTGCAGAGGCTTTCCTGTTTTTTGGAGAGAAGAAAGATATCTGGATGTCACACTAGGTAGACAGAATGAATTTTTTGAAAAACAAATTCCTAGTATAAAAGCATTGATGCAAAGGTTAGGCATCGGTGAAGCTCAAGTGCAAGAATAATGCGGCTGCCAGCATGTCAGGAAGTATTCCTATATTTACATCATTGAATTCTTCTCTTGTTTCCTTGAATGATTCTTTTATTTCCTGCATGAGCGGCTTATTTGAATTTTGAAGCGCTTCAAAAAATTTCCTTAGGATAGGCAGACTATTTTTGTACTGCATGCCCCAGTGATATGATGAAGTTTTGTCTTTGCTTTCAATTTCCATTCTTTTTTGGTCAAAATCATAAGGATTTTTACATTTTCCATATCGTCCGCTAACATCCTAAAGTATTTTCCTACGTTTGCAGCGGCTATTATAAAATCCTGAAGGGTTTTGTCGTTCATGTCATTGTATCTGCTGACAAGGTTGTCTTTTTCAGAAATTTCTTCAAGGCAGAAGGCCATGGTTACAAGATCCTGTATTTTGTCTGGATCCATAGTAAAGATAGAATGAGAAAAGATAAGAATAAATTATACGTCCATAATCATACTGTCGCCTTTGCCCATTATAACTTATAGGCAGCTTTCTACCATATAGTTTCCGCCAATCCAGATTCCATTATTTTTCTGTCTCTTGTTATAAGCTTGGTGCCTAAAATGTTTGCAGTAGCTACAATTATTCTGTCATGCACGTCTTTAATGTTCTTTATACTTTGAGACTTGAGAACCAATTCTCTGTCCAGAGGATATGTGGGATAATTTAATGAATTTTCTGTCATTTCAATTATTTCTCTGAATTCCAATCCAATTTTCCCTTTTTCACATACATACAAACTAACAAAACAACAGAAGGAATTACTATAGTTGTTTCCCCTCTATCACAAGAGCGAAAAACTTCTCTGGCTTTGTCGCTTAATTTATCATCCTTACTTATAAACCACAAAAAACTATGTGTATCTGTCACATACATTTATTACTCCTCATAAATATGTTTGAATACCGCTTTCTTAGCTTCTTCAAAATCCTTTTCGCTAAATTTTACTCCCTTGAGTTTACCTTCTAATTTAACAATTTTTTTTGGATATTTGTGGTACGTTTTTATTAGCACTTTTATCTCCTTTAGTTCATTCTCAATCTTCTTCAGTTCAGGATAAACATTTTGTCCCATAATATCGCCTAGTGATTATTATTAATTATTAGTTTAAATAAGCTATTTTTCATCCACATATACAGATTTGTGCAAATCTTATATCCAAAATTGCTTTATAATTATAACATAAGTAAAGCAATTTCATTTACATAGAAATAATAAAAACTATTTATGTTCTGTAGATTGCTGCCGCGATATCACGATCTACTCTATGTTGCCAGTTTGGAACAGGTCCTCTGGCGTATTTACCTGTATCGGGAAATCGCCTTTCTTCGCGCGCAAGCTGATGTTCTCTTCCTAAAAGAAGATAAGCAATAATTGCATCTCTGTAATCCCTAAAATTTGAAAATGTACACGTCCTTCCATCTGCTAGATTTAATGTCAGCGTCATTAAACTTCCACCATGATGTCATCGCCTTCCAGTTTTACAGGAAATGATTTTTGTTTTGCTCCCGGAGGCATGACCGATGAACCGTTTTGAACATTAAATTTCCAGCCGTGAAACGGGCATGTAACTATGCCGCCTTCTAACATGCCTTCGCCTAAAGGTCCGCCTCTGTGAGCGCATGTGTTGTCTATTGCAAAGAATTCGCCATCAACATTAAACAGTGCTATCTCTTTGCCGGCAGTGCTTATTGTCTTGCCCTCGCCGTTTTTTATGTCATTCTTTGATGCTACTTTAACAAATCCCATTTTATCACTATCTATAATTGTAAGTAGTGTTTTAATGCTTTCAATTATTCTACAATACCAGCAAATGGATTTTCATCAAGTTCTGAAGCACGTGATGCAAGGGCTCCTTGCAAAATTGCTCGCTCTGCGCAGCTAACCCTGTCTAATGCTGTATCATATAGTTCGCGCAGTGGAAAATGAGCTGATGGTTTATCTACTTTTCTATAAATGTGCTCTCCCATCATTAGTGAAAAACGTGCTGCGCGCAAAGCGTTAAGCGCATCTTCAGGTCGTGATTCTCTTCTTTCATTTGATTGTCCGCCATAAACAATATTGCTTTCTATGCCTCGTATACATGCTATTGCCAATTGTTGCGCTGCTTCATATGCTTTCAATGCTTCAGTTCCTATTTCATGCTCGTCTGGGCATAAATGTCTTCCAGAACGTACAGCTTGAAGATCGCGGCTTGCAAAGCCATCAAAAGATGAAGAATCATCAACAAAAATACCGGTTGGTATTGTCAACATCATTGAAGCATAATCAGGAAGCGGTTTATTTGCTGAAGCATATAGGATTTCTGCCTGTTTTCTTAAGAAAGCATCCACAACATTTTCAGGACCTATATGCATGTAGTAATTAATTTACTAAAGCTTTAATGCTTTGTTAAGAGACTAACAATATGTCAGATCTTGCGAAAAAGAAGTGCGTTCCATGCGAAGGCGGCCCGCCTATGAGTGATATAGAAGCAGAAAAGATGCTTACGCAGTTAAAAGATTGGAAACTGCATGCAGGCAAGCTTGTAAAAGAATTCAAATTTACTGATTTCAATGAATCCATTAAATTTGTAAATAAAATTGCTGATATTGCAGAGGCAGAAGGGCACCATCCTGACATAACAATAAATTATGACAAGGTAAAGATAGAACTTATTACGCATGCAGTAGGCGGATTAAGCGAAAATGATTTTATTCTTGCTGCAAAAATCGATGAGATTTCATGAATTATAGAAGTGCAGTCGTTTCTGACATTCGTGAAATGGAAGAACTTATTTTAGCAGAAGGACCAAACGAGTGGAATTATCTTCCTGAACATGAAATAAGAGAACATTTGCGAGATATTTTAAGGGGGAAAACGGAGGTTGTATTGGCTGAAGAAGATCATAAAATAGTGGGTTTTGTTTCTTATGTGTGGGGAAAAGTTTACCCTCAATACGAATCTGAAGAACTGAAAGACAGGGATCATGGATTATCGCAGAAGTTGTTGTTCATAGAGATTTTAGAGGGAGAGGACTTGGACCTCATTTATTAAAAATTGCTTTAGATAATTTGCAGAAAAAAGGATTTACAAGAGTGTATGCTCATAGACATGAAGAAAATGCAGCGTCTGCTAGGATGTTGGAAAAAGCAGGGTTTGAAATTGTAGACACCTTTTATGATCCTGAAAGACGTCCGTATGGTAGCAGAAATACAACTGTATGTAGATTTGTCAAAAATGTTTAAATATTATCAAGCGATTCAGCAGTGGCAGTCCTATCTTTATAGTTGAAGTTTATTTCAAATTTTGAGAGCAAATCCTTGAAGCCAAGAATAAGTGGAACGCTGTCTGTTTTTGCAAGAAACGCATGAATTTTCATTTCTTCTGAAACATTGCCGTATCTATCAGCAAGCACACATATTACTTTTCCTACTATAACAGGTATTGTACATTCTTCACTCTTTTGGATGCCTTTAATTTTATGTTCTGAAATTTTTTCATGCAGTGCTTCTTGCCAGATGGACTTTGGTATTAAAGAAACGTAGGCCCCGGTATCAATTATAGAATTATAAGCATCTGACCAGTTTCCATTCTCAAGCTTAAACCTAGCCCCTGCGCGCAATCTGATAATTTCACACGAACTGCCAAATTTTTTATTCAAAGTTTCGTCTTGTGATACTTCAAAATAAAGCCTAATTCGCACCATATATGTGCTCTCCAGTATCAACAAAAAAAACAGCTATTTCAGTTTTCCATGTTTTTTTTAGGGCTTCTTTTTTAACCTCGCTCAAGTTATTGCCGTAAGCAACAACCTTTTTGTCAACAACAGCTACCCATAAATCTGGGTATTTCTTTGCAAGTTCAGTATGATGAGACTCAGCCCATTCAAAATCATCCCAGAATTCTTTTGTCATTTCCTTCATAAACATCACGCTAATGTATAATTGCTGCAAAACTATAAAAGATTTGTTAGTTTATTATATTCATGCGCTACGAAAATGAGCCCAAGTACGAAACTGAGCGTTCGGTTTCGCGAGAAGACTCGTTTCTAAACATAGATTATAATCGGGACATAACTGTCCCTGTCTGCGCTGGCATATATTCTCGACCTGTTATTGATGACGGTAAGATTTATTTCTGTTCATTTGATTCAAATTTCTATTGTGTATCAAAATTTGATGGATCGCTCTTATGGAAGTTTAAGATGGGCGGCCCTTCAGCTTCGTCACCCTTCCTGTACAAAACAAGACTGTATTTTGGATCTGATGATGGACATTTGTACTGTCTTTCAGACAAAGGAAAAGTTATATGGAAATTCAATACAGGAAACAGGGTTGTGTCATCACCTGCTGTTGTTGATGATGTAGTTTACTTCGGCTCGAATGATGGTAAGTTCTATGCGGTTGATGCAGAAACTGGAAAAGTATTATGGTCTTTTATCACGGGTGATGTTGTTGTTGGATCGCCCGCAATCTGTGGCGATTATGTTTATTTTGGATCTTACGATCATAACGTGTATTGTTTAAATAGGAAAACAGGACGCCTTTTGTGGAAGTTTTTAACAAATTCACATGTTGGCGCAACCCCACTTGTAGTGGACGAATTAAATAAAGTTAGTAGCAGGCCTCCAGACAGAGTTCATTCTACAAAAGCTCCAGAGTCTGGATCGATTCACATAGGATCAATTGATGGTAATCATTATTGCCTTACTCTTGACGGTGAGTTAAAATGGAAATTCAAGACCAACTATGCAGTTGCAACATGCCCTAATATTCATGATAATATTATTTTCTTTGGGTCTTATGACAGATATTTCTATGCACTCAATGCGAACAATGGAAATTTCATATGGCGTTTTCTAACAAATGCCGGCATAGAATCATGGCCGGCTGTAAAAGACAACATGATATTTTTTGGATCTTTGGATAATTATCTGTATGCACTCGACCTTACCGGATTTTTTAAATGGAAATTTTTGACTAATGGTGGCGTGAGCGGCTCTCCAATAATTGATGATAATTTTATCTTTGTCGGCTCTTTTGATGGTTACTTGTATAAAATTACACTGGACGGAGAACTTGTATGGAAATTTATGACAGGTTTTGGACTGTCTTCTCTTAAACTTAATAAAAGAGCGATTGATCTCATATCCGGTGCTACCAGAAAGCTTATACCTATTTGGAAACCGGAGACTACAAAGCTAAAAGGCGACGGTGAAAACACAAAAAATTACACCCTACAGGGCGACAATAGCATGGTCACTTATGGCTCGGCATTTTCTGGAGATCCTTACAAGCTAGGAAAGTCTTACAAACAAAATAAAGATGCTTATAGCAAATAATGCAAATAAATTGTTTATTGTCCAATAATTAGGTATGCAAAATGGAACGGATAATTCAATTACTGATTTTACAAACAATCTTACTCCTGATTTAACTATTGATTTCAACCAGATGATTGACAATTATCTACATAGGGAATTCAGGCCAAAAACAGAAGGCACATATTATCCTTCGGAGATCGGATCCTGCATTCGCAAGGTATGGTATACTTACAAATTTCCCAAGCAGCTTGATCCAAAACTGAAAAAGATATTTGAAGTCGGCAATATGATGCATGAGTTTGTTGTAAAAGTCCTGCAAAGCGAGAAAAATCCACACATAGAACTGGTTTCTACAGAATTGCCTTTCAAAAGAGAGATAGAGGATTTTTTGATTTCAGGCAGAATTGATAATGTTATTCTTGTTAAAGCAGACGGCAAGCAGCTCTTGATAGAAGTCAAATCTGCTAAAGACATAGGATGGATCAGGGAGCCGAAGCCTGAAAATGTTATACAGCTGCAGCTTTACATGCATGTTACAGGCATACATGACGGCGCGCTGTTGTACATAAACAAGAGCGATCTGGAAAGCAAGGTTTTTCCGATAAAATATGATCCAAAAGCAGCTGCAGATGTTGAAAACAGGTTCAAAACACTTAACAGTCATATTAAAATTGGTTTGCCGCCAGACCCTGAAGCACGAGGCAATTTGAAGACACAGTGGATGTGCAGATATTGTGAATACAGGGAAAAGTGCTATATTGATACGCCTAAGGATGGGAAGTGGGTTTAGTGGGCAAACTTACACTAATCCATCCAGCGTTGTTCCAACTTCCTTATCGGAGAGCCACCTGCAGCGGGCTGTTCCTTCTGTTACTCGTGATTCATTTTCTGGTGGTTCGTACTTGCCTCCGCGCCATATTTGTGAAAAAATTGTTTTGCCGCCTACTGTAAGACATTCTTCACTATATTCAAGCGAGTACAATCCATAAAAATAAACATTTTTAAGATGTGGTTCCGCATAAAAGCTACTTGCATAATTTGGTGTTTCATTAGACACAGAGCCAATTGCTTCTATTTGATAAGGATAATTTTCAACACCATTATAATATTGACATTTTGCCTTTGAGATCAAAAGGCTTTGATTCCATGAGTCATTAGATAAATGCAAACGTGTGTCAATATTTGCAAATCCCATTGTATAACATCTAATCTCATTATTATCCAGCTCAAAAGTCATGTTATTTGCGTTCGAATTATTGAATGTTTGCGCCGCGTAAAAAGCTAGTATAACTACTGCTATTAATACAATCAAAGAGATTGCAACATTTTTCATTTTTACTGTTCACACGATACACTTAAAAACATATCAGCCATTATATTTATCAGATGAAAGCTATGACACAAACATTTCATGTGATTATAGAGAAGGATGAAGATGGTGCATATGTAGGACGAGCACCACAACTACGTGGTTGTGTAAGCCAAGGCGACACACTAGACGAGCTTATGAAAAATATGAAAGAAGCTATAGAATTATATCTTGAAGTTGAGACAGAAAAAAAAGACAACGGCGTAAAATTTGTAGGAATACAAGAAGTTGAAGTTAAAACATTTTGATGCTGTTCATACTTATGAAGCTTCCATTGTTATAATCTAAACAACTTTGTAAATTTCTTGAAGATGAAGGATTCCAAGCTATAAGGCAAAAGGGTAGTCATAGATTTTACAGGCATCCTGATGGTAGAACAACACTTGTTTCTATACACAGTGAAAAAGACATATAGTGAGCCAAATAAATAACAAGGGTATAATTTATTTACCTCCCATCTAGCTAACCAACAAACATGTCTGGATTCTTTTGTTGGTTTGCTATAAGTCGTGGGTTGCTAAAAGCCATTTTGGAAGAAATAGATATGAGCAGGGAAGATTTTTTTAAAAAATATGGAAAATAAACCTTAATAATCCTGTCAGCCACACTATTATTATGAAAAATGCGGGCGAACAGCGTGTTCTTCTTGGTAAGGAAGCCGAGCGGTTTGTTGGCTAGACTAGAACTCAGATGGCTGTTTTATAACTTATAAACACATTCTTACAAGTATAGTATATGAAAATTCTGTTGGGAAAGGAGGCCGAGCGATTTGTTGGGTTGCCTGGTCCAAAGAGTGACTATATTAAAGACATTAGTTCTGCAAAGACTGTTATGAAGAGGCTAAAGCTGGCCTATCCTTTAGTTTTAAAACTTATTTCACAGCAGGCTGTGCACAAGAGCGATATTGGGGGCGTGCATATTGTTAATAGCGACAATGAGCTGGAAAATGCCATAGCAGATATGCAGAAGACAATAAAGCAAAAGAAAATGACGTATGTTTTGATGCCTAAGGGCGTCGGTTCGCCTGGAAAAATGCTTCTTCAGGAATTTATCAAGGGACACGAGCTTATTATAGGCGTCAAGCATGATGCAACATTCGGGCAAATAATTGCCTTTGGCATTGGCGGCAAATATGTTGAAATATTGAAAGATGTCTCTTTCAGGGCATGCCCTATAGATGTCAATGAAGCTGAGGATATGATTGAGCAGTTGAAGTTCAAGGCAATAATCGAAGGCGCGAGGGGCGGCATCAAGGCAAACAAAAAAATGATAGCAAACACGCTTGTTAATATTTCTAAATTGGCTGTAAGCAAAAAAATGCAAGAGCTTGACATTAATCCTTTGATTGTTACTGAAAAGAATGCTTATGCAGTTGATGTGAGGGTGATAGTTGAATGAAGAAAAATAAAGGAAAAAATGTTAGGCTTAAGAAAAAACAATTTAAACAAAAAAAACAGCATAAGGAAATAAAACATAAAAAAATTACTAATGTTCAGAAGAAGCATCATGAAAAAGAACAGATAACTCATGAGACAGTTGCTACTCACAACAACCATAGTCATGGGCTTGTAAGCAGCTTCTTCAATGCAAAAAGCATTGCGGTTATTGGCGCGTCACGCACGCCTGAAAAAGTCGGGCATGTAATATTGAAGAATCTGCTTGATGGCGGATTCCGCGGATTTATTTATCCAATAAATCCTAATGCGCAGAACGTGCTAGGAATAAAGGCGCACAAAAGCGTGCTCGGAATAGAAGACCCTATAGACTTGGCAATAATAGCTGTTCAGGCTGACATAGCGATAAAAGTTGCTGAAGAGTGCGGCAAGAAGGGAATAAAGAATTTGATAATAGTAAGCTCTGGTTTTGCTGAGGAAGGTTTTACTGAAAGAGACAAAAAGCTGAGAGCAGTTCTTGAGAAATACCAGATAAGATTGCTGGGTCCGAACTGTTTAGGCCTGTTTGATGCGCATACTAAATTAGACACTTTATTTTTGCCTAGATACAGATTGCAAAGGCCAAACCAGGGCGGAATATCATTTATCTCACAGAGCGGCGCTGTTGGATCTGCTATAATGGACTATGCAACAGAAAGAGGTTATGGCTTTGCAAAATTCATAAGCTATGGAAATGCAGTTAACACAGACGAATCTGATTTGCTTGAGTTTTTAGGAAATGATGAGGCAACAAAAGTAATATGTGTTTATATTGAAGACGTCAAGGACGGAAAGAAATTTATACGGATTACTCAGGCTGTTGGAAAAAAGAAACCTATAATTGTAATTAAAGGCGGAAGAACAGCAAAAGGCGCGGCTGCCGCTCATTCACATACCGGGGCACTGGCAGGCGCAGCAGAAGTATACAGAGGTATTTTCAGACAGTGCAACATAATAGAAGCAGATACACTCGAAGAGCTTTTTGAATATGCAAAGATGCTCGAGAAGACTCAAACAGACGCCAAAGGCGTCATTCGTAATTTTCCTATTAACAACAGGATTCATATTATAACAAATGGCGGAGGCTATGGAATCATTGCCACCGATTCTGTTGTTGAGGAAGGCTTGCAGATAGCAGCTTTAAGCAAAGACTCATTGAAGGCGATAAAGAAAATGGGTTTGAAAACTGAAAATCCTCTGGACCTTTTAGGCGATGCCAACAATGAAAAATATAAATTAGCTCTTCAGGCAATTAATAGCGACAAAACTGTAGATGTCATGCTTGTAATTATTCTTTATCAAACGCCGCTAATAACCACAGATATGGTAAACATTTTATCAGAATTCAACGCAGAAGCAAAAAAACCTATGGTTGTTGTCTCAACCGGCGGGGAATTTACAGAAATGCTTTCAAAGAAACTGGAAGAGCTCAATGTTCCTGTTTACACATTTCCCAAAAATGCAATAAGGGCAATTTCTAAGATGGTAGAATATTACAAAAGAAGGGCTTAAGTTTGTAACCTACAAATATTTCTTATGGGCTATGAAAAAAAGGAAGGAGAATACAAAGAGTCTGAAAACGAAGAGAAGAAGTACTATTTCGTTGGAGAACGGAAAGACGAAGAAAATAAAGAGGAAGTAAAATTAGATTACGACCAGCTTTTAAGAAATATTCCAAAAGGCGGCAGCATCGCTGCAATGCCTGCATACTATGGAGGAGTTGTTTATTTTCCTTCGCTTGACACATACTTCTATGCGTTAAATGCAAAAACAGGAAAGCTGGTGTGGAAGTTCAAAATGGGCGATGTGTCTGTATCAGGGCCGCTTGTGCATAATAAAAGGATCTATTTTGGCTCACACGACGGATATTTTTATTGCATGGATCTTGCTGGTAAATTGTTGTGGAAAAAATACCTTGGCGACATAGTTGTATCATATACTACTGGTATCGGCAATAAAATTTTTACAGCCGCTGGAAAAATATTTTATTGTCTTTCTGACGAAGGAAAAGAGCTCTGGAGATTTATGACAGGCGATGGTATTTTCACTTCTCCCACAGCTGTTAATAGTAAATTGTTCATCAGTTCTTTCGACAAGCACGTCTATGCGCTTGAGCCTGAAACAGGCAAGATGATATGGAAGTTTATAGCGGGCGGAAGCATCACAACACCTCTTGTGTGCGCCGACGGCAAGCCTGTATTTACGCTTAGTGAGAGAAGCAAGGAAAAAATACCTGAAGCTAAAAATCCCGTGCTTTACTCTACTTCTACTGATAATAATCTGTATGCGCTAAGTGAAAACGGAGAAGTCCTTAATAAATTTAACTGCGGCGGTTCTTTTGCAACTATTGTTAATACAGACGGAAAAGCTCTTTACACGGGCACTGCTGCCGGATATTTTTATGCGCTTGACATGAACCTAAATCCAAAATGGAAATTCAGGGCAGGCGGAATGATAACAGCTGGACCTGCAATTCATGAAAATAAAATCTATGTCAGCTGCTGGGACCAAAAATTATATTGCTTGTCTGATAAAGGAGAAAAGCTATGGGAATTTCTCACTGGAGGTCCAATAGCTGCAGAACCTATTTTTGTTGATGACAAGGTTTATTTTGGATCTGCCGATACGTTTTTCTATTGTATAAATGCAAAAAATAGAACGGTTGAATGGACTTTCCAATGCGGTTTTGGTTTGTCTGATGAATTAAAAGCAAAAATAAAAGACGTGCTAAATACAATGTCTGAATATGACAAGAAAGTGTTCAAGATATGGATGCCGGAAACCAGCTCAGGCAAACAACAGTTAGGAGGATCACTGCAGAATTATCAGGCGCCGGAAGGATTTAGTTTCGGCGGAGAGGAAGTTTATAAATCATCAACTGGCGCTTACAAGACTGATCTGAGTTACTTTGGAAAGAAGAAGCCTTACAAGAAATGATCTGACTGTTCACACGATTTGTGTGTGGACGCATTTTGTACGTCGTTGCTTGGCGTCGGTTTACTTATTTCCTTTTTTTAGCGGTTCGTGTAGATTTTTTCTTTGGTTTTGGCGTTGCTGGTTCAATAGGCGTTGGTGAGGGCTGTACTGCGACTACTGGATTATAAATTGAACTTGGTTTTCTTAATTTTTTCCAAAGTATGTAAGCTATTATGAGTATGATTACTATTACCAGACCCAACAACCATGGTTCATTGCCTGCAATAGCAAAACCTGTTATGCCTGCGCCTGGAATAGCAGCTTTGTTTGCTGTAGTATTGTCGATAGCGCATGATTCTGCTGTACGAGGCTTGTTGTTTGTTGTTCCGCAACTGTTCTGGTCAATACAGTCTCTTGTGCGCTCTCTGTCGATACATTCATTCCATTGGCCGCATACCCACACCTCATTGCATGCTGATGTGCCAGTTTGATTTGATTGGGTTTGTGCTGTCGTTGTCTTGTTTGTTTTTGTTGTTCCTGTGCTTCCTGTACTGCCACTGCCTGAAGAACCTCCGCCGCCCCCAGATGAGCTAGAACTGGAACTGCTGCCTGTAGAACCTGTAGTGGTGTTTGTATTTGTTGTTGTTACAGGACATGTCAGGTCAGAACCGCTGCAGTCTTCATCTATGTTGTTGCCGCATATGTCTGTTTTTGACGGGTTTATGTTGCTGTTGTTGTCATTGCAATCATTTTCTGAAAAACCGTCCCTGTCGCAGTCTGTGCATACTTCGAAATCAAAATATCTTGCAGAGTTTGTCTCGAAAGATGCTGCAGTTATTCTGTAAACAGATTTTGGAGCGCTTGAACCTAATAAGAACGAAAGGCTGAAAATTCCTGTTGCAGCAGTTTTTGTTTGATTAACGTAAATTGGTGTGTTGTTGTTTAAATTCTTGACTTCTATTGCAACAAGTTTGTTAGATACAGGCTTGCAAGAAGAGTTGATTAATAATCCGCTTATTGAGACTGTTTCTCCAGGCCTGTATTGAGATTTTGCATCCAAAGTCAGAAGATGGCCTGTTTTCGGACAACTTGGTGGGAGCAAGGTGGAATTTGGCGCAGTGTCATGGCCAAATTCAGAAATTATGACTTCTGCTGTTTGTGTTGTATAGCCGTCGCCTGTATCAATTACCTTTACAAAAATTTTATCGCCACGTTCGCATGCATCTGGAAGCAATTCACAATCTGCCAAAAAAACATTTGAGCCTTCTATGTCTACAGTAACATTGTTTGACGTGTTTGTTTTGTAAATAAGAACCTTATGGCCAGCTGCAGGCGTGTAGTCTGTTGCGTTGTTAACATACCCAACGATCCAATGCGCTGCGTTTACTGCACCAACAGTGAAAATTAGAAAACTTAGCGCTATTGTAAAAGCTTTAACGCCAAAGGCGTCGGTTCGTTTGTACTTTGTCTGCATGTTAAGGGCTTGTCGCAAATCTATAAAAGCATCTATTGAAATTAAGACTGTGTTTTGTAAGAATTACGAGAAAATTACGCTTCTTTAAATCCTAAATCCAGCAAAGTTTTTTTGCTTTGTCCAATAATTCGTATCTATAGTGGAAGACATAAGTTTTTGAACAAATTTATTAAAACGTTCACTTCTTGCTTTGCTATGGCACCACTGACAGTGGCAAGAAATCCTACAGAATAGAAAGGTGCTGATACGTTGAGCGCAATTAATGTCCAGATGTTTTTGTTCTTTTCTACAAGATCTAAAATTTATAAGGAAGGCATTTACTCAGGAATCCAACTAACATTTTGTGAAACATGGACTTCGTAGCCTTCGCCCGGCTTGACTGTGAAGTTGCTGCCGCCTGATGGGCTGAACACATTATATGTTTGTGCTGTTGCGTCCCATCTTCTGATCATTGTTACAGCATTGCCTATGTTGCCAAACAGGTCAGATGCTCTCACCAATACTGTATCTATCATTAATCCAATCCAGTTTCTTCCGCTGCCACTTACGAATTTAAGCTCAATATTGTCTTCAGACTCAGACACGCTGCCTGTTAGTGTCCAGTTTGTGGTTTCTTTGACGTGAATTTCATAAAACTCGCCGCGCTTTATCACAAAGTTTGTGCCGACGCCACCCCATATGTTAATCCAACCTTCTGATTGCTGAAGCTGCGCATTCCACCTGCTTATAGTATCTGTGTTAGATCCTAATGCAGTTGACAACTCTGAAGCTTTTGTTATTGATGATACAAGAGGCAGACTAATCCAGTTCTTGCCTGTACTGCCCTGCTTCTTTGTAAGCGTGTAGTCAAACTTGCCAACTTTGTTTATGTTTGTTTCTTCAACACCTTCTGAAACAGATCTTACTATGTAGTACTTTTGTTTTGACAGCGCAGCAGACGTGTCTGTCCATATTATGTTTGTAGTATTGGCAATATATTCAAACGGACCATTTACAAAATTTGATGTATAGATTTTGTAATACTGTGCGTCAGGCGAGGCAGCCCATGCTAATATTATACTGCTATTTGATGCTGTAGCCTGAATGTTTGTAGGAGGGGCTGGCAATGCAAACACTACTCCAGGTGTGGGTGTGCCAACAATCCAATCGGCAGGAGTGTCTGTATCTATGCCTGATGTTCTCTTGATTGAAAAGTTTGTAGGAGCGTTGAGCGACCATGAAGGGAATGCATTGCCGAAACCGCCTTCCCATGCAACCATGTCAATTTCTACATTTCCATTTTTCAAAGTAAGGTGATCGCCGTTGTTGTTCAAGTTTAATGTTAATCCACTTACATCAGGATCAAAGCCATAAAGCGCTTTGAATCCTTGACCATCCCGAGCAATTATTAATATTCCGCCAGCTTGTATTGATGTTTCCTGAGGTATTTTGTAAGAGCTGCTTCCGTCGTTTATTTTGTATGTTGACAAATCCACAACAGAGTTTGTAGGATTATATAATTCTATCCATTCTTCGTCTGAATCTGCGCCTGGCGTGTCATAAAAGACTTCTGAAAACAGGACATGCGTTGCGCATGTTTGGTCTGCAGAGCGCTCACTTGGTATGGATTCTCTTTCAGAAAATTCTTCTGAATTGCAGAATGACACGTCCAATCCAGGGTTATTGCAAATATTATTTAGAACAGACCGCTGGCGTGTACATGTTGCATTTGTATCACATGTATTTTCCCAATCACAAACATAACTTGACCATGCACCTACAACATCCTGTCCGCAATCCAAATTGTTTGTGCATATAGGATTGACTGCAAACCCACATGCAGTAACATTAAGACGATCATAGCGCACTATGCCCGCTGTATCTGACAGTGTGCTTATGTTAATTGTGCATATGCCATCCATAGGTGTGCATGCTGCAAGCAGCTGTTTTAATTCTTGTGTGAAATTAATGGTTGCTCTTGTTGTAAATGTTCCAGTGTGGAAGAACTCGACATCGCCATCATTTCCGATGTCTGAACTTATATTTGCAGGACTTGATGTTATTGCGCTTTCAAATATTATTTTCAACACTTTAGACAAGTTTGCTGAAGAGGCTGTGTAGTAGTTGCCGCCGCCTGCTTCTGCTATTCTTTGCATGGTTGTTGTATCCATCTGGGTGTCTGTAACTATAATTGTATGGATTGTTATGCCTGCTGCTTTAGCTTCTGCTGCTTCAGCAACAGCTTCGTTCTTTGCAGTTGTTGTAGTACACGAGCCAGACAAACATTTGTTTGCCTCTCCATCGCTGATAAGTATCATAACTTTCTTCTTTGTGCTTGTTGAAGCTATTTCAGTGCCTTTGTTTAGTCCGCAGGATATGCATGTTGTTCCTGATGCACTGTAAGTATCTATTTGGGTAAACAGTGTTGTTTTGTTATTTGTAAGAGGCGTGAAGCTTGTTACAACATTCTTGAATGCCACCAAGCCTGCTTTGCTGTTTGGTGATTTTAATACTTCATCAATCATTTGCTTGTCTGCAATTTTTGCATAGTCTATCTTGCACGTCATGTTCTCTTCTGTGCATCCTTCGCTCATTGTTCCTGAATTGTCAGTAACAATTACCACGTCAATGTTGCTTGATTCTGATGCTGATAGTGGCAATCCTGATATGTCTACTAGTGCATTCAATATCAATCGTCCTGTTGGCACGCCGAATTTGACTGAAATATTTTTACCAGGCGATTTGAATTCTGCATCGTTGAATGATGAACCGTTATTGAATGTGTTTACTAATGTGAAAGGTATGCATGCTGAAGGCTCGCATATAGGATCTTCATCGTCTGTTAAGCCATTGCAATTATTATCC
>ORJL011929643.1_pt1 | contig 22332 bp, 18 predicted proteins | sample 1779941 | NCBI WGS metagenome assembly ORJL01 (sample SAMEA104232317, study PRJEB22302) | groundwater metagenome | biome: forest; feature: aquifer; material: groundwater | place: USA | collected 2011-08-07 | depth 5.8 m
AGAATCACCCGGCCGATATTGAAAACGACTGGGTCGTAGCCGAAAAGGGCTAGGTGGCCGGGAGCGCTGCCGGCGGTTATCCCCGGGCCTACTGGGTCGGTTAGCCCGCAGACCCCGGCCGCGGCCAGCTTATCCAGATTTGGCTTCCTGGCGCTTTCCAGTTCGGTCTTGCCTGTTTCCGGCTTGGGCAGCCCGCCCAAACCATCAAAGACGAGCAGAACAATTTTGCTCGGGGAAGGTATGGAGAGTGATTTCATTAAGTCTAAATCAGCCATTCGTACTCCTGCCTTTCAACCAACTTTGTTATTATACTGCAAAGTATAAGGCTGTCCAGAAACTGTCATTGCGAGACCAGTCCGAAGAAGTCGGAAGGCTTCAGCCCGAATTCAGTGTTCGACTGAGCTTACGCTGAAATCCCGAGGGCGAAGCAATCCCCGAGATTGCCACAGGGCGGAGTTTACACTGAGACTTCGGCGTGATCTCAGTCGAACGTGAAGCGAATGTGCCCTCGCAATGACAAATCTACCTTTTTGCCTGGCCTCGAATGATATGTGATAGCAGAAAAAGGCCTGTTTTTATTCCTTTAGCCACAAATCAGGTATGTTCGAGAGAAAAAATATGATTGTTAGTGACATCTCTACTTTATAGCCTTCAGCTTGGCTGCAGCCGGAGAGTCACTATCCAGCAACGCCTCCACGCCGGGTAGCTTTTGACCGCCCAGAAAGCTCAGCGAAGCCCCGCCGCCGGTTGAAACAAGGGTCATTTTGCTTTCCAGCCCCATACTGCCGACTAGCTCTGCCGTGGAACCGCCCCCGATGATGGTAGCCGCCTTGAGACCGGCCAGGAGTTTCGCCATGGCTTCCGTGCCCCGGGCAAACTGGGGTGTTTCGTATATCCCCATAGGCCCATTCCAGAAAACAGTTTTGCATCCTTTTAGTGCTTGCTCGAAATTCTTTATCGTTTGCGGGCCGATATCCACAATCTTTTTACGAGTGGGAATCTTTTCAATAGGTACAACCTCGCCTTTGGCTGCGGCGTTAATTTCCTCGGTTACAACAACATCAACCGGGAGCAGCAGGTGCACTTTTTTGCCGGCTGCCATATCCAGCAAAGCCTTCGCCGTTTCCAGCCTGTCATTCTCGATAAGTGACGAACCTATCTCATAAGACTTAGCTTTCAGGAAAGTGGCGGCCATACCCCCGCCAATAAGAACCATGTCCACCTTGCTCATGATATTCCGGAGCATCTCAACCTTATCGCTTATCTTGGCGCCACCTGTCAGCGCGGCAAAAGGATGGGCGGGATTATCCAGGAGACCGCCGAGAGACGCAAGCTCCTTTTCCAGTAAGAGCCCAGCTGCTGCGGGAAGATACTTGGCCACCCCGGCTATCGAGGCGTGATTGCGGTGCGCCGTGCCGAAGGCGTCGTCCACGTAGACATCGGCCAGGCGGGCTAGTGCCTGTGCAAAAGCAGGGACATTCTTCTCCTCTTCGATATGGAAGCGGAGGTTTTCCAGAAGCAGTACCTGGCTGTTCTGTAAATTTGCCGCCAGTTTCTCTACTTCCGGGCCAACGCAATCCTTGGCGCTGGCTACCGGTTGCCCTAGCATCCGCGATAGGATTTTGGCCACACCACTCATGCGTAGTGTCTCAACCACCTTCCCCTCCGGCCGGCCGAGATGAGAGCAAATAATAACCTTGGCGTTATGCTCGATAAGATATTTTATCGTGGGTAGGGTTGCCCGGATGCGGATATCGTCGGTAATCACCCCTGTCTTTTCATCAATGGGAACATTAAAGTCAACTCTGACCAAGACTCTTTTCCCGCTGACATCAATATCCCTTAGTGTAAGCTTGTTCATTTGACTCCTTCGAAGATTGGATTCCTACCTAAAAATGGGGCGGCTTTTTATTTGCGTACCTTTACCAGTGGTTTAAGCCCCAGTGATAGCAGTGATTGGATTTGTCTTGCTATCCCCTTGGCGTCAAGCCCATATTTAGCGCGTAGGACAGTCTGACTACCTTGCTCGATGAAGCGGTCTGGCAGGCCAATGCTTTTTACTCGTACATCGCTTATGCCCGATTTTTGCAGCAGGTCAGTAACGCTACTGCCAAAGCCTCCGCTGAGGGTGTTCTCCTCGATGGTAATCAGACGCTTACAGCGGCCGGCCAGGTTAATAATGAGGCTTGAATCTAGTGGCTTCATAAAGCGGGCGTTTACGACCGTAGCTTCAATGCCATTCGAGACTAGCTCCTCGCTGGCCTCGAGCGCAGGTGCGACGGCGGTGCCGATAGCCAGTATGGCGACATCGTCTCCGTCTCGTAATATTTCACCTTTACCAATAGGAATCGAGCGTAATTCATTATCCAATTTCACGCCTAGACCGGTGCCACGGGGGTATCGTACGGTCATGGGGTGGTTTGATTTCGCGGCAGTAAAAAGCAAGTGCTGCAGCTCATTCTCATCCTTGGGGGCTGACACGATTAAGTTAGGAATTAGGCTAAGATAAGAGAGGTCAAAACTGCCCTGATGGGTCTTGCCATCATCGCCGACAATACCGCTCCGGTCAATAGCAAAGACCACCGGCAAATCTTGTAGGCAGACATCATGGATAATCTGGTCGAAGGCGCGCTGGAGAAAAGTGGAATAGATGGCGACAACGGGTATATAGCCCTGAGCGGCCAGGCCGGCAGCAAAGGTGACGGCATGCTGCTCACAGATGCCGACATCGAAGACGCGGTGGGGGAACTCAGCCTGGATGACGCTCAAACAGTTGCCCTCCGGCATAGCCGGGGTAATTACGACCACCTTGGGATTCTCCCGGACCAGGCGAAGCACCGTTTGGGCAAATATCGTGCTGTAGGTTGGCACTGCTTTAGTACTGGTACTCTTTGCGGCTACGCCATGGAAGTAAACCGCATTCCCTTCTGCGGGAAGGTAACCCCGCCCCTTAGTGGTAACCACGTGAATTAACGCCGGCCCCGGACGATAATTCCGTGCCTTGGTGAGGGCTATTTCAAGAGCGCGCATATTGTGTCCGTCAATAGGGCCCATGTAGGTAAAGCCAAGCTCTTCCCAGAGGGTTGTCGGCATCATCAGACTCTTGAGGCCGCTCTCGATTTGCCGTCCCACCCACCACAATTTGCTGCCGAAGGGGAGAACGCGGAGCAACCGCTTGCTTTTCTCCCGTGCTTGATGGTAGCGGTGGTCAAAACGTATTTTAGCCAGCAGCTTGGCCAAAGCACCGACTGTGGGAGAGATTGACATACCGTTATCATTCAAGACCACAATCAGCCGGGAGCCTAAGTGTCCGGCATGGTTAATTGCCTCAAAAGCCATCCCCCCGGTTATCGCTCCGTCGCCGATAACTGCTACCACATGGTAATCATCACCGGCAAGGTCGCGGGCAAGCGCCATACCAAGCGCCGCCGAAACCGAGGTACTGGCATGACCGGCGCCAAAGGCGTCATGCTCACTCTCATCACGGGAAGTGAATCCGGACAGTCCGTCGTATTGACGGAGGGAGGTAAAGTTCTGTCTACGGCCGGTAAGCAATTTATGGGTGTAGGCCTGGTGGCCGACATCCCAGATAATCTTGTCTCTTGGGCTGGCAAATACCCGGTGGAGCGCCAGCGTAAGCTCGACTACGCCCAGGTTTGAGGCGAGATGCCCACCGTTAGTCGAGACAACGGCTACCAGCTCCTCTCTGATTTCAGCGGCCAGTTGACTAAGCTCTTTAGTTGTAAGCCGTTTCAAATCAGCCGGGCTATCTATTTTGTCCAGTAATCTTGGCATGACATCTACTCCCAACCGGATTTAAAAGTGTATATCATAGTAGCAGCGTGAGTAAGTTGTTGTCAAGAAGGTTACCATATTTCTCAATCATATTGCCGTTGTCGGATAAATTGGTTATATACCTATTGACGTTTATACTATGTCGTGATAGAATTAACCTGAAGCTATATAGTATCCCATTAATACAACAAATCCCAAAAAGAGATTCCAAAATATGGCAAATCCAGAAGAAAAAAGTGCGGAAATTGGCATAACCAATACGCTTGGAGAATCCGAGCTTGAAATCCTGAGCATCTTGTGGCGCTTGGGAGAAGCTACCGTGCGGCAGGTGTACGACGAAATAAGGGAAAACCGTAATGTAACACTTCCCGCAATAATGCTATCCATGGAGAGGCTGACAAAGCGACGCATACTCCAAAAGTCGGTTGGAACCCGTGCTGCCGTATACAAACCAGTTGTAACACGAGAGACAATAGGTTATAATTTTCTGTCTGATGTCATTGACAGGGTGTTACAGGGTAGCGCCGGATTGGTTGTTTCGCATCTGGTGGGCAGATTAAGCAAGCGCGAACTTAAGCAGATTGCGAATCACATTAAGGATATCCAAAAACCTTAGCTGAGCGAGAGAATACGGAGGCACTTTGCTTTCAGATGGTCTTCTTCCCAAAGTGCTGTATTGGCATATCATACCCTCCATAACTTCGGTAATCCTTACTGCGGGTTTCATAAGCCTGGTGATATGGGCTTTCAGAGTGAGCAATCCGCGATGGCGGTACTGGCTATTATTCGTGCCCTTAATTAAGGGGCTTGTTGTTCTGGTTAACGGTGCGCGACCATGGCCAGTTCTTCCACCGGACAGGCATTTTGAATTCGGACTTGGTGTAAGACTATGGGACCCTCTTAACTTGATCTCGATTCCTTCTGCTTTCGATAAGTTCCCTAGAATACCAACTGGTATTGAACAAGTGACTATCGGCGTTATCGGCTTGTTACTGGTAGCGTTAGTCTGGAGATGGGTTTCTCTGTTCGCTTTTTATAGGTCCCTCAGGGGTGAAGAACTTCATGCTGAGGATGCGCCACACCTTTTCCAAGTTCTAGACAAAATGGTAAATAAAATGCATACACGCTATCCGAAAATTGCCATCAGTGATAAGCCTTACATCTTGCCCTGTCTCATCGGAGTGTTTAAGCCTACCATCATAATCTCCCCGGAGCTAGCCGAGGAGAGTTCAGAGAACACTCTCGAAGCTATTCTCGCTCATGAGTTAGCCCACCTGAAAAGGCACGATAATATTCTTCATTGGATAGCTGTTATGCTGCGGGACTCGCTAGTCTTAAATCCGTTTGTTTCCCTGGTTTTTGCAAGGATAATGATTGCCAAAGAGCAGGATTGTGACCATATTGCGGCCGCCGCCACCGGTAGCCCCAAATCCATGGCTGAAGCAATAGTATATGCCGCAGCTATGGCCAGAGGGAAAGGGGCAAGGTCTTTGCCTGGCAATATGTCTGAGGTAAGTGAGTCAATTTCTACGGGCACATTTGTAAAACGACGTATAGATATGCTTCTGTTGGACGTTGCAGCGAGGCAACAAAAGTTGTCCTGGATAAAGGGTTCATTCGTAATCATTCTGGCATTGTTCACTTTTTTCGTACATATCTCTGGCACGTGGCCTAATCCTCTGCCGTCTCCAATCATACAGTTTTAACACAACGCTTGCAGGAAGCAGACCTCCTCTACATTCTTACTTCCGGAATAATCTCTACGCGGTTTTGTTTTGCAACTGCACCAAAGTCGTAATTCAGTACACTTTGATGTAGTGATACAGGATATAATCCTGATTTGTAATTACATATATTGGGGGCTTGACATCCCCCCATATATGTCTTATGATAATCCGATAAACTGTTTTTTGTTTAGTTATAAGGGATTATGTTTTTTGTTGGTTTACTCTACCGCTGTCTAGCAGAGCCAGCTAGTATGCAAATCATATAGCGTAGGAGGTGTTAACATGAAACAACTCAATTCTACAAATGACCTCTGGCATGTTCGACTTAAACAAGGACACGCCTTTGAATTTGGGCCTTTGTGTTGTTGGGAATGGTTATGCTGGTGGACTTAAAAAAGACCTTTAGCTAATATTTTCAAACCTAGTGGTAAGACCGAGGTAGAACTGCAATATATTAAGTGCATTAACTGGACATACTAGCTGGCTCGATTACATTTCAGAGAACATATTAAGTGCGAAAAGGATGGGGTAATGTATATTTCAAAGTACGCACGTTGTTTTGACATTGACGAAAGTCATAGTCTGCTTCTTAGCTCTTTAACGGGAGCTGCTGATTTACTCGACACCGACGGTAAAAATGCGTGGTCCAAATTGATGGCGAATAGCGGAGATACGCAGGCGATAGACCGGACGTTCGCTTCGGCTCTGGAAGAGAGAGGATATGTCTTCCCATCGCCAGAATTAGAAGCACAGCTCTTTGCCGACCTGGAAAATGCCTTCCATCAGGCTCGCAAAAAAGAAGCCCTGCGTCTCGCCATCTGTCCGACATTCCAGTGTAATCTTGCTTGTAAATACTGTTATGAAGGGCAGCTTCCTCAGACTTCGAAAGCCGCTCTTACCGAAGAAGATGTTTTGCGCTTCTTCCAGGTCACCGATAAAAACTTTAATACACGGAATCAACGTGTTTCTATAGAGCTTACCGGTGGTGAGCCTCTTCTGCCGAGAAACAAGGCGGTTGTAGAACGTATCTTTAGTGAATCTGTTAAAAGAGGATACCACGTTGGCGCCGTATCCAATGGTGTTTATCTGGCCACTCATTTCATCGACCTATTCCTCCGCTATGCCAGGCACGTTTCCTTTATCCAAGTGACCCTGGATGGTCCGCCTGGTATTCATAATATGCGGCGTGTATTTCCTGATGGTAGCGGGACATTTGACCAGGTAGCTACTAGTTTAGATTTTCTAGTGGCACACAATATTCCGGTACATCTGAGAACGAATATTGACACCTCAAACGTCGCGCATTTACCCAAACTGGCTGAGATTATTCTGGAGAGGGGTTGGAAGAACCACGGTTGTCTGGAATGTGACGTCGCACCGGTGCTGGACCACCGTGGCGATAGTAAATACCAGTATCTCACGCCTGAACCTGAACTGATGAAAGAAGTTTTGAACCTCAGGCGTGATGACTCTGGCGTACGTAAGGTCTTCCGTTTTCGCCTTTTCCGGGTTTTGCAGCATATTTCGTCGCTTATCGAAGGAGATAGAGGTTTTCCCAGCCCCTGCGTCCAGTACTGTGAAGCCAATTCACCGAACTTCTTTGTATTTGGGTCCGATGGTTTTATATACGCATGTGGCGAGGCACTGGGAAAACCAGAATTGGCCATAGGGCGATTCCTTCCTGACTACGAGATATGGCCGGAAAAAGAACGAATATGGAGGGGACGCTCTATAGCGTCAATTCCTGCTTGCAAGGATTGCGGTATCGCCGGTTTATGCGGTGGTGGCTGCACCTTTTCCGCCCTGATGCGCCAAGGTTCGCAAGATACGGGTACTTGCGGTAACGCCATGGCGTTACTTGAAAGCTACTGTCACACATTGGTGCAAGCTAATAGTCAAAAACTCTCGGTCTAGCTAGAAGGTAAGCCTTGACCAACTTCTGGTGCGAGGAGCAGTAACCGTTGCTGCATATTTTGACGATAGGCCGTATTTAATTTTTTCGGATAATATCATGGAATATTGCGTGTTGACATTGGTCAGCAAACATGCTAACAATGCTAGACTAGGGGCAAACTCAAATTATTTAACTTTGTTAACAAGTTTCGCAAAAAGTGCTAGGAAAACAAACTCGATAATCTGTAAAGCGAGGTATAGTGGTGAACCTTGGTAAGACCAAAGCTCAGCTTATAGAAGATTTGGCAGCGATGAGCCGGCGTCTGGCTGAGCTCGAGAGGTCGGAAGCCGAACATAAGAAACGTGAGGAACAACTCGGTCGAGCGGAAGAAGCGCTGAAACTGGCGGAGCGGAATTTCCGTAACTCCGTAGAAGATTCACCACTGGGGATTCATATTCATAGTTATGATAACGAATCGCTCTATGCTAATAAGGCCTTACTGGATATTTACGGCTACGCCAGTTTTGAGGAACTCAAAGCCACGCCGCTGTCAAAGCGGACCACACCCGAAAGCTATGCTGCCATTATGGAGAAGAGGGAAAGGAGAAAACAGGGACAACCTGTTCCTGAATCTTATGAAGTAAGCATTGTGCGTAAGGATGGTGAGGTTCGGCATATTAGAATCTGGATACGGCATATATTATGGAATGGTGAAAAGTGCCAACAAGCATTGTATGAGGATATCACCGAGCGTAATCAGGTGGAGGGCGTACTGAAACAGTCCAAGGAGAATCTCAACAATTTTATGGAGAATTCACCCCTTGGGATTGTTATCAACACGAATAGCGGAGAAACGCGCTATGCGAATAAGGCTTCGCTGTATACTTATGGCTACAGTAGCATTGAGGAATACAAGGCCACGCCGCTCTCAAAACGGCGCACACCGGAAAGCTATGCTGCCGCCATGGCGAGAAGGGAAAGGATAAAACAGGGTCTGCCTGTTCCTGACTCCTATGAAGTAAGCATCGTGCGTAAGGATGGGGAGATTCGGTACCTTAGATTCTGGATAAGGGAAGTAATCTGGGATGGTGAAAGGTGCAGAGAAGGATTGTCGGAGGACATCACCAAGCAGAAGAAAGTGGCTGAAGCGCTTAAACTGGCTGAGCAAAACCTCCGTAACTCCATAGAAAATTCACCGCTGGGGATTCATATTCATAGTTATGATAAAAAATCGCACTATGCGAACAGGGCCTTTCTGGATACCATCGGCTACAATAGTGTTGAGGAATTCGAAGCCACGCCGTTGATAAAACGGGTAACACCCGAAACCTATGCTGCCGTTATGGAGAGAAGGGAAAGGATAAATAAGGGTCAGTCTACCCCCGAAACCTATGAGATGAGCATAGTGCGTAAGGACGGTGAGATTCGGCACATCATATTCTGGAGACGAGACATAGTATGGTACGGTGAGGGATGCCATCAAGTATTGTGCCAGGATGTCACCGAGCAAAAACAAATGGCGGCGCAGCTTACAGAATACCGTGAACACCTTGAGAAAATGGTGCAGGAGCGCACGGCGGAACTGACCAAGGCTAATGTCCAGCTCGAAGCAACCAACAAGGAGCTGGAGGCCTTTGCTTACTCGGTCTCTCATGACCTGAGGGCGCCACTGCGTAGTATTGACGGCTTTAGCCAGGCGCTTCTTGATGACTGTGCCGACAAGCTGGATGAACAGGGTAAAGACTACCTTAAGCGGGTGTGCGCTGCTGCCGGGCGTATGGGGGAGCTTATTGACGATATGCTCAGTCTCTCCCGGGTAACGCGTAGCGAAATGAGACATGAAACAGTTGACCTTAGTGCCCTAGCACAATCAATCACAGCAACCATTGCGCAGAGACAACCAGGACGGTTGGTGGAGTCTGTTATTCCCCCGGGATTGGCTACTAACGGTGACCGGCATCTGCTGGAGCTGCTCTTGGTGAATCTGCTGGACAATGCCTGGAAGTTCACCAACAAGCAGCCCATAGCGCGGATTGAATTTGGTACCAGTCAGGATGGAGATAAGCCTGTTTACTACGTACGAGATAACGGGGTGGGTTTCGATATGACCTACGTCAATAAGCTTTTTGCCCCGTTCCAGCGTCTGCATGAGATGAGTGAGTTTCCCGGCACGGGCATTGGTCTGGCGATTGTGCAACGTATCGTTTCTCGCCATGGTGGCCGGGTTTGGGCCGAAGGGGAGGTAGGCAAGGGAGCCGCCTTTTATTTTAGTTTTTCGTAGAGGTTATATGAAATCCCCCTTAACCCCCTTTTTCAAAGGGGGAAATAAACTTCTCCCTTTACTAAAGAGCCTGCCCTGAGCTTGCCGAAGGGGAGAGTGAGAGGGATTTTATCAGGTGTTAGGTTAGTACACATGTCTAAAGGAGGCCAAAACATGGAGAGCAAGATTATTCTGCTGGTCGAGGATAACCCGGACGATGTGGAACTGACCCGGCGTGCCTTAAGGAAAAGCCGGGTGGCTCATGAGTTGGTGGTAGTTGGTGATGGTACCCAAGCGCTGGACTACCTCTTTGGTACTGGCAGTTACGCCGGTCGTAATATGAGCGTCATGCCGGCGCTGATATTGCTCGACCTGAAGCTACCCAAGATTGATGGGCTGGAGGTATTGCGGCGCCTGCGGGCGGATGAACGCACCAGGCTCCTTCCGATAGTCATTCTCACCTCTTCCAAAGAAGAGCGTGACGTCGTCGAAGGCTACCGTCTGGGCGCTAACAGCTACATTCGCAAGCCGGTGAACTTCGCTCAATTCAGCCATGCCGTGGAGCAACTCCAACTATATTGGCTCGTCTTGAATGAGCCAGCGTCTGGGTAAGAGATTGTCGGTAAAAGGGGGCAGGTCATTAAGTAGTGAAGGGAGGTTACGATGAGCACACCACTGAGAGTATTGCTTGTTGAGGATTTCGAGGACGATGCCGCATTGATAGTGCGTGAGTTGCAACATGGCGGCTTTGAGCCGGAATTTGAACGGGTGGATACCGCCGCAGCGATAAGTGCCGCCCTCGGCCAACAAAAGTGGGATATTGTCCTCTGCGACTACACGATGCCGCAGTTCAACGGTGCGGAAGCCCTGAAGCTTCTACAGCAAAGCGGACAGGACATCCCCTTTATTCTGGTCTCTGGTAAGATTGGCGAGGAAGAAGCCGTTGCCATCATGAAAGCGGGTGCTAATGATTTTCTCTTTAAAGACCGCCTGCGCCGGCTGGTGCCAGCGGTTAAGCGTGAGCTACGTAGTGCCGAGTTGCGGCGGGAGCGCCGGCAGGCAGAGGAAGCGGTGAAACAGACTGAGCAAAATTTCCGCAACTCTGTAGAAAATTCCCCCTTGGGCATGCTTATTGTCAGCGAAGAAAACGAAATATTCTATGCCAACAAGGCCATTCTCGATACCTGGGGCTATGACAGCCGTGAGGAAATAAAAGCTGTTCCTTTGGCGAGGCGCTTCACTCCGGAAAGCTGTGCTGCCGTTTTGGAGAGAAGACAAAAGAGAAGGCAGGGCGAGGCGGTTCCTTCCCCAGTAGAAGTCAGCATCGTCCGTAAAGACGGGGAGATTCGCCATCTGAGAACATGGCGCCGACAGATAGTATGGGATGGCAAAAGACAAAATTTGGTATTGTGGGAGGACATCACCGAGCGCCGGCAGGCAGAGGAAGCATTGCAGTGGTTAGAGTTAAAATATGCAACTCTGGTGGAACAAAGTAACGATGGCATCATTATTATTCAAGATGGTTTATTAAGATTCGTTAATAACCGAATGTCGGGAATGACCGGTTTTTCACGTGAAGAAGCCCTGGGCAAGCCGTTTTTAGATTTTGTCGCACCAGATCACCAAGCTTTGCTCGCAGATAGTTATCAAAAGAAGCTAGTGGGAAAAGAGTCATCAGACCGGTATGAATTTGAGATACTGAGCAAGAAGGGAGCGAAGGTACCCGTTGAGATTAATACCAGCCTGATTGAGTATGAGGGCAAGCCCGGAATTATGGCCATAGTCCGGGACATCACCGAACTCAAGCAGGCGGAGCAGGCGCTGAAAGAGTCGGAAGAGAAATATCGAATACTGGTGGAAAATGCCAGTGATTTGATTTTTAGGATTGATAAGAACAATCGGGTACAATCGGTCAACGCCGCCTCTGCAAATTTCCTGGATAAGAAATCCGAAGAGATAGTCGGCAAAACAATTTTTGATTTATTTCCTGAGGAAATTGCCCAGCGGCTTTCGCAAAACTTGCACAGAGTATTCGAAACAAGAGCTTCCTTGAATGAAGAAAATACTTTGCCCGTGCACGGCAAAGAAATTTGGGTAACGACGGCCCTTAGCCCGCTAAAGAATGCGGCGAACGAAGTGATAGCCGTAACGGGTGTGTCCAGAGACATCACAGAACGCAAGCAAATGGAGGAAGCGCTGCGTAAGTCAGAGGAGAGATACCACGGGCTGGTGACCAATGTCGGCCTGGGGATATTCCGCCGTATACCGGGGAGCGCAGGCCGGCTGCTGGAAGTAAATCCAGCCATGGAGGAGATAACGGGATATACACGTGAAGAGCTGCTTAATATGGATTCCCGTGACCTCTGGGTACATCCGGAGCAAAGAGACGCCGTCCTTAAAGAAACCGCCTTCGCTACCGGTAAAGTAACGTTCGAGATAAACCTGAGGAGAAAGGACGGCAAAGAAATTATTGCTGCCGATACGATTGCTCCGGTAAGAGATAGTGCCGGCCGGGTTGTGTGTTATGATGGCATTCTGGCGGACATCACCGAGCGCAAACGGATGGAGCAGAAGATACAGCGGCTTTATGCACTGTTATTTGCCGTCCGCAAGATAAACCAGGTTCTTTTGCGTGTCAAAGATGAGACAGAGCTTTTCCAGGAAGTTTGCAACTGCCTGGTTGACGTGGACTTCATCAAGTTTGCCTGGGTGGGATTAGTGGAGAAGGGGAGCTATGAGGTGAAACCGATGGCTCACGCCGGTTTTGAAGCAGGCTTTCTCTCTACCATACGGGTTACCTGGGACGAGTCCCAGTGTGGGCGTGGGTCTACCGGGACCGCCATCAAAACGGGGCATCCCGTTATCGTTGGGGACTTGGCTAATGACTTGCGCTACCACCCCTGGCGAGAGGAGGAGTTGAAGCGGGGTTATGCTGCTCACATCTCTGTGCCTCTGGCGCATGGGAAAGAAACAGTAGGTGTCCTCAGCATTTATTCGAGAACAGCAGGCGCTTTCGGTGATGAGGAAGTTGGCTTTCTGGCGGAGGTGGCCGGGGATGTCGCCGTCGGCATGAAGACGCTAAGGTTGGAAAAAGAATTGCAGCAGAATGTGGAAGGTATGCATGCTGCCTTGCTCGGGACAATTAAAGCTATTTCCTCTATCTCCGAGATGCGGGACCCTTACACCGCGGGGCAGGAGCTTGCCGTTGCCCGTCTTGCCTGTGCCATTGCTACCGAGATGGGTCTTACCGAAGAGCAGATTGAGGGGCTATGGGTTGCGGGATGCATCCACGATTTGGGTAAGGTAGGCGTGCCCTCCGAGATTCTGAGCACGCCGCGCAAACTGATGGGCTATGAAGTCGCCAACATCAAGAGCCATCCGGAGGTGGCTTATGATATCCTGAAAAGCCTGCAATTTCCCTGGCCGGTGGCACAAGCCATCCTCCAGCATCACGAGAGGCTGGATGGCTCCGGTTATCCTGCCGGTCTTACCGGCGAGCAGATTATCCTGGAAGCGAAAATCTTGGCTGTGGCCGATGTAGTCGAGGCTATGTCCTCCCATCGTCCTTACCGGCCGGCTCTGGGTCCGGATAGGGCACTTCTGGAGATGATGCAGAAAAAGGGCGTTCTCTACGACCCGGAGGTAGTGGATGTCTGTGTGCGGCTTTTCACGGATAAAGGCTTTAAACTGGGGGGAAACATCACGGGAGGAACCGTCGGGATGGTAGGGTTTACTGCACCTTCACCCGGCTGACATTGCCGTCTATCTCTAGCACTAACCGGTTACTGGCCGTGTCAAAATCAGGGGAGATATAATAGTCGCCATTCTTGGGGAAGCGGCTCTCGAGTATATCTAAGGAGTTCAGGCTACCAGACACTCTGACTTTGGCGGCCACGCCGCTGGGTATCGTAACCTCGACGTTAGCCGCATTAGCCTCGATGAAAGCGCGGCTAGAACCAGAAGCAGATGGCAATGTTACTTTAGCGTTACCCGCATTCAAATCGAAACGAAACTCGCCCACCTTTAACTGGCTCAAATCAAGCTCGGTGGTGGTCGCCGCCGCCGTGACCCTGAGGGTAAGCGGTATGTTGCGGGTAAGGTTTACCTGCCATTTGGTGCTGCCATCACCCCAGCGGCGACTGGCCTGCACCGTGTTCAGATAGAGTTTGCCTACCCTGCTCTCTTGGCGGAAATCCGCTTTTATCTCCCGGCCACCGCTTAACGTGGCCGAATCCACCTTAACAAGCTCTGTCGAACCCGTGGTAAGAGGACTAATGGCCAGACTTCCGGCGGCAAAGTCCAGCTCAATTTCTGCTCGTTCCATGTTGCCTAATGGCTGGGAATAGCTTTTGGTAACAGTGGCGGCGGACAGCGGTGTTCCCTGTTGCCGGATAGCTATACCCAGGCAGGCGGCGAGTATCGCCAGAACGAGCAAGCTAACCAGCCAGACATTGAAACGGCGGAGCAAAATGCCCAAGCCGGCAATGATGAGCAATACCGGCCAGAATCGCCACATGGTTTCCCAGAGCCCCCAGGGCAGGACGTTGAGTGTTTGAAGAAGAAAAACAACCCCCAGGAAAAGGAGAAAAATCCCCCATATCGGTGCCCCGCTAACTTTGGCAGATTTTTTGTCTGTCATCGTCATTTCCTCCGCGCCGACCAAATAATCAGTATGCCGATAACCACAAGAACAATAGGCCAGAGCTTCGCCCAACGAAGCCACAACAAGAGATTAAAGCTTCCCAGCAGGAAAAGAGCGCCCACGATAACGAGGATGAGACCGATAATGGCCAGGTTGCGGTTACCGGTGCGGCTTGCCGTCTCAGTGGTCTCTTTGGCCGTCCCCTTTTCCCCCGCAAACGTAGACTGTATGTTGTGTCCAAATTCCGTGGCGGTTTTCTTCATTTCCTCCACATTTTCTCTGATGGTCTCCCTGGGTTCTGTAGCTTTCGACTCTTCCAGAGGAACCACAAGCGCCAGAATAATGTAGGCGAGAATACCAATCCCGTCCAGGAATATCGTCAGCACGGCAACGAGACGCACTATAGTTGGGTCAACATTGAAATACTTAGCCAAACCGCCACAGACTCCCCAAATCATGCGGTCGGTTCTACTGCGATACAGCTTCTTCTCCATTACTCCTCCCTCTCTCATTGTATTTGGGGCAATTATACTCCAAGTTCTGTGGCAGGTAAATACTATATTCAGGTCGGCACACGCAGGTTTTTATTAAATCCGGTGCTGTCCGAAAATGTCATTGCGAGACCATTCCGTTCAGGATGAATCCGACGAAGTCGGAAGGCTTCAGCCCGAGTTCAGCCCCGTAATTCCTTCTCCCTTGATGGGAGAAGGCGAGGATGAGGGTGAATACCCTGAATTTACCCCTCATCTTAATTCTCTGCCATAAGGGGGGCATTATGGCTGGTTCAGACAAACTGTTGACATAATGGGTTTTACAAGCCTAAACCACATAGATGGTATTATAGAGATTCTCCGAGATTGTGGTCAGGTTTTTTCGGTAGTAGCGTACGGCATAAGGTAGGGAGTCCAGTATATCCTTGGCGGTCATTCCATCCGGTCCCTTTTCTTGAGCCGCCAGGTCTCCGGCGACCCCGTGCACAAAAACTCCGGTCCTGACTGCCTCTTCGATGTTTAGTCCCAAACAAACCATAGCAGCAATGGCCCCGGTCAGCACATCGCCACTACCGGCGGTTGCCATCCCGGCCTTGCCGCCAGTAGCGCCACTGGTATTGATAAAAACCCTCTGGTCGGGTAAGCCAATCAAAGAATGAGGTCCTTTCAGAACGATAACAGCCTTCAGCTTTTTTGCCGTTTCCTGCAAAACCGCTACCCGGGTTCTCGCGATGTTATCTCGTGCTATGCCGGTGATTCGAGCCATCTCACCAAGGTGGGGGGTAAGGATGGTGGGTGCTTTTCTCTTCCGGATAAGGTCTATTTGCGCAGATACCGCGGTAATGCCATCACCATCGAGTAACAACGGTTTTTCGATATGTTTGGTCAGCTCACGGACCAGGTTTTGCGTTTCCTCATGCAGAGAGAGTCCGGGGCCGAGTATTACCATTTTCATCCTTGATGATAGCTCCAGGAGAGCATCTCTATTTTCCATCGCCAGGCTACCCGAGCTAGTTTCTCGCTGGGGTTGGATGACTACTTCCTTACCTCTCCGTGCCACGGAGGTCGCCAGCGATTGGGGACAGGCTAGGAAGACATAGCCACCGCCAGCCTTCAGAAAAGAATAAGCCGCAGCATGGGGAGCCCAAAAATAATTCGCTGCCCCGGCAATGACCAATACCGGCCCGTAGTCCATCTTCGTCGTGTCGGGATTTCTCTCCGGGAGCGGCACGGGCGACGCAAGTTCTATTTTTAACGAGTCTGCGTTGGAAAGGGAGGGTGGGAAGGAAAGATGAGAAACGTATAGTTTGCCGCCCTGGCCATAACCGGGATAAAGCAGATTGCCCACTTTGGGCAGACCTAGGGTCACGGTGCAGTCTGCCCTGACCGAAGCGCCCAGTTCCTGGCCGGTGTCACCGTTTATCCCAGAGGCGATATCAATAGCAAATACCTTTTTCCGGCTTTCGTTTATGAGCTGGATTGCCTCCTGGTAAATACCGGTGACATCTCTATCCAGGCCGGTGCCAAATATAGCGTCAACCAACGCATCTGCCTCGCAGACGTCACTTTTTATCGTTTCAATGTTGTTTATCTCCTGGAGAACAATCGGAAAGTGGGAAATTATCTCCAGGTTCTTTTTGGCAGCACCCTGGTATTTCTCCCGCTTCGCCAGCAGAAAAACTTTTACCTCTCCACCGTTGGCGTGTATTTTACGGGCTACCACTAGGCCATCGCCGCCATTGTTACCGGTGCCGCAAAAAATAACGAATTTCTTGCCCTCTATACCTAATTCCCGCCGGATAACAGAATAGACCGCTTCCCCGGCGTTCTCCATTAAAATTTCGGTGGGGATGGCGAAATCGGTTGTTGCTTTTTTGTCCAAAGCGCGCATTTCGTCAACTTTACAAACCTTCATGGTTATTCCCCCTTCATCGCATTCCGAGGACGGTTGTGCGTTTCTTATGCTAGCCCAGGGAAGGTAAATCTACTTGTTTGGGCGGATGGCTTACCACCGATGAAATCTTCTGCAGAATATGCGCCTTCGCTTTGCTCGCGCTTTGTTCGGGGAGTGGCATTCAGCTAGGTAAAGCGTCACGTTTAGCGTTAACCTAGATTTTATCACAGCCGGGCTTTATATGATACAATGACAATAACATGTTAGAGCATACCTTCCTCCATCTCGCCGGGGTAGGTCACTCTGTTGAGCGGTCATTCTGGGAAAACGGGATTTTCACCTGGCAAGATGCTTTGAGCTCCTGTCATCTTTCCGTAGGGCAGTGTTACCTTGGCGACCTGCGTCCGGAGATTGACCAGTCTTTGACTCGTCTGGCGGCGGGTGATGCCCGTTACTTTCACCTGCGTCTCCCCGCCTATGAACGGTGGCGGCTGTTTAATGATTTTGCTGACCGCGCCGTCTGCCTGGATATAGAGACTACTGGGCTGTTCATCGGGGAAAGCCCTATTACCATGATTGGTCTTTACGATGGCCGGGAGTACAAGGCTTTTGTGCGTGGGCAGAATTTGGAGCAGTTCCCTGACGAAATACGCCGCTATGGTCTTGTCGTAACCTACAACGGTTGTCGCTTCGATATCCCCTTCATTCAGGCGGAGATGGGACCAGTCCTGGAAGACTTGGCTCACCTGGACATCATGTATCCCTTGCGGCGGTTGGGCTACCGGGGTGGGTTGAAAGTCATTGAACAGCGTACTCACCTGGCTCGTCCCTCGGCGCTGGATGGGCTTAGTGGCTATGACGCTGTGGTCATGTGGCGTTTGTACCAGCAGGGCCACCGCGGCGCTCTGGAAAGCCTTATCCGCTATAATGCCGAGGATGTGGCCGACCTGCTGCCGCTGGCAATCCTGGCTTACAACAGGCTGGTTTTGGAGTTGCCGGTCAATGTGACGCCAATGCCGATGCCCCCGCGTCCCCTGTTAGACCTGCCATACGACTCAGATTTGGTCGAATGGCTCAAGCAAGGTCGGTGCTAGATGCTATGGCGCTGGCGGCTTCTTCTGAAGGAAGTGCACTGACGCATAGCGGCATAATCGCTGGCTGCCCGGTAACTGCCTCATCCGGTTAATCTCCTGTTCGCCGATAACTGAAATTGTGCCGTATCTGTCCTGTATGTCCTGGGCAAAGGCGCAGGAGCCGCATTCATAGTTACGGTCGCACAGGCGATAAGAAACCGCACCGAGTTCCAGCCACAGGTGTTCTTGCCCCACTTTCTTTTCCGCCAGTTCTCCCAGCGCCGCATTGACTATCTTTTCCAGGTCTTCCACCTTGAAGGGTTTCGGTAAATAGTCAAGCAAGCCCAACCTTTTTGCCTTGGCCATGGTTTCTTTTGATGGGTAAGCGGTAATAATTACACCTTTAGTTTGCGGTTTAAGGCCTTTTGCTTCCTCGAACACTTTTAAACCGTCAATATCGGGTAGTCTAAGGTCAAGAACAACGACGCCAAATTCTTCCTTTTTGATTTTCTGTAAAGCTTCTTCCCCGGTCTCGGCGACCTCTACCTGATAGCCATCATCGGTAAGCCAGTCATGCACGCTCTCTCTCACCACCGCCTCGTCTTCAACAAGTAAAATCTTTCTCTTTTTAATGTCCACTGCTCGACTCCTTTACACTTATTTCTCCCCCGTTCCGACCTTTGTAGACAATATTATACGACTTTGCTAGCTTGAATGACACATGAAATTTCTATCAATTTGACCATTCTCCAAAATAATGACACGCAATTTTTATGCCAAAAGCAAACTATAAGCTATGAGGTCTAACTGCAAGCACCAGAAGGCTCTCGAATCCAAGGACTAAACAATTGCAATATCTGTCATGGGACATGACTTTACAGTAGATAAGTGAAGTAGTATAGTAATAGTTATAAGGAGAGACAAGTTTAGAACTATAAGAAAGTTTCCCGGGAATAAAAAAATGACAATAGTTGGCAAAATAACATCGTTATTGTTCTTCGTAGTCGCTTTAGTAGTGCTCCTGGTGCCTGAACCGGCCCTCGCACAAAGGGAGAGGACTGACCTGACTTTGAGACTAATCCCCAAATCAGGCAGATTCGATAACCAAGTGAAGGTCGGTGAGGATAACAAGTTTTTCCTCGAGGTCAGAAATATTGGCACAACGGCGCTGACACGTATCAGGCTTTCTACCGAAAGTCCTCAAGGTTGGTTTACCGAGATTAGACCGGGAGAAATCCCGTCTCTAAGTGCGGGGAGTGCCCAAACGGTAGACATTATTATCAGAACAGACAATAAGACAGCAAAGGGTGGTTATACTATCCTCGTAATTGCTGAAGCCAATGAAATACGCAAGGTAGAAAACATCTGGGTAACGGTGAAAACGGCCTCTATTTGGGTTTGGGTGGGGTCCATTATCGGGGTTATCATCGTCGTTGTATTTATCTTTATTTTCCGCCACTTTAATCGGCAGCAGCAATGATGAGTGTTGTATCATCAGGCTGAGGAGCAAAAAAAGAGTAGCAATAAAGGAGAGGCAATATGATTGAGCGGGTGCATGAGCATATCATCGGCGAACTCCAGACCAACACACGCACGGACGTAATTTTCATTCTGACGGCAATCATTCTCAACCTGATAACTCTCGGCATCAACGCCGGATTCGCCCAGGGGGGCAGCGGTAGTACACAAGCGATAATAATGTCCACACTTTGGGCTCTTTCGATAGTAGTCAACCTTGTGGCCGAGATTGGGTTGATAAGAGGTAAACAAACCAGAACAAAGCTGCTGAACGGATTACTCAAGATGTACAAAGACCAAGGGGTGGAAGGGTATTATGACGTGTCACTCTTGGGTGATTACAAGACCAGATACAATCTCTTTATGTTTGCCGTTCTTTTCACCGGTCTCATTGCCCTTATCATACCGTTCGTCCTCTTATTCACGTAGTATGATTTCCGTTCCAGACAACTGTGTATCGTAAGTGCCACTCGGTGACATCCGAGTGGCACTTATTCATATTAGTCCGGCTCAATTGAGACCGTATTCAACATGGCAAAACCAAGCGGATTTAGTTTGTATCCTTTGATATAAGGTTTGACCAGAATGTAATTAAGCCCGAACCATAATGGCAAGGAGGCAGCCTCATCAATCACTAGCTGCTCCGCTTTTTGATACAACGAAAGGCTCAATTCGATATCCGGTTCAACGGCAGCTTTCTCCAGCAGGGTATCCACCTCCTGACTATGGTAGCCGCCATAGTTGGTGTCACTGGTGCTACGGAAAAGAGCATCTAAAAAATTATGCGGATGCGGGTAATCAGCTACCCACCCCGTATCGAACATTTCATTCTTCTCTTCTCCCAGATGATAGAGGAACATCTCCGGTTCCAGTTGCCTTATCTTTACCTCTACCCCCAAGTTTTGCTGCCATTCGTGCACCAGGGCTTCGAGACCGGAAGATATCGAGCCGCCCCAGCCGGAAGTGGTGAGGGTAATCGGTGGTAACAGGGATATGTCACCGTAGCGGGATGCCTTGATGAGTTCCTTTGCCAGGGCGACATCATAGTTCAGCCCTGATAAATCATCATTGAAACCGGGCGTAGTAGGCGGCAATATACCTTTTGCCGGCGGTATCGTATTCTTGAAGACAAGATTGACTAATTTATCTTTATCTATCGCCTGAGAAAAAGCGCGGCGCACATTGGCATCGTCAAATGGTGGTTTAGTCGTATCAAAACCGATGTAGGATAAGCTCAACTCAGGAGCTATCTGCAATTGCTGGTAAAAAGCACCGGTTCGGTCGGTAACCCGGTCGATATAATCAAGAGAAACATTGGTGACATCAATTTTGCCGGTTTCGTACATACTCATAGGTTCGCCACCCCAGAGATGGAAGATAACGAAGTCAACCCCTGCTACCTTGCCATAGAAGTTCTTACTTTTCTTGAGGACGAATAGACTGTTGTCACTCCATTGTCCGAACTCAAAGGGACCGGTACCATTAGGCTGGCGCCACCACTTGCTTCCTGAGGCGACGTTGGCTTTATCCACGACAAAAGCAGTAGGATAGGTTAGCTTTGACAGAAAGTATGATTTAGGGGCATCTATCGTCACCTGAAGCGTATAATCATCAATGACCTTAACGCCGCTAATCTCTTTGCTTCTTCCGGCTAACACATCCGCTACTCCGACGATGTCACCGAGATAGGTAGCTGCCGTCAATGAACCGGTAGCAGTATCACCAGCACGCTGCCAGGAATACTGAAAATCTTCAGCCTTGACCGGCCGGCCATCATGAAATTTGGCATCCCGCCGCAAATGAAAGGTATAAGTTCTACCGTCGCCGCTGACTCCCCACCCTTCAGCTAAGTCAGGAGTTGGCTCAAGATTATCATCGGGACGAACCAATCCACTGAATATCTGTCTTATGTATTGGTTAGAGGTCATCTCACTGGTAACAGCCGGGTCAAGGGTCAATGGGTCGGTGCCGTATAAATTAAGAGTTTTTCCGCCTACGGTATACGATGGAACGGTCTCTTGTCTTGATGGGCAGCCGGTAACAAACAAACTTAATAGCAGTAGCGTTACCAGGATGATAGATATGATTTTTTTCACTGAAACCGGACCTCATGACTGATATAGAAAATATACCATAAGCCGGAAGCTTGTGGCTACTTGGCTGTTGTAGAGGCTTCGTTTTCAGGGATGCATTCAGTTTCCATCTGCGGAGAATGGCGAATGTATTACGAAAAAGCTTAGGTAAAATTGCTGTGCGCCCACGATGCTGGGTATTTTCTGAAAGGAACAGAGTGACTCTTTCCGAGTTGTCTATTAGAAGCAATAGCGGAGATTTGTTGTTTTATCGCGGCTAATTGCGCTCAGAATTAAGCAGAGGTGCTGCCATTCCTGAAACGATAATAGTCCAGCGCGTTGCGCAGCGCGCGAGCGCCACGTTCGGAACCAGTGAAAGCCGGAACGCCGATATCCTGAAGCTGGTGAATTATCTCTGCCACTTGCTGTACTTCCTCAACCGAAGAAGTGGAGAGTATGACAGCCATCACCGGTTTGGCGCTTTTCTTTCTGATTTCTGCCAGGAGTTTGATGTTATCATCGGCTTCACCGGGGCGATACGGACGCAGGCTGAATATCAACACCAGGTTATCAATATTGGGATCTCGTTCCAGGATTCCCATTATACGTGTCATCTCACGGCGATTTTCGTTACCGGTGTCTAACGGGTTACGATAGCCCCCGCCGATAAGACTAAAGAAAGTGGCCAGCTCGTCATAAGACTGCTGCGTAAGTGAAGGTACTTTCAGCCCTACTTCAGCAAAGGTATCGGCAATCGCTACGGATTGTCCTCCGGACCCGCCGGCGATGGCCACGCGCTCACCATACACTGTAGAAAGATTTAGCAGCGCCTTTAGAGTATCAATAAGCTCTTCTGCCCTGGTTACTTTTACCGCGCCACACTGCCGGATGGCCGTGTCCCATATTGCCTGGGGTATTGCCAGTGAGCCGGTATGTGAAGCGATGGCCCGTCCCCCCGCCTCTGTC
>ORJL011431755.1_pt1 | contig 22330 bp, 15 predicted proteins | sample 1779941 | NCBI WGS metagenome assembly ORJL01 (sample SAMEA104232317, study PRJEB22302) | groundwater metagenome | biome: forest; feature: aquifer; material: groundwater | place: USA | collected 2011-08-07 | depth 5.8 m
TGTTATCATTGGTTGTGGAAGAGATTCAGACAAGAGGATCTTACTTCTAGGCCGCTGGGGGATAGCCACTCCAGCGGCTACTATTTTCCCCTAGCTTATCACACCACCCCCCTTCCCTTTTTACAGAAACTTGGCGCACCCTCCCCGTGCAGGGAGCGTGATTTTGTTGTATAATAGGCACATAGTTCAAAGTTTAGGTTGCCGCAATCTTCGTAGAATGCGCCTCAGTTCTATCATGAATACTGGCTGGCCCGAACTCTAACTAAATTTACGAGAGAGAAGGTCACCCAATCAGTTTTGAAGACAAGCCTGGGAAGCATTGGTCCCATCCAGCTTCCTTTATCCCCTTCTCTGGCAAACACTAGTCCCTTGCCAGAAAGTGCTTCACCGCCAGGCCCACGAATCTATTTTGTCCCCATATCTATGCGAAGCGAGGCTGCATGTCTCCGGCTTCGCTTCGTCCGAGGCGGCGCCTCATCTTTTGATACACTTAAGGAGTTTTAGTGAGTTTCGACAATTTCAATCTTAGCCCGAACATCATGGTTGGTGTGCGGGCAGCTGGCTACGTTGCCCCCACCCCCATACAGCTTCAGTCAATCCCTCCGATCATGGAGGGCCGTGACGTCATTGGCCTGGCTCAAACTGGGACCGGCAAGACGGCCGCTTTTGTACTGCCTATACTGGAGCGCCTGATGAAGGCCCAGAAGGGCCGGTTGCGTGCTCTCGTTATCTCGCCCACGCGTGAGCTGGCTGAACAGACCTGCGAAACGGTCGATGACCTGGGAAAGCGGACCGGATTGCAGAGCATCGCCATTTACGGCGGCGTGAGCATGGAACAGCAAATCCAAAGGCTTCGCAGAGGAGTCGATATAGCGGTTGCCTGTCCGGGGCGCCTGCTCGACCACGTCTGGAAGGGCACAATCGATCTATCGGACGTAGAGGTCCTGGTGATGGATGAAGCGGACCGGATGTTTGACATGGGCTTCCTACCCGATATCCGGAGCATCCTGCGCTGCCTGACGAAGCCCCGGCAAACGCTTCTGTTCTCGGCCACGATGCCGGAAGATATCCGTCGCCTGGTGCAAGATGTCCTGCATAACCCGGTGACTGTGCAGATCGGACGCACGGCTCCGGCAGCCACGGTATCTCACGCTCTTTATCCGGTTAAGCAGCATCTTAAGACTGCTTTGCTGATGAACCTTTTGTACGAGATCGAAACGGAGTCGGTACTTGTCTTCACGCGTACCAAGCATCGTGCCGAGCGTGTTGCACAACAGCTCAACAGAGCGGGCTTTCGTGTCGCCTCGTTACAGGGTAATCTGTCTCAGCCGAGGCGCCGGGCTGCACTGGATGGCTTCCGATCCGGCTCGTTCAAGATCCTGGTGGCGACCGATATTGCCGCCCGTGGCATCGACGTCTCGGGGATCTCGCACGTCATCAATTACGACATGCCAGAGACCCTGGATGCCTACACTCATCGCATCGGCCGTACCGGTAGGGTCGAGAAACTGGGCGACGCGCTGACACTGGTAACGAGTGCAGACCTCGCGATGATAAACAGCATTGAGCGTACCCTGAATACGAAATTGGAGCGCCGGACGCTGGAGGGCTTTGACTATTCGAGGCCAGCGCCGGAGACTGACTCCGCCCGACCCCCGCGCCGCATGCCGGCGCGACGCCCGGCGCGAAACTCAGTCGCCTGTTAACTGAAAGCTAATTCCAGGCGCTCTACGCCTGCGTAGAGTTGCAACACAAAGTCGTAGACCCGGTCCTCAGGTCTACGGCTTCTTGTTTATGGCGTCCAGGCAGCATCTAATTGGTCCATCCGGTAAGTTCGTGGCACATCTGTCCTCGATGCCGGGCCAGGACCGCAGCGGTTGCCAAAACCGCTGCGGTCCTGGTGGATGAACCACGTTACACCGGATGATATGGCCTCATCATCTCGTTATCTTCGTGATCGACTATGTGACAATGCCAGACGTAGCCTGGCCCGCCCGTGAAGTTACCGTTCTTGTCATATGAGTACGGAGTCGTCCCGGTTGGGTCGAAGCTGTAGCTGCCTCCATCCTGGCGCTTGAACCTTACGAGGATACGGGTTACCTGCCCGGGATACATAAGTACAGTGTCTTTCCAGCCTCTCTCTTCTGGGGCGGGTGGCCGGGCCGGGCCTTGCAGGTAACGGGTGACATCAGGGTTGCCTCCGATGTACCCCCCGGCGTTAGGTTCGCTGTAAGTATTTGGAGGTCCGGAGGCCGGAAGGAAGGCCCCTCCTGGGAATGCGGCATTATACACTGGCATGTACTTGCTGACATTAAACCCCTGTCGATTCTTTATTCGGAACTGCACCAGGTGAAGATGGATCGGATGGACATCTCCCGTGAGGTTGATGATGGTCCATTCTTCAGTTGACCCGTTGGCTGGCAGCTCGGTGTGCGCCTCGTCCCAACCGGTGTTATTGACCAGCGCCTCCAGTGGTCCTCCGCCGCCCATAACCTCGTTCAACGTCAGTTGACGCTTGACTGTCGGGCTGGACAAGATGGCAATCGGACTGCTCCGCAAGTTTGTGGCAGGCGCGGCCGGGTTGTAGCTCGTGTCGGTGCCGGCTAGGGGCAGGGTTACCCGGAATTCCATGATCTGGCCGGTGGTAGCCGGATCTGCAGGCTTTCCCCTGGGGCTGGGCGACTTTCCCTGGTTGCGCAGCGTGAGAATCTGCCCTGCATAACCGGAGAAGTCGATAATGACATCGTAGCGCTCGCCCGGCCCCATGATAAGCCGCGTGGGCTTTACCGCAGCCGGATCATTGAGCTTCACCGGCGCATCCAGCAGTCCTCCATCGCTGCCGATTACCCAGAATGCCGGACCTGGTGCCTTGGTCACCTTATTGTCCAGGAACATTTCCAGGAACCGGGCATTACAGCCGTCCAACATACGGAAGCGGTAACGGCGAGGCTCAACTTCCAGGTAGGGCCAGCTCCTGCCATTGACGACGATAACATCGCCAAAGAACTCGGGGATCCAGAAGGGGTGCTCGGGATTAATGCCGGTGTCCGGGAAATACAACTGGCCGTTGGCATCAAACATGCGGTCCTGGATAGCAAGCTCGATTTCATAGTTCCCGGCGGGGAGGCCGATCGGGTTGCTGGACAGGCCGGTGTCGCGTTCGTCACGGAGGAGGTAGAAGGCCGCGAGCCCGGCATAGACGTTCAGGCGTGTGGCGCCCAGGGCGTGATCATGGAACCATAAAGTCGCGGCCTCCTGGTCGTTAGGATAGCGGTAGACAGCCTTATTACCATCAGTAATGGTGAGCGTTCTGTAACCATTTCCCTTTATGCCGGTGGGCGTGAACCACGCATCGGGGCCGCCGTCGAAGTCCGATGGCACCTCACCACCGTGCAGGTGGGCAACTGCTGGGGGCGGGCCGGCATAACGGGTCATACTCATGCCGGTTCCAAGAGGGTCGGCCCAGTGTAGTGTCTGGTCCACAGTAATGTACTGCTGGACCAGTCCACCGTTCGATGGAAGGTCGTTCTCGAAGGTCATAGTCGTGGGGATGCCCTTCCGGGCCTCAACTGTGAAGCCGGGATAGAGGTGGTCTTGCTCGCCGACCTCGTAGCCCCAGACATATGTGCCGTCCTCGTAAGGTTCAGACAGCGCACTGTAGAAGCTGTCCGGCAGCACCTTCTGCTGGAATTCCTCCATAGTCACTTTGATGTCGGTCCCTGTCACTCTGTTATTGGCGAAATGGGGCAACGGGTGCACATACTTGGGGATTGCCGTGCCAACCACAGGAGTCTGCGGGATGGCGTTGCTGGGGAGCCCAGCGGGTCTGCCTGGAAGGCTCAGCTTCCAGGGAATCATGAGCCCGGCACCAGCAATTCCGGATAGCTTGAGGAACTCACGTCTATTGGTCTTCATGACCGCCCCTCCTAGGATTCCTACGGTGAATGGGGGACTATGGCAGTACTTTGACCTCTATTATTAAGCCGGTAGATTAACGTTACATTACACGGGTGTGCACCAATAGCAGAATGGGTTCGTGATCCGCGACAACTGTTATGTTTTTGTATACGCCTAGACTGTGATCTAAAGATGGCCCGGTTCCCCCGCTGGCCGCTTCCCTCATGCCTGGGCAGTCGGAGTCTATCAGCCGGAGAATGACCTCAGCTCTGTGGCAAAGTGTAACAATAGCCGACCCTCTACGTTATCCTGTTTACATGTCATGCGGGTCGATAGCGCACTGAGAAGGCTTGTCGAGTTGCGCTCAGTTTTGAGTGGATGCGTGCAACAAGACGCTGAGCTGGGCAGAGCGATCGTCCCCGGCATCTCCAATCCAAAGAAGATCCTGGCTAATAGATCACCGTTTTTGGCATGTGCTCGCGCGAGCGCATGCTGCGCCGAGGAGGAAACATGGGGCAGTCTCGTGAACTTTTTGCTCTTTCAACTGCAACGCCCGAGGGTATCCCTTTCCATGGAGCGGCCACTGTACGGGGCTCGGCGCAGGCGAGCGCCGAATTCCGGCGGGGGGTAGATCTCTCAGCCGGTTTCGATTTCGGGGCGAGCGTGGGAGGGGACGTCGGAAACCAGCTTCGTGCTACGTTTTCGGCCGGAGTCGGCGTGCGTGGGGGGCTTGCTGTTCAGGCGATGTTTCCCATTGACCTGTTTACATCGGCCGGGATCGTTGCGAGATTCCGGGCTCAGATCGAAGCCTCGGCTTACGTTCGTGCCACACTCGCGCTTCAGCTTGATGAATTCTATCGCCTCCTGCGGGGCCAGGTACCAGCGGGACCCATGGAGCGAATGCTGGAGATATTCCTGGAAGAGGTGGAGATCGAGGCCGGATTATGGGCGCGAGCGGCTTTTGCGGCGCAGATCTTTGGCGAAGCTACTCTGACTGGCTCGTTGCTGGGCAGTCCCGGCATGCCTGCCGGCTTCACATTTTCACTGCAATACGGGATAGGCTGGATCTACGGGACCGGCTACCAGTTTCTGACAAACATCAACATTGAGAATCCCCGCCGTTTGCTTGACCGGCTTGCCGATAATCTGGCCGATCTGGCTCTCCAGGAAGTGGACCGGCATGTGAGCCGGCTTTCGGAGGATGAGGCAGCGCGACTGGAGCCCGCGGTTGCAGCGGTGCGCGTTCTGCTGCCACTGGCGACTCGATCGTCTTTTCAGCTGGGTGTAGACCTGGCCAGCGCAAGTGCAAACCGCAGCGACCAGGCGGTCTCGTCGTTCGTGGATTCAGTCGTACGAGAAGCGCAGTACCTTCTTTTGCGCGCTGCACTCGAGCTCGCCGCGAATGAGATCAGCAAGCTCTTGGCACATTCGTCGCTCCAACAACGCCTTGCCGAGCTAGATGAAGATGAACTCGACGCCGCTATTCGGTCTCTGTACGCAGTTCGCGATGGCGTGAAGGAGCTTCCCACCATTGACGTTGCGGACGTGGGCCGTTGGATGCCCTTGTTCGTGGGGATCTTGCCGGCGTTTGAGGGTTTCCTCACCAACGTCATGCCACCGGCAGACTTCGTGCAGGAGTGCCGTTCTGCCCTGGCTATTGGCTGGGCCGCTGGCGTGTTACTCGAGCGCATTGTGTCTTGGGTTGACGACCCGAACCGTGCCATGGCAGAGCTGTTCGGACAGTCTGCGGTTGTAGTGCCAGATGGCGGTAGCCATCTGGAGACTCACATCAAACAGCAACTTGGAAAAGCTGAGACTTATAGGCTGACGCTGGGCGATATGGCGTCGTTCCTGGCCGGAGTTGACCTGGAAAGTGGGTTTCGAAAGGCACTACCGGAGCTAGCTGCCACGCTGGACTGGCTTGCCGGTGCACTGAATACCCAACTGGGCGGCTTCGCACGCCAGATATTGATCGTGCTTGTCGGCGGCGGCATGGACAAGAAGCGCCAGGTCCTGGCAATCATCGCCAATGCTTTTTCCAGCGCGATTCAGAGTGAGATCATCCCGAAGCTAATAGGCCCAATCAGGGCCGCCAACGCCGGCAACAAGCCGCTTGTCGCTTTTCTGGACGAGATGGTCGTGCCAATCCTCGTTGCTATGCCCCAGGTAATTATTCCGCGTCTGGCGGAACTGGATGATCCGGCAATGGCTGTCCGTTTTCGTGAGGCCCTCTCTTCAGTACTGCTGCAATCTTTTAACCGGTTCGTTATCGGCGCCATCGATGTACTGTTGCAGCATGCACTGACCGAGGGCGCGACGGCGCTGCGGGGAGTCAGCAACTCGATTTCTCAACTGGGTGAGCGTGAACCTGCCTTCGGCCTGCTCACAATGGCAGCATCTCGAGCCGTGCTTCCCGTCACCGTAACACCTGCTGACGCCCGGAGCCTGCTCGTACTCTCTGCCGATGTTATCGATCTCTGGAATGGCCGTCAGCGTGAGGCGCTTCTCGATTCCATCCGCATACTGGTCACGATGGGCCTTTCGACCGAGGACACCAGGAACGCATCCTTCACCGCAATCGTCGGCGGCGATAAACCGGCCTCCGAAGCTGATCTCAAAGCGTCGCTGGATCGCCTCACCGACGGACTGTGGGAAATCGCCAAGTTTGCTACGCCGAGACTGCTGGGGCTGATCGCGCTTCACTATCTCAACGAAGCTAAAGCCGTCGCCGAAGCGATTTGGGAAGGAGCGAAGGCCGTTGTGGCAGCCGCCGTGCAAGCTGCGGAGTGGGTAGGTAGGCAACTGGAGGAGCTGTGGCGCCAACTGGGTGTATTGCTCCAGCAGATCGGAGAGTGGTTTGCGCACATAGCAAGCGATATCGCGGCTCTTGCCAGACATCTGAAGACGCTCGTGTCCGACGTTGTGACAGCGATTCGCAATGCGGGCTTCGCGATCTTGAAGCCTTTGATCGTTTTCCTGCCAGGATGGGCTCAAGACGCCATCAAGGGTCTTTACGATGCTTTGTTTGACAGCATCGCGTGGGTTGCCACCGCGCCTCTTCAGATATTGTCGGCGGTGGCCGACTGGGTGGAGGGGGTGCTGACCGGGCGGTTTGGTACTGTTGCCGATGATGAGAGCTCTATACATGATGAAGTCAAGAGACGTATAGCTACATCTAGCGCGTTCGATATCCATTTTGATCTGAAAATCGAAGCATATGGCGTGACGATCGTCGATCTGGGCCGGGTGACCTTGCCATGCGGGAGTATTGCCAGCGCCATTGCGGACGTTGTATCCGGTGATTCAATATACAAGCAGACTGTACGAAGCTCAGCTCGTTACACTACCGCTATCCGGGCGGCACAGGCCCAGGAACAGACAATCCGGCAGGCGATCAGCGGGGAACTCAACCAACAACAGGCACAGACTGCTATCTCAGACCTCGTTCCAGGGACACCGCTGCACGTGGTCATCGGGAGCCCATTGAACCAGAGCTTGAATACCGGGCGTGCCGATGTGGCGGTGCGAATAGAGGGAGCAAACCGTACCTTTGTTCAGAGCACGCTGGGCGTTCCACCGCGCGTTTCAATCCTGCTGAATGGGATAGAACAGAAATACGAATCCGGTTTCTGGGGTCTGGATACTAATGGACTGGGCCTGGTAGCTCGCGTGGTTGTCGAGCAGCCGCGGACCTCCCCGCTGACTGTAGAAGAGACAATGCCGGCAAGGCGAGAGGCTTATCTGCGGTTGCATACTGGCGTTGCCGCTACCATCTCAGCCGAGAATCGTACTGTAAGTTTTATGACCCCCAGGTCTGGCTCACCGGGCAAAGTCAGGCGAATCGGCACGGTAGATGCTGAGCCTCTGGCCGGCAGTAAAGTGGCTTTCGAACGCATGGCCGTCGCTCTAGGGGCTTCGAAGGGTGTAGCGGGCCGGGCTGCACCGGTGCCTGTAGAAGCTGTTGGCTTCGCCGAAATTTCGGGCAAGGCAGATGTCATGTCTAGAGCGCCCGTAACATCGGGACACTTTTCGACGGAAGTGATCAGCCGGGAGCTGGTCTCCCCTGTGGCGATGATTTTGGACAGCGGTGGTGTGCCAGTAATGCAGGGCCATCCAGGCTTGAACGCGCTGCAGGTTGCAGTATCTGATGGAAAGGGCAACACCCAAAGCGCTTCGGCCGTGTTCTTCCTGCAAACGAGCGCTATTGAAAAACCACAGGTCAGCATTGAGCCCATGGAACACGGCCGGGCGGGTGACCTGCGCGGAGATCACCTCGTCATCCGTTCAGAGACCTCGGAACCGGTAGACTTAAGTGGGTGGACACTTCGGGACCTGTCCCAACGCGTTTTTCGGTTCCCTGAGATGGTCCTGCAGCCTGGCCAGACTTTGACCGTTTGGACCGGTAGCGGCACTCCTGACGAGAAGAACCTGTACTTGGGACGCAAGTCCGCATTATTGGCGAAGGGTGAGAAGACGGCAGTGTTGAGCGATCCGAGCGGCCGGGAAGTTCACAGAATGGAATTGCCGGGTCCTCGCAGGAGACCGAAGCCGGGTGGATTCACGGAGGGACCCGATGTTTAATGTGCTGGTTGATGCCGTAGATAGTCTTATTTCAATGCTGCTGAATCAAGTTCCGCAACGGGAAAACCTGTGGACTGAGCAGTGCATCGGGCCTCAATTGACCAGGCTTGGTCAGCTCAATGACTATCTTCCGACAGCGAATTCGTTGACTGCCTTCCTCAAAGACTTGACGGTGGAACAGCGAGTTACCGCAATCCGGAACCGGCGTGAGGTGGTCTGGCAAACCCGGCAGGACCTGATGAGTGAGCTCAGGGGGACAGGGTCGGATATCAGCGTGCTCGACCGTGTGCGTAAGGACGCGCAGAACTTCGTATACGAAGGGGAATTGTTCCCGGACCCCCAAACTCACGTTCCGCGACGTGCCGTAACAGACCCTGGGCGGCTCCTCAGGGTAGATGAGACAACAACCAGCCAGCCGGGACATCCGGAAGAGCTGCAAACGGTTACTGCAACCAGGTTGTTCGACCCCAGAGCCCTGGAGCCGGGCGAATTTGCCGAGCACGAGGCGCAATCTGAGGCAGGAGCGGCGAACCTGCTCGTTCAGTTACGCTGCCTCAACGACGTATATGCGCGCTTGCGTGTGGCCTGCACAGTAAAGGGTGCTACACTGGCAGCGTTTTCGCGCATCCTGGCTTTATGGCGGACCGAAGGGGACCTGGCCGTGCCTCCCTCCATGCCTTCATTGAAGGGCAAGGACACAGCGGCTGTCGAGGGGCATCTGATTCTGTGGCCTCCCGGACGCCTGCAGCAGGCCTTCACGCTCACTTCCGCCCCACATCTGTTCACAACAGTTCAGATCGTTCATAAGTACAGGCTTGTGAACTGGCTGGTACGGTTCCAGGCTCAGGTCGAGAGGCCCTGCGAGCCGCTGCCGGGTCTCCAATTCGAGGGAGATCACGCAATCCTACACGCCGGGGCACGTCTAAACCGGCTGCAACTTGCAGATGGGCGATATCACCTCTTCCTGATGGGTCTGGATGTGTTCTATGTAAACAAGATGATGTGGCGAAAGAAGAACGGCCAGGTGTGCAGTACAGGTGAGTTGCGAACGATGGTGCGGGGAGTCAACGACGAAATTGCCTTCGGCCTTCGCTGGAATAGTCTGGACGAATCAGAGATCCCGATTAAGAACGCCTGGATCGTGGCGCCTAAAGAAGAGAAGGATGACAGTGGCGAGGATCTGTACAGCCCTGTTAAGTATGTAGGCGAGATCGTGAAGGATGGGGTCTATCTGCTCGAATGGATCCGGCGCCAGCGCCGGGTCCCTTTTGTGGATAGTGATCCGCTGGGCCCTGGCCCCCTTTTGCCCGATGCGCTGGCGTACTCCGCTTACCACCTAGGCTTGCACCGGGTTCCCGCACTTTGGGCGTCAGCGATGTCGTACGCCAGTCGACGCCGCACCGAACAGGGCAGGAAGCTTGACGACAAGGTCCGCAAGAGGATGAAAGAGGCTGGAATCACGCGCGCTGAATTTGATCAGATGGCAGGCGCCGTTCGGAGGGCGCAGCAAGAAGCAGTATACCCGGAAGCGCTGAGGTCCTGGGAGACGGTCCTGAGCCCCATTCTCCAAAGTGCCGGTGTATTGGACGCTTTGAACCAATACCTGATCCATGCCAGCCTGGATGAATGGCCTTCGTGGGCCGCTGAAATCGGAGGAAACGTTCGCGAGAACATAGTCCGTTACCATAATCTGCGGAGATTCTACGCCGATCTCTTTGAGGAGAAGGAATAGGAGCGTAACGGCGTAGCAGCTCACGCCCACGAAGCTGACCGAATGTTGCCAGCCCAAGAATAGGGCGAGGCGCCGTGATCACGGCTTGCATGGTAAGTCCGGCGAGCGAACTTTCGCTCGCCGGACCCGTTTACGCTGCTAAATCTAATCTTATCTTATGCTGAACGGCACCGTATGGGGTTGGGGGTCACCCGCGACGGTTAACGTAAGCTCGTAGGTGCCCGTCGCCAGATCACGAGTAGCCAGGTTGAAGATGTACCCACCGAGCGTAGGGTCGTAACGGAAGTTGCTGTCAGGGTTCGCGTTCCCGGCGTCCTGGACTGCCTGGGCTGCGTCTGAGCTTGTCTGCCGGACTCCGGTCGCCGTGATCGCAATCTCCAGGCTCGATACGTTGGCGCCTGTGGCGTTACAGAGCTGGAGCTTGATCGGGGCAACACTGCCGCTCTTGTAGGACTTTGTCGAATCATATAGTCGGCAAATGTTGTAAGCGACATCGTATCCAACCGATCCCGACATGGCGTTACCCATGCTGTCGGAGGCACTCACTGTGAACGTCTTCGTCCCAACTGAGCCAGTATCTATCTGGCTGTTGTTAGCCACCGTCCCGTTGCATGCTGTCACGCCTGATCCACCGTCCTCGCACGTGTAGGTGGCGGTGACCACCTCCCCGAGCGCGTAGGTCCTGGCGACCGGCGAGCTTATTGTGACAACCGGCGCCTTCCTATCGACCTTATTTCCGTTGATCGGGCCGGCGGTTACGCAGTTGCCGGCCTGGTCGCACACCTGCCGGGAAGAAGTGGAGGCGTTCGTGGTTTCGGTATCTGCCGCAACATTCGTGGTGAGGGAGAATGTGGCGTCGTTCACCGAATCTGCCAGGCCAGAGGCGGTATCAGACGCCGTGCAAGGAATGGACAGGTTGCTCGCGTGCCACAGCCCGTCCGCGGCGCCACAGCTCACCTGTGGCGCTGTGGCATCGACCTTCACCTCGAGCGTCGCCAGTGCGCTCCGGCGGCCGGCGAGATCGATGGCCTGGTAATGGACGGTGTGGACGCCGTTGGTAGAGATTGTGATCGGGTTGCCCGAGGCGACATATGAGGGCGTAGCGTCGGTCTGGTCGATCCGGTATTCGATTAAGTCGATCCCGGCGCCAGACTGCGTGTCCTGGCCCCCAAAGGTGATATTTACTGGCCAGGTATACCAGCCCGCGTGATCGGGAGGACGAGATAGGACGGAGGACACGGTCGGGTTGGTCAGGTCCACCCGGACATCATGTGAAAGCGTCGCTACCTGGCCGTCATCGCCCCTGGCAGTAATCCGGAACCGGTAGCCTCCCTCCTGACTGATGGTGATGGTCCACCTGTACGTCTTGCCATCGCTCGATAGGCTGTTAACGCAGGCCAGGCCGGCGGGGCACTGCAGGACGCCGTCCTGCAGGGTCACCGGGACGTCGTTCACCGAGAGGCTTGCCCCGCGGATTGCAGCGTTATCCAGTGCCGACATCGTAAGCACCACCCTGTTGGACGTGCATGTCGTGCCCGTACAACTGCCGACGAGCCAACCCTGTGGGCCAGCCAGGTTGGTGGTAGTGGTGCCATCAGCGTTAGTTATCGTGTTGGAGACATCGAAGCTGATGGCGGCGGGTGGTGTCGGGAGAGTGGCTGGTGGCGTCAGTACGTCGTCCAGCTTGTCCAGGATCCGGTCCTTGATGATCCGATGTCCGGCAGTCGAGGGGTGCAGCGTGCCTTTCACCTGCGCCCTGGTTTCCACCTCGCCCCAGATGAACGCTGAACCGTCGCTGAGGTATTGCGGGAACGGCCCCTGTATGTACATGGCCTCGGTAGCTGTGCGGACCCAATTGTCGCTGGCGCAGTAGCCGTGGCCGGGGCCGCCGCTCGGACCGGCAAAAGCGGCTGCGATGTTGCCCACGTACTTCCAGGGCCGTCCTTTCGCTGCTTGCTGGTTCACCGCGTTCTGGATGGCCTGGTTGAGTGGGGTCAGCACACTGTTGATCGCCCAGTCCGACTCGGCAGCCGACATATCGAACGGCCAGAAGAGGATGTCCTGGAGAATCCTGCCACAAGTATGACCCTGATCGTCTTTGGTCGGGTTAAAGTACTCGGTGAGCACTACGTTCGCCACGTTGAGATGCCAGGGCGAGGCCGGGTCGTGAATTGCATCGGCCAGCCGATCGTATGTGCCATCCTCACCGTTCAGGGCAGCGAGGCGCCCGTAGACGACGTCCGCCAGCGTGAGCGTAGATTGATCGTCCGGGATCAAATCCGTGGTCACCTTCGTGGTATAGCAGCGGGCGTTGGTCACGCACAGGGATGCGATGTTAAAGAAGCCGATGTCGTTGCCACCGCCCGAGATGACCAGGGCGTCAACCTGGCGGTTCCCGACAAGATTACGCAGCGCCTGGAGCTGCGCCGGAAGCCGTTCTGCCGGGGTGTAACCGACACCGGTGGGAGGAACTGCGCCGCGGTAGGCACCCAGGATGCCACTGCCCTGAGGCTTGGTCGTGTCATTCTGGTCGTAGGTGTCCACTGCTATAGTAGCGCCGGAGCAGGCCAGGGAGATGAAAGTAACTGACGTATGGGGGTCAGCCATCTCCAGCGAGAGGGCAGCCTGGGCCGGTGCGGCATTGGCGGACCGGTGGCAGCGCTCGTCCTCCCAGCGTGCGGGCGAAAGAACCTCTCCACGGAGGACACCGTTCATGCCCTCAACACGAGTCGTTCTCACCCTCTGTTGCACGTCCGGGTTGCCCTCGCCTGATGTATAGGAGTCGCCTATCGAGACGATGAGCCAGTCCTTGATGGTCACCGTCTGCACGAATGGCGCCGTCCGCCCGGCTGGGACCAGGTTTCCGTTCGAGTCTACGACCGTCAGCCGCACCGTGTGGGTGCCCTGGCCCGTCCAGCCCGTGTGGGTGAACTCGCAGGCGTTCGGCAGGCCCGCTCGCAGGTTAATGACCGAGCTGCCGTTCACCTCTTCCCACGTGTAGGTGTTGCCACTCGGGCCGTTGTCTCGATCGGATTGGGTCTGACAACCGTAGAAGTTAACCGGAAATTGACCCGGATCCACGTAGGTCGAATCGTAGGTGTTTGTGGCCGGGTTCCAGTGGTAGTTGATCAGGCCATCTGGCCCGCGGTCTCCGAACCGGCTCGGGACGCTCCACCGGAACCCATTGGCCGGTGCCCTAAAGTCAGGTATTGGATTGACTTCATCTATATCGCGCTCGATCGGGTCCATAGGTAGGGCTGCTGCGACGGCGCCGAAGACCAGAAGCCCCGCGCAGGCTAGTAGGAGTGCCGGCAGGAATCTCGACCGCCTGCCGCCTTTCTGCCTCCCAACGGCTAATCCGCCAAGCCTCTTCCGGCGACCTCCATTGGGGACTTGGGCTGAGGTTACTACACCCCACAGAGCTGCCCGGAGCCGAGCTAACGCATGATGCACAGATTGACCTCCACTTTGTATTTCCCATACTGGCTTTACATAAACATTGCCGGTATATACCATTGAGCTCAAAGGCCTGCCCTGGCGTATGAGCATGGGTAACCGTTATAACGCCAGATCGGCCCGTGTGTTACTGCGGGAGGTGTGGGTCAGGGCAATAGCTTGCCGGGACACTGGTTATGGGAATCGGCGACAACACCGGCAGCCAGCGCACCTTTCCGGGTTCGTGCCCCGAGGTTGCAGATTACAGGAGATGTGTTATGATGCGGATATGAAACGCACCACAGTTGTCTTCCCCGATGAACTGGCAAGATTGATCGAGCTCGAGGCACGGCGGAGTAACCGCTCGGCCGCTCAAGTCGTTCGTGAAGCCGTGGCTAGCCACCTCCGGGGCGAGGGGAATGAGCCGAAACGATTGCCCTTTGCTGCCTTAGGACGAAGCGGCCGTCATGATACGGCGCGTGAAGCAGAGGTTATCTTGGAGCGCGAGTGGGGCGATGCTGGCCGTCGTTGACACCGGCCCTCTCTACGCGTCTATAGATGCTGACGATCAGGACCACGAGCGTTGCCTGAGAGTGCTTGAGGCCCCCGGTCTAAGGCTTATTATCCCAGCCATGGTGGTTGCTGAGGTGACTTATCTCGTGGGGAGCCGTCTTGGACCTCAAGTGGAAGCCGCGTTCCTGGCCGGTTTAGCTGGGTTCGACGTTGAGGCCCCAGCGGCGGAGGATTGGCCTCGCATCGCGGGATTAGTCGAGCAGTATGCGGACTTTCCAATGGGGGGAACTGACGCCTCGGTCATTGCCCTGGCCGAGCGTCTAGAAGCGGATACAATCGTAACCCTGGACCGACGGCACTTCAACGCCGTCCGTCCAACCCGTTCGGGCGCCTGGCAATTGCTACCTGAGTGAACTGTTGCGTACAATTTGATTGTGCGGTAGGCCGGGCCTGTGATGCCTCGCGACTCAGGGCCTTAACCCCGTTTCAGCTTCAATGCCAGGCTCGCCGGTCTCTTCGGTCGGTTTCCGGCCCTGCCGGGAACGCTGGCTCTTCGTTATCTTCCCCAAAGCCTCTCCAACTGAAGATGTTCCCCGGCTAGTCCTGTCCTTAACTCCCGCCAGCGAGCTCATGGCAGCCGTGAAGGTCTCTCTTGTCGCTTCGACGCGGTTTGAGAAAGCCCCTCGACCTGCCTTTGAGAATGCTCCTATGACTGCCTTCGATACCACCGCGCCCGATTCGACGACAATTGACCCCAGCATCGCCGCGGCTTCCGCACTGGCGAGACGCCGGAGCATTGGACGCTTTGCTCCGGTGTATGATGAGCAGTACCGCCTGGCGATCACACCTAGCCTCAAAGTCATGAATGCATTCGCTGAACCCTCCACCATGGCATGGGTCAGTATGCCTGCGACTGCGCCGGCCCCGGGGATGGCGCTGAACGCCGAGGCCGTAATGGCGGGCGCGATGACCGTCTGAACCTGGTCGCCCACATCCAGGTCCTCGATCTGGACCGAAGCGAAGGTTGTGACTGCCACATTGGTGTAGAGCCGGACAAGATCCCGGACCGAAGGACGCTGGTTGTAGACGCGTGCTACTCTCCATACCAACTGCGATTGTGCGATCAGGACCATCAGGCCGTCCAGGCGCCCGCTCTGAGAGACCGCCGTCGATACGAAGATTGCCGAGGCTGTCTTCTTGATGATCTTGTCTGCTTTTGAGTCCAGCAGCTTAAACGCAGCCTCCAACCCAGCCCGGTCGGTTACGGCTATGTTGGTGCCGACCAGGTTTCGATTGGAGGCTACACGGGACTTGATCCTATCCAGGTAGGCCTCGAATTCAGGCGAGTTCTGGTCGTCAGGCGGGCTGATTGTTCGCGGCAATCGGACAAAAAGGACTATGGGCACAACCGCAACGGCCGCGTAGATCGCAAGCAGGGCGGCCAGCGCGACCGTGCCGGCAGTAGGATTAAGGGAGCTGACCATTGCCACGAACTGGGCGGTCTGATTGGCCACGAATATGACAAACACGACCAGAACAAGGACCCCTGCAATCAGGCTTACTCGTCGCAGATTCATTCCAACTCAATCCTCCCAGCTACTTCCCCGAGACCTGGCGGACTCAGAGTGCGAAACCACTCGCACTCACGCTGCAATCATTCAGGTGCAGTCAGGTTCCCTCCGGATGATGATCGCACTCACCAATCATTCTAGCCCAAAAGTTCGGGTCTGTGAAGTTGTGGGTTGTCCAGGCGTGCGGATTCGACCCGTAATCTCCAGTGGCGGGGCCAGCACTTCCCAAGTTCGCGGACTATATCAAGCTTTTGAGGATCGATGTTGCTGCGATGCCCAGTGTACTTCTTACTCAGGAACTGAGCGGGCCTTGGGTATGGTGCTTCGGGTAGCGAAGAGCGCCAGCGCCGCTACGGAGATAAGCAGTGCCATGATAGACATCGCCCAGAACCCGGGAGTATAGCTGCCGCTAGCGTCCCGGACGGCGCCTACAAGAAAGGGTCCCAGCGTCGTCCCTACGTTGAGGCATGTCGCGAGTATCCCATAGCCCAGCCCCAGGAGTCGCGGTTCCAGGAGTGTTGAAGGCAGGGCGAAAATAGACACCACGATGAGGCTGCTAACCAGCGCGCCGAACAAGAGTATCGGCACCACCAGTGAGGGACTTGCCGGCACCAGGAAGAGAGCCGCTGCAAGCCCGAGAGATCCGATAATCATCAGCAGTTCGTTGCGCAATCCTCTGTCCAGGAGAACGCCTACCAGCGGAGCGGCCACGAAAGTTCCCCACAGCATCATGCTTGATAGGAGACCGGCCATTACCACCGGGTAGCCAGCAGACTGGAAGTAATCCTGGGCGAAAGCCATGAAGGAGAGCGTCGAAGCGTTGAAGAGCAGCCAGGCTGCCCCCACCAGCCAGATCGTGACGCCGGCGCGTCCGATGGTCTGCGGAAGCGAGCCTCTGCGCTCCGCCCGTTGCCCGGTTGCAGGGGCCGGGCTGGCAAGCAGCCAGAAGACACCCATGCATATTATTACCGCGAGCAAGGCTACCAGCATGCTGGCACGCCACCCCAGTGCCTGCCCGATACCGCCCAGACTAACGAAAGAGACAATGGTAGCGAGCGGAAAGGCCGTATTCCATATTCCCATGGCAGTCCCGAGTTCTCGGGCCATGAACCACTGAGAGATAAACTGGGGAGCTATGAGGACCAGCGTGAGAGCACCCGCCCCGGCAATGGCCCGGCCAGCGAGTAGCATGGGGAAAGAAGTGCTGAAGGCCACCACCAGGCTTCCCACAATGGTGCAAACAAAAGCCAGGAGCCCTACTCTCTTCGGTCCCAAGCGGTCTGCGAGGAGCCCGGCAGGTATCGACAAGAAGATCATTGGCAGCGCAAAAAGGCTCATGGTCAGGCCGGCCTCGGCGTGCGCCAGCCCAAAGTCTTCGATTAGGAGAGGCATAACCGGCGGTACGTTTTGAAGCGTCATGCCGAAGGCGAATGAGGCTAGATAAGATGCGATGAGAATCTTCCAGCGGTAAGCTCTGTTGTCTGACATGCTATACGTACCCGGCCATTATAGAGTGTTCTAAGCTCATGCACAAACGCACGCCGGGCAATTCGCCAGCTTCCAGCACGCGGGTGGACCTGCGTGCTGCGAGTTTCGTGGTAGAGAAGTTCGAGTGTGCGGACATCTGCCGGCATGATCTTACCGGGGACGAACACGTTTGCAGCGTAAGGGGGCTAATCAATAAGGACAGAGCGTCACACTTATCTCCCGTAGTAATGGTCTCTTTGCTCTTTACCAAGTTTTTCGCAGGCATATCTCAGCATTGTTCGGGGCATGTTTGCTGCATGTTTATCAAGAAAACCCGTTAGTAAAAGAGGGTCGACACGTTTTCCCACTTCACGCAGCGCCCAGCCAACAGCCTTGTGGATCAAGTCGCACCTGTCGTGAAGCAGAAGTTCGGATACCTGGAGTGTCGTGCTTGCGTCACCCGTCTTGATATATGCAAATGTACTGATAATAGCCACACGCCGTTCCCACAGGTTGCTGCTCCTGGCGAGTCTGTGAAGAACTGTGCGGTCATCGTGCCGATGGTGCTCACCAACTATATGTGCACAGCTCGTATCGACAATATCCCAGTTGTTAATGTTTCCCTTTTGAAGCGCTGCCATATACAGGCTATATATTGCATGCTTTGTTTCTTCATCGGACTTTTCATATTGACTACTCAAAAGAATAGCGCCCGCGAGGCGATGTTCATGGACCGGGCTCTCGAGTAGCTTCCTAGTTTCGGCAAGTGGTAGGTCTATATAGCGGTGACACACCTTTCGCGTCGCCGGCACCCGTACGCCGATGAACCGGTCCCCTTCGCCGTACTCACCCTTGCCCGTTTTGAAGTATCTCTGCAAGAACTCTGCATCAGCATAGCTTGCAAATCTTGCCAACTCATTGGCCATGGCCTGCGCGGTTAGTCGTAATGGTTGTTCAGTCATAACGCAATTCTACTAGATTGCTCAACAAAGTTCTAAAGTCGATAGTGCATTGGACAAGCAAGGTAACAAGATCGAGAGCGTGGTCACCCCACTGCCTTGCAGCGGGATGTTAATAGGCAAGCAGGAGCCACCAGCAACGGGGCATTCGAAGACGATCAGGGTGTCGCTGGCGGGGCCGATGGCGGTCGGAGTGAAGCTCTCTTTGACATTGCAGGTGCCGGGACCGGCAAAGCCGCTGGACGCTCCACAGGTGTCGAAGTCGAAGGCGAAGGGCGGGTTCAGGGCGCCGACTGTGAGACCCTACCGGGATGAAGTCAGCACGCGGTCTCTTGATTATTCCTCGCAAGGCCGGCCAATTAATAGAACGTTAAGGTTCAAGCGTGATAATGAGAACAAATGACACTCAGAAAGAAGCTGGAGGAAAATGGTTTCCGAGCAATGCGGAAAAGCCTACCTGCAAGAACCAAATTGACATGGCAACAGCCAGGGAAGGAACATAACCATGGATGAATCGCAATACGTGAGCAGGGACAAGAAAACCGCTAATAACACAGACAAACGGAAGGAGGAAAAGGGTTCATCCAATTCAAACGGCGAAGTCCACCTGGGAAATGGAGGTGAACGGCACGAGTTAGCCGGCGCCAATCATCCCGTGCTCACAACGAATCAGGGCATTCCGGTTTACGACAACCAGAACGCGCTGAGGGCTAATGTGAAAGGCCCCGACCTTTTGGAGGACTTCGTACTGCGGGAAAAGATCATGCATTTCGATCACGAGCGAATTCCTGAGCGGATCGTTCATGCCCGCGGCACGGGAGTGCATGGCTACTTTGAACTGACCGAATCACTGGCGCAATACACGACCGCGAAGATTCTCACCGAGGCCGGTGAAAAAACGCCTGTGTTTGCCCGCTTCTCGACCGTTGCCGGCGGCGCCGGCTCGGTCGATACTCCGCGTGATGTACGTGGATTCGCCGTCAAGTTCTACACTAAGGAGGGCAATTGGGACCTGGTCAGCAACAACATTCCAGTCTTCTTCATTCAGGATGCGATCAAGTTTCCTGATCTCGTTCATGCCGTCAAAATGGAGCCCGACCGTGCATTCCCTCAGAGTGCGACAGCCCATGATACGTTCTGGGATTTCATATCGCTGATGCCGGAGTCCATGCACATGGTGATGTGGATCATGTCCGACCGAACCATCCCGCGCTCGCTGAGGATGATAGAAGGATTTGGTGTTCACAGCTTTCGGCTGGTAGATGCTGCGGGCGGCTCGACGTTCGTTAAGTTTCACTGGAGGCCCAAGCTGGGGCTGCAATCCACCATCTGGGACGAAGCCGTCAAAATTGCCGGCGCCGACCCTGACTTTCATCGGCGGGACATGTTTGAGGCCATAGAGAAAGGTGATTTCCCCGAGTGGGAGTTTGCCGTCCAGCTATTCACGGAGGAACAGGCGGAGAAATTTCCTTTTGATCACCTGGATGCGACCAAACTGATTCCCGAAGAATTGGTACCGTTAAGAGTGATCGGCCGGATGGTATTGGACCGATGGCCTGACAACTTCTTTGCCGAAACCGAACAGGTCGCCTTTTGCCCCGCGAATATTGTGCCAGGGATCGATTTTTCCAACGATCCGCTGCTGCAGGGCCGCCTTTTCTCTTATCTTGATACGCAGCTTAAGCGTCTGGGATCACCAAATTTCCACCAGATCCCGATCAACGCACCCAAGTGCCCGTTTGGCAACCTCCAGCGTGATGGACATATGCAGATGATGCAGCCGAAAGGCCGGGTAAATTACGAGCCCAATTCCTTGTCTCAGGACTCGCCGCGCGAAGACCCCGTCTTGGGCTTCCGTAGCGCCAATGCCAACGGAAGCGGGAACAAAGGCCGCATCCGTGCGGAGAGCTTTGCCGACCATTACAGCCAGGCGCGGCAGTTCTACCGCAGCCAAACCACGTACGAGCAGGCGCACATCGCATCGGCGCTGGTCTTTGAGCTGTCAAAGGTGGAGCACGTTCATATACGCCGGGCAATCGTCGCTCATTTGCGCCTTGTCGAAGAAGGTCTTGCCAAACGCGTGGCCGATGGTCTTGCCCTCGAAACGTTGCCAAGCGCTCCGCCGGCTGCAGCACCCGTGCAGGATCTGGCTCCTTCGCCGGCACTGCAGATCATCGGGAAAATGAAGGACACCCTCAAAGGTCGGGCAATCGGCATCCTGGTCGCAGACGGCTCAGACGGCGCGGTCGTCAACCAAGTTCGGAAGGCTGCGGCCGATGCGGGCGCGACAGTGAAGATCGTAGCCCCCAAGGTGGGTGGTGCGAAGCTTGCAGATGGCTCAATCATGGAGGCTGACGGGCAACTCGCTGGTACACCTTCCGTCATGTTTGATGCGATTGCTGTCGTGCTATCCGCTGAGGGCGCGAAGCTGTTGACCAGGGAATCCGCCGCTATCGCATTCGTGCAGGACGCGTTTGCCCACCTCAAGGCGATTGCCATCGACAAGGGCGGTCAGGAGTTGCTTCTGAAAGCGAACATTGAGACAGACGCTGGCATCGTTGCTACCAGTGACGCAGCACGCTTCATCGCCGCAGCCAAGACACGGCAATGGGACCGGGAGCGATCGGTTCGCTTGTTGGTGTAACCTCCAATTCTACAGAGCACAGTTCAGGCGGACTGCCTTGAGCCCGTATTCAGTAGGAGGCATCGCGCAGCGGAAGGAATTGCAGTAATAGCAGTGGGGCATCCTGGGGCCAGAAAGCTATACATGTCAGGACTTCGACTCACCTGTACCCAGATGATGGGGGAACCGGTCGCCATACAGAAATGCCACGCAAGCACTAGGGGATTGTTGAAGCAGCGTGCAAATGCTGTCGCGAGCGTCACCGGAAGCTTCGGGCGACTGGTCAAGGAAGCAGTCGAAGCGAGTCCACGTGATGGGGGCGTAGCATACCGAAATGGCGGCGATCCAGTGTTGCGAGCTTCGGTTCGTTGAACCGCTCGACTACCGCCAGCACCGCCGCATCGACAAAGCCAACGTCTGCGTCGGCGTACTGATCGCAGCTCTAGCGCACCCGCCGGTAGTCCTGAGACACGAGGTCTTCTACCTCATATGCCCCGGCGACAATATCGTCGAGAAACGCCACTAGGGCGCCAGCGTGCAGCCACTTCCGGACCCAGTATTCCACGTCGACAAGGACTGGCGCCGGAATAACCAGTGGCTCACCGGCCTGCTCGACCAGTCGCCGGCAGGCCTGGTAGTCGGCATCCCGCCGGTCCAGGGCGGCGTAGATCGGCCCAGTGTCAAGGACTAGCGCCACTGCTCAGGCGCTATCGACTCCTCGCCTATTCGCCGCGCGATGTCGGTTCGGCCTGAGTCGCCGATTCCAAGGCTACGCGGCTTCGGCCGCCAGCTCCTAGCCTTCTCCTCCAGGGCCTCACGCATCACGGTTGCCAGTGAGACCCCCCGCTCTGTAGCCTCCCGCCGCAGCCGATCGATCAGGTCGTCCGGGGCAACAATCGTTGTACGTCTCATGGTGCCATTATAGTATGCTCAGCAGCATGATGACACTTGAGTCATAACCCTCCACGCAGCCCTGCCGGGACACCGCACAGCGCGAGCCTCCGCATTACATGAGTTGCGCTGGTTAATGAACCGCGCAGCGTCTTCAGAAGGCAAGACTGCCAATTGGTGCCTCATCTCCGCCGGATGCCGCAACTCATCACCGCGTCATTAGCGCGAACACACCCCAGCCCAGGTACTCACGCGTGTAAGCGGCGTAGCGCTCGGGTTCCGAGGCCAGTCGGGCTCGAACCTCTTTCGCCAACTCGTCGTCGGGATTGGCTTCAAGCCATCGGCGCATGGTAAGCCATTTGGTCGCCTCATATCTGTCCCAACCGTCTTGGTCAGCCAGAACCATTTGAACGACGTCATAGCCAAGCTGGCCGAAAGACGCGAGAAGTTCTGGAAGCATGAGGAAGTCGGAGATTGCGTTGGCAAGACACCCCTTGGCAACATCTTCCGTCGGCGGTAACTGCCGCCAGTAGGGCTCGCCGATGAGGATGATCCCTTCGGTGCGCAAGCTCCGCGCCAGAAGCTCGAAAGTGCCGGGGGCCCCCCCCCCCGACCCAGGGGGGCCCGCCCCAGGCCCCCCCTCGGCCCTCCTGCCCGAGAA
>ORJL011887607.1_pt1 | contig 22313 bp, 22 predicted proteins | sample 1779941 | NCBI WGS metagenome assembly ORJL01 (sample SAMEA104232317, study PRJEB22302) | groundwater metagenome | biome: forest; feature: aquifer; material: groundwater | place: USA | collected 2011-08-07 | depth 5.8 m
GTAGCGCTATTTGATGATATGGAAATAAGGAGAAAGTGAAAAGAATAGAAGTAAAAAATTAAGGTTTTGAAATTCATCAAGTTCTACATTGAGCAAAAATTAATTTTTTATTATAAAAAGTTATTTTTTCAAAGTTCTCTGAAGTCATTTTTTTAGGGTAATTTATCTCGGCAAAAATGCCCTTGAGATTAGAATTATGAAACAATGCCCTCTTTTTCAAATCCAATGTAAGTGCATTAACTAATTTTGTGCCGTTTGGTGTATGTGATTAGCATAAAGAGTTTCAACTATCCTTCCCACTAATCAATCTCTCAATCTCGTAAGTCCCCATCACAGGAGCTTCCAAAAAACCCTGAAAAGCAGCATCTGCCAATCTGCCGTCTTCAAGCCAGTAAAACAGCCAGTCATTTACGAACTCAGGATTTTCCTGAACAAACCCAGAGCCAATATGCCCGAGCCATTCACGATTATATCTTTCGTGCGCGCCAACAGGAGGAGCAATTATTATCGGCAGACCCAACGCAGTATAAAACGAAAGTTCGCTCGGCTTTGTCCATAGAATATCTGTTTTCCTCAATACAGAATTAAAATCCGAGAAATAAGTTTTTTTATCCAGCGCAAAAATAATTTTTATCTCCTCCCCAATATTTTTCCTCAACCCAATTTTCTCAAGCTCGTTTTCAAAATAACTTTTAACATCCATTTTTGTCCCTGCAGCAAGAACAAGATTAATACTGCCTTTCTGAATTCTCTGCTTCAAGGACTTTGCAATTTTCACGCCGATATCTCTCTCTGCCCCTGCACCGCCGACAACATAGGCGATTGTCAAAGCCCGAGTAATTTTCTTCTTTAGAAATTTCCCCAGCTTTTTTTCTAAAATTGCCTTCCCCCTCTTAACATAGACCTCATTAGGATCCAGTATGGGAATCCTTTCTCCTAAATCCTCCTTTAGAACAACAAGATTTTTTCCGCCGATATTCTCCTTGGGCAATGAAAATCCAGTCAGAAAAATATTTTTCTCATCCACACCGTATTCTTTTAATCTCATAACCACATGCCTACACGGCGCAAAATATTTAATTTTAGAATCCTTTGGCTTATCAGGAACCCAGACGCGATTAATATCAGTATCAGTCACAACGCAATAAATTTTTTTCAGCCCAAAATAATGCGCAGCAATTGCCGGAATAAAATTCGTAGAGATAAAAGGGATGTCCTGCTTCTTAACATAATCTATTAAACTCCTGCACAAACCGTTTTTCAGGATGCACTTCTTGAAAAATAAAACCTGAAATGTCGGCTTTGACAAATCCCTAAATGGAAAAAGCGACGAAATAGACTGAAATTTATCATAAATATCAAAAGTCATTCCTCCAATAAAAGGCACCTGCTTTAATCTCGACAGAAATTCATAACCCATCCTGAACCTATGCCATATCCTTCTTTCCTTCTCAGAAATAATCTTATCGCTGTTTGCAGTTATAATCCTTTCATTAGCAATATCTTTCAAAGGATATGCAGCTCTTTGATGCCCATATCCCATATCAACAGAAACCACCCATGCTTTTGCCATATGTCATTCTTCGTCATCGCTGAATATAAATCTTACTTATTTTTTAGATTTTTACAGTCATAAATCTTCACAACACTGAATATATGAAAAATTTTTAAACTAGACTTAGTTTACATTAGAGATGGTAGACTTTTCCAAAATAAAGCTAATCCCTTTAAGCCAGAGATACAATAAAGTAACTCTCAAGGACATTATTCCTCTAGATAATAATCTAAAAATTCTCGCGAATAAAGACTTGTATGAACTTGCAGATAAAGTTGTTGAAGCATACAAAAACAAAAAACAGATAATTGTAACAATCGGGGCGCATACAATCAAAGTTGGCTTAAGCTTGATTCTGATAGATTTGATGAAACGTGGAATAATAAAGCATATTGGCATGAATGGCGCAACAACAGTTCATGACTTTGAAATAGCTCATCAAGGCGCAACATCAGAAGATGTCGCAGTAAATATCGAAGATGGAACATTTGGCATGGCAGATGAAACAGGCTATTTCCTCAACAAAGCAATGAAAGAAGGCGCAGACACAAACATCGGCTGCGGGAAAGCAATAGGAAAAAAAATTGTCGAGAACAATTTGAGATATGTAGATTATAGTATCCTTGCGGCAGCATACAAATATAATGTCCCTGCAACAGTGCATATTGCCATAGGCACAGACATAATTCATCAGCACCCAATATGCGACGGAGCTGTTTTGGGGAAAACAAGCTATGAAGACTTCAAGATTTTTACTGATTCAGTAAGTAAGCTCGATGGCGGTGTCCTTATTAACATTGGCTCGTCAGTAATACTGCCAGAGGTTTTTATCAAATCACTTTCGATAGTGAGGAATCTTGGTTATAATGTAAGGGATATTACAACAGCAAATCTCGACATGATAAGACATTACAGACCACATGTAAATATTGTAACAAGACCAACTTCCCTTGGGGGGAAAGGATTTCATATTATTGAAAAGCATGAAAAAACTGTACCGAGTCTGTATAAGCTGATTATTAAAAACATAAAGTAAAAATCCCATACAAGATTATCCTCCAGAAATAACAGCCATAATAACAATTTTATCCTTATCAAAAATTTTTGTATCTGGTGTAATAATCTCACCATCTCTAACAACGACAATGGCTTCTTTGTTAATTTTCTCCCTCTGAAAAAGCTCAGAAAGCTTTCCATCAAACTTTATTTTTCTTGTTTCTTTGGTCCTAATAAAATAAATTTCCATTTTTTAAAAATAGTTTAATTGTTATTAATTTATAAAAATAACTATATCCCCCCTATTTCTTATGGAAAAATTATTATTTATTATATTTTTATAGTTATTGTTATATTATTTATATATAATTATTTTCAATATAGAAAACAACAATACCTTAAACTCAATAACACAACAAACAAAACACCAAAAATCTATAACATAGAATCTCCAATAGAAGTTGGGGGGATATACTTCTAATTTATAGTATATTTGGAATTTAGAAACACAAACACAAAATACCACACCAATAAAAACAAAGAATTTTTATTAGACTTCGGTCTTAGTATAGTTTTTAATCCCAACACAACCAAAACACAAAACACACAACCAAATGCCAACAGACATCATAATTCCACAAACCAATATAGAAAAATTCATCCAAATAGCAAAAAACCTCAGCTACAAAAATCTAATAATGGTGGGGGAAAAAGATTTTTCAGAAGAAATAAAGTTTCTCTCTAAAATGGAAGAAAAAAACCCAATTACCCTATCTGTTGTCCAGCCACAAACAATTATGCAAGCAACTCAGGATTTGCGCCGAATTTTAGAGGGAGGAAAAACAAAACTCATTTATGCTCAAGAAACAATTGAAAAAAAAGACAAGCACCATTATCGCAACTCCGGATTAAACCACATACTTTGTCAGATTGCGCACGACAACAAGATCACAATTGGCTTTTCGTTCAGCTTAATTCTAAAAACATCAGGAATAAAACGCGCAGTTATTCTCGGCAGAATGAAACAAAACGTAAAACTATGCAGGAAATTCAAGGTAAAAATGTTTCTCGGAAGTTTTGCAACATCGCCTTATGAAATGCGCTCGCCCCATGACTTAGAATCATTTGGGTGTTTGATCGGGATGCATCCTAAAGAAGCAAAAGAATCATTAAACTTGACGATAAAACATTAAAAGAAACATTTTTAAATCTATTTTTATTCGTTTGTTTTGGTCACATATGTCTGATTCAGAATTATCAAAATTGGAGCAATTATTTCTGTCTCCAGATAAAGTTACCTCGGATTTTGAGAAAAATCAAGCAGCACAATCTGTAGCTTTAGATTTAGGGTTTGCATGGAAAGTAATGGGAGTTAAAAGCTTAACCGAGATGCTAAATGCTACAGCAATTTTTGAGTCTACTTATGAATCTTATAAGTCTTCTGTGCAATTAATAAAAGCTTCAAACCAAAATTATTGGGCATCCATTGCGTTGTTTGGATTATCAAAATTACCAGAGCTGGCGATAGGCATCGGGCAGATTATCAAATTGCTGTACGGAACAGTTGTTGAAAGTCCAAATGAGCAAAAAGCGCAGGAATTGTTGCAAAGGTCGCTTTCACTTGCTGAGGCAGCTGTCCAATCTCCTGATTTTTTACCAAATGAAATACAATATATAGTTTCATCATATATCCGCCCCAAGACAGCCGAACCACACAAGGGAATAGTATATCCTCTGCTCGGTATATTCTTAATTGAGATGGAAGAACAGCAAGGACTAAGCGAAACTTTAGATTTTTTTGATAAGGTATTGATCGATGGTCCAAATGATCACCCATTCTCCTATCATGACTTTACCCTAGACACTCCTTATTTGATAAAACGAAGCTACTTATTTTTAAATTGGATTTCAAAATACGAAGACGATTCTGAACTTTCAGTTAGACTTGCCAAGACTTTTGCAAACTTCTCAGTGCGTGCATTTGCGGATAAACAATATATTAATCGCTACCCCAATCCTCAAGCTCCGTGGGAAGATATTAGACATTCTGTTTACCTTGTTGGGAATAAACTTAATATATCAAAATCTGTTTTATTTAACAAATTAAGCGAGTTAGGTTTTGACGAAAGAATTGTTGAAGCTTTTAGGAATAATGATATAGATGGAAGTCGTATTGGTGGCTTATCCTCATCTACTACTCTATCTACGACATCTAGGGAATATGGTCAATCACGAGATGTACTTTCACAAGTTCCTGAGATACAAGAAGCACTTAAGATATTTGGTTTTCCCGAGCTGCCATCCAAATTTCAGTTAACGACAAGATACCGTAGATTAATTCGGGAATATCATCCAGACACGTCTGGCCATCCAAATGCAGCAGATATAGCCCCAAGAATAACAAGAGCTTATTCTATATTATTAGATGCAGTCGGGAAGTAGATATTAATAATTTTAACTCACATTAATCTCTTCTTCCTTGATAGTATTCAACACAAGCTTTGTCTCAGTCCTCTCGACAAAATCAAAAGTTTGAACCTTCTTTAAAAATAAGTCCATCTGCCTTCTATTCTTGAAGCGCGCAAGAATTATTGCATCAGTATCTCCTGTAACATCATAAATCCCAAACACATTCGGATGATTCGCAACCTTATTCTCAACCTCAAACAGCTTTCCTTTTGAAATCCTTACCTCAATCAGCGCTTCAATATCATATCCGATTTTCTCATAATTAATCTTTGCAGAATACTTCTTGATTATCTTGTTCTTCTCGAGATTATTCACACGGTTCATTACAGTCGCGCCAGAAACGCCGATTTTTTTGGCAATCTGCCTGTAAGAAAGCCGGGAATTTTCTATAAGTGCATTCAAAATTTTCTTGTCTGTTTCATCTATGTTCATTTTAGTTTGCCTTTGGTTTGTTTACTGGGATGCTTATGTTCTTTATTATTTTTCATCTCCATCGAAACCTTTATATACAAATAACTTAGCTAATTTATATAACTTATGTTATTTATATAACTAATCTCAGTAAGCTTCCAATGACTCGTGTAAACATAGAAATTCAGGACGAGATTCACAAAAAGGCAAAGCTCTATTCTGTTATCCACAATAAAACTCTTGCTGAATACATAAACGAGGCACTAAAAGAAAAGGTTGAGAAGGATGAAAAGAAGAAGTAAAGGTATTGAGATATGAAAATGAAGGAAGAAGTTAATGTTGTTAAAAAATGGATAGAAAAAGCAGAAAGAGACTTGGATAATTCAGAATTTAATTTCAATCACGAGAGATACGAGGAGGCATGCTTTTTTGCTCAACAATCCGCAGAAAAAATTCTTAAGGCTCTTGACATACAAAAGTCTGGAAATTTCGTTAAGAGCCATGATTTGGTATTTTTAGCAAAGCAAGTTAATGCTTCCGTGGATATAATTGTAAGGTGCAGGAAACTAAAACCAGTATATACAGAATCACGATATCCAGATTTTTTGGATGTTTCTCCTTATACAAAAGAAAAGTCTGTTGAAATAGTTAATGATGCAAAGGAGATTTTGAAATGGGCAAGAAAACAATTAAAGAATTAAAGTATCTCAGGGAATTTAAAATGGCGGCTGGAAAGGAAGTCCCTATTGAGAAGATTATTCTATTTGGTAGCAGAGCAAAAGGCACAGCAAAAAAGTTTAGTGATTTTGATATTCTGGTAGTGAGCAAGAAATTTTCTAATGTTAATAGATTAGATCGGGCATATTATCTTGATTCTAAATGGAATTTAGATTATCCTGTAGACTTTTTATGCTATACACCAGAAGAATTTGATAAATTAAAGAAGCAAATTACTATAGTCAGAGAGGCAGTAAGGGAAGGTATTGAGATATGAAATACACAATTAAACATTTCGCACTGGATGAGGTTGAGAGATGAAAATACCAGAAGAAGTTAAGAGGTGGTTTGAAAGTGCTAAAGCTGACTTAATCAAAGCAAAGGATAATTTTAATCTTGGGCATTATGATTTAACCTCTTTCTTATGTCAGCAATCCGTAGAGAAATCCCTAAAGTCAATCGTAATGTATCAGACAAAATCTTTCCCAAAGATTCATGATTTGATTAGATTGGGGAGGCTTTCTAAGATTGAGCCAGAGATTTTAAAGGAATGCGAAAAGCTAAATTATGTTTATACAGAAACAAGATATCCAGATACAAGCAACAGAAAATTTACTAAGAAAGAATCTGAAGAAGACATTAAGTCAGCAGAACTAATCTTAAAATGGGCAGAAAAGAAGCTATATTGAAGGATTTGGAAGATTTCAAACGGAATTTAGATGGTGAAATTAGTGTAAGCAAGATTATTTTTTTTGGCTCGAGAGTTTCTGGAAAGCCACATAAGGATAGTGATATTGATTTGATTGTTGTTTCAAAGGATTTTAATGGAAAGAGGTTTCGGGATAGGCCAATCGGATTTTATAGTCATTGGACATTAGACTATCCAGTAGATTTTTTATGCTACACACCAGAAGAATTTAATAAGTTGAGAAAGCAGGTTAGTATTGTGAGGGAAGCTGTCAAGGAAGGTATTGAAATATGAAACAAACTGTTAAACATTTCGCGCTGGGTGAGGTTGGGAGATGAAGGAGAAAGTTTTAGTGGATTTAGACGTTGTAACAGTCGCTAAATGGGATAATAGTCAAAATGGAAATTTAGGAAGGAAATTTTTATTGAGAGTTGAAAATGGAGATTTTATTATGATAACCCCATATATCTTATTAGACTTACTGATTACTTGGAAACATTCTACCATTTCAAATGCGATAAAAAAATTTTATGAGCTTTATTCATCTGAAATAATCCCTGTAAAAAAGCTTGATGAGAAATTCAGTGAAGCTAAAATAAACAGAAACGAATTAACTGCGGATATGATAAAACATACTATTAAAGATGAAGACACAATATTAGTAATTATTGCATCATTATTTGCTGTTAATTATCTTGTAACTTTTAATAGAAAACATCTTAAAAATAAAGAAGAGGAAATAAACAATGTGTTGCAAAAATTTAAACTTAAGGCAATCAGAATTGTTTTGCCTAACGAGCTTTAGGTTTTCTGAGCTCGTCCAAATCAGCCATGACTTTTGTAGTCATACCTCTCTTAATTTCATCAGCAAGTTCAATCAATTCATCAGTTGTCATCTTCTTCGGGTCTTTCATATCTTAGAATATGGCAAAAGGATATATAAACATTTCGCACTGGATGAGGTTGGGAGATGAGGAATGAATCTCTTGAATGGATGGAGCAATCTGACGCAGATATTAAGACAGCAACAGATTGTATTACATCTGATAATTTTTATGCATCTGCATTTTTTAGTCATCAGGGATGTGAAAAGGCATTAAAGTCGTTGTATATTATCAAAAAGAAAAATCTTCCGCCTAAAACCCATTCTCTTTTTGATTTAGGCAGAGAATTGTCAGTTCCAGAAGATATTATGAATTTTTTGAGGCAGTTGGCTCCTGATTATTTGATTTCGAGATATCCTGATGCATTAGGCGGAGTTCCTGCAAAAATATATAATTTGGAGATGGCAAGAAATAAGTTAAGCCTATCTAAGAAGGTAATCGCATGGGCAAAATCAAGGATAAAGTAATACTGAATTTCATAAAAAAACATATGAGGGACATATCTGAGCATTACTCTCCCGAGAGGATAATCTTTTTTGGTTCAAGAGTTAAAGGCACAAATCTTGAAACTAGCGATATAGATATGATTATTGTCTCAGATAAATTTAGTGGAATTCCTTTTCCACAAAGAATAAGTGATTTTTATACCCTGCTGAAAATCTCGGAAAATGTTGATGTTATTTGCTTGTCTCAGGATGAGTTCGATGAGAGATCTAACAAGATTACGGTTGTCAGGGAAGCTGTCCGAGAGGGGATTGAGATATGAAAAACACTGTTAAACATTTCGCGCTGGAAGAGGTCGGGCGATGAAAGGGATGAATGAACGAAAAGGGAATTGGAATTTAATGATGAATAAACAATTATATCTAATCTGTATAATAATGTTATTTACTCTCCTTCTAACAATCTCAATATATGCTGCCGAAAATCAAAGGTTTTTCTGTACTGGTACATACACTTTAACTTCAGGCAGGGGGGAGGCCACAACCGAGACGACAGAATTTTGCTCTGGTTTACAACTAGATTTAATTGCTTGTTACGATAATGAATGCAAAATACAGACAATTAATGAAGCTATTTCTCCAGACGATACATCTTATTGTACAGGAACTTCTTCATGTAGTAGATATCCTGATAGCGGTTCTTGTTACTCACCAGGTAGTAATTTTGGTTGCACTTATGACATAGAAACTTCTTCGTGTATAGGGGTAATAGATTGCAATGGTAAAACCGTAGGCCAATGCAGTAACCTTGGATGTAGCTTACAAACTTTCGACGGAGAAATACCATTTTTTTCTAATACTAATCTAGGTGAGGATGGTAAGTGGAAAATAGAAAAAGTCGCAATAAAAAATTCAGATAGGGACGGAAATGGAAGGCAGGGAACTTGCAACAGTGGCTATTATTGTGGAAACCCTATCTGGGCACCAATACTTGATTATAGTAAATTTTATACAGGAAATCCTGCTGATTTTAAGGCATGGGCTTGTGAATGTGGGGATGCAGAGTCCAGAACTATGCCTATTATACCTGTTGAAGATAGCAGCACTGCAAAAGGGAATATTTTCTTAGAATACAGTTCTAATATTGATGAATATACCCTCTTTAGATTTACAACATGGGTAAATGTTATTGATGGAATAAAGACCGATGATATTATCTCAATTCCTATGACATTTAACCGTGATGACAGTGCTTCTATCTGGATATATGATGAAGATGACAATTTAATTAATAATAATAATCAACTTATCTGTAATGTGGGTGCAGGAAAAGAAGGGGGTGATGGGAAGGGGAGTAACTGTCTCGTAACAAGTACTTATTACGGGATATATAAGAAGCAAGATAGGCATACTTCTAGTGTAAGTCCTTTTTACTTAACTTTTCCAAAAGCAGGCTTATATAAAATTGAAGTTTACCTATACAATTATGAATTCGGTGGGCAAATTAAACTTAAACTTATGGCAGGGGAACTTAAAAATTATTTTAGTTATATGGGGGGAGATAAACCAACAACAGATGTTAATCCACCCTTGGCAGGAACTCCGCCCGTGCAAGATTGTGGAACAACAAAATGCGGCGAAATAGATACTTACGGATACTTATGTGATAACAACCAATTATTGAGTGTATTGGCTCATTCCCAATCCGACCCAATAAGAGAAGTAACTTGTGATAAAACTAAAACTATGGTCTATGCAACATATTCAAAATGGTTAGAATGCACTCAGTCTGATAAATGGATACATAATAGGGCAGGAGCTGGAAAAACTTATTCCTGTCTCGACGGAACAATCAAAGAATTAACCCAAGATACAATACAAACAATCAGTCTCGACGGAAAAGACAGGCAATTCATCCTCAACAATAAACGTCTGTATGCATGCGGTTCAGAAAATCAAGGAATACTCAACACAAATATCAAAGAAGCCGCCTTCTTTGATGCAACATGCCAGAAAGCAGGAAATTCAAATTATTGTCATAAAGACGGAAAATTCAAGACAGAAACACTCCCACCAGATTGTGGAAAAGAATTAGTTAGTAAATTTGCTCCTGATGGAACTTCTAAGGACAGGGTTTGTGTTCCAGAAAAATGCTATACTGGATTAACACCACAAGACAAACAGTGCGTTGATGTTGGCACATACTTTACAGATGGAGACGAATCAAGCATCAATCTCAAGGGAGATGATTATTGCGAAGGGATATATGATATAGCATCAAACAAGATAATAGGCACTGCATGGGCATCGAGGACAAAACAGGTTGCATTAAAACTTCTCGAATTTGCTAAAGACAAAAAACTATATACCCTATATTGCGACTATGAAGAATATGCCTCTAACCAAGACTCACAAGTTGACAAGCTCGGCAAAATCTGTGTTCTGAAATATCCTACTAACCAAATTGCCATCGGTGGAACTCTTGACTTCGTTTCAGCAGATTTCAACCCAACAGTGCCTATAGTTAACAAACGTACAGATGTATTGAATGGGATTCTCTCAGTCAGCGCATGCTCAAAAATTCAAGGAGATGCTAATGTTCGTTCAGCAACAAACGACTTTGAAAATTGTGGCGATGATAAATTATGGTATTACAACAACCTTAACTTATTCGTATATAATAAAAATACAGGTTTTCAATTAAACGAAGGTATCTTCAGTGGTCTCATAACTTGGATAAAAGGGATTTTCTGGTCAAATGACAATACTATCACTGATATTCTAACCGAGCAAAACTTCGACAGGCTTTATGTCTACCAATCAACTGACACTAACAAATATATCATCGGATTTATCGGAAAAAATGCAGATGGATATTTCATAAAAGTTGCTTACAAAGGATTTACTTTCTCAACTGAAATGTGCTCTCAATTAACCTCTCTCAGAGAAACAAATTGTGCTGGTGCAGGAAGTTCTCCAACAACCATCACCATCTCTATCCAAGACATAGAAAATAAAGATGACTACTATCCAATCTGGCAATCCCTCACATCCAAACTAAGACCTAATTAAAATGAAACGAATAATCTTAGACACGAACATATATGGAGAAATTGCAAAAGAGGCAAATCCATCAAAATTCTTAGAAAAAATCTCCTCTCAAAAAGAATTTATATTCTACGGCATTAAAGAAATAATTCGGGCGGAAGTTAAAAATATCCCGAAAAACATCAAACTTTCAGGAAAAAGTCTGAGGATGCTTCTTCTAAGCATCTACGACTTGATTGTCAAAGAGCACGAGTTAAAATTAGATGAAGACATGAAATTTTTAGCAGAAAGATACTACGATGCATACAGGGAATTTGGCGGCTCAAAATCCAAAGAATCCATAATAACTGATTTTCTGATTGTCGGATGTGCCTCTGCCAAAGGAATGGATATACTCATCTCCAACGACAACTCAACAATGCTTACAGAAAATGCTGTTCGTGCGTATAATCTAATCAACAAAACAAGAAACATCAAAATGCCTGAGTTCACGGACTATTTAAAGTTTAAGAGGAGGTTGTTTTCCTTATGAAATCCTCAATAGCCTCACTAAATCTTGGATCTTTCTGTGCTTCTTCCAAGTCCATTGCAATGCTCTCCAATTTATTTTTTCCCATAACCAACCTAAATCAATCTGAATATATAAACTTTATTATGACAATCCCTCACATCCAAATTAAGGCCGAAATAAAATGAAAACCTTTAAATGTATAATTAATGTATAATTATTTTAAAATGGAAATCGTCGTAAAACCAAGGAAATGGGGAAATTCAGTCGGGATATCAATCCCAAAAGAAGTTGTTGAAGAAGAGGGCATAGAATTAGACAAAGAACTGGTGATTGAAATAAAAGGAGCAAACAAATCCGAGAAAATCAAATCGCTATTTGGTAAATTTAAATTCGATAAATCTACGCAGGAAATCAAAGACGAGATGAAAAAAGGCTGGTGAATAGATGAAATACTTTTATGACAGCTATGTAGTAATAGAATACCTCGGCGGAAATCAAACATACAAACAATACTTCGAGGAAAACGAGGGAATACTTATCAGCATGAACCTTTTGGAAATCCATCATTCCCTCCTTAAAAACTTCTCAGAACCAGAAGCAGACAACACTATAAACCTATTTTGGTCTTTTATTAATGAGCCGAATGCAATTGACATAATCTCGGCATCAAAATTCAAGTTAGCTCACAAAAAAAGGAATCTCTCATATATTGATTGTATTGACTATGTAATGGCAAAAAGGATTGGAATAAAATTCCTGACAGGTGATAAGGAATTCAATGGATTTGACAATGTGGAATATATAAAATGAAAAAATCCCAAATAACAATGTTTATCATCGTCGGTGTATTAATTGTAATAACCGCAGGTCTTGTATATTACATGGCGGGCTACATCTCAAAAAAGCAGGCAGAAAAACAAGCCAAGCTCGCAGAAAAATCCACAGACATAAAAAACTCTGTCGAGACATTCGTCAATGCCTGCGCAGAAAAAACCCTTGTTGACGGTGTAAAGCTTCTCGGCAGTCAGGGTGGGATAATCTACAAGAATCAAGTTGGAAATGGAAACATAATTAATCCATCACTGCCAATAACATCCACTGCAATAAAAGGACTTAAACCACTTCAATACAAACCAACACCCTTATCAGAACAAAACTATATTCTCTATGCAATAGACTTGCCTGCATTCCCTGCTGATGGCATGACATCATTCAATTACAAAAATCCAGAATATCTTTACCCATGGAAATGCTTTCCTTACCTCTCAAATGATCCCACACCAAAATCTCTCGATGAAAATGCAAACTGCAACACACTGTCAAATGACATAAAAACATTTGAATTGGACGATGGCTCATTCGGACAAAACATCCTTCTCCCTCTGCTTGCACCATCAAACATTCCATCAATCAATTCCACTCTAACACTATTCATCGAGAACAACCTCTCAACATGCCTTCAGAATTTCAACACATTCAAAGAAAGAGGACTGATCGTAAACACTCAAGCCCCAAAAGCAACACTCACAATCAACAACGACAACATCCTCCTAAAACTGAAAATGCCGACGACAATCACTAAAATGAGAACAAACGAGCAGGCAACTATCGAAACATACACAATCAATGCGCCGATAAGGTTAGGCAGAGTATATGAATTCACAAATAAACTAATCATTAACGACACTACCAACATAAGTTTCTCAATAGACAAAATAGCAGATTACAGCACATTATCTAATTACGATGCAAAAATCTCCGTTACAAAAACTGACTCAAAAAATCCATCACACAATGACCACGACGACATAATCACAATCAAAGACACAGGTTCGAGAATCGGCGATGGGTTCTCTTTCACATTCGCAAGAAAAAATAGAAGACCTGCATTGCATTACGATTTGACAATAGCGAAAATAAAAAATCCAGACGGAAAAATCTCCCTTGAAAAACTAAAAAACTATGTCTCTGACCCAGACGAAGATTTTGACACTCTAACAGAATACTCGCTAAGAAATTTCAAATTCAAATCAGGAACTAATACTGCCAATGTGCTTAAATCTGGTGATGGAGATTACGAAGGCGACAGACCGATAACAGGCACACTTAAAAACGAAAACCAGCTCACAGTCGGAGTTACAGACCATATAAATCCATCAACACTAAACTCAGAAGGATATTCAGACAGCCAAAAAATATGACAAAGATGAAATGGCGCAAAACTTAAAAAAATCACAAATCACAATATTTATTATACTCGGAGTAGTGATTTTAATCACAATCGGGGTATTATTTTACGTGAGAGGGAAATTGGTAAAAAAAGAGGTTTTGGCGGAAACGCAGGTTGTAGGAGAACTGCCTGAGCTTGCACGTGAAGTAGAGGTATTTATCAATAATTGTTTAGATGATGTAGCTAAGAATGGAGTTGATTTGTTGGGGAAGCAGAGTGGGTATATCTACCAACATAATTGGTGTGATGATACAACTAAATGCCCCCTTATAACATCCAATCCATTTATAACTGAAAGGACCATCCAAAATAAAAACAACGCTATACACGGGATAACAAATTTAGCAGATAACTATAAACTAAGCTATCTCCTATATTATGATAAGAATAGTCATTCTCCGGCGCTTTCATATTTGCCGCCAATTGACTCAACCCAACCCATTAATGTTCCATCTATGCTTAATGCCTATGTTACAGATAGATTTAAGGAAATTTGCATCAAAGGCATTCCTCAAAGATTTGAACCGATTGGTTTGGAAGTCAAAGGCAATGACCCAAAATTGTCAGTAACTGTAAATGGAGAAGATATCTCATTCAAAGTTGATTATACTGTGCAAGTAAAGGATAAAAAAACAGGTGCGCAAACAACACTAAATAAATTTAATATTGTAACCTATCGTCTAAGGCTGGCAAAAATTCACAAACTCTTAAATGAATATCTCAGTAAAATAGACTTAAAAAAACCTTCAGAAATAAAATCCTTAAAACAATATTATCTGGATACATACGGTGCATCAGACGGATTCATAATCGAAGAATATCCAGAAGATTATGGCATAATGATTAATATTACTGACACACAATCAAAAATCAGAGATGGATATTTCGGCTTTTGGTTTGCAATGGAGCCTCCAGAATTAATGGGTGTTGTATCTAATCTGAATGAAAATATTAAAAACAGCAAACTACTAAATACAAACTTGCCAAATAAGTTACCTGATTACATAGACTTTTTTTGTTTTGTAGATAAAGATGAGAACTTAATCTCTCAATACTTTCAGAAACAAGACAAGTATAAGCCAATTATTGAAGGATTCAAAAATGATTTAAATTATAAGAAATTCAATCTTTTGTTCGTAACAAAACCAAAAGACAAGGATTCTATTCTCTCTGCAAGCTGTTCTGGAAATTCATGTATGCCTCGATTGGCGTTTTCATCAAAACTAATGGATGATACATACTCTATATACCCTTTCCCATTAATTTGTTATGCCGACAAATATGCTATCTCAGGTAATGCTAATGTTCAAACTCAAAATATTAATTTTGATAAAATAACATATAATCAGCCAATCCAAAACCAATTAATACCTAATCAACTAAACAGAAAAAAAGATTATTTCTACGATGGTTTGGTTGTAACTATCAACAACGGCGATGAAATTAAACTAACCTCTTTAGAGATTAACAATTTAGATACTTATTCAGTAATAATTAACGTTGACGCAAAAGACAATGATGTGAAAATTTTTTCTGCTACCAATTTCCCAGATATGTCAATAAAAATACCGACAACATCTTGCGATAAGCAAGCTAAGGTTCATCTGGCAAGAATACAAACAAAAACTTCTAAATCAGATGATTGCACAGGCAATACAATTAGCGATAAAAAAATACAAGGACTATCTGGTTGTACATCAATAACATTTATAATCAAAAAAGCAGACGGCGGGGAAATAATCAATTCAAATATTCAGTGTTCTGATTCACAGTTTGATATTTCAAACGTTGACATAACATACGACGACACAGTAGATTCTATCCAATCTTGCACATACCGCCATGATGTTAAGACGATAGACAATAACGGTGCAGATAAATTTTCAACCAATCTAAAAACAGACTGCACAGAAAAAGGCATTGCAGAATTCGAGATAACCTAAAATGAAAAAGCACATCATATTAATATATATAGCAATTTTGTTAATTGTATTCACTTCACTATCTATTTCAGCAGATAACAATGGGATTTGCCTCAATCCACGCTCGGGTGATTTTTGCAAAACTTCGCTATCTGGCGCAGATATAGAAGTTCCACTTACTAATTGTTGTCCCACTTCAAACGATCAACTCTATTCTGAATCTCAAGTTGTCTCTGACGAATCTCCAACAATTAAAAGTTTAATCCCTAATTTGCCATCAGATTCTGCATGTAAGGTAACTGGTTTAGGAAGCAAAAATTTTATTCATTCAAAAGAGTATACGGTTTCTACAAATATTTGCGATGCTGATGTCTCTAAATCACGTGGAATATGCTGTTCATGCAGTACATCTCCATCGGTAGTTAATACTGCAACTCATAAATATAGCTGCGAAGCTTATGGTAATACGTGGAGTGGAGATACAAGCAAAACCTGTTCTGATATTTGTTCTGTAACTACACCATCAACAACCACAACAACACTGCCAATAACTTCCTGCAACGATGCTTCTCTTGACAATGAGGCAAATAAAGACAATTGCTTATCAGCCAATTCCAAAACCTGTTATTGGTATCCAACAGAGTCAGACAAATGCAGTAGTACTAAGTGTGATGCTTCCTCCTATATAGAATCTGATAGAGTTTGCACGCTAAAACCGTCCTCGGTCGTCGTATGCACAGGAAAATCATCCTCAGACTGCATCAAAACAAACGGCTGCCTCTGGTACGACTATACAACCGAAACAGATGTTTGCACTCAAATTAATACTTGTCCTAGTGGCTTTACACAAAAGGAAAAAGTATGCACACAAAATCTTCCAACTCAAGGAACAGTAACCCTACCAGTAATAATCCCTTCCCAATGCAAATCCACAGACCTGCCATCTCCGTCGGATTTTACAATAGCGGCAGTAAGAGGAAAAAACCAATTCAAGATTTCATGGAATCCAATAACAAAAACATCTCCTCTGGAATTTGCATTAAAAGGATTTCTCGTCTACAGATGCGACCAGCCAGTAGGCAGTACAGAAGACTGTTCACAAGACATAATATTCAACAAAAACAAAAAAATAGTAAAAGCACTTTCATCAGATTCAGTAGGACACATAGACACAGTTGACTGGGATGCAAACAAAGATATAGCAAAAAAACCCAAATACACTTACCAAATATCCGCAGTCTATGGCGGTATTGAATCATTCTCTGATAAAATACCTAACCTTCCTGCACCAGATAAAGAATGTGAAAACCGTGTTCAGAATCAGGAATACTGCAATTTACAAAAAGTGCCGAACAAAAAATACACCTGCGACAATTTAAATCAGATGAGGGAATTACAAGATGATAAACAATGTCAATCAGGTCAAAAATGTGTTTTCACCTTAGGAAATCCTGCATCATGCACTATATCAGGCGCTGACTGCGGCACAGGCGGTGCATTGAATCTTTATTATCCTGCCACTACAAATCCAGGAACATATCTCGACTCAAAAAATACCATAGTGGATTCATGCAACTCATGTGCAAGTGTTCAGAATTGCAATGCATACAAAACAGAAAAGGCATGCACAGAAGATAAATGCTTTGTTGGAGGAACAAATTGTGGTTGGGCAGGTTATGGAGACCAATCTCTCGGCTTAGGTGTATGTATCAATAAACAAAATCCCAACTGTGAATCATGCGCTGATGCTTTGGATAAAATATTTGGTTCATGCACACAGGAAAAAATAGCAGCAATAAACTCAAAAACAGATGGAGACAATGATTGCACTATCGAAAGCGGAAGAGGAGTAAGCACAAAAACACAAACCACAACAAACGAAATCAAGGCAATCCTGCCAAAAACTCTTATGTATGGAGAAGGAGATATTACATTTACAATATTTGGAGATGCAACACTCCCCATAAAATTCTGTATTGGTTCTGACTGTCCAGTTGGCTGCACTATCAATAACAATATCAGATTAAGAGGCATTAATTCAGAAGTCTCAGCCTCGGGACTAAGCGGCTCATGCTCCAAAAAAATTATAGACGGAATAAACACTCTCAGATACAAGCTTGGGGATGGAGTAATTCAAGAGGAAACATTCTATGTAATGAAAAAACCTTCAAGACTAATCTTTGAGAGAAAAGACACAATTACAAATTCACGAACCAAATTGGACATAACACTAAAAACAGACACAGGCGCTCTAATAGCATGTATAATCCCAAAAACACAAGCGCAAAAAACAGCAGACATAGTTTTATTCTCAGTAAAAAGCTATTCCAACACAGGTTTAACTATCCCAACCCCACCAGACATTTTCCCGTCGGCAATCAACCCTGAAAAACCAACAACATGTACACAAGATGCTTTCTCTAACCAATATACGCTTACTTACCAAAATCTCAAAGGAGGAAGCTATCACCTCAGCGCAAAATGCAAAACTCCAGACGGAACAGTTTTGCCTCTTGAGGAAGACATTTACATAGACAACGAAATAAGGTTCATCTCCCCGGGAAACGGGAAAGTCTACACATCAGCAGACGAAATAGTCTTTGAAACAGACACACCATGGGACTGCAAAATAAACAATAACGGAATTTCTGCGCCAGAGCAAACAGACACAAACAAATACAGATATACATGGCAAATCACTCCACAAATCACAGAATCAAAATTCTACCTATACACAGTAAACTGCGATACGTCAGCAGGAGTTAGGCTAACAGGAATCCTAAACTTTGTCCTTGATACACAATCTCCAGAATCATGGCTTGCAACTGGACCACAAAAAGCAAGCGATACTGTGCAATACTTCAAAGGACAGCAATTCACAATAACGTGCAAGGATAAGCCCGACGATGGAAAAACTCCTGCAAAAGAAATCGGGTTTGGATGCCAGAAAATTGATTACTGCGAAACAGATTGCTTAGATTGTGATGCAACCCAATTATGCAGTCAGGATATAGTCAATCCAGCACTTGTCAAAAAAGAACAAAAAAATATAGGAGACAAAGTAACATTTGACGCATCAAAACAATACTGCCTGAAAGCATACGACAAAGCATCTCCTTCAAATGAGCAGCAAAAGCTCACATGCGGAATAATAAATGTTAGAGATGCTCCATCATTAAAATTATCTCTGAATCCAGCTCATGTAACACTCTCAGGAAAAAAATATCTCAGCCCGGGGCTTCTTCAATCAGGACAAACACAATTCACAGCAACAATTACTCTTGATCCTCGCGATATCAATATTAATCAAGCAGTTCTCTATCTAAAAAAAGAAGCAGACACTGGTTTTGTTCAGCCTAAAGAAGGATTGCCATCAACAAAAAAAACATGCACCCGAACAGATACAAACAAATGTGGTGTTAAACTAACATTCGCAAGTTCTCAAAAAGCAATTAATATCGAAATAACAAAAAAAGGATCAAATGGGTACATCATAATCACAGACGGCACAGACGGTACTCTTTACTTTGAAGATGACATTATAGATAACAAATTCCTTCTCTTAGGTATAGAGGGTCAAGACACATTGGGCAATCAAGTTTCACTCAGTCCAATAGCAGGCACATTCTACATAGACTTAACCGGCCCAAAAATAGACAAATTTGAAGCACAAAGAGGAACTGTGCCAAATGCTCTCTCAACAATCACAATTGACAGCAATATATACCAACTCATTGGCAATTCAGGAGAAATATATTTCAACATACAACTCCCTCAAGATATAGATGCAAAAACAATTACTCTTTACCGTGAAATATCTGGGCAAACTGCGTCAATCGCAACAATAGAAAAAACAAGTACTGGCTATGAAATAACATACTCAAACCATATTACAGGAACCCAAACTCAAAATAGGGAAATCCTCTTTGAAAACATTCCAGCCACACAAATTACAATTCCAATCCACGCAGGCTATTTCGATGCAGGGATTAACACAATCTACGCAAAAGCCACTGACATATTCAAAAACTCAGGTTCAAAATCAGCAGAAATCCTCGTCCTGAAAGACATACAAGCTCCTGTCAACTTAGTCAAATTTAATGGCAAAGAACACACAAAAAATCCTCAGCTCGTTGTCTCTCCTAACAATGGAAAAGTAAATATCGAGATAACCTTAAGAGAGCCAGATGGCGAACAAGGCTCTGGAATTGCAGAAAGTTCAATTGTCTTAGGATGTAAATTAACCGATGATTCAGACTGTCCTTCTTTCAAATTAAACCCAATCATCAAAACTCCATCAACTGGAAAAATACTCTCAGCAAAAGTTACAGGCGAATTTATGCCTAATCCAAACTCAAGAACCGATTACACAGTAACATTAACAGCAACAGACAATGCAGGAAACAAATATGATCCAAAAGACGACGACTTTACCGACGGAGGAAGATGGGCTCTAACAGTGGTAATTCCTCCAGACATAAAATCCATCACTACAAAAAGCTCGTCAGGAAGCCAGAACTATATCAAGGCAGGAGAGATGGCAGTTATCATAGCAACTATAACATGGGGAGTTAATGACAAAACAGAATTATATGTTAGTGCAGATGAGTTTTATGATAATTCAGACACTAAAATAGGTACAACCACAAAGGTCAATGGCATCCAATACAATTGGGAAATAGATTTATCTAAATATCTTGACAACAAGTATTTCTTCATAATCAGATCAGAAGACGGCTTAGGCAATATAATCACCAAAGCCAGCAATCCATTAATCAAAGACACAAAAGGAATAACAATAACCTCAATCATTCCACAAACAGCAAATCAGATACTTTCCCCAGACACCTCCAATAAAATTCCATTGCAATTCTCCCTCACAGAAGACGGAACAACAATCAAATCCGGAATAGACTTAGAATCAATCCAATTTGAAATCTGTGAACAAAATGTGCTTTCAATTTGTAATATCTGTGGTATAGACACTGCCGGAAATCCTAAAACAATCAAAGGCATAGACTGCAAAACAAACGGTTTTGGATTTGTAAAGGGTACTGTATTTGGAGAAATAGTTAGCGACATACCATATTCAGGAGAACTGTCCTACATATTACCTGCATTGGGAGAACAAACAAAAACCTATTCAATAAGAATAATCTCGAGCGACAAAGCAGGAAACCCCTCCTCAATTTATCAAACCTCATTCATAGCCAACAATGAATATCCTGCTCAGCCAACAGTTACAATAAATGGAGACAAAGGCAAAGAAACAGCCACTAATTACTTCATAATCAAATCAACAGAGCCGCAGATAACAATAAAGCCATCATTAGCACAAAAGCTAAAAATCAAAAAAATATGGCTTGAGGAAAGCAGCATCAAGGGATATGAAGACAACCAAGAGAAAATACTCCTCTCAACCCAGCAAACAGAACCCCAATTCAAAAACCTTCAGAACACAAAAAAATACTCTCTAAACATTATTGCGTCCAAAGAAATAGGCAATCCTGGCTTAGGAATATGGAGCAGGGAAAAGCAGTTTATTTACACTCTGGAAATTGACTTAACTCCGCCTAAAATAAATTCCCTCACAATCAAAGGTGCTTCAGGAAATCTAAACTTTGTAAAAACTGAAAATGTAATTATAGAAGCAGATATTCAGGATGCAGACAAAGTAGAGTTATTCATTTCAAGAGACAACAATTTACCAAATAACCCATTAACTATAACCCCAAGAGTCTCAGGCAACAAATATACATGGACAGTTTTCTCTACATCAATCCAATCAGATGGCTTAATAATACCATTTATCAAAGTAACTGACTTTGCAGGAAACACAATCTCCTCAGACATTGTAGATGAAGCATTGATCGCTTCAAGGGGCATGGCAACTTCGGCAAGAGGATTTCTGATAAAAGACACAATCCCCCCAAATATAAATATCCTATGGCCTACTGAAGGAGCAAACGCTGGAACAATAAAAAATCTATTAATGCACGCAACAATAACAGATAGTACTCCGCCTGTAATTGCCTCAGATGTTAACACTCAGGATATAGCGTCAATGTGTGTCAAAATCTATCCCAAAGATTCTACATTCCAAGACAGCGACTGCTTAGGCATAAAAAAAGTTTCAGTTCCACTCGACAGCAAACCAACAGCAGCAGGAAACTTTAGAGTAGAATATACTTTCTCAAGTCTTGATACGGCAGTTTACAAAGATGGAGATTACACCTTAGAATTCATCGTAAAAGACCGTGCCGAAAACATTAATATTGGTCAAGGGAAAAGAAATTTCAAAATAGATTCAAATATACCCTCTGCTCCAGAAGTAACCTTCAAAGCCAATGGAGATGATGCAGTAGACAACAAAATAGCAACCACAATCTACATCAACCATTTCTATGACAAAGACGGAAACGCAAACAAAATCTCGCTA
>ORJL010039475.1_pt1 | contig 22310 bp, 20 predicted proteins | sample 1779941 | NCBI WGS metagenome assembly ORJL01 (sample SAMEA104232317, study PRJEB22302) | groundwater metagenome | biome: forest; feature: aquifer; material: groundwater | place: USA | collected 2011-08-07 | depth 5.8 m
GTAGCGCAGGACTTTAGTCCTGCCAATATTGGCAGACCTGAAGGTCTGCGCTACAAAATCCATGGCCCCATAAATGGGGCAACTACATTTTAATCGTCTCATCTAGCCCTCCACCTTCTGTTTCAATCTATGCACCAGGTTCAACGCCTCGATCGGCGTCAGAACCGAAGTGTCAATATTCTTGAGTTCCTCTGTGAGCTCTGAATTTCCATCAAACAACCTCATCTGCCGGCTCGATTCGCCGCGCAGGACCATCTCGCCCTTCTCTAGCTTCACCAATATCTCCTTCGCGCGGGCAATAACATCAGCCGGAAGCCCCGCAAGCCGCGCCACCTGAATGCCGTAGCTCCTATTGACCCCGCCGGAGACGAGCTTTCTTAAAAATACGATCTGGTCGTTCCATTCCTTCACAGCGACGTTGAAGTTCTTCACCCCCTCTTTAGTCAGGGCAAGGTCTGTCAGCTCGTGATAGTGCGTGGCAAAGAGCGTCTTTGCGCCTGAGCGGTCGTGCAGATATTCGGCGACCGCCCACGCGATCGAAACGCCGTCGTAGGTCGATGTCCCCCGCCCGATCTCGTCTATCAGCACCAGGCTGTGTGAGGTCGCCTCTTTCAAGATCGACGCCGCCTCGTTCATCTCCACCATAAAGGTCGATTGCCCGCGAACCAGATTATCGCTCGCCCCGACACGCGTGAATATCCTGTCAACGATCCCAATACGCGCCTCGCTCGCGGGGACGAACGAACCCATCTGCGCGAGCAAGACGATCAGCGCCGTCTGCCTCATGACGGTTGACTTCCCCGCCATGTTGGGGCCGGTGATCATCATCATCTTGCACTGGCCCATGTCCATATGGATATCGTTCGGAACGAACCGCTCGGTCGGATTCAACTGCTCGATTATCGGGTGGCGGCCGTCATTAATGTGCAGCGTCCCGTCGTCCGTTATCTCCGGCCTGCAATATCTGTTCTGGTTGGCCAGCGCGGCCAGCGAGACGAGCCCGTCGAGCTCGCCGATCGCATCGGCGGTATCGGCCAGCCTGCCGGCGAACGACGAGGCGTGGGCTCTCAACTCCGAGAATATCCCGTATTCGAGCTGCCGAATGCGCTCCTCCGCCCCCAGCACCTTCTCTTCGTATGTCTTCAGCTCCGGCGTGATATAGCGCTCGGCGTTCGTGAGCGTCTGCTTGCGTATGTAATTCTCGGGGATCTTATCGGTATGCGTGTGGGTCACCTCGATATAATATCCAAAGACCTTGTTGAACCGGACCTTGAGCGAGTTTATGCCGGTCCGCCCCTTCTCACTCGCCTCCAACCTCGATATAAAACCCTTTCCGTCTGTGGCAAGCGCGTGCAGTTCATCCAGCTCGGCAGAGATGCCACGTCTTATCAATCCGCCGTCCTTAACGGACAGCGGCGGCTCGTCAACCAGAGTTGCCTCGATGCGCCCCGCCAGCTCTTCGCACACATCGATCCTTGAACGAATGTTGTCCAGAAAGTGTGTGGACTTGTCATTCCCGTCCCCGATTGAAACGTTCGGGGGTAAACTGCAGCGGGAATCTCCTGTGTTCACGGGATCCCCCCGCCACACTTCCGGCGGGCAGGCGTGTTCGCGGGGATGACAAGCACTTAAGGATTCCTTTATCTTTGGAAGGTTCTTCAGCGAATCCTTGAGTGCATTCAACTCGCGCGCGTTGGCGCTTCCCGTCACCACGCGCGATGTGATGCGCTCGATATCGGCGATCTTCTGCAGCTCGGCCTTCAAGCCTTCGGCAAGGGCAAAATCGTCCTTCACCGTTTCGACCGCGGCCTGCCTCTCGCATATCTTATCTTTTGAAACGAGCGGATAGAACATCCACCGCCTGATCGTCCTTGCCCCCATCGCCGTGCGTGTCTTGTCGATGAGCCAGATGAGCGTCCCGTGCGAGCTGCCATCCTGAATCGTTCGCGTCAGCTCAAGGTTGCGCTTCGTTGCCTCGTCTATCACCATAAACTCGCTAACGTGATATGGCGCCGCCCGCCTGATGTGCGTGAGGGGCGTCTTTTGCGTCCTTTGCAGATACGAGATGACCGCCCCGACCGAAGAGAGGGCCTCTTTTGCAACGCCATCGGACGAAATATTCCCGATGAGGGTGGCGTCAAAGTTCGGGTCGTCAAGGATGGTAACGAGCGTCCTTTCAAAAATGGGTTTTAATCTCAAGAACAATTGATCGTCCGAAAGCGACCTTGGAATTATGACCTCGCGCGGTTCCAGCCGGCAGAACTCCTGCGAGAGGGCCGAGATATCCTTCAGCACCGTTGCCCGCAAGTCGCCGGTGGATGCGTCGCAAACTGCCAATGCAAATCCCCCCGATGCAACCATTTTTGAGTTCGATTTGTCATCGCGAGGAGGCCGAGGGCCGACGTGGCGATCCCCTGAAATCAAGTGATTACAGGAAATTGCCTCGTCGCTCACGCTCCTCGCAATGACTAACGAGCTTATCGCCGCCAGATAATTATTTTGCCCCGCGACAAGACTGTCGGCCTCCATCAGAACGCCGGGCGTGATGATCTTCACGATCTCGCGCCTCACGACGCCTTTGGCCATTTTGGGGTCCTCGACCTGCTCGCAGATGGCGACCTTCTTGCCGCTCGACAGAAGCTTTGCGATATAACCCTCCGCCGCGTGATATGGGATCCCGCAGAGCGGCACCGGATTCGGGTCGTTCTTGTTCCTTGATGTCAGTGTAATGTCCAAAATGGTTGAGGCAATCTTGGCGTCGTCAAAGAACATCTCATAGAAATCGCCAAGGCGGAAGAATAGAATTGTATCGGGATCGGAAACCTCCGATTTGATCTGCCAATATTGCTTGAGCATTGGCGTAATGCCAGCAGTTGACGCCTCTTGCATAGTGGAAATTGATTAGCAAATGCGAAAAGGCTTGTCCAGCGCAGAAAAAGAGCGTGTCATTCTTCCGTTTGTCATTCCGAACGGAGTAAGGAATCCAGCGAAGCGAATTTTTAGTGTGCGGCCTTTCGGCCTGGATCCTTCTCCGCCGGAGGCGGATCAGGATGACACGCTCTCAACTTACTTCGAAAGGCTCAGCTCTCTCTTCACCTGACGCTCTGCCTCGAACCAGTCATGCTGGTCGTTCCCGTGGGCGTGGCCTCTCCTCGCATAGATGTCATAGGCACGCTTCCGGATCATTTCATAGACCTTGGGGTCTAAAATGTTAAGGTTGCTGCTTCTCTTCTCTGTCTGGTTTTTCTTGAATGCCATAAATTCCTCCTTTTGCTTTGTGAGGCAGAGTCTATGCCTACGTCAGTTCATGTCAAATGTTATTTATTTTTGCCACCGCGTCTTTGATCTCGTCCCTCACACGCCGATATACATTCAACACCTCTTCTTCACTCCCCTTGGCGTCAAACGGATCTTCTATGCCCCAATGCATGACCTTTTTTGCCCCCGGGAATACGGGGCATTCCGCCCCCCGATTAAAACTTTCGGGGGCAAGCTTTGCACTGTCGCAAAGCGTCACCACAATGTCGGGTATCTCCTCTATATCGGCGAGAGCCTTTGAATATTGCCCCGAGATGTCAATGCCTACTTCCGCCATTACCTTCACGGCGTTCGGATTTAACTTCCCCGGCTTTGTTCCGGCGCTATATGCCCGCCACCCGGCAGGCAGCATCGCACGTGCGAACCCTTCCGCCATCTGTGAGCGGCACGAATTTCCGGTGCAGATGAATAATATTGTAGTTGGCATCGTCTCTCCTCTTGGGGACGTTTCTCCCGCAAACTCACGACTGGTGCCTGCTAGCTGGGAAAATTGACCGTTTTTCCTGTCCAGCCAGCGCCACACATGGCTTGCAGGGAGAAACGTCCCCAAATGTTATGCGGAGTAATACCGCCGTTTAAACCACAAGGCAACATTCACAAGTGAGATCAGCACCGGCACCTCGACCAGCGGCCCGATGACTGCGGCAAAGGCAACTCCTGAATTGATGCCAAAGACCGCCACCGCAACGGCTATCGCAAGTTCGAAATTATTGCTCGCGGCGGTGAAAGAGAGCGTTGCGCTCTTTGGATAATTGGCACCGGCCTTTTTGGACATGTAAAACGATATGAGGAACATGAAGACAAAATAGATCAGCAGCGGCACCGCGATGCGCACGACATCAAAGGGAAGCTGGACGATATATTCCCCCTTCAGCGAGAACATAACCAGTATCGTGAACAAAAGCGCAACGAGCGTGATGGGGCTGATGAAATGAAGGAACTTCTGTTCATACCATTCAATTCCCTTCCACGCCTTGAGCGAAAATCTTGTGACGATGCCGGCGATGAAGGGAATGCCCAGATATATAAAGACACTCTTTGCGATTTGAGCGATCGTCACCTCAACGACCGCGCCGGTAAGGCCGAACCAAGTCGGGACGATCGTGATGAAGATGTAGGCATAGACGGAATAGAAGAGGACCTGAAAAATCGAGTTGAAGGCCACGAGCCCCGCCGCGTATTCGCGGTCGCCGCCGGCAAGATCGTTCCAGACGATGACCATGGCGATACAGCGGGCCAGGCCTATCATGATGAGGCCGACCATATACTCCGGCTGTCCGCGCAGAAAAATGATCGCCAGCGCCGTCATAAGAATGGGGCCGATCACCCAGTTCTGAACGAGCGAAAGCGCCAGCACCTTGTAATCACGAAAGACGTCGTGGAGTTCCTCGTATCTGACCTTCGCCAGCGGCGGATACATCATTAATATGAGTCCGATGGCGATGGGGATGTTCGTCGTCCCGACCTGAAACCGGTCGATGACATCTTTTACCCCGGGATACAGATAGCCGCACAGGACCCCAACTCCCATCGCCAGAAATATCCAAAGCGTCAGATACCTGTCCAGAAATGAAAGTTTTTTGATTATATTGCTCATGTGCCCCCCCCGAGTCATTGCGCCTGTCCGCCAGTTTTTTGGCGGAAGGCCCCGAAGGGGCCGTGGCAATCTCCTGAAATCAATCGATCACTTAGAGATCGATTCGCCCTTTGGACTCGCAATGACACCCAAATTAATATTTGACATGGCTAGCCCATTATGCAACTAATTGCAATACTAAATTTCAATATGAGGCCCAAAAAACAGAGATGGATCAGGTGCAGCCCGGGAATAAAGTGCTTCAGGCCTTGCGGTAAAAGACCCAGCGAACTTGAAGGTGTTGTCATATCGCTTGATGAATATGAGGCCCTCCGGCTCACCCACCTTGAAGAAAAGGAACAGGCGGCTGTCGCCAAGATGATGGGCGTCCATAGTTCAACCGTTTGCCGTATCCTTCAAAGCGCCAACAAAAAGCTCACCGACGCGCTGGTCAATTTAAAGGCGATAAAAATCGAGGGTGGAAACTGCAAGGTTATAAAAAGCAAATAGGATGAACATTCTTTCCCCCATATTTCACACATTATTTGTTTGAAATTGCCTATATTTTATGACATTCTATTACTATAAATAGGGGGTAAAACAACATGTTTCAACGTAACATATTGAAAGAACTCAATAATTGGAAAAATGGACAAAACAGAAAACCTCTAATCATACGTGGCGCGAGGCAGGTGGGGAAGACCGTCGCGATCGAAATGTTTGGCAAGTCATTTGATAATTTCATTCAACTAAACCTTGATCGCGATTCGGACATGGCTATCTTCGAAAGTTCCACGTCCGTCGAAATGGCATGCAAAGGGATCGAACTGTCCAAGGGGAAAGATCCCTTTGCCCCGCACACCCTTCTTTTCATTGATGAGATTCAAAATTCCGCGCGGGCAATTCAGCTCTTGAGATATTTCTATGAAGACCATCCACAAATTTCGGTTGTTTGCGCAGGTTCTCTGCTAGAAGCAATAATGAGAAAAGAAGGTTTTTCGTTCCCTGTCGGCAGGGTCGAATTTCTTTACATGTTCCCCATGACCTTTGACGAATATTTGATCGCTAAGGGCAACGATACCCTATTAGGCGAACTCCGAAAAACCGGCATAAAAAACCCTCCAAACGAATTCACGCATGGCCTGGCCGGAGAGATATTTAACGAATATTCATTCGTTGGCGGAATGCCGGCCGTTGTAAACGATTTTGTGGAAAAAAAGAGCTACCTTGCCTCTGCCGATATCAAGGAATCCATTATAACCGCCCTAAAAGATGATGTTGCAAAATATTCTCGGATCGCCGAATCGAAATATCTGCGGCACGTTATCGAATACGCTCCACATAGCGTTGGTGAACGGATCACATACGAAAAATTCGGCAATTCTTTGTATAGAAGCCGGGAGCTCAAGCACGCCTTTGAACTGCTTGAATACGCAATGATCGTTCAGAGGGTATATGGAAGTTTTGATACATCTCTGCCTATCCGGCCGAATTTTGGCGTTTCACCAAAGATCGTTTATCTGGATTCAGGGCTTGTCATGCATAAGCTGGGCCTCACCTTCGAGGCCACAAGAACGAGCGACCTGAACAGTATATTTAAGGGTGCTTTTGCAGAACAGGTGGTCGGGCAGGCACTGGTCGCCGAAAAAAGCCGGCGCAAGGATAACTTATGCTTTTGGTATAGAAACGCTGCGGGGTCAACGGCAGAAACGGATTATTCCTATCTGCATGATAACTTTATCGTCCCGATCGAGGTGAAATCGGGCAAGACAGGAAGTCTCAGGTCTTTGCATCAATTCATGCTGGCCTCGGATTCAAAAGTTGCCGTTAGAATTTATTCCGGACCCCTGCAAAAGGATGCTGTCAGTTCGAACGGCAAGGATTTCACGCTGGTTTCTATCCCGTTTTATCTGCAATTCCGGCTGGGAGAAATCTTGGATTCGCTCCACGGTTGAGCAAGCTAATCTCTTTTGGGTTTTTTCTTTGAACTGGTCAAAAATTGCCGTGTTAAGATCTGAATTCACAAGAAAAATGTGGGATCAAAATATTTCTTGTTGACTTCTTATGCGCCGGTCGCTAGGGGTAAATCAATATTTAATATGGAACCATTTAAAGCAAATAATGTCTGCAATTACATCGGCGGTGATGATGCAGAATATGCGGCACAGTCTGATGAACTCTCCGAGGTTGGCATATCAATTCAACCAAATGGCGGGAATAATTATTGCTGGTATAAGGCGGGAGACGAGTTTATAAAACCTTTTGAATCTTCCGATGGCTATGCGGCCAGGCAAGGGGATATCTATCCTGACAGTCGTTATATCTATTTTAATAGAAGCGCTCCAACAAGCATCCCTGATAAATTCAGGCAATACGAGTCGTCTGCTTCAAATGTCGAAATAGCCGAATTTATGGCGTTAGAGGCCAAAGACGCCGGTTATCTTGGCAATGACGACGACCTGTTAAGTGTCCGGGAGACGCTTCTAAAATATATAAAAGAAAAATGGCCAAAGGCCGAAATTATCGATGATGACCTGCGTCTGGCCGGGGAGGTTTCAAAGAGGCGAAAATGGACGATCTATATTGCTGGTTTTAATCTGCCAAAAACCGGCGAAGATATTTTAAATCAAGCAAGACTGCCAAAGTTTACAACAAAACAATGTCCCGAATGGGTGTTGCATAAAGAGAGGGTATCGGGCGAGCTCCGGGTTGAAGGGTGGGAACTAGTTCGACAGGATGGCGGCAGTTATCTTGCTATTCCGCGCGAGGGGTTAAAAACCGAAATCAAAGGCAGACTTGGCAGGACGGAAATTTACGCGCAAGATCTAAGGACCAAGCTCGGATTCAGCGAGTATTTGAAGGGCGATAACCCGACCCGCCTGCTCAGAGATGTAGAGTTCGTCGGGGCCGGCGGGGTCGTAGGCCTTGAGTGTCCCGTATTCAAAGTAGATATCGTTGATACTCCAAAGAGGGTAGAAAGAGCTCCAAATGTGCAACCTCAAGACATAGAAATGCCCGAATACGGAAAAAGGGCTGTTGAATTTTTAAAACGCGGGGCAGAGGGATTGCAAGATATCTACACAGAATATCGTGTCCGCCGCGCTGGATATGAATGGAGCAGAGAACAAAAGGAACTTCGCAAAAAAGAAGAGGCGCGCCGCATATTTGAACTGCAAGAAAAAGAATTTCGCAAACAGGAGATGCTGGACGTTTTAAAACCTGACGCCGAAAAAGCAAAAATATATAGTTATTATGATTACGAAGAAAGAGCAGATGTCTTCAAGGAGCTCGCCAGATCAACCGGCGGCGGGGACCCTCGTTGCGTGAATTGTTGTAACCGTGAAAAATTGATCCCTGAATTTGAGGCCGCACTTAAGTTGCCACATCGTGTTGACAGCTATCAAATAGTATTTCTGATAGAGGCCTCCGACGATATGGAGGGTAGTATCTCAGAGATTGAATGGAATAGCGATGAGATACTTGAAATTGCAAGGCGGCAGGTTTCTTTCGATGGGAGAGTTGAAGTGGGGCTAAAGGGTTTTGCAGGCAGGATGTTGTTGACGTGGCAGTTGTTAAGCCGGTTGGAAAAAGGTTCCGCATCGTTTAAAGAGGCCCTGCGCTATCTCCGCAACAACTCTGGATTCGACCGCCCGGAACCTGTTTGGGATGTGATCGTCAAGACAATGAAAGAGGAAAAATGGAGAGAGGGTTCGAGCAAGAAGATGGTCATCGTCATAGGTACAGCGACAGCGATACTAGACAACGGCTATGACCGAGAAAAGGTCTATGAAATGGCAAAGAAGATGGGGATCGTTGTCGAGATAATCATGATGGCGCGTTGACCCAAAGAACTGCAAAAAACATTTAAAGTGTTTCTGTTGACTTCTTATGCGCCGATTAATGGCGGCACTGAAGAAATGATTAACACCTGTTAAAGCATACTGCCCCCCGCTAAAATGCAAGTACTTTTTATTTGCATCACTTTTAACTTGTAATCCGCAGGAATAATCAATAAAATGGCGCTGTTTCTATGAAACCACGCGCCTTAAAAGACATGAACGTTGGCCTTGCCGTCTTGTTTGGTTCCAGAGCCACAGGCAGGGCCGTCCATCCAAAGAGCGATGTGGATATTGGAATTGTTTTCATTTCAAAACCCAAAAAAGACGCGGTTCGAGTCTATGACGAACTCTATTCGTATTTTAGAAAAAAATATCCAAAGCGAAAACTAGACATCGTTTATCTTCATGAAACGCCGTACAAGCTGCAATTTCGCGCAATGACCGAAGGCAAAGTTCTATATGCTGTTTCTAAAAGTTTCATGGCCGACTGGCGCGAGGCTGTGATGAACAACTATTTTGATTTTAGTTATATAGACAAGATATGTTCTGATGCCTTTTTGAAGGAGGCCGCATGAGCCCGTTTGCTCCCTTGGATACCGATAAACTTCGCAACCTGGTCGGACATGTAGAAGAATGTATCCTTGAGCTTAAAGATATAATAAAAGCCGGCAAAGAAGTATTTTTGAAAGATAGGCGTCAATATGCCGTTGCCGAACATTATTTCAGGCGGGCGCTTGAAGGCATCTTGAGCGCTGGCACGCATATTATCTCGCGCTTTCCTGCCATGACGAAAGATTATCAGGAGATCATTGTAACTTTAGGCAAGTTGAAAATAGTTCCGGAGGATTTTGCGCAACGCAACAAGGCGCTCGCCAATTATAGGAACCGCCTCGTTCATGTTTATTGGGATGTCTCTGCGGAAGAACTATTCGATACGATAAGCTGTCATATTTCCGACCTTGAGAAATTTTGCGAATACTTCATAAAAGCGGCAAGGGGTCACTCAAAATTAATTTGACATCCCCGCCCCCCGCCTGCTAACTAGCGGGTCATCTGACAATTTAATACTGAACGTGGGATGGGAACCCCGTGAGAATCGGGGACGGACCCGCCGCTGTGATCAAGGATGCAACACCGCCGATTAAAGTCACTGTCGAACCATATAGGTTCTGCGGGAAGGCAAGGCGTTGTTGTTCAAGTGCTTAAGTGCGTGAGTGCTTAAGTGCGTAAGTCTTTCTTTCTGGGACTTAGGCACTTAGACACTTAAGCACTTATGCACTGCCTTTAAGTCAGAAAACCTCCAAACGTTCAAACCTTTAAATGTCACGCTCCTCGTGGAGAGGGAGTTTGATATGCGATCGTTCTTAATTGCGAAATTTTTAAATCCCCCCTCACCCCCCTTTTTCAAAGGGGGGAAATACAGATTTTCTTCCTATTTCAAAGCGGAGCTGGGGGGGCTTTTGCTTTTCTCCTGCATCCTCGCAATGACACTGCCCACTGTCCACTGTCCACTGTCCACTGCCTTTGCCGCCGACCTGGGTGAAATAACGGTCACCGGCGGCTCGGAACAAGTTTCTGAAAAAGCCCCCTCAAGCTTCACCACGGTCGTCAAGCCAAACGAACGGACCGACGCCAATAAGACGGCCATCGAACTTATCTCTGAGGCCCCCGGCGTCGTCGCAAAGCAGTTTGGCGGCGCAGGACAATATTCCACCGTCACGATCAGGGGCTCAAGCGCAGAAGAGGTGAGCGTCTATATCGACGGTATAAAGATCAACTCCCCCACCGGCGGCGGGGTCGATTTTTCATCCATCCCGGTCGAACAGATAGAAAGGATCGAGGTCATTCGCGGCGGCGGAACATCCGAGTTCGGCCCGGACGCGATCGGCGGCGTCATCAACATCATCACAAAAAAGGCGGAGCCCGGGGTTCAGGTAGCTATCAAGCCGTCCTATGGCTCGTTCGAATCTTTCAAGACATCCGAGTCGCTCACGATCGGCAGGGAGTCGCTGGACCTTGTCCTGAGCCACACCCATTCGCAGAGCAAGGGCGACTATACCTTCAAGAGCGCCACTGCAAAGCTTGACGGGCGGCAGGTCAGCGGCGGCAAGACCTTCACGCGCCTCAATAATAATTTTATCTCCGAGGACGGCCTTGCAAAATTGAACGTTTTCCCGTCCGACGATTCCAAGATCGAACTGGTGAACGATTTTTATTTCACCAGCCGCGGAATTCCCGGGACCGAAGAGGAGACGACCGTCCTCTATCCCACTAACCCGCTCGACGCCCACGAAAGAATATACCGCAATATCTCCGGCGCGAAATTCGAACAGGGCGGCCTGTTTGACGGCGTCTTGACCACAACGCTAGGGCTGACGAATAATTTTGAATACGATAAATTCACCGACAAGACCCCCGCGATCGGCGCAGCGATAGACATCAGAACCAGAACGAACACCCTGTCGCCGAACGCCTCCGCAAAGGCGGTCTTCTCGAACGATCACGTCACGAACTCCACGACCCTTCGCTATGACTTTGAATGGGACCATCTGAAGGACAGCTCGGCATATTCGTCCACCCCGCTCACCGGAAGCAAGGGCAGGTACCTGAACGGCATGATGTTACAAGACGAGGTCTGGCTCTTTAAAGAGCGGTTTCTCATCACCCCGTCTGCCGTCTATGAAAGGGCATCCGATTTCGGCAACGGCTACGGCGCGAAGATCGGGACGGAGATAAAACCTGTAAAATTCCTGACGCTAAAATCGAATTTTCAAAGGTCGTTCAGGTTCCCTAATTTCTCGGAGCTATACTACCCCGATCAGGGCTACATCCGCGGGAATCCCAACCTTGACGCGGAGCTCGCCTATAACCTTGACGCCGGATTTCACATCGACACGCCGTTCGCGTGGTGCGAGGCGGCATATTTTTGGAACAACATAAAGAACCAGATCATCTGGGTGCCTGTAAGCGCGACAACGGTCGAGCCGGTCAACACGTTCGACGCCATTTCAAAGGGCGTTGAGGTCTCTGCTAAGGCAACCCCGGTCGAACCGGTGCAGATATCGGGGAGCTATACATGGAACGATGCGAAATATAAGTCATCGCAACAGAGGCTCCCCGGCAGGCCGGAGCATACGGCGAACGGAAAGCTCTCGCTAAGCCAAAAATTAGGCGAGGCCTTTTCCGGCGGCGTCTATTCGTCAATTCAGTGGACATCCAGCATTCCGGTCAACGCGCAGAACACCGTCTTTCTGGCGGGGAGGTCGAACATCGACGCTGGCGTTTCGGTGAGATACGCACCGCAACGATCAACGATCGGCTATTACACGCTGAACGTCGACGCAAAGGACATTACGAACGTGCAGATTTATGACGCTCGCGGCTTTCCGCTGCCGCGAAGGTCGTTCTTTGTTTCATTAGGCTACAATTGGAAAAGCGAGCGAGCGGTAGGCGTCGCCAGCGCGAGCGAAATAAAGTAGTTGCCCGATTTATCGGGCCAATATTTTGCCCAATAAATTGGGCAACTACAATATAGGAGGAGAAAAAAATGGAACCCCAAATCCCCCCTGCCCCCCCTTTTTCAAAGGGGGGAATCATCGTCCTATTCATTCTCCTTCTGCTCTCCTCCTGCGGCGGTGGCGGAATGTATTCCAACGAGGCCGAGCAGGAAGCGCTCCCTGACTTGAGCGAGTCCTTAAACACGAACTGCACCACCGACAAACCATGCAAGGTGACCGTCACAAAGAACGCCTTTCTCATGGGGAGCGATTTCCCCGCAGACATCGTCATTCCTGATATTTCGGGGATAGCGGATACTGCCTTCGTCGTAACAACCTCGAGCCCTGCGGGGGTCATACCCATAGACCTTGGAACGAACCCCTTCTCGCTCTCCGATAAATTCGCGGCGTTCAACGCGCCGGCAGGGACGGGTTATCCCTCTTCGCTCTTCATCAGAGACGCATCGCGGGCCTTTCTGCTCACCTCATCGCACATCATAGACTTCAACCCAACGAGCGGGAGCGTCAACGCAACGCAAACGGTCAATTTCAAGATCGGTCTGCCGCAACCTCTGAAAGACTCCACCGGTAAAACGGTCTCCGAGCTCGTTCCAGCTTATCCATCCAGCATTGTCTATGCCGATTCGAAGCTCTATGTAACGACATCGAACTATATCAACCCCCTGACGCCGGCCAGCGCGGCGCCAGGGACGGTCCTTGTCTTTAACGTGAGCGATGCCGCTCCGTTCGTATCGCCAAGGACCTATATCATCACGACCGACTACATCCCGAGCGGACTCACAACGCTCTCCGACGGAAATATCGCGGTCACCAACTCCGGCATCAGCGACCTTGTGAACTCGCATGCCGAGCCAAAGACGAATTCCAGTATTGATATCGTCTCCACGCAGACGAACAAGGTCGTTCAAAACATCTCCATCGGTAAGGTCGGGCTTTCGTTCCAGGAGCTCGCGGTGACAAACGATGGAAAACGCGGCTTCATCGGCAGCATCTCATATGGCGAGGTATATGAGGTTGACTTCACCTCCGGCACAGCGGTTCGCACGCACGCCAACCCTGTCACGATATCCGGCAACAGCCTTGGCAGCGACTATCTGACCGCGCAGGGGCTTTCACCGGACGACAAATATCTATTTGTGGCGAGCTTTGAAAAGAGCGCAATCTATCCGATAGATATTTCTGTGGACCCGCCCAAGGCCCTGCCGGGGCACTTCACAGAGGAACCATTCATCATTGGGTTCCCCGCAGGCGTCACGCAAGATAACCCGTCTGGTGCGAACACCGGCGCCGGGCCGTTTGTGGTGAGAAGCTCTTATCCCGACATCATTGCCACGACCGGATATCCCGGAACGATCGTCGCGATCGGCACCGGATATTTAGGAGAAGGCGATGCTAACGGTGAAGCTGCTCTTACGCCGAACGAGGCCACATATGAACCTCCGCTGGACGAACCACCTCCGAACGAACCTCCGCCTATCGGAGATGGATCCAACGACCCAGAAAAACCCGAATCGTGCAACGGTTTTGCCGTGGCGATAAAGGAGATAAAAATATCGAGCAACGGTGGATTTGGTCATGCAAAACTCCCTCAAGTCCTCCTTGGCCCGCCTGAACCCGTGGACGGAACGAACGGCCAAAAGGGAACCGCCGGATCCGTTAATGGCGTGGTCTCTCTGGGTACCGGCGGAAGCATTGTGCTTGATATGGGTGAATGCGAGATCGTCGATGGAGACGGCCCGGACCTCATCGTCTTTGAAAACGCCTTCTTCACGCCACCCGACCCAGCCCTCCCGGGAAAGGCTGTCACCGATCCTGATAGCGTATCCGTCTTCTCCGAGCCCGGAAAGGTCAGCATCAGTTCCGACGGTGTTACTTTTAAAGATTTTCCATGCAATTTTGTTGTTGCCTCCAGTGGAAGCTTTGCGGATAAACTCGAGTCCGGCTGCGCGGGAATAACGCCAACGCTCTACGGAAAGGACCCGCTGATAGCCGGCCTTGAAGACGGAGCCGGCGGTGACGCATTCGACTTGGCCGATATCGGTGTCAAAAAGGCAAGATATGTAAAGATAACTTCAAGGGGGACCTTTGTCGCCCCTGCCGATCCGGCCAACCTCGGCAACGGTGCCACCGGCTTTGACCTTGACGCAGTGGCGGTGGTGAATGGGGAAAAGTAGTTGCTTGTCATTGCGAGGAACGAAGTGACGAAGCAATCCCCTGAAAACAATTATATTCAGGAGATTGCCGCGCCCACGACGCGGGCTTCCGCCAAAAAACCGGCGGACAAGCGCAATGACAAAAACCATGAAAAAAATATTATCGTTCACATTGTTTTTACTGTTTAGCTCGAACGTTGCATTTTCCGGCGAACGCATCATCTCCCTCAAACCCAACATCACCGAAATTCTTTTCGCGCTGGGGGTTGGCGGGCAGGTCGTCGGCGTAACGACGTGGTGCGACTATCCGGAGGCAGCAAAGAAACTTCCGAAGGTCGCCGATTATATAAATATCAATACCGAAAGGATAATGGCGCTGAAGCCCGACCTAGTGATCGGCTCCGAGGAGAACAGCGTCAAGTCACAATTTGCGGCCCTTAATAGCGCCGGAATAAGAACGATGACCGCCCCCTTTGCAACGATCGAGGATCTGTATGGCTCGATCGGCAAGATTGCGGAGGCGGTGGGGAAAAAAGATGCGGGGAAAAAACTTGTGGCAGAGATACGAAAGGGAATGAAAAAAACAAATCCCCCCTCACCCCCCTTTACAAAGGGGGGAATATCTACATCACCCCCCTTTGAAAAAGGGGGGACGGGGGGGATTTCCGACCAACGCACTGTCCTCATCTTGGTCGGCCACCGTCCCCTCGTCGCGGCATCCGATAAGACATTTATGGGCGAGATCGTGGGCCTCGCCGGCTTTAAGAACGTCGTGACGAGCGAGAGACTCTATCCCACCATCAACACCGAATTTTTACTGGCAAAAAACCCGGATGTGATAATAGACTTGGGGATGGGGAGCGAGGCACATAGTGAACTCCCCGCCGCGCTCCGAGGTCGTGTGGTTAAACTGGATATTTCCGACTTCAGGGCCGGGCCGAGGATTGGGGAGGCGGTGAAGAAGTTGTCTGTCGTAATGGGAGAAAGCGAGACAAGTGCCAGACCTTAATAACGAAACAATGGGAAAATGCAGGCCAAGGGCCACGCCTCCCTAGTAGAAACTCAGAACGTTAAATTGGTGTGAATGGGTAAAAGCGAGAATGAGGCATGGCCCTGTCTGAGAAGATCGTCCGCCGTAGGCGGACGATTTAGATATGAAGCATCTAACATTTAAACGATGGCTTTGGATAAACTTGGGGCTTCTGACCCTGCTCGTGCTGTGCATGCTCGCGGCGTTGAACATCGGCAGCGAAAGCGTCTCTATTTTCAGCCGGCCCCTGTCAGAGACCGACACCTCCATCCTTTTATATTCCCGCCTGCCGCGAATACTTCTTGGAATGCTGGCGGGGCTGGCGCTGGGTAGCACCGGCGTAGCTTTTCAGGCGCTGCTTAACAATCCGCTGGCAGACCCTTATATCCTGGGCGTCTCGGGCGGCGCCGCGCTTGGCTGCGTTATCGGGCTTGGACTGGGACTCCCATTCGGTCTCGTAACGACGCTCGCCTTCGCGACATCGTTCGCCTCGATGCTCTTCATCTATTGGGCGAGCAGGTTCAAGGGAAAACTCCCGCCGCACACTCTGCTCCTGACGGGCGTCATCTTCAATGCATTCTCCTTCGCGTTCATCATCCTCATCCATTCGCTCGTGACGATGGAGCAGGCGCACGAGATACTCTTCACGCTCATCGGAAATCTGGAGATACAGAGCTATTCAACGATAGTCGTGGTCGCCGTTTGCGTGGTGGCGGGATTTATCGCGTTGATATTTGTGTCCGGCCGGCTGAACATCATATCGCTCGGAGAAGAGACGGCCGAAAGCCTGGGCCTGAACATTAACAGGACAAGGGGGCTCATCTTCTTTATCTCGTCGCTCATGGTCGCCGCCGTCGTCTCGGTCAGCGGGCTCATAGGATTTGTGGGGCTCTTTATCCCGCACATCGCGCGTCGGCTCTTTGGGAACGACCATCGTTTGATAATCCCCGCGAGCGGGCTTATCGGAGCGGCATTTTTAATTATTGCGGATACGATATCCAGAACTATTATGATGGGTGCCAAATATCAGACGCAACTCCCGGTCGGGGCAATAACGGCCTTGATCGGTGCGCCGTTCTTTGTGTGGTTGTTGAGAAGAGAGTTTAAGAAACTGTAGTTGCCCCATTTATGGGGCGAAAGTTGGCCCGATAAATCGGGCAACTACAATTATGCTAAAAACCGAGCACATATATTTCTCTTACGATACCCAAGACGTCCTGAAGGACATCTCGCTGGACGTCGGCGCCGGCGACTGGGTCGGCCTTTTGGGCCCGAACGGGAGCGGCAAGACAACGCTGTTGAAGATATTCTCCGGCTATCTCCGTCCGCGAACGGGAACGGTTCGTCTTTCCCCCTCTCCCCTTGTGCCTGTCCGCCAACGCTTTAGTGGCGGAGGGGAGGGTCGCCTGCCCGCCGACGGTGTAGTGGCGGGGGGTGAGGGGGACATTTTCTCCCTTTCTAGATCGACTATCGCCCGCACCATCGCCGTCGTCCCGCAAGAGACGAATGTCTTTCTCCCCTTCACCGCGTTCGATGTGGTGATGATGGGCCGGTTTGCCTATCGCAGCGGATTTGGGTTCGACACAAAAGAGGACATCGCCGCCGCGAGACATGCGATGGAGCTGACCGGCACAACGCATCTGGCGGGTCGCTCTATCAGCGAACTCTCCGGCGGCGAGAGGCAGCGGGTCATCATTGCAAGGGCCCTGGCGCAGGGGCCAAAGATACTTCTGCTCGATGAACCGACCGCGTTCTTGGACATCAAGCACCAGCAGGAGATACTTTTGTTATTGAAGCGCCTGAACACTGAACATGGCCTGACGATAATCTCTTCGATGCACGATATAAATCTGGCGCTCCTGTATTGTAAGCGGATCGTTTTTTTGAGAGATGGCGCCGTATTCGGCGAAGGCCTCCCCGCGCAGGTCGTTACCTACGCGAACCTGAAAGAGGTCTTTGGGACAGAGGTCTATGTTGGTATCAATGACCTGAACGGAAAGCCGTATTATTTGCCTTATTCGGTGTAGTGGCAGAGCTTGCTCTGCCTGAGAATGTAGCGCAGGACTTTAGTCCTGCCAACAGTGGCAGACCTAAAGGTCTGCGCTACAAATTTGGCAAAGCAAGCTTTGCAACTACATAACTATAATGAAGTTTAACCTTACAAAAGCAGTTATAATCTCTCTGCTCGCCCACGCCGTCTTCTTCTCGCTCCTTATCTATTATAATGGACAAGGCGAAGAGCCCTTCGGCCAGGAGTTCGTCTCTGTTGAGATAATTGGGGATGGCGAAGTTTCTTCGTCCCCCCCTTTAGAAAAGGGGGGTCAGGGGGGATTTAAAAGTAGTAGGGGAGCCCCTCCCCGCCACTACACCGTCGGCGGGCAGGCGCGGGCTCCCGCAATTCTGGGAGGGGCTGGAACCCCTCCCCTACAAACTAGCAGGGTTGAACCTTTGAACAATGGAACACTTGAACAAATCGGAGATGACTCTGCCCCTGAAGTTGGCACGGGGAATTCAAATAACGCAGGAGGAAGGTCGGTCTCCCCCGGCTCCGCAACCGGCAACCCAATCCTTGCAAAGATCCGAGCCAAGATCGAACGCTCGAAATACTATCCGCAACAAGCGCGCATTCAAAGGCTTGAAGGCCGGCCCGAAGTCTCATTCAAGGTCGCGCCAAACGGCGCGGTCGAATCGGTCCAGCTTGCAAGATCTTCCGGCAACGCCCTGCTCGACTCCGCCGCGATCGAGACCGTCAACCGCGCCGCCCCGCTCCCCTACTACGATGGACAGATATCGCTAGCGATCAATTTTACCATTCGCTAAATCACACACCCCAAAAACTGCTTGCCAAATCCACATATCATGGTAATCAACCGCTATCATTTTTAGAAAGAAAGTTCTCATATATCCACATGATTTATATCTTAACCGTACTTGTAGTCTTAGGAATTTTATCTTTTTACAGTGCCCGAGGTATCTCAGCCGAGAAAAAGGAGAACCGCGGCAAGGAAATTACGTATAGTCAGTTGGTTAAGAGTGGATATGCTAAAGAGGAGATAAAGGGAAAGCTTTTGGAGCTTTCAAAAAGTCCTGCCCCTAAGCAACTCTCACCGGGCGCGATGTGTTATGCGCCCGCAACACAACTTGAACGGGCGGATTACGTATGTCCCAAATGCGGGGGGAAAACCATTTATGCTCAAGGCATGGTCTATATCGTTGAAGGCGAGATACCGAGGCTTCGGGCCCTTGCAAAAGATATTAAAGGCCTTGATATCAAGCTCGATGAATCACAGTTTTGTAAGATATGCCACCCCGAAGTTAAAGAGCCGGAGCTTTGCATCATTGTTTCCTATAAGGATGCCGACAAACCATATAAAGTTTGTAAAATTAACTCTATTGATCTGATCCTCATATCCGGTTTTCTAAACAATAATGATAAATACAACGGATCGACGGGTCAGGAATATCCCATAAAAGACAAAATTGATCGTCTTCAGGAGTTACTTGGTGTTTCTATCAAATAATATTAAGAGTCAGGTTGCCCCGTCTTTTTTGCCGTCTATTGGCGTCTTGGAGATGACCTACAGTTGCAATCACAGGTGCCGTTATTGTTCGTGCCCATGGGAGGCGCCTGATCGTAAATATGAACGGCGCAAAGAGCTGACGCCCTCCGGCTGGCAGAATTGCATAACTAAACTCTTTAAGATGGGTGTTTCTTCCCTTGCGTTCACCGGCGGAGAACCGCTTTTAAATGAACATCTGTTTCAAATAATGGAGTTTGCGGCGAAGCAAAAGGTGATTCATATTGAAACTGTAAATGATTCATTGGTGTCAAGCTATAAACCACCCAAACTATACCTGCTTTCAAATGGCCGGTTGGTAGATGATAGATCGCTCGAATTGTGCAGCAGGCACGGTATCAACCTAAGCATGAGTCTGCCGGGGCTCAGGACGTATGCCGAACATACTGGAAGTGGAGAGCCAACCCACGTTCTGAATATGTTCAAGAGGGCAAAGGCCTCTGGTGTGTCAACAACGGTGAATATTACCGTTACAAAGAAAAATCTGTTCGAGCTGTATGAAAATATCGGTGAGGCTCTAATTGCGGGGGCAGACACCGTACTCTTGAACAGGTTCCTGCCTGGAGGACGCGGTCTTTCTCATGTGAGTGAATTGATGCTTACTGCAGATGAGGTCAACGAAATGGTCGAGGTTGCGGAGGATGTTTTGAAGACTGCGAATAGATTTGGAAGCATCGGAACGGAACTTCCCCAGTGCCTGATCAAAAAGAGCGATTTTGTGCATCTGAAGATCGGGACCCGTTGTGCCGCAGCCAAAGATTTCTTCGTTGTTGGGCCGTCAGGTTATATAAGGGTCTGCAATCATTCCCCGGTGGAATTGGAGCATATTTCGAATATTGATGAGTTGAAAGACGATCCATACTGGAAAAAATTCGCATTTTCTGAATATCTGCCGGATATGTGCAAGGATTGCCACCTGATAGGAAAATGCGATGGGGGTTGTCGCGAGGTGGCTAATATCGTTTATGGCAACGCCTCCGCCGCCGATCCATTGTTCAATAAACGGGCTTGAATATTGAATTTGGGTGACCCCAATTACTTTCGCCAAGACTCCATCCGGTGTGGGGCAATGCGTTTCAGCCAGTAGAAAGTCCATTCTTCTCTCGGTCGAATGTCGAATGGTTTTCCGTTACCATATGGCCAGCTGTCAACAGCCCATTCAACCGGTTCGCCAATCGCCCTTTCCAAGAGACAGGCTGCAACGTGCGTACTGGTATCGACAAGTTCATCGATGGGCAACCCTATATCGTAGCACTGTTCGTGAAAAACAATCAGACCGTGACGGATGATGATGTCCAGAAACCACTTCACGGTCCGTGCCTCGTCAAAACAATCCTGCTGTCCATTGACGATGCGATCAAATTTTCTCATGGAGATATTCTTTCTGTTGTCGGCGATGATGAGGTTTCCTTCCCGGCCGCCGACGTCTCTACCAGTGCCTGCCTTTGATCCAACGATCTGCTCGAACGTGGCACCGGAAATAGCAAGCGCTGCGCGCTCACAGAAAGCCGCAAATTCCGGTGCAAAGCACAGGGGCCTCACGAGCGGGCTAATAATCTTCTCCCATTCGCTGTTTGTGACGCGGACTTCGTGAAAGATGTGTATCCCGAAATATCCTGAATTTTCTGCAACAACGAATGAGGTGTAATCGTCTTTGCACAGTTCTGTCAGCAAGCCGAGCTTCATAATTCCGTGAGAGATATCATCAAAGCGATAGGCATCCGTAGAAAGCCCGAGACCGCCACAACGGTCATGATAGGTGGACGGATTGACCTGAAATCGAGTGCCACCGCCATCCAAGAGACACAAAGCTTCCTGATAGATATCCATCATACATTCCGTCCCCTCCTCTTTACGAGGAGGCACGATGGCTTCGCTAATGAATGCGCGCGCATCAGCGACTTCGTCTGGCGTGTCGAGAACATGCGGTGCGCCATCTCGTGCAGCTATGCGCAACAGAATTTCATGCATGTCGTTGAACGTTAACGATGACATAGTTTTTCCCACTGTCATTATTGTCGGCGTCTATAAGAAAAGGTTGTGTTCTATTTTTAGAGGTGAAAAAAAGTGGCATAAAATCAATCGGTTGTGCTTGATAAATTTTTCAAATACAGTTATTTTATGAGCAGTTCGACTTTGCAAGGGATGGGGCTTGAATATTGAATTTGGTTGCAACCAGATATAGTTCCTTCGACCCCTCGCGCGTGGCGGGGGGGATGTAGTGTTCGACCTTTTTAAAACAGGATTGCAGTTCCTTCTTGAAGTTCTCGACCTCTTCGCCCTGAAATATTTTGGCGACAAAATTTCCGCCCGGCTTCAACATCTTTTTGGCCACGTCCAGCGCCATGAGGCAGAGCTCGTAAGATAGGTAGGCGTCCTTGAAGGCGACGCCGCTGGTGTTCGGGGCCATGTCGGAGAGGATGACGTCATACTTAAATCCCCCCTCGCCCCCCTTTACAAAGGGGGGAATATCTAGTTCTCCCCCCTTTGCAAAGGGGGGAATGTCTAGCTCGCCCCCCTTTACAAAGGGGGGAATATCTAGTTCACCCCCCTTTGCAAAGGGGGGAATGTCTGAATCACCCCCCTTTGAAAAAGAGGGGACGGGGGGGATTTTAATATCTCCCCTCACAAACCTCATATTCGGCTTAAGTTGTATCTTCAGCGGCAATAGGTCAATTCCCGCAACGAGCCCCTGGCTCCCCACCCATTCAGAGACGACCTGCATCCATCCCCCAGGCGCGGCACCAAGGTCCAAGACATGGTCGCTCTTCTTGATAACGTGGAATTTAGACTGGATCTGCTCAAGCTTATAGACGGCCCGGCTCGCAAAGCCCTCTTCCTTGGCCTTTTTATAATAATGATCCTTGCGGTTATACATTTAGGCGGGAGGAAAGACCTTCTCTTTATCCTTTAAGGTAAGTTCAAGTGCCAGAATGATCTTTCGCATGGTGTCCATCCGGCATGGCATACCCTTCTCTATCCGGTCAATGGTCAGTGGTGAAATGCCGGCTTTTCTGGCAAGCTCGGCCTTGCTGACCAGAATGTCCTCACGAATTTTACGGACGTTGTTTTTCATTTGGCACCTCTACAGGTAACGGCATGGGCAGAATACCGACTTTTAATTTAACTTGCAAGCAAATATTGCCAAATATGCTAATTTTAGGGATATTATGCTTAATTATGTATAATTATATATATTTGGGGACGTTTCTGCGGTAGATGCACATCTGGCGCACGTTTGCGAGGAAAAAGACGGCAAAACAGCGTCAGTATTGAATCTACCGCAGAAACGTCCCCA